>Ga0299913_10005000_pt1 | contig 11250 bp, 10 predicted proteins | sample RVTome_9_FD_201360 | JGI IMG/M metagenome (GOLD analysis project Ga0299913, IMG submission 201360) | Soil microbial communities from uranium-contaminated site in the Upper Colorado River Basin, Wyoming, United States - RVT155D38 (version 2) ... | reverse complement strand
AGACGCTGCAACAGGCCATCAGCCTCGAGATGCTCGTGATCCACGTATTCTATGGCGGCATGCCCCGGGAGAAAGCCGAAAAGAGCCTCCGCCTCTTTGCCGAGAAGGTCCTGCCCGAGGTGCAGGCCATGCCCACGCCGATCAATCCCGCATCGCTGGGCCAGACCGTTGGCTGAGCCTCGCCGAACGGGTGAAGCAACCCATGAGTTCTGCAATCAAAGGAGATGAGGTATGGATTTTGGAGTAAGCATGTTTGCCACGGATTACGCCATCCGTCTTGATGAACTCGCACGCGAGGCCGAGGCCCGCGGCTTTGAATCCCTCTGGGTGCCGGAGCACACCCATATTCCGGCGAGTCGTCGCTCGCCTTGGCCCGGCGGGGCGGAGTTGCCCAGAGAATACTGGCACACGTACGATCCGTTCGTGTCGCTGATGTACGCCGCGGCAGCGACCAGCACCCTCAAAATCGGCACGGGCATTTGCCTGGTGATCGAGCGCGACACCATCACCATGGCCAAAGAAGTGGCGAGTCTCGACGCGTTGTCCGGCGGCCGATTTCTGATGGGCATTGGGGGCGGATGGAATGCGGAAGAAATGGAGCACCACGGCACGGCGTTCAAAACGCGGTTCAAGAAAATGGTTGAGCAGGTGCAGGCCATGAAGGCAATCTGGACCCAGGATGAGCCCGAGTTTCACGGCGACTACGTGAACTTCGATCCTATCTGGTGTTGGCCCAAACCGGTACAGCAGCCACACCCGCCCGTGCTGCTGGGGGGCGAGACGTCGTACACGTTGCAGCGGGTGGTCGATCACTGCGAAGGTTGGCTGCCGCGCAGCCGTCAACCGGAACTGGTGCTGCGCGGCATGAATGAACTGCAAGAGCGCGCGTCCATGGCCGGACGGGACATGAGCACCATCACGGTGTCGGTCTTTGGGGTGCAGGATGACCCGAAGCTCGTCGATTCCTACCGCGAGATGGGCGCCGACCGCTGCATTCTGGGCCTGCCCTCAGAAGGCCGCGACACGATTTTGCCCCTGCTCGATCAGTACGCCAAACATGTCGCGTAGGGGAGAGCCCTGATCTGACGTGATCCGCTGGAGATGGACACCCTGAGAACCGAAACAGCTCGAACAGGAGGACAGCATGCCCAGTGCACTCGATGGTATTCGCGTAATCGATTTTGGTCAGTATATTGCAGGCCCGCTCTGTGGCATGTTGCTTGCCGATCAGGGCGCCGACGTGATTCGCGTTGATCCCCCAGGCGGCCCGGTGTGGCAGATGCCGGCAAACGCCACGTGGAACCGGGGCAAACGCAGCATTAGCCTTGATCTCAAACAGCCGGGCGACGTCGGTACGGCGCGGCGTCTGATGGCCTCGGCCGATGTGGTGATCGAGAATTTCCGGCCCGGCGTGATGGCGCGTCTGGGCTTGGACTCTGAGACCGCCCTGGCCGATAATCCACGCCTCATCTACTGTGCCCTACCCGGCTTTGCATCGGACGATCCGCGCGCTCAAGTGCGCGCTTTTGAAGGCGTGGTCAGCGCCGCCACCGCGACCTTGCGCCCGTTCGAAGGCAAAGCGGATCGCCCCGTTTATACCGCCATTCCCATTGCATCGGTCTATGCCGCCTTTCAGGCGGCCGTGAGCATTACCATCGCGCTGCACGCACGGCAACGCGACGGCGCGGGGCAGCGCATCGAAGTGCCCCTGTTTGACAGTATGTTTCCCTCTATTGGCAGTCGTGGCTTACACGTACACGATCCGGCTCACGCCGTGCCGTCGCGCAGCGGAATTTGGGGCGGCAGTTTCGAGTGCGCCGACGGCCTTTGGGTGCAATATGGCAGCGGCAACCAGAACTTCCGCGAATTTGTCGAGGCTGCCGGCATTACGGACTGGGATCGCGAAGGGCTGACCGACATCGACCGGATTCTGGAGGATCCCGCTCTGTATGAAAAACATCAGCAACGAGCGCGTGAACTATTCAAAACCCATACCGCACAGGAGTGGGAAGATCTCGTGGCTGAAGCCGGCAGCGAGTGCGCCGTCTGCCGTACCAGTGAAGAGTGGTTCGATCATCCTCACGCCCGCGAGTCGAACATGGTGATCGAGGTCGATGATCCTGTCTATGGCCGCATGCTGCAGCCGGGTCTTAACGCGCGTCTGTCCCGCACGCCGGGTGCCGTGCGCCGTCCGGCGCCCAGGCCGGACCAACATCGGGTCGAGATTTTGTCGGAGCTGGAGACCCATCCCAGTCCGGCGCCGCCATCTGAGATGCTCTCGACGCTGCATTCGGCCCTCGACGGGGTTCGGGTGCTCGATCTATGCATCATTCTAGCCGGCCCCACATGTGGCCGGACGCTGGCGGAATTTGGCGCCGATGTCATCAAGATCGACAATCCGAGCCGCGGCGGCTTTATCCAGTCCCACAACGACGTCAACCGCGGCAAACGCAGCATCATGCTCGACCTCAAGTCCGATGCGGGCCGAGACATTTTCTGGCAATTAGTGGACTCCGCCGACGTGGTGGCGCAAAACTATCGGGCCGGGAAACTGGAGAAATTGGGCTTGGGCTATGAGCAGGTGCGCCAACGCAAGCCGGATATTATCTACGCCTCGCTCAACGCCTACGGACATCTCGGCCCCTGGGCCGCCCGCCCGGGACACGAGCAGTTTGCCCAGGCGACCACCGGCATGCAGCGGCGTTTTGGCGGTGCCGGTCAGCCCACCTTACAGCCCAACCCGGTCAACGATTATGGCACGGGATTTATGGGCGCTTACGCCGTGGCGCTCGCCCTCCTGCATCGGCAGCGCACGGGTGAGGGGCAGCACGTCGACTCGGCCCTGGCCTATACGGCGATGACGCTGCAGTCGCCCTACATGCAACGGTATGAGGGCAAGCGTTGGGACGAACCACGCGGGCAGGAGACGCTCGGGTCGAGCCCCCTGCATCGGGCCTATCAGGCGCGCGATGGCTGGTTTTTCCTTGGCGCGAAGGCGGACGATTTGCCGCGTCTGGCCGCGCTGGACGGCTTAGGCGAAGTCGCGTCCTTAAAGGGAGCAGAGCTGGAGCGGGCGCTCGAACCCCTCTTCCACGCCCATACCGTCGACCATTGGGTATCGCGTTGCGTCGCGGCTGGCCTCGGCGCGCACCGTTGTATCCTCGATTTACCCGAACTCATGCAGGACCCATGGGTGGTCGAACACGAGCTGAGCGCCACCCGAGAGCATGACGGCATCGGTCTCGTGACCACCTGTGGTCCGGCGCCTCGGCTGTCGAGAACGTCCGTGCACATCGGCCGGCCGGCTCCCAAACCCGGTTCTGACGCCTACAGCATCCTCGCCGATATCGGCCTTGCCGAGCGCCTCGATGACCTGATTGCCTCGGGGGTGGTGCGTGTCGATGGCGTGGCCGCAGGCTAAGTGCTGCACACCGCAATGATTGACCGGGTTGGTTACCGCGGGTTGGCAACCCGCTACCCGACTGAGCCGTCTTGAGAACCCGATGCTTAATGGCGAAATCGAGTACTAAGCGGGGCGCAGCGCTTAGCGCCAATGCTCGGGCAGAAGATCAGACACCTCCTGGATGCCGCATTGTTGCGCCATCCAGGTTTCGGTGTAGAGGCCATCTTTGTAGTTGGACGCCTGCGAGTCGTATAGCGTGACCGGCCCGGCCAATACCTTAGCCAGTGGCTCCAAGGCCGGTCCGTCCAGCAGTGAGTGGTTCGGACCGGCGATCAGCAAAGTGGCCGCCTGCACGCGGGGTGCGAACGCCTGCAGCTCATAATAGGACAGGGTGTGATGCACGGCCTCGGTGCGGTCGGGAAAGGCCCGCAGGTAGTCGTTGATCTCTTCCAGCGGATACGCCTGGGTTTTCGGAGCCAGCTCGGCGCTGCGGTAGAACAGCGCCGGGTTGGTCACCACATGCGTCGCCCCCGGATGCAGCGCCGCCGTCATGAGCGCCATATCATTTCCGAATACGACGACATGAGAGGCATCGAGTTCATCCCGGGTTAAAAGAAATTCGAGCCCTCTCACACTATCGGCCACGATGCCTCTGAAGATATACGTCTCAGCGTTTTCAATCCCATCGGTCAACAGGCCAGGAAACGCCGCCGCATACGGTGTATCGGCATGGCGTTGTCCCCGAGCCGCGAGCGCAAAGGTGATGTAGCGGCGGCGCTGCCAGATGGCCGTTCCCTGCGGAATGATCTCCAGCACACTTTGATACTTCGGCGTATAGTAGATAGCCGGAAAGGGCCCCTCCCCTACCGGGATACTCAAATAGCCAAAGAGCCGGTAAGGACCCAGACTGGTGAGGCGCACGCCGTACAAGGTGGCAAAATCGGTGCTCCGCAGCGGTATCAGGTCGATCTCCGCGTTCGCCGGAAAACCCGCTAGCTCGTCAAGCGTCTGCTGCCAATAGGAATCGAACGGTTCAGGCGTCGTTTGCATCATTCATTACCTCTCGGACAACAAGTGGCGGGCGAAAAACTGATCCACAATCGCATTGTGCTGCTGCCGGCCCGCATCGTGGCCGTGACCGTCGTACGTGTACAACTTCTTATCCACCGCCTTGATCTCGTTGAACAGCGCATATCCTGTCTCAGGGGGGCAGACGTTGTCCTGTAACCCGATGTTGACAATAATTGGACAGGTGATTTTGCTGGCAAAATTGATCCCATCGAAATAGGCCACGGTGTCCGCCACGGCCTGGCGGCGATGCGGATGCTGGCGCAGATAGTCGTTAATTTCTTCATAGGGATAAGTCCGCGTCAGCTCGATAGCGTCCATGTAACCGCAGAGATAAGGAGCGCCCGCCGCTGCGGCCCGCACTTCCTGACGCATCGCTGCAGTGGTAATCGTGAGGCCGCCGCCCTGACTGCTCCCGGTGACACCAATCCGAGCTGGATCCACCTCGGGCCTGGAGAGCAAAAAATCGACGCCGCGCCAGGCGTCCACGTAGAATCCCCGATACGTGTACGTATGGCGATCAATAAGATTGTACGTGAGTAGATTGGGGTAACCGGGGTTGAATTGGGCGTTGCTGCGCAGCTTCCCCCGCGGGGCGACCGACAGAGCCGCATAGCCTTTTAGCGCCCACTCCTTGGGAATCGGCGGCTCCATCTGATACCCCGGTAAGAACAGCATCGCAGGCATGGGCTCGGTCCGCTGCGTGGGGCAGCAATACCAGGCCGCGATGCGCACGTGATCGAGGCTGGTGTAAAACACCTGGAACACTGCGATGTCATCCGAGCTTCGCAGCGCTTCCGGGACCACCTCGGGCTCGAGTGGAATCGCCTCGGTCTGGCGCTGTACATCGTCCCAGAAGGCATCAAAATCGTCCGGCTTTTTCACCTTCGACCGGTAATTGGTTGGCACGGCTTTGGGCATGATCACTCCTCTCGTAGGTTCAGCAGCTCCGTCCAGCTATCTGGCCATTCTATGCTCCGCGACCACGCCGTACAAGCCTGGTCTGCTGCGTGTCGCCCCAGGAATTGCATTCTGGCTTTGCTTCTTGCGCGCGCCTATGCCAACATGAGTCCAGTGAGGCGTGAGGATAGAAGACCAGGTATAAACCAGGAGGCAACTCATCATGGCAACTGTGGGTACAGGTGATTATCGCTATGAGCTGATCGAAAACTGGGCCAAGCTGCCCCAAGGCGAGACCTTCGGCAATGCCAGCGCCGTCGCCACTGATTCCCAGGACCGAGTTTACCTGTTCCAGCGTAAAGACCCGCCCGTTTTGGTTTTCGATCGGGACGGCAACCTCCTGGATAACTGGGGAACCCGAGCCTTTGCCAACCCGCACGGCATCTACATTAAAGACGATATTGTCTATTTGACCGACCGCGATGATTCCGTCTGTCTCAAGTACACCCTGGACGGCAAACCGCTGCAGGTGTTGGGCACGCGTGGCCAGCACTCCGACACGGGAGGTGAAGTGCCGGGCGAACTCGTACCACGCGCTGCCGGGCCGTTCAACTATCCGACCGAGATGGTGCCGTCGCCGTCGGGCGATTTGTACATTTCGGATGGCTACCGCAACGCCCGCGTGCATCAGTTTAGCGATGCAGGGCAACTCGTCCGCTCGTGGGGCGAGCCGGGAAAAACCGAGCCGAACCAATTTCACCTGCCGCACAGTCTCGTAGTCGACGATGACGGCACCGTCTACCTGTGCGACCGCGAGAACAACCGCATCCAGGTGTTCTCCGCCGAGGGGGAATTTCTCGCCATATGGTCCGATCTGCGCCGGCCGCTGGACATTTCGATTGGCCAGGACGGTCTGTTCTATATTAGTGAAGGCGGCGTGTCGGGATTATCGCCCCGCGTGAGCCTGATGGACAATCAGGGCAATGTCGTGGCCCGGTGGGATGCCCTCTCAGCCCACGGCAGTTGGGTCGACAGCCGGGGCGACATCTACATGGCGTTGGGCGCACGAGAACGCGTCGATAAATACGTGCGCGTCTAATCGCGAGGTCGTCGGTAGGCCGCCGCTGGGTGGCGGGTGGAAAGCCGGGGGTGGCCGAAGATTTTTTGCCGCAGCGGACCGGGGACGTATTCCCGTTGCGCCAGACCTCGTTTCTGCAGGACCGGCACCACCGCCTCAATGAAGTCCACGAACGTGCCGGGGGTGATCGAGTAGACGAGGTTAAACCCGTCGACGCCCGCCTCATGCCAGGTCTGTAAGGCATCCGCAATCTGCTCGGGCGCACCAGTGAGAAACTGCCCCGCCAGCCGTGACCGGGTCAGATCTCGGAAGGTTTGCGTCTGGTCCGGCGCCGACTCAATGAGCCCCTTGATCGAGCCCCGCATGGTTTGACTCTCAAGGGTCTCCAGTGGCCGATCGAGATCAATCGCGGCCAAGTCGACGCCGATGCTGCCGCTTAAATGGGCAAGTACGCCCTCGGTGCTGACTTGCTCCAGATATTCCGCCTCTTTAGCCTTCGCCTCCGCCTCGGTTCCTCCCACCACGGGGGACAACCCTTGAAAGAAGAGAATGTCCTCGGGATGGCGCCCCCTGCGAACCGCCTGGCTCCGAATGTCGCTAATGACACTGGACGCGGCGCTCAAGCTTTGTCGAGGAACCACAATGAAGACACACTCGGCGTGTTTGGCGGCAAACTGTCGTCCGCGCGTCGAAGAGCCCGCCTGAAAGAGCAACGGCGTGCGCTGCGGCGAGGGCTCGGAGAGATGCGGTCCGGCGACCTCGTAGTGCTTGCCCACGTGGTGGATCGGATGGATCTTGGCCGGATCGGCGTAAATGCCGCGCTGGGTGTCGCGCAGCACGGCGTCATCTTCCCAACTGCCTTCCCACAGCTTGTACGTCACGTCGAGGTATTCATCGGCGCGATCGTAGCGCTCGTCATGCGCAGGTAAGCAGCCGAGGCCGAGACTTGCTCCGGCATTCGGCAGATACGAGGTCACGACGTTCCAGGCCACCCGCCCCTGCGTCAGGTGATCGAGCGTCGAGACTTGCCGGGCAAAGGTGAAGGGGTGCGTCTGCAGAATCGAGCTGGTGAAGGCGAATCCCAGGTGTTCCGTCACGTGGGCCATGGCGGGGATGAGCAAGGCCGGATCGTTCACCGGAATCTGCATGGCCTCGACGATCGACGTCTCCGGTCCGCCGCGATAGGTGTCGTAGACGCCCACCACATCGGCTAAGAAGAGCGCGTCGAAACAGCCTTTCTCAAGGATCTGCGCCAGTTCTACCCACGGATCGAGCCGGGTGTATTCAAGCTGGCGGGTATCGTCCCGCACCCACAAGCCCTGTTGGATGTGCGAGACGCAATTCATGTGAAAGGCGTTCAACAGCAGCCGCCTCGGGGGTGTCACCCATCACCTCCTCTATAATCATTGCCAAACCGGTACGCATCCATTTCGGGAATCGAACGTGCATCGACGACAGGTCGAGAATCGCATCATAGCGGTGCTGTGATCAGATGTCAAAATAGATCATCACGGGATGTCGGCGGACGCATCTTAGGGATGAAGACGGATAACCGCCTGACCTGCGGCGCAGAACAGGCGGCCCACCCATGCAACAGCATATCGTAGGCTTAGTGCTGCGCACCGCAATGATTGACCGGGTTGGTTACCGCGGGTTGGCAACTCGCTACACGACTGAGCCGTCTTGAGAACCCAATGCTTAATGGTGAAATCGAGTACTTAGAACGTGCGCCCCAGGGCCTGATCCCACGGCTGGGGGGCAGCGACCCGCCGCACGTGTGCCTCGCGGTCGCGCACATAGAGATAGAGGTGGGCGAAGAACTCTTCCTCGGGCAGGGGATAGGTCGGGTTGATGCAGAGGTAGGGAGAGGGCCAGGGCGAGAGCACCCCCGGCGCACAGCGCACTTCAATGCGCCGCCCGATGCGCAGACGATAGGTCAGGCCCGGCTGGAGCCTAGAGGGCACGTCGAGATAGCCCTGGCGCTGTAGCTGTGCCCACAGGGCCTCTCCCAGCGTGGCACGGGCTACCTCCCGGGCGCGGACACGCGCCGCGGCATAGTCGGCACGGCTAAAGTCCGAACCGGCGCTGCGCTTGGGCAGGTGGCTCCAGGTCCGCAGCCAGGGGCGCTCGAGCGTCGGCGTCCCTGGCTCCACCCCGTCCGGCCACCCAAGGCACCGGCGCCACCAGGCCCCCACAACAGCGAGTGCTGTGGTCAGGCGACTAGCCACCGGCAATGGGCGCCACAATCTGATACTCCTCAACCTGGGGATCGAAGGGAGCACGGTCCAGCACGTGCTGACCGTCCACCTTCTTCGAGACCATCGCGCCGTGGGCGCGGGCCTCCTCGATGATGCGTTCGGCCATGGCGATCTGCTGGAGAGCCTCCTCAGTGTCAGTGTCGGTGTCGGGCCACTCGAGCACCTGGTCGCCGCGCCGGTTCGCCACAATGAGACGTCCCATAGCTTCCTCCTGTGTCGCAGATGTCAGCCCAGGTACGGGACAGATGTTATATCTGCCCTAACTTATCAGTATGAACTCTAGGCTACACCGCCCGAGCGCCCGTGTCAAGCAACACTATGGCACGGCGCAAACTCCAGAACTTGCTCTTCGGCCCGATATCCGATATCCGCCCTGCTGACCACCAGCGCCTTACCCCCTAGCCCCGTACAGCTTGCCCGTTAGCTGTCTCGGCTCTGCATGGGCGTTTGACCGCTCAGAGGCAGCACGGTATCCACCGAAATCATGACCGCATAGCCCTTGCGATCCGGATCCCGCTCTAACTCCGCCGGTACCGTGCGGGCCATGACCTGCTCGCGCAGGTCGCCTTCTTTATGCACCGTCGCCGTTCCCAGAAAGCGCCAGGCGGCTCGGGTGGTGGGATTGCGGAACAAGACCATGACGTGCGGATTCGCCTCGACATTCGCGAGCGTGCCCTGATGCGTCCGCTCCCAATACGCCAGCGAGGTATCGTCGAACACCATCATGCTGCCTTTGTAGCCCACATTCGGCACGCCCTCTTGGGAAACGGTCGCCACGACACAGGGACAGCCTTGTTCCAACGCGGTATCGATCTCACCTCGCATCTGGTCCGTCAGCTTGATCATCGTCTTTCTCCTCGCTCCTACCGATCCTGATTCTTGAACGACCCCCGTCCAATCAACTCTGATCCAGGCGCGACTATATTGAGAAGGGTTGGGCTTGTCAATCCTGGTCCTGCAGATCGGTGGTGCACCCGCATGACATGGCATCACAATCCCTGCGGGCGGGCCTGCCCTTGCTGCACCCGCGCCTCATAACAGGGCTCGCACAGGGTATCGCCCCAGGTCTGCCCACTGTACCACAGATCGAGCCCTTCGGCTCCACATACCGTACAGGTGACCCCCGCCTCGACGACCTGTGCCGTCTCCTCGCGGGTGAGGACGTTCACCAGCTCCAGGCCGCGCTGGGCAAGAGCGTCGTGATGACGCAATAAGAACCGGGTCGACACTTGATGGGCCGCCATCTCGCCGGAGAAGATCAGAGCCTCCAACAGCGCCAGCGATGTGGTGGTAAAGGCGATGAGATCGGCGCCGGGAACGTGCTCGAATCGGACGCTGTTCCGCGATAGGGGATCGGGTTCGCCGGCACTCTCTGGAGGCGAGGGTCCCCCAGCCAACGCCCACAGCCACAGCATTGCCTGATGCACCGGCGGCCCGGCGTCGAGATGGGCACCGCCGCCCTGCGGACAGGCTTGGCTGGATAACACCTGCGCCATGGTCTCGTAGCCCTGCGTATCCGCTTCCGGATGACGGGTGGTGACATAATGGATGGCCAAAGAGCGCACTTGGGCACAGGCTTCATGCAATTCCCATTCGGCATTTCCAGGCCAAATACAGCCGCTCCATAAGCCCGTTTCAATGGTGTGGAAGACGTCCTCCGCAGGCGCGTCCAAGAGCCGTAACAGGGTGTCGGTATCGAGAATTTGGAACATCACGCCTTCTCCCACTGGACGGAATATGCCGCCTGATTTAATGTTTAAAAATGGAATCCGTCATCGCGCCCTTGACCGGACTCTAGTGGAGAATACCATCTATTCGACGTTCGATACATATCGGATTCCTACGCCCTGGACAGATTCAGTTGCAACCCCTACCGGTGATCTGATACAAAGGCATACACAGCGCTAACGCGATAGGACATTAGTTAGAGTGTGTCGCACCAAGATGTACGGATAAACCTGCAGTGACCCATGTCGAGGTCAGAGGAACCCCTATGCAATTCGCCTTGTTCTCCCACATCCCTTGGCCCGAAGGCGCCGACGCGGGCCAAATCCTAGCTGAAACCACTGAGCAAGTCCAATACGGCGAAGAGCTAGGATTTCACAGCGCATGGTTTGCTGAGCACCATTTTTCGCGTTATGGCCTGGGCTCCTCCTCCCTGCTCATTCTCGGACATATCGCAGCGCGCACCCAGACCATCCGCCTCGGCACCGCCATTCTCGTGCCGCCTTTGCACCAGCCCATTCGGCTGGCGGAAGATACCGCCACCCTCGACCTCCTCAGCGGTGGGCGGTTGGAAGTCGGATTTGGCCGCGGCAGTGCGGGCTACGAGTACAACGGCTATAACGTGCCGCAAGATGAAAGCCAGGGGCGGTTTCGAGAAGCCATCCGCATCGTTGAACAGCTCTGGACCACCCCCGAGTATTCTTTTGCGGGCGAGTATTTTAACCTCCACAACGTCACACTGGTTCCCAGCCCTGCTCAGAAACCGCACCCGCCTATGTATATCGCGGCGACCCGCACCCAGGCCACGCTTGAATTTG
>Ga0299913_10004999_pt1 | contig 11251 bp, 9 predicted proteins | sample RVTome_9_FD_201360 | JGI IMG/M metagenome (GOLD analysis project Ga0299913, IMG submission 201360) | Soil microbial communities from uranium-contaminated site in the Upper Colorado River Basin, Wyoming, United States - RVT155D38 (version 2) ... | reverse complement strand
GTATTTTCCCCGTAACGCCGTTGAGTATTTCGTCTCCTATTACGATTACTACCAGCCGGAGGCCTACGTACCGAGTTCGGATACCTATATAGAGAAGGACGCGTCGATCAACCAGCACATCGAGCAAATGCGCCTGTCGGCGACCAAAGCGCTGATCGAGCGCGGGGACGCCATCATCGTTGCAACCGTTTCCGCGATCTACGGGCTTGGCGACCCGGAAGCGTACTTCAGCATGGTTCTGCACCTCGATCGCGGTGAGCGCATCGATCAGCGGCAGATTTTGAGGCGGCTGGCGGAGATGCAATACAAGAGAAACGAGCTCGACCTGTCACAGGGCAACTACCGCGTGCGCGGCGACGTCATCGACATTTTCCCCGCGGAATCAGAGCGCGATGCCGTCAGAATCGAGCTGTTCGACGATGAGGTCGAGTCCCTGTCGTACTTCGACCCCCTGACGGGCGAGGTGCTGCGACGGGTACCGCGGCTCACGATTTTTCCGAAGACGCACTACGTGACCCCGAGGGAACGCCTGCTGGCCGCCGTGGATGAAATCAGGGTCGAGCTGAAAGATCGGCTCGAGCACCTGAGGAATGCAAATAAACTACTGGAAGCTCAAAGACTTGAACAAAGAACTTTATTTGATTTAGAGATGATTCGTGAGCTTGGCTATTGTCAGGGCATCGAAAACTATTCGCGCTATCTCTCGGGCCGGGGCGAGGGCGAGCCGCCGCCTTGCCTGTTCGACTACATCCCGGACAGCGCGCTCCTGATCATCGACGAGAGTCACGTCACCGTGCCGCAGCTCGGCGGGATGTATCGCGGCGACCGTTCGCGCAAGGAAACCCTGGTGGAGTACGGGTTCCGTCTGCCATCGGCGCTCGACAACAGGCCGCTGCGTTTCGACGAGTTCGAACGGCTGTCGCCACAGACAGTGTACGTGTCGGCCACGCCCGGTGATTACGAGTCGAGGCACTCGGACAAGGTCGTCGAGCAGCTGGTACGTCCGACAGGGCTGGTGGATCCGGAGGTCGAAATCCGGCCGGCAAGGAGCCAGGTAGACGATGTCCTGTCGGAAATCAGGCTGCGAACGGCCGCCGACCAGCGCGTGCTGATCACAACGCTCACCAAACGCATGGCGGAAGACCTGACGGATTATCTGCAGGAGCATGGTGTCAGAGTGCGCTACCTGCACTCCGATATCGGCACCGTGGAGCGCATGGAGATTATTCGTGATCTGCGCCTTGGCGCCTTCGACGTCCTCGTAGGCATCAACCTGCTGCGCGAGGGGCTGGATATGCCGGAAGTGTCGCTGGTTGCCATCCTGGACGCGGACAAAGAAGGATTTCTGCGGTCGGACCGGTCATTGATCCAGACCATCGGCCGCGCCGCAAGGCACCTGAACGGCAAGGCGCTGCTTTATGCCGACACCGTAACCGGCTCTATGCGTCGCGCCATTGACGAGACCAACCGCAGGCGGGAGCGGCAAATGGCGCACAACGAGCGCCTGGGCATTACGCCTGCGACCATTATCAAGCAGGTCGCCGACATCCTGGAGGGTGCGTATCCCGTGCCAGGCCGTGGACGCCGCCGTATCGCCGAAGACGCGACCAGGTACGAATCGATGACGCCGGAACAGCTGCTTCGCAAAGCCCAGCAACTGGAAAAGAAAATGCTGCAGCACGCTCGCGACCTGGAGTTCGAGGAGGCGGCGAGGTTGCGTGATGAGATCCAGAGGCTCCGGAAGACGGGTCTCGGGTTGCCCGACCGGCTGGCGGGCTGATCTGCGATTACGCGCGGAAGGAGAGTTGCAGAGGCCCGACAGCTTCAAGTATCTTGTGCGCCCCTCCGGCGGCAGGCGTGCAGGGTTCGCAGGGCGATTAGCTCAGGGGTAGAGCGCCACGTTGACATCGTGGAGGTCGGTGGTTCGAGACCACCATCGCCCACCATTACGACCGGTGGTCCCATCCGAGGTTACGACCCCCACAGTATAATGCGGCGGCGGAGGCGTCCGGGCGGGTGGATTTTCCGGGCGTGGTTCGAGACCACCATCGCCCACCATTACGACCGGTGAGGGCCCTGTAGGAGCCCGCCATTGCGGGCGACCTCGCCAATCGGAACCGCGTCGCATCCGTCTGCTACGATCTCCGGGGTCGTGGCGGTCGTGACGACAGTAGAAAGCGGTCGCCCGCAATGGCGGGCTCCTACAGCGGGACCGACCCCGGAGCCCTGGTACAGGTACTCTTCGGGCTTCCGGTTTCGCCTGACGTGGCTTGTGTCCGGGCCGTGCCGGCTTTAAAATCCGCGTCCCGCAACGCGTGCTGGTGGCGGCTTTCGGCCGTCCGCAGCTGGCGCTTTGAAAATTCTGGTATGTTTCAGGCGAGCAAGCGCGACAAAGATGTCGCCGCACCGTTGGGATGTTGTTTTTTTTTGACAGGAGGATCCACATATCGCATCCCCGAAGCGCGTCAGGCGCAATGAAGAGATTGAAGCAGCCAGGGTCCGGGTTATCGATTCCGCCGGCAGTCAGGCAGGAGTAATGCCTCTGGCAGAAGCGCTGGAGGTCGCAAGAGCAGAGGGACTCGATCTGGTTGAAGTCTCGCCGACGGCCGATCCGCCTGTTTGCCGCGTGATGGACTTCGGAAAGTACCTGTTCGAGCTGAACAAGAAAGCACAGACAGCGAAACGCAAGCAAAAGCAGGTACATGTAAAGGAAATCAAGTTTCGCCCGGGAACGGACGAAGGCGATTACAAGATCAAGCTCAGAAAGCTGATCGAATTCCTGCAAAGTGGTGACAAGACCAAGGTCACCTTGAGATTCAGAGGCCGCGAGATGGCGCATCAGGAACTGGGCGCCAAGCTCCTGGCAAGGGTCAGGGACGACCTTGATGAAATTGGCACCGTCGAACAGATGCCGCAACTGGAAGGGCGGCAGATGGTGATGGTGATGGCGCCAAAGAAAAAGTGAGTAACGGTGCGGTCGAACCATTCAGACTGGCTCGGCCGCAACTAATTACCCGCCTGCAGCGGCGAGGGCAGAAGCCTTGATCGTACGTTGTCAGGCCACAAAATTCGGAGACAGAAATGTCGAAAATGAAGACCAACCGGGGCGCCGCCAAGCGCTTCCGCCGGACGGGAAAGGGCGGCTTCAAGCGAGCCCAGTCCCATCTGAATCACATTCTCACGAAAAAGCGATCCAAGCGTAAGCGCCATCTCGGCAAGACCGAGCAGGTTGCCGACAGCGATGTGAAGAGTGTGCGCCGCATGCTCCCTTACGGTTAAGAGGAGTCATTTCCATGGCAAGGGTAAAACGCGGCGTAACCGCAAAAGCGCGACACAAGAAGGTCCTCGACAAGGCCAAGGGTTATTACGGCGCGCGTAGCAAAGTCTACCGGGTGGCCAAACAGGCCGTTATCAAGGCCGGCCAGTATGCATATCGCGACCGTCGCCAGCGAAAGCGTCAGTTCCGCGCGCTCTGGATTACGCGCATCAACGCGGCGGCCCGCCTTCACGGCATTTCCTACAGCCAGCTCATCAGCGGTTTGCACAAGTCCGCTATCGACATTGACAGGAAGGTGCTGGCCGATATCGCGGTTCACGACCCCGAAGCCTTCGGCGCGATAGCGGCCCAGGCGAAAGCCGGACTGGGCGAAAGCTGACCTGAATCGGGCGCCGGCGCGAGGCCCGCGCCGCTGATGTGGGGACACCGATGCAGGCACTGGACGACCTGGTTCAACGGGCGAAGTCCGAGATTGACACCGCGGCCACCCTTTCGGCTCTCGACGCCGTCAGGGTCGCGTGGCTCGGCAAGAAGGGAACACTGACGCAAAGGCTCAGGCAACTGAGCAGCCTGCCGCCGCAACAGCGCCCGGCAGCCGGCCAGCAAATCAACACCGCAAAAGCGGCGATTCAGGCGCACCTGGACAGCCGGCGACAACGTCTGGAACGGGATGCTCTTGCGCAGACCCTGCTCCAGGACAGGGTGGACGTCACGTTGCCCGGACGCGGCGTGTCGCTGGGAGGACGGCATCCGGTCACGCACACGATGGCGCGCATCGAGCGGATTTTCCGCGATGCAGGGTTCGGTGTTCGGACGGGCCCGGAGATCGAGGATGACTACCACAACTTTACCGCGCTCAACATTCCGGAAAACCATCCGGCGCGGGCACTGCACGATACCTTTTACTTCCCGGACGGCAAGCTGCTACGGACGCACACTTCGCCGGTGCAGATACGTTCCATGGTTGAGGAAGGGGCGCCGATTCGCATTATCGCGCCGGGCCGAGTCTATCGGTGTGACTCGGATCAGACCCATACACCGATGTTTCACCAGGTCGAAGGCCTGGTCGTCGATCGCGGCATCAGCTTCGCCAATCTGAAGGCGGTGCTCCACCAGTTCGTGGAAAGCTTCTTCGAGCGCGATGCAAGATTGCGCTTCCGGGCATCGTATTTCCCGTTCACCGAACCCTCCGCGGAAGTGGACGTGCTATGGGGCGATGACCGGTGGCTCGAGATACTCGGCTGCGGAATGGTGCACCCGAACGTGTTGCGCAATGCGGGTATCGATCCCGAAGAATTTACCGGATATGCCTTCGGCATGGGTGTGGAACGTCTGGCGATGCTCCGCTATGACGTTCGCGACCTGCGGACGTTCTTCGAAAACGACTTGCGCTTCCTGCGCCAGTTTCACTGACAGACGACATGAAGTTTCCCGAAAGCTGGCTGCGTGCGTGGGTGGAGCTCCCCACGGATTCCGACGAACTTGCCGAGCGGCTGACGATGGCGGGCCACGAAGTGGACCGTATCGAAACGGCGGGCGAGGGCCTGGACCAGGTTGTCGTCGCCGAAGTACTCGAAGTCTCGCGGCATCCGAACGCCGACAAGCTTTGGGTTTGTCGCGTGTCGGATGGCAGCGGTAACAATCCGGTCATCGTCTGCGGCGCGCCGAATGTCGTTGCCGGAATGAAGGCGGTGGTGGCACTGCCGGGTACGACGCTTCCGGGCGGCATCAGATTGCGGCGCACCAGGATTCGCGGAGTGGAGTCCGAGGGCATGCTCTGCTCGGCGGCCGAACTGGGCCTCGGCGACGATGCGGACGGCATCCTGAGACTCCCGGACGACGCGCCGGCCGGTACCAGGCTCACGCAGTATCTCGAGCTTCCCGACCGGGTCTACGAGCTGAACCTGACACCGAATCGAGGGGACTGCTTCAGCATACTGGGCATGGCGCGCGACATCGCCGCGCTCACCGGGACGGGCCTCAAGAACGCCGCAACCTATGCCGTAGCAGCGTCGATCGATGCCGTGCAAGCGGTTGCTCTCGACGAGCCGGATGCCTGTCCACGGTTCGCCGGCCGGATGGTGCTGGGGATCGATACCTTCGCGCGCACGCCGTTGTGGCTCACCGAGCGTTTGCGAAGGAGCGGGATCCGCGCGATTCATCCGGTTGTCGACGTAACGAATTACGTCATGCTGGAACTCGGACAACCTCTGCACGCATACGATCTCGATCGCTTGTCCGGCACGATTCGTCCACGGTTCGCAGAGACAGGTGAGCGCCTTACGCTTCTCGACGAACGTGAAGTGGAAGTTTCGCCGGATACCGTTCTGGTCACGGATGACTCCGGACCGATCGGGCTCGCGGGGATCATGGGCGGCCTCGGCACCGCCGTTTCGGCTGCGACCACGAACGTTTTCTTCGAGGCCGCGTTCTGGCCGCAGGAAGTTGTCGCCGGCCGCGCTCGAAAATATGGCCTGCATACCGACGCGTCGCTTCGATTCGAGCGCGGCGTCGATCCGGGGGGGCAAGCGCGGGCTATCGAGCGGGCAACCGGCCTGTTGCTGGAGATCGCCGGCGGTTCTGCGGGACCGCTCACGGATTTGTGCCACGCGGACCGCCTGCCGAAACGCAGCCCGGTAGCCTTGCGGCGTTCGCGCCTGCAGGCACTGCTGGGGATGGAACTGAACGGCCCGGAAGTCACCCGGATCCTGCGGAACCTGAGCCTTGCGGTGGAAGAAACAGACGCGGGCTGGATCGTGCAGGCGCCGGGCTTCCGCTTCGATCTCGATATCGAAGACGACCTCATCGAGGAGGTGGCGCGGGTATTCGGCTACGACCGGATACCGGAAACGACGGCGACGGCTTCGCTGCCGCTCGGTCCGGTTACGGAGCGGAGCGTCGATTCCGCTCGAGTCGCCGACACCCTGGTGGCCCGCGATTATCAGGAAGTGGTTACGTACAGTTTCATCGACGCTGTAACAGACCGGCTTTTCGCGGGGGGCGAATCGGAACTGGTGCTCGGCAATCCTATTTCATCGGAGATGTCGGTGATGCGCGGATCGCTCTGGCCCGGAATGCTCAAGGTCGCCGCCGCCAACCTTGCCCGCCAGCAGGAGAGGGTGCGTTTGTTCGAAATGGGGAAGACTTTTCACGGCACGCTCGCAAGTCCCGAAGAAGTCGTGCGTGTTGCCGGGTTGGCAATCGGACCGGCCCTGCCGGAACAGTGGAGCATGAAGTCCCGGGAAGTCGATTTTTTCGACGTCAAGGCGGATATCGAGGCGTTGCTCAGCCTGAAGGGCAGAGGGGCGGAACTGGCCTTTGAACCGGTCGGCCATCCGGCGTTGCAGGCCGGTCAATCCGCGCAAATCGTGTGCGCCGGCCGGGTGATCGGAGTCACCGGCAAGCTGCACCCGTCGACTGCGCGAGCATTGGACATAAGCCGCGCCGCACAGCTGTTCGAGCTGGACGCTGTGGCTGCCTTCGCCGCGGCCGTCCCGGTTGCCACGGCGGTCTCGAGGTTTCCCGCCATACGCCGGGATATCGCGGTTGTCGTGGCAGACGACATAACGTCAGCAAAGCTTATTCAGGTGGCGTTATCGGCGGCTCCGGATATAATCCGCCGTGCTGTCGTTTTCGATGTATTCCGCGGACCAGGCATAGAAGCTGGGCTAAAAAGCGTAGCTTTAGGCTTGATTTTGCAGGAAACTTCCCGCACGCTTACTGACGACGATGCGGATAACGCAACTGCCAGAGCGGTGCAAAAACTGCAACAGGAATGCTCGGCGGTACTAAGAGAACAACACTAAGAGAACGAGACGAGACAAAAGTCGAATCAGTCGAGAATCACAACGAATGGCACTGACGAAAGCAGACATGGCAGAATCCCTGTTCGACGAACTGGGATTGAACAAGCGCGAAGCTCGCGAACTCGTGGACCTGTATTTTGAAGAGTTGCGTGCGTCACTTGCGGTAGGTGAGCAGATCAAACTTTCCGGTTTCGGAAATTTCGATCTTCGGGATAAGAACCAACGTCCGGGCAGAAATCCAAAGACTGGAGAAGAAATTCCAATCACGGCTCGCCGTGTTGTTACTTTCCGGCCTGGACAAAAACTAAAAGCCCGAGTAGAGGCCTATGCTGGAACCGGGGAATAACGACGAACTGCCTCCGATTCCTGGTAAACGATATTTCACGATCGGGGAAGTCAGCGACCTGTGTGCTGTCAAGCCGCACGTGCTACGTTACTGGGAGCAGGAATTTCCACAGCTGAAACCTGTCAAGCGGCGAGGCAATCGTCGCTATTATCAGCGGCAGGACGTGCTGATCATCCGCCAGATTCGCAGCCTTCTGTACGATGACGGTTTCACCATCGGCGGAGCGCGTCAGCGCCTTACCGGCGACGAGGCGAAAACGGATGTCAGCCAAAGTCAGCAGATTATCAAGCAATTGCGGCTGGAACTTGAGCAAGTTCTGAAGATACTGCGCCGCTAGATCGCCCTTTCAACTCCAGGGGTCGGCCAGTATGATGGCCGCCCGAAATTGCTTTTGTCCGTCGGTCGGGGCGTAGCGCAGCCTGGTAGCGCACCACAATGGGGTTGTGGGGGTCGGGAGTTCGAATCTCCCCGCCCCGACCAATTTCAGGACGATCCTGCGGCGAGGTCCCGCATTACCGTGGTTGCGGGCGACGACGTTCCCGCTCAGACGGGCTCCAGAATCTGCCCGAGCTTCCTGTCTTCTATGCCGAGCAGTATCGGCTGAGCCAGCACGCGATAGATGTTTACCTTGGCGTTGTACGCTGTGCGTGACAGTCCGTGCTTGTCCCTGATCTGCAGTTTGCGAATATTGAACTCGCCGCTTTCCAGACGTTCGCCGGTCAGGTAGCACTTGATCGCGGAGACCTTTTCTCCGGATAACTCGAGCCCGCTCAGTTTCGCAAGGTTACCCTGCGCCCTTTGCAGGAACGCTACGGCATCGAGATTGACCTGCGACTCTTCGTGGCCCAGCGGCTCCGTGGAAAGGTTTGCGAGAAAGTCGCCGACGAGGATTTGTCCCGGCAGCGCCGCTTCGATCATGCGGGCGAGCTCGATGGTCACGTCACCGACAATGTAGTCGTGGATGGTCGGGTTGAGCCCTTCGGCCTGGTGAAACTCGTAGCAGCTGCCGACGTGAAAACAGGCACGCAATCTCGGCACAGCCTTGGATGTCGTTTTGCTGCGGGCTATGGCGTTATCTGCAAGCACGATGTGCATGAAATGGTAGAGATTGACGTTCGCCTCCAGCCCGTGATCGCGGTTCCACACGTAGAAGCCGTCACCACTGGACGAACGCGCGAAGTTGATGCCGACTTCCTTCTCCAGCATCTTCGAATGGGCCGAATTGAGCGAGTAGGAGAGGCTGTTCAACTGGGTCATTTGCTCGAACGGCGTCAGCAATCCGAAACCCACGATATCGAACAGCGTCACCGCGCGGCTGGCAACATAGTTGATGCCGTAGCGGCGGATCATTTTCTCTATGATTTGTGTCTCGACCGGGCGACCGGTCAGCGGCTGACGTAACGGGATGAAGCGCGGTTCCACGTTGAGCAGCCGCGAAACCTTTTGCATCTGCAGCAAAGTCAGGCGGCGATCCCCTGAAATAAGGTCCATCAGGAAATCGGTCGAGACACGTTGCGGAAACCGTGGGTCGACACCCGGCGCGGCCGTATATTCGGCGATGGCATAGTGCGGCACTACGAGTACCAGAATGCCGTCATCGAGCGACGACCAGCTGAGCAGGCTGTTCTGACCCAGGGACCATTCCTGATTGAGACAACGCTCGAGGTGGACGAGGTTGCTGCGTTGACGAAGGCCCATCTCGCTGGCCAGTCCGGCAAGCTGATCGAGGTAGGGCGAATAGTTGGCTATTCGCCTTATACCCGATTGCGATAGATCGTCGTATTCCATTTCAGGTCGCCAGGTCCGGAACTCCGTCTTCCCGCCGCGAGCGAATAGCGGCCCTGGTGCGTTGGCAAGGTTCACCGGACGCCCCCCGGCAGAACTTCGCCACAGCATACAGCAGGTTATGTCCCCGCACGGTAGTTGCTATTGGCAATATTATGTGTACCGTCCAAACAAAGTAATCAACTACGCGGTGCTGCGCAAGTATTATTCAGGAGTCCGTTCTATGTTGCTCATATTCCTGTCATTGACGAGGGCCCGCTTTGCCCGGCAGTTGCCTCGTACGGCCGCTTTGCGAAGAACGCGCAGAAAGGGGCTCGAGAGGGAGGCACGCTCTGAAACACAAGTTGCTTGATACGCTGAAGGCGATCGTCGGGGAGTCGGGCTGGGAGACCGACGAGGAAGCGCTCCGGCCGCACCTTACCGAATGGCGAGACCGTTACCGTGGCAAAACCGCAATCATGGTCTCGCCGGCCAATCCGGAGCAGGTGGCGGCGATAGTCAGGGCCTGCGCGCAGGCGCACACGCCGATCGTGCCGCAGGGCGGCAACACCGGCCTCTGCGGCGGCGCCATTCCGGACCTGTCGGGGCGGGAAGTTCTGCTCTCGCTCCGCCGCCTGAACAGAGTCCGCTCGGTCTCACCGCTCGACTACTCGCTGGTTGCCGAAGCCGGTTGCGTCCTGGCCAATGTGCAGTCGGCGGCTGCGGAGGCGGGACGGCTGTTTCCCCTGAGCCTCTCGGCCGAAGGCAGCTGCCAGATCGGTGGCAACCTGTCGACCAATGCCGGAGGCATCAACGTACTCCGCTACGGCAATGCGCGCGATCAGGTACTCGGGCTCGAAGTCGTCCTCCCGGACGGCAGGATCTGGGACGGGCTGCGAGCGTTGCGCAAGGACACGGCAGGATATGACCTGAAGCAGCTTTTCATCGGTGCCGAGGGAACCCTGGGTATTATCACTGCAGCGACACTGCGCCTCTATCCGCGAGTCAGGTACGTTCAGACTGCATTCCTCGGCCTGTCAGGCGTCGGGGATGCGATTGCGCTGCTGGCATGGCTGCGTGAAGAAGCCGCCGACAGCCTGCAGGCGTTCGAGCTCATTCAGGATCGCGCGTTGCAATACGTCGTGGATCACATTCCGTCGACGCGCAACCCTTTTCACCCGGGCTATCCGTGGTATGTGCTGTTGGAAACGTCAAACGAGCCGGACACCGAAGCCTTCGAAAGTCTGCTGGCCAGGGCGATGGAAAAGTCGCTTGCCGGGGACGCCATCGTAGCCAAGAGTGAGGCGGAGGCGCAGGATTTGTGGCGCCTTCGCCATTCCGTGTCGGAGGCGCAAAAGTTTGAAGGAGCAAGCCTCAAGCACGACATTTCAGTGCCGATAAGCCAGATTGGCCGGTTTATCGAGCGGGCCGAAGCGGCGGTGCTTGCCCGGATACCGGACGCGCGTATTGTTGCCTTCGGTCACGTGGGCGACGGAAATGTGCACTTCAACATCAGCCAGCCGCTGTCGTGGAGCGCGGAAGATTTCCTGCAACAGCGGGAATGCATTGCGAACCTGGTCTACGACGTAACCGCCTCGTTCAACGGCAGCATCAGCGCGGAGCACGGAATCGGCCAGGCAAAGCGCGATGATTTGCGCCGCTATCGCGGCGAGACCGAGCTTTCTCTCATGCGAGCAGTAAAAAAAGCGCTGGATCCCACGGATATCATGAACCCCGGCAAGGTCATTTAGCAGCGTACAGACCGCGTCCGATGAGGCACAATACGCCTCTGGAAGCAGCGTAAACAACGACTGAAACGGAGAAACCGGGCCAGAACAAGCGGCTTTGCAACGATGAGCGCCACCCTTGACAGCATTGAGAAGTCGTTTTCCGACCAGCTCACCAGGTTCGATAGCAAAATCAGCACGCAGGAGGACAATGCGTCGCTGCTGAACGAGATCCATGCGTCGTTGACGGTGCTGCTGGCCCAGTCCGGAGACCACGACGAGGAGATCCGCGAGATCCTGCAGAAGCGCTATAACGCCGGCAAGCTTCGGC
>Ga0299913_10004997_pt1 | contig 11256 bp, 13 predicted proteins | sample RVTome_9_FD_201360 | JGI IMG/M metagenome (GOLD analysis project Ga0299913, IMG submission 201360) | Soil microbial communities from uranium-contaminated site in the Upper Colorado River Basin, Wyoming, United States - RVT155D38 (version 2) ... | reverse complement strand
AGGTGATCGGCGACGGTGAGCCGCGGCCCGGCGACGACGCCATGGACGCCCGCTGGGTGACCGCGGCCGAGTACCACGCCCTGCCGCTGGTCGACGGCCTGACCGATGCTCTCACCGAGTGGTCCGCCCTGCCGCGCTGACCCGCCACCCGAACGGCGAGGCTATGGCGTTGGGGTGGGGCGGCCGGGTTGTTCGCCGCCGCGCGCGTCGCCGTAGGACCGCTTCGGCACCATGACCTTGCGGCGGAAGATGCACACGACCGTGCCGTCCTGCTTGTACCCGCGGGTCTCGACGTAGACGATCCCGCGGTCGTCCTTGGACCTGGACGGCGTCTTGTCGAGCACCTCGGTCTCGGCGTAGATGGTGTCGCCGTGGAACGTGGGCTTGACGTGCCGCAGCGACTCGATCTCCAGGTTCGCGATGGCCTTGCCAGAGACGTCCGGCACCGACATGCCGAGCACGAGCGAGTAGACGTAGTTGCCGACCACCACGTTGCGGCCGAAGTCGGTCGTCTCCGCCGCGTAGTGCGCGTCGAGGTGCAGCGGGTGGTGGTTCATGGTCAGCAGGCAGAACAGGTGGTCGTCGTACTCGGTGACGGTCTTGCCCGGCCAGTGCTTGTAGACCGCGCCGACCTCGAACTCCTCGTAGTACCTGCCGAACTGCACGGACCGCTCCCGTCGACCTCGACAAACCTGCGAGACGACAGTGTGGCCCGGCGCCGAGTACTCTTGGCAACTGGCCTGTGATCGACTGCACTGGCCCGGGAGACGGCACCGAGGAGGTGAGGGACGTGGATAGCCGACCGGCAAGTACGTACCGCGTCCCCACCAGTGAGCGCCGAGCCTCCGGCTGACCTCTCGCGGGGACGCGGCAAGGCGCCGCCCACTCCACGCGAGGAGGTCCCCGTGTCCGCCATGAGCTCGATCCGTGCCGCGCGCTCGCGGGTGTTGCGCCCGGGTCATCGCCCGAGGCCGGGCGTGGCCGCGGTCGAACCACCCGCATCCGGCTACATCGTGGACTGCGCCGTCTACGTCGACGGCGAGCGGCTGCCGCGGCGGTGGACGCACGCCGACGCGCTCGCCGAGGTGCGCCGCCGGGGCAGCGGCTTCGTCTGGATCGGCCTGCACGAGCCGACCGAGCAGCAGATCAAGGGCATCGCCGACACGTTCGAGCTGCACGAGCTGCCCGTCGAGGACGCGGTGCACGGCCACCAGCGGCCAAAGCTGGAGCTGTACGAGGATCACCTGTTCATGGTGCTGAAGACGGTCTGCTACGTGGAGCACGAGCCGGGCACGGCCAACGAGATCGTCAACACCGGCGAGCTGATGGCCTTCCTCGGCCGCGACTTCGTGATCACGGTCCGCCGCGGCCCGCACTCCGGGCTGTCCTCCGTGCGCCGGGCGCTGGAGGCCGACCCCGAGCGGCTCGCGATGGGGCCCGACGCGGTGCTGCACGCGATCGCCGACTACGTCGTCGACTCCTACCTCGACGTCACCGACAGCGTCGAGCAGGACATCGACGAGATGGAGGAGCAGGTGTTCTCGCCGCGCATCTCCGTCGCGGCCGAGCACATCTACCTGATGAAGCACGAGATCACCGAGCTGCGCCGCGCCGTGATCCCGCTGGCCAACCCGCTGCGCCGGCTCTCGGAGGGCTACACCCGGCTGGTCAACGACGAGGTGCGGCTGTACTTCCGGGACGTCGACGACCACCTGACGACGGTCGCCGAGCGGGTCAACGCCTACGACGAGCTGCTCACCTCGCTCGTCAACGCGGCGCTCACCAAGATCACGCTGCAGCAGAACACGGACATGCGCAAGATCACCGCGTGGGTGGCCATCGTCGCGGTACCGACCATGATCGCCGGCATCTACGGGATGAACTTCGACTACATGCCCGAGCTGCGCTGGAAGTTCGGCTATCCCGCGGTGATGCTCGTCGTGGCGCTCATCTGCACGACGCTGTACTTGGTGTTCCGTCGCAACAAGTGGCTCTGACGCCGGTCCGGCGGGCGCAGCGGCCCAACCGAACCGGCGCGCCCGCTATGCCTCCTGTGCCCAGGTGAACGGGATGCCGTGCCCGCCGCCGTGGCCGAGGCACACGGTCAGCCCGGCCGGCCAGAGTCGCAGCAGCAGGTCGAAGCGGTAAGGCGCGCTCGACTCGTCACCGGGGCGGGTGTGCCGCGACTCGTAGACCAGCAGCGCCAGCGGCGCGTCGTCGGTGGCCAGCGCCGCCGCACGGGCGAGCACCTGCTGGCCGCGGGCCCGCTCGGACGCCGGGACGTACTGCCAGACCACGGAGTGCCAGACGACGGTCAGCACGCCGGGCCGGCGCCGCTCGAGCTGCCGGGACAGCCAGCTGGCGCCGTCCGCGCGCTGCACGGCGATCGGGTCGACGCCCGCCAGCCGGATGGCGTCGCGCAGCCGCTGCAGCCGCGACGGCTGGTCCGGCCACACGAACGAGGAGAGGTGCAGCACTCCGTCGCGGCCGCGCACGTCGACCGGCGCGAGGTCGCAGCCCGCGCGCTGCACGAAGTGCAGCGGCCGGTCCAGCGCGGCCGGCGGCAACCCGGTCCAGCCGGTGTCGAGCACCAGCGGGCTGTCCGGGTCGCCGAGCACCGAGCCGTCCGGCAGCCGGTAGCCGACCAGGTGCGGCCGCAGGTTCAGCCCGGCGCTCGCGCCCACCTCCAGCAGCCGCAGCGGCAGCCCGGTGCGCTCGGCGGCCGCCAGCAGCCCGCCGTAGAGCGGCGCCGACCGGCCCGGCTCGTTCGTCTGCACCTGGGTGGCCGCCACCGCGGCGCGCAGCTGGTCGAGGTGCTCGACGAGCAACGGGTGCGCGTCGGACCACAGGGTGTCCTCGTCCAGCCGGCCGCCGGCCGTCGCGTAGTGCCGGGCGAGCGCCGGCGCCCTCCCGGCGAGCACCAGCCGGTGCACCGCCGCGGCGAAGCGCAGCCCCGGCACCGATCCCGCGCGGTCGCGCTCGTGACCGGCCATCACGGCCGCGGCCACCCCGCCGGCCTCCAGGTCGTCGGCGGCGTCGGCGAGCAGCCGGGCGTTCGTCGGCCCGTGCCGCCGGCAGCCCCGCGCGGCATCGCGGAACAGCTCGGCCAGTGGGTGTCGTAGCGCGGCCGTCATAGCCGGTCCCTCACTTGCGCCATCTTCCCCGCGAGTGGCCGCGAGGGCCATAGCACTCACCCTCATCGACGCCGGCCGTACCCTGAACCCATGCCGCGAGCACTGGCCGTCGCCGACGAGGTCGAGCCGTGGCTGTGGACGGAATCCGTTCGGCAGCACAAGGTCGACCTGGTGCTCGCCGCCGGTGACCTTCCGTTCGACTACCTCGACTACCTGTGCAGCACGCTGGACCGGCCGTGCGTGCTGGTGCCGGGCAACCACGACCCGGACCTGTCCGGGTACCGGGCCAAACGGGGAATGTGGATGCGCGACGGATTGCCGGAACCATGGCCGGGGCCACCGGGCGCGGTGAACGCCGACGGCCGGGTGGTCGAGGTCGCCGGGCTGCGCATCGCCGGTCTCGGCGGCAGCCTGCGCTACAAGCCGGGTCCGAACCAGTGGACGCAGGCGCAGCAGGGCCGCCGGGCCAGGCTGCTGCGACTGCGTGCCGCACTGCGCGGTGGCCGCGGGGTGGACGTGCTGCTCACGCACGCCCCGCCGCGGCACTGCGGCGACCGGGAGGACCCGGCGCACCAGGGCTTCGAGTGCCTGCACGGCCTGGTCGGCGCGTTGCGACCGAAGATGCTGGTGCACGGGCACATCCACCCGCACGGTTCGCCGGTGCCGGACCGGCAGCTCGGCGACACCGCCGTGGTCAACGTGGTGGGGCACCGGGTGATCGACTTCGGTCCGGTGCACCATGCCGCGTGACACCGGCTACTACCAGGCCGACGCCGAGAACGACTTCATCCGGGTCCGCCGGCACGCCGTGCTCGCCCGGCTGGCCAGCTGGCTGCGGCGCGAGCCCGACGACGTCAGCATGGTGATGCCGTTCGACGAGGTGGTCGCCGCGCTCGGCCGGATCGGCGAGACCACGCTCGGCCTACAGATGATCAAGCTCGACTCGATCGTCGGCAGCGTGGACAAGACCAGGGACTTCGACCGCAGGTTCCGGCCGCGGTCCGTGCGGGTGCGCGAGCGCTGGGAGCGGCTCGCGGTCGCCACCCGCCGCGGCGAGATCATCCCACCGATCGACGTGTTCCGCGTCGGCGAGCTGCACTTCGTCTCCGACGGGCACCACCGGGTCTCGGTCGCGCACGCGCTCGGCCTGGCGGCCATCGAGGCCAACGTCACCGAGGTTCGCACCCGGCTGTCCGCGCACGGCATCCGCAACCGCGGCGACGTCATCCTCAAGGACTACCGGCGGGTGTTCCTCGACCGGGTGCCGCTGCCACAGCCGGCCCGCGCCGAGATCGTCCTCACTGAGCCGTGGGACTACGCCATCCTCGGCGAGGCGGTCGAGGCCTGGGGCTTCCGGCTCATGCAGGACGAGGGACGGTTCCTGGACCGCGCCACCGTCGCCCAGCGCTGGTACTCCGAGGAGTACCTGCCGGTCGTCCGGATGCTCCGCGACGCCGACCTCGTCGGCACCAGGACCGACGCCGAGGCCTACCTGGTCCTCGCCGGTGAGCGCTACCGCCTGATCCGCACCCACCGCTGGGACGACGAGGTCATCAGCCGCCTGCGCCTGCAGAAACGCCCCCGCCGCTGAACCTCAGTCGCTGAACGGGTTGAGCAGGCGGACGCCGGTCGGTTCGAAGTCCTTGGTGTTGCGGGTGACGACGGTCCAGCCGTGCACCTTCGCGGTGGCCCCGATGAGTCCGTCGGCCGTGGGGACGCGGCCGCGGGCGTCGCTGCTGCCCCACTCCTCGGCGATGTCCGCGGTGACCGGCACCAGCCGGTCGGCGAACAGTGCCTTCGTCGACGCCAGCCAGGACTCGTAGGTCGCCGCCTGGCGATAGTCGTGGCGCAGCTGCAGTTTCGCGATGCCCCGGCGGATCTCGCCGATCGTGATGACGCTCAGGAACAGCTCGCGCGCCGGAGCCGAGTCGAACCACGCGGCGACCCCGCGGTTGGGAACTGCCTTGCGCCACTCGGACAGCACGCTCGTGTCCAGCAGGTAGCTCACGCGCCGGACCCCAGGTCGACCTCCCTCGCGAAGTCGTTGCGGCGCTCCGACTCGATCTCGTCGAACACATCGGGCTCGCTCTGCGGCGCGTGGAGCTTGGGGAACGCCATCAGGTGCTCGACGAAGTTCCTCCTGGGCGCCATGAGCCTGCGGTACTCGGCGATGTCGATCACGACCGCGACCTCCTCGCCGTGTCGGGTGATGGTCTGCGGACCGTTGCGCTCGACCGCCCGGAGCACCTCGCTGAACCGTTGCTTGGCCTCCTGCACCTGCCAGTGAGCTCCGGCGTGTTCGGACATGGCACCCTCCGGAGCGGCAGTTCTATCCTGTCTAGACTGGACAGAGTATCAGAGGTCGACGGCGTCGCGGAGGCGGGCGAACTCGGCGGCCAGGGTGTCGAGCTGCCAGTGGGCGTTGAGACCGCTGGGGTTGGGCAGGACCCAGATGCGGGTGTCGCCGATCGTCGCGTCCTGCGGGCCGACGGCGGCGCGCGGCTCGGCGAAGGCGACGCGGTACGCGGTGACGCCGACGACGGCCAGCCAGGCCGGCTCGACCTCGCGCACCAGCGAGCGGAGGCGCTCACCGCCCTCGATCAGCTCGGCCGTGGTGAGCTGATCGGCCCTGGCGGTCGCGCGGTGCGCCACGTTGGTGATGCCGAGGCCCAGGCCGGGCAGCAGGTGCTGCTCGTCGGGGCGCAGCTGCCGTGGCGTGAAACCCGAGCGGTGCAGCGTGGGCCAGAAGCGGTTGCCCGGCCGCGCGAAGTGGTGGCCCGTCGCGGCCGAGGTGAGGCTGGGGTTGATGCCGCAGAACAGCACCCGCAGCGGACGGCCCGGCACGGGCAGCACATCGGGCAGCGCCTGCACCCCGGATGTCTACAGCCGTCGCGCTAGCGGCGACCCTGCGGGCGTGGCTGCATGGCGAGCTTGGCGAGCAGGTCCCTGGCCTTCTCCGCGGTGTTCGGCGTGCACAGCACGTCGTACTGCCGCGCGACGAGCTGGCTGGCCGACGAGAAGTCCCTGCGGCCGCGCGTCGATGCGTACTGCGCCACCGAGAACACGATGCCGAAGATCACACCGACCACGAGACCGACCAGGATCGGGACCAGCACCATGCCCTGGTTGCTGAACAGGGCCAGCAGGAAGCCGACGAACACACCGAACCACGCGCCGGACGCGGCGCCGCTCATGATCACGCGGCCCCACGTCAGCCTGGTCAGCACCCGCTCGACGAGCATCAGATCGACGCCGACGATCGTCACGTCCTGCACGGTGAAGTCGCTGTCGGCCAGGAAGTCGACGGCGCGCTGCGCCTCCTCGTAGGTGGCGTACGAGCCAACCGGCCAGCCCGTGGGCGGCGTCGGCAGGCCGGGCATGGAACGGGCGGGACCACCGAATGGAATGGACACCACGCATCACCTCCGCAGCAGGTATTCATCCTGCCACTGCCGGTGTGGTCGCCGCGTCAGCCCCTCGAGCTGTACTCCCGCAACAGGCCCCGGCTGATGATCGTCTTCTGGATCTCGCTGGTGCCCTCGCCGATCAGCAGGAACGGCGCCTCGCGCATCAGCCGCTCGATCTCGTACTCCTTCGAGTAGCCGTAGCCGCCATGGATGCGGAACGCCTCCTGCGTCACCTCCACGCAGTACTCGCTGGCCAGCAGCTTGGCCATGCCGGCCTCGACGTCGTTGCGCTCGCCGGAGTCCTTCAGGCGCGCCGCGTTGACCATCATCAGGTGCGCGGCCTCCACCTTGGTGGCCATCTCGGCGAGCTTGAACGCGATCGCCTGGTGCTGCGCGATCGGCTTGCCGAACGCCGTGCGCTGCTGCGCGTAGTCGACGGCCAGCTCGAACGCCCTGATCGCGATGCCGCAAGCGCGCGCGGCGACGTTGACCCTGCCGACCTCGACGCCGTCCATCATCTGCGCGAAGCCCTTGCCGGTCGCCCCGCCGAGCACGGCGTCGGCGCCGATCCGGAAGCCGTCGAACACCAGCTCGGTGGTGTCCACGCCCTTGTAGCCCATCTTGTCGATCTTGCCTGGGATGGACAGCCCGGGCAGCACCTCGCCGTAGCCGGTCGGCTTCTCGACCAGGAACGCGGTGAGGTTCTGGTACGGCTTCTCCGCGCCCTCGTCGGTGCGCACCAGCACCGCGGTGAGGTTCGAGGTGCCACCGTTGGTGAGCCACATCTTCTGACCGTCGATGACGTACTCGTCGCCGTCCTTCTTCGCGCGCGTGCGGATCGCCGCCACGTCCGAGCCGAGCTCCGGCTCCGACATCGAGAAGCTGCCGCGCAGCTCGCCGGCGGCCATCCGCGGCAGCAGCTCCTGCTTCTGCTTGTCCGTGCCGTGCCTGGTGACCAGGTGCGCCACGATGAAGTGCGTGTTGATCACTCCGGACACGCTCATCCAGCCGCGGGCGATCTCCTCCACCACCAGCGCGTAGGTCAGCAGCGACTCGCCGAGCCCGCCGTACTCCTCGGGGATGGTGAGCCCGAACAGGCCCATCTCCCGCATCCCGTCCACGATCTCCGACGGGTACGTGTCACCGTGCTCCAGCTCCTGCGCCTGCGGAATGATCTCCTTGTCCACAAAGGACCGGACGGTGGACAGGATCTCCTGCTGGACGTCGGTCAGGCCGGCGGTCCTGGCGAGCTTGGCCATGGCGGGTGCCCTTCGGGATCAGTCCTGGGGTGGCTCGAACTTGGAGCCGCGGGTCATGCCGGCCGCGCGGCCCTTGGCGGCGATCACCGTGGCCATCTTGCGGGACGCCTCGTCGATCATCTCGTCGCCGAGCATCGCCGCTCCGCGCTGCCCGCCCTGGTCGGAGGTGTAGTGGGCGTAGGCGTCCAGGATGAGCTCGGCGTGGTCGTAGTCCTCCTGGCGGGGGCTGAACAGCTCGTTGCACGCGTCGATCTGGCCGGGGTGCAGCACCCACTTGCCGTCGTAGCCGAGCGCGGCCGACCGCTGCGCGACGCGGTGGAAGCCGTCCGGGTCGCGGATCTGCAGGTACGGGCCGTCGATGGCCTGCAGGTCGTTGGCGCGGGCGGCCATCAGGATGCGCATCAGGATGTAGTGGTACGCGTCGCCGACCTCGTAACCGGGCGGCTGCTCGCCGACGACCAGCGAGCGCATGTTGAGCGAGGCCATGAAGTCCGCGGGCCCATAGATGATCGTCTCCACCCGCGGGGACGCGGTCGCGATGGCGTCCACATTGATGAGGCCGCGGGCGTTCTCGATCTGCGCCTCGATGCCGATCCGGCCGACCTGGTAGCCCATGGTCTTCTCGATCTGGGTGAGCAGCAGGTCCAGGGCGTGCACCTGCTCCGCGGACTGCACCTTGGGCAGCATGATGCAGTCCAGGTTGGGGCCGGCGCCCTCGACCACCTCGACCACGTCGCGATACGTCCACTCGGTGGTCCAGTCGTTGACCCTGACCACGCGCAGCTTGTCGCCCCAGCCGCCCTCGTTGAGAGCGTCCACGATCGTCTTGCGGGCGCCCGGCTTGGCCAGCGGCGCGCAGGCGTCCTCCAGGTCGAGGAACACCTGGTCGGCCGGCAACCCGCGGGCCTTGTCGATCATCTTGGGATTTGAGCCGGGAACCGCGAGGCAGGACCGGCGCGGGCGGATCCGGGTGCTGGGCTGCGCTGCGTTCGTGCCTGGGCTCATGCGTGGGATGTTGTCACGACCGTGCCCGGCGGGCAGTTCGGTGAGGTCACTTTCACACGCGTGGCACGCGGGCGGGCGGCTAGGGCGCGGGTACGGCGATCCGCCCGCTGGACACCGCGACCACGCCGCCGCGCACCGTGCTGCGGACCGCGGCCCCACCTTCCGCCGTCACCGTGCAGTCCAATGTGGACGGCCGGCCGATCTCGGCGCCCTGGCTGATCAGGTAGCGCGACTCGCCGTCGCCGGGCAGCAGCCCGCGCCACACCATGAACACGCCGAGCGCGACGGCCGCCGAACCGGTGGCGGGGTCCTCCCCCACGCCGAGGTCCGGCGCGAACATCCGCAGGTGCACCGCGCCGCTGGCGGCGTCGAACGCGAACAGCACCATGCCCTGGCGAAGGTCCAGGCCAGCCATCGCGGATAGGTTCGGCACCGCCCTGGTGACCGCGTCGTCGCCGACCGCGAGGAACGCGAAGTCCGCGCCGGCGCCGGCCATCCCGGCCGGCGCGCGGGCGTCGACGTCGCCGGTTTCCAGGCCGGCGGCGGCCAGCAGCGGGGCCGCGTCGAGGTCACCGCGGATGGTCGGGGTGCCGCCGGTAAGCGTGGCGCTGTCCGCGTCCACGGTCACCGGCAGCAGCCCGGCGCCGCACTGCTGCACCACGTCGCCGTGCTTGATCACTCCGTCGCGGGCGAGCACCCACGCGGCGCCGACGCTCGGGTGCCCGGCGAAGGCCAGCTCGGCGGCCGGCGTGAAGATCCGCAACCGGTAGTCGGCGCCGGCCTCCGACGGTGCCAGCGGGAACACCGTCTCCGACAGGTTGAACTCGCGCGCGATGGCCTGCAACTGTGCCGTGTCCAGCTCCTGCGCGCCGTGCACGACCGCCAACGGATTACCGGCGAACGGGCGATCGGTGAACACGTCCACCACGTCGAACGGCAACTCGGGCGTCGTGCCGGGTGAGCTCACGGAACCGACGTTAGCCTGGGCGGCGTGCCGACCGCGAGCAAGATCTTCGCCGCCGGGCTGACCCGGCTTGCGGTGTTCGGCCCCGACGGGGAGCCGATCGGCCGGGTGCGCGACGTGGTGGCCAGCCTGCGGATCGGCCGGCAGCTGCCGAGGGTGCTCGGGCTGGTGGTCGAGATGGCCACCAGGCGGCGGATCTTCGTGCCGATGCTGCGGGTGACGGCGATCGACCCGAGCGCGGTCACGTTGGCCACCGGATCGGTGAACCTGCGCAAGTTCCACAAGCGGCCCAACGAGGTGCTCGTGGTCGGCGAGCTGCTGGACGCGAGGGTTCTGGTGCACGCCGCCGGTGCGCAGGCCGTCGTCGTGGACGTCGCGATGGAACAGACCAGGACGAGGGACTGGGTGCTGTCCAAGGTGGCGGTGCGCGAGCGGACCGGCCGGCTGAGCCGCCGCGGACCGGTCAGCGTGCTGGACTGGGACGCGGTGAGCGGCCTCTCGCTGACCGAGGTGGCGCGGGACGCGCAGGGCGCCGACCACCTGCTCGCCGTGTTCGAGACGATGCGCGCGGCGGACGTAGCCAGCGCACTTCGCGGGCTGCCGGCCAAGCGGCGCTACGAGGTGGTCGACGCGCTGGACGACGAGCGGCTGGCCGACGTCATCGAGGAGTTGCCCGACGCGGACCAGACCGACCTGCTGGCGCACCTGGACGTGGAGCGGGCCGCGGACGTGCTGGAGGCGATGAACCCGGACGACGCGGCGGACGTGCTGGCCGAGCTGCCGGCCACCGACGCGGAGGCGCTGCTGCGGTTGATGCACCCCGACGAGTCGGCCCCGGTGCGCCGGCTGCTCGCGTACTCCGGGGACACCGCGGGCGGGCTGATGACCCCCGAGCCGGTGATCCTCACCCCGGACTCGACGGTGGCCGAGGCGCTGGCCAGGATCCGCAACCCGGACCTCACGCCGGCGCTGTCCAGCATGGTGTTCGTCGCCAGGCCGCCGCAGGAGACGCCCACCGGGCGTTACCTCGGCTGTGTGCACGCCCAGCGGCTGCTCCGCGAGCCGCCGTTCGAGCTGGTCGCGGGCGCGCTTGACAACGAGCTGTCGTCGCTGCGGCCGGATGCCTCGCTGGCCGAGGTCACCCGCTTCTTCGCGGCGTACAACCTGGTCTGCGCGCCGGTGGTGGACGCGGGGGAGCACCTGGTCGGTGCGGTCACCGTCGACGACGTGCTCGACCACCTGCTCCCGGACAACTGGCGGGAGGACGAGCTGTCCTACGGCTCCAACGAGGAGGACGACCGTGCCTGAGCTGCATCCGGGGCGGACCCGGCTGGACCGCCCGCTGGCCCGTCGCTGGTCGCTGTCCCTTGACCCGGACGCGTTCGGCCACTTCTCCGAGCGCGTCGCCAGGCTGTTCGGCACCGGCAAGTTCCTGGTGTGGCAGACGGCCATCGTGATCGTCTGGCTCATGATCAACCTGACCGCGC
>Ga0299913_10004996_pt1 | contig 11256 bp, 10 predicted proteins | sample RVTome_9_FD_201360 | JGI IMG/M metagenome (GOLD analysis project Ga0299913, IMG submission 201360) | Soil microbial communities from uranium-contaminated site in the Upper Colorado River Basin, Wyoming, United States - RVT155D38 (version 2) ... | reverse complement strand
CGACGGAGGCGACACATACTCAGATCAGGTTTCCGCCTCCGAGCTCGGGGATCGGGCCAATCAGCCGGCCCTGGCCATCTCACCGGATGGCGAAGACGTGTACCTCGTATACAACGCCTATCTCCAACCCTGGCAGGCGACAACTGCTGATCCGCGCCCCATGTTGGGTGTGGTCCGTCATGCCAATGCAGCCGACCTCGGAGCATGGACGACACTCCATCGCGGGGCCGATGGCGACGCGAGGGGATCGAGCGCAAACGGACTGACGTCTGAGTTCCTGGGTGACTACAACTACGCAGTCGCGACGAGGGACTTCGGGGCCGCCATCTGGAACGACTCCCGCGAGGCAGCCGACTGTCCGGCGATCGACGCATTCCGGCAGTCGATTGTCGACGGAAGCCCGATCACCCGTCCGGCGCCCCAGGCGGACTGCGCCGCAACGTTTGGAAACACGTCGCATTTCGCTGGCGTCTACTCCGATCCCACCCCGTGAGCTAATCGAGCGTTGAACGCTGCTCGTGTCGGGGAAGGCCACCATTGGTTGGTCTTCCCCGACGAGCCGTCGTCACATTCAGCCAATCAGCACGCCGAAGTCACTCCGGGGTGCGACCGGGGGAGATCACGAAGTGCATGTACAGCAATAGCGCAGCACAGATCCTGGGCTCGAGGTCGACGTCCAACGTCAGGGTTCCCACCAGCCGTTCCCGGGGCGCGGCACCGGCGATCCGTCCCCTCAGGTCTGTGTACAGGGCACCGAGTTTCGCCATTGGGTGCACTGGAGACCCGTCGTCTTCTGCCAGCATCCCCACGGTCAATCCTTTCATGGTCACCTGCCAGATCCCGTTCAGGGACGCTCGGATCTTGTTGGCCATCCTCCCTTCTTCCGCCTCGGGCGGCACCAGGGTGACGATCTCCTCCCCGTGAACTGTCTCGACCCCACGAGCTGCGCCGTCGACCGGTCCCGATATCCGACGCGTGTTGAACACCGCCAGACGTTCGCCCGATTGCGCGTCCAGGAAATGTTGGCTCGGAGCCAACCTGCGATTTCCGCCGATACGAAATTGGGTCCGTCCCCCCGCATCACGGAATTCGATAGCGGGTTTGGTGAGATAACCACGGCGTCCTTCTCCGAAATAGGTCATGTCGGGCCCTGCGATCCGGCACTGAACGAGACCGGCGTGGCGAACCCAGATCTGATACACGTGGCCCATTTGCGACATCGTATTGTTGAAAGGGTTCAGTGCTGGCCTCAGCGTTCGGTCTGTCCGCTGCTGATATTCTCGGCGGGCAATGACGGACGACGGCGGTGTCATCGACTGGCTTCTAGACCCACACCATTCCGATCCGTCGATCGGTTGGCAAGTGATGCGCGACCTGGCTGACGCCCCCGAGCCGGTGTGGGCGGCGGAACGGGCGAAGGTAGAGACGGAAGGTTGGGGAGCACGACTCCTCTCCCACCAAGACGGAGACGGCCAATGGGCGGGCGGCGCGTTTATACCCATCGATTTCGAGGCTCGAGAGTGGGAGGAGATCGGCCAGCCATGGACGGCAACCATTTTCTCATTGTCACAGCTCCGGGAGTTCGGGCTCGAACCGTCGTCGGACCGGGCTCAACAGACCGTCGAATTGATCGGCCTCAACTCCCGTTGGGATCACGACGGTCAGCCGTACTGGGAAGGAGAGGTTGAGGAGTGCATCAACGGCCGGACGGTCGCCAGCGGGGCCTATTTTGGGGTGGACGTCTCATCGATCGTCGACCGGCTGGTGGGCGAGCGTCTCGACGACGGCGGATGGAATTGTGAGAGGGCCAATGGCTCGTCTCGTTCCTCATTCGCGAGCACCATCAACGTCCTGGAAGGGCTGCTGGAGTTCGAGAAAGCGACCGGGGGGACAGCCGGGTCGAAAGAGGCGCGCATGACGGGCCAGGAATATCTCTTGGAACGCAACCTCTTCCGGAGTCTCAGCACCGGCGAGCCCGCCGATGAGCGATTCCTGTGGCTCCTGCACCCAAACCGTTGGCGGTATGACATTCTGCGAACGCTCGACTACTTCCGTGATGCCGCAACTCTCACCGGCACCGACCCCGATCGCCGACTCGGCGAGGGCATCGACTACGTGCGTTCCAGACGTTTGGAGGACGGCACCTGGCCACTCGACTGGAGTCTTCCAGGGAGGGTGTGGTTCGACGTCGACGATGGCGTGGGAAAGCCTTCTCGGTGGGTCACGCTACGGGCTATGCGGGTGCTCAAGTGGTGGGAGTCGGCCGCTGCGCTCTGAGCTCGAGCCGTCACACCAGATGGTGGACACGGCCTTTGGCCAAGAAGACATCGATGGAACCTATCCGGGAGGGTTGTGCGTCTAGGTGCCGATGCTTGAGGAGAGCAAAGTCGAAGCGCCGTATGTGCGGATCTCGTCGTTCGAGACCTTCTACAGCCTGAACTGGTCGAAGGCCCACCGAGCCGTTGCATTGGTGATTCGCGACCCGGACCTGTCCAAGGAGGCGGTAGACGAAGCCATGGTGCGCGCCTGTGAGAACTGGAAGAAGGTCTCTGCGATGGCCAACTCCGAAGGCTGGGTCTACCGGGTGGCTGTCAATTGGGCGCGGTCTCGTCTGCGTCGCAGATCACTGTGGCGACGTCTCATTCCCCCCACAGTCGTGGCAAACGATCCCGAAGTGCCTGACCCGGCTGTCGTTCATGCGATAAGACAGTTGTCTCCCCGACAGAGGGATGTGGTGATTTTGAGATTTCTGCTGGACATGTCGGAGGCCGACACCGCTGAGGCTCTCGGCATCCCCCAGGGGACCGTCAAGAGCCGGCTCAGCCGGGCAGTCGACACGCTGAGAGAGGAGTTGTCATGACTATTGATCAACGGATACGTGAGGACTTGCGTGCCGCTGCCTCAGTGGTGAGCTCTGGCCGACCTGCCCGGGTTGACATCGTCGTACGACGGGGACGACGACGACGTCATATGAGAAGGGCAAGATGGGTTCTGCTGTCGACCATTCCACTGGTCGTGTTCCTCACCATGGCCGGACGGATCGATCCGAATGCTGTCGACCCCGCGGGCACCCATGGCGTCGAGACCGTAGAGATCGCGGACCTCGCAGTTCCGGTCGTCGACAGTGAGCCGATTCTGACCGATCCCGACGTGTGGTTGGGTCTACCCGGTCCGTCGCCCCGATTCGACACGACCCCGTATGGAGCGGATCGGAGCTTTGCGCCGGGCCAGCCAAAGTCGGATCTGGACGAAAGGCTCAACATGGCGGTCTATCTGGGCGAGCTCGACGGGGAGCCTTTCTATGTCTACTCGCAATCGGCACCGTCGATCTGGGATCGGATATCCGAGATGGTGTTCGGAAACCTCTCCGCCGATACCCTGGGGACAAGCCTCAACTGCTGTTCGGGGGGTGACATGGATCACGAGGGTGGTCTACCCGGTATGAGCATGAGCTCCGGGACCGGGTTACCCGATCTGATTGTGGTGGAGTGGCTTGGTCTCACTCCAGACGTGTCTGTGGTCGCCTTTGAGGTCGACGGTGCGTTCATAGGCTGGCAGACCCCGGTCGGTGGCACAGTCTCGCTTCGACTCGAGGATCGCCCTGGCAACGTCGCAATGGTTGCGTTGAATCAGGATGGTGAGGAACTGGACCGTTTCGACCCCGGGGACATTGCTCCGAGCCAGTCATCGACATTCGATAGCCCGGAGGAGACCGCGCTGGATCTCGAAGACTTCGTCTCGGACGAGTTGCAGATCGAGCTCAGCGATGTCCACCCCCCGGAATTGCGAGACCTGATCGAGGTGAGATCCGACACACGCCTCTTTGCGGTGCCCATCGACGGGAGTCAGGTCTATGCCGTCGTTGGCACTGAGGAAGACCATTTCTATTCGGAGTCGTGTGAAGTGTTGGAATCGGACGCGATCCCCGACGACCTCGAGGCCACGTGTCTAATGCGAACAGTCAACGGTGTGACCGAGATCGGTGTGTTCAACCTTCACGAGGGCACTGGCCAAGGCGAATGACGACGCCTGAGCCGGTGGGTATTGACTCACACAGGAGTCTGGCTTAACGTGCCCCCCAATGAATCGACACGTGATGCATGCCGCAGGATGTTGCTGTTCCTGTACCTGCCTGGAGCAGGGCCAGGAACCGGCGCATGCCTTCGTGTCTGCGTAACGATTCACACTCTCCCGAGTAGCTGACTCTCCGGTCCCGACAGCACCCGCTGGGTGGCATCCACGTCACCGCCCTCTTCAGGAACCAGATGGACCATCCGGACTCGAAGGAGAGATCAGTGACCGACATCATCACCATCGAAACCGTCTTATCGGGCGGAATCGAACAACACACCAAGTTCATCGACATTAGGCCCACCGCTGCCTACAACGGGTGGGTCATTCGCACCGAGGAAAGGGGAGGCCACGCTCCCGGCGCGATCGCCTTCCCGGCTCTCTGGGCGCAGAAAGCATTCGATCGCGAGCTCGTCGGCAAGTTCGAAGAGAAGGGGATCACGCCCGCCGATCGCATCCTCATCTATGGCTACGGCGACGAAGAACCGCTGGCATTTGCAGACCGCTTGGAGACGCTGGGCTACGACCAGGTCTCGGTCCTCAAAGGGGGCTTCGCAGAGTGGGCGGCCCGAGCCGATCTCGAAGTCCATCGGCTGCCACGATTCGAAAAGCTGGTCCATCCCGACTGGCTTGCTGACCTCCGCGGCGGAGAAAGCGTCCAGGAACCGCCGTCGGGTGACACGCTGGTCTTCCACGTCAACTTCGGGGTCCCGGAGGACTACTCCCGCGGCCACATCCCGGGGGCTTTGCATCTCGACACCAACGTCCTCGAGTCCTCGGTTGACTGGAACAGGAGGTCACCCGAGGAGTTGGAGGCGGCCTTGCTCCGTTTGGGTATCACGGCCGCCACACCGGTCATTCTCTACGGCAACGACACAGCGCGAGACCCCCGTGAGAACCATCCCGGTCGCAGGGCCGGACAGATCGCCGCCACCCGAGCGGCGGCGATCCTGACCTACGCAGGAGTCCGGGACGTCCGTCTGCTCGATGGTGGGCTCAACGCATGGAGCTCTCACGGGTATCAGATCGAGATCGAAGCGCAAGAACCACTGCCTGCCGAAGTGTTCGGGACGACGATCCCGGCCAATCCGGGCGTGTTCATCGACTACGACGAGGCTGTTGAGCTGATAGCCAACCCCAATGGTGCCCTGGTCAGCATTCGCAGCAGGCCGGAGAACGAAGGAGTGACCAGTGGATACAGATACATAAGCGACCGCGGTGACATCCCCGGAGCGATATGGGGCGACAACGGGTCGGATGCGTATCACATGGAGAACTACCGGAACATCGACAACACGATGCGCGACTTCAACGAAATCGCAGCCAATTGGGTGCGAGCCGGGATAAGCCGCGACAAAACGGTCTCGTTCTACTGTGGGACGGGCTGGCGAGCGTCCGAAACCTGGTTCTACGCCCATCTCCTCGGTTGGGACGACGTCTCGATATACGACGGGGGCTGGTTCGAATGGAGCAGAATCAATGGCTCTTCGCTCTGATCTCGACCGGGGGACCGATGCCCGTGTGTACGCGTCGATACTCGACATGCTCCCTGACGTCGACAACCCAACACCTCTGGTCAAGCTCAATCGAGTGACGCCATATGTGCACACCGAGGTATACGCCAAGCTCGAATGGTTCAATCCGTTCGGGTCGGTCAAAGACCGGGTGGCGTTCAACATGGTGCGCAGCGGTCAGCTCGATGGAACGGTTGATGAGAACCAGAGATTCGTCGAGCCAACCTCTGGCAATACCGGGCTCGGGTTGGCCATGGTCGCCAACGCCAACGGCTATCGGCTTACTGCTCCTCTCTCCAGCGCCATCCCTGAAGAAAAGCGAAGTCTCCTCCGCTTCTTCGGCGCCGACGTGGAAGAGCTCGAAGACGACCTGTGCCCTGCACCCGGAGCACCGGATGGTGCCATCGCCCGGGCTCGGCACATCGCCAACCAGCCCGGCATCCGGATGCTGGACCAGTACTCCAACGAAGCAAACCCTGACGCGCACTACCGGAGCACCGGTCCGGAGGTCTGGCATCAGACCGACGGCGAGGTGACCCATTTCGTCGCCGGGCTCGGCACTTGCGGCACGATCACCGGAGCCGGCCGCTTCCTACGCGAGCAGGACGAGACCGTAAGTCTCGTGGGGGTGCACCCCGGCGAAGGACACGACATCCCCGGGGTGAGAAGCATCCGTCAGCTTGCTCAAACCCGTTTCTTTGATCCCGATTTCTTGGATGAATTGGTCGAAATCGACAATGCCACCGCCTATGAGCTGTGCACTCGTCTTCACAGGGAGGAGAGTCTGCCCGCCGGCCCGAGCGCGGCGCTCGCATTGGCCGGGGCGTTTCAGGTCATACCCGACGAGCCGGGGCTCAAGGTCGTGGTCATCTTCGCCGACAGCTCCACCAAATATGCCTCGTCGTTCAGACGCCATGTCGCCGGTGTCGCCGTGGGACCTGGCCAGGCTGCTGACAGCCGTCGCGAATCATTTCTCGACTCGATGGTGGAAAACGCCAGAGTCAACTCCGATTTGGCCGTCGACGTCGAAAGAGCAAGAGAACTCGCCGATCAGGGAGCATTCGTCCTCGATGTGAGGAACGAAGAGCCCTTCGCCGAAGGTCATGTGCCCGGTGCCTGGAACGCGCCTCTTCTCGATCTCCCCGACCGGGTGTTGGAGCTGCCGGAGGACAAAGACCGGCCGATCCTGACGATTTGTCAGCGGGGCAACCTATCCCTGTCCGCCGTCCTCTACATGAAGAGTCTTGGCTATGAAAACGCTTGGAGCGTCACCGGTGGAACCAACGCCTGGCAAGAGGCGGGACTAACAACCGTTGCCATCTGAAAGCAGGACCGAACTGCGCGGGCCGTAGCCGGGGTGCCCTCCCACCACGGGGGCCGCTAACTTCGGCGGCGATGACTGAGAGACTCGACACATGGATGGACGGATACGTCCTCGCCTGGAGCAGCAACGAGAGCAGCCATATCAGAGCCCTTTTCACCGACGATGCGGTCTACGACCCGCAGACCGATGATGGCGAGTGGGAGGGCATAGACGAGGTCGTTGCCCGATGGCAGGAGATCGACGACAAAGAGGACAACTGGGATTTCGAGTGGCTTCCGGTTGTGGAGACCGATGAAATCGCCGTGGTGACGGCTCGGACTCACTACTTCGATCCAGAGCTCACCTATCGCAACCTCTTCATCATCCGCTTCTCCGAAGACGGGAAGTGTTCCGACTTCACCGAGTGGTACATCGAAGAGGACGCCGGATGACGACGGCGTTCGTCCTCGGCGGCGGGGGGAAATGGGGAGCCGTCGAGGTGGGGATGATCCGCGCATTGGACGAGGCCGCAATCAAGCCAGACGTCATCCTCGGCACGTCGATCGGCGCGTTCAACGGTGGGGTCATCGCCGACTACCCGGGGAGCGAAGGGGTGGAACGGCTCACCGGTTTCTGGGAGGAGGTAACAGGCGCCGACCTGTTCCAGACGGGGCTACTGGATCGAGCGTTGCGAGTCGCCACGTTGAAACCCGCACTCCACGAGACCAGCGAGCTACGGAAGCTGCTCGAGCACGCCATTCATCCCGAAACCCAAATCGACGACCTCAACGTTCCCTTCCAGTGCGTTGCCGCCTCAATCGAGGCAACTACCGATCATTGGTTCGACTCGGGTCCTCTCGTCGACGCCGTTTTGGCCTCTTCGGCGGTGCCCGGGCTGTTTCCACCCGTCGAGATAGACGGTGAGCATTTCTACGACGGAGGTCTTGTGGACTCGGTTCCGCTGGGTCGTGCCATCCACCTCGGAGCGGACATCATCTACATCCTCCAGGTGGGTCGGATGGAATCGCCTCTACGCCCACCGCAGCGTCTCCACGAGGCTGCGCTCATCTCGTTCGAAATCGCCAGACGGCACCGGTTCGCCACCGCGATGCGCGACCTTCCCGACGACGTAGAGGTCCATGTTCTGCCCACGGGCAGCCCGGTGGCTTGGGACGACCGAAGTCAGCTCAGGTGGAAAGACACGGGAGGTATCGAAGAGAGGATCACCTCCGCCTATCGGGCCACGGTCGACTATCTCGAGTCGCGTGCCAATTGAGACCCCCTCCCAGACCGTTGCGTCGCGCAGTCATCGCTCCGGCGGTCGTGCTCGGCGTGCTTGCGGTCGTCGTCACGCTGCCGGTGATCCTGGTCGTTGCCGCTTTCATCTCACGATACGTTCCGGGAAAATGGCGGATCTTGCGCATCGTCTGGTTCTTGTTCCTCTATCTGCTGGTCGAGGCAGCCACCCTGACGATGATGTTCTCACTGTGGGCTCTGTCGGGTTTTGGTCTGAAGATCCGAAGCCCTGTCTTTGTCGACGCCCACTATGTGCTGCTCGCCTGGATGCTTCGCCGGGTCGTCGCGTCGGCCAAGCTCACTTTCAGACTCAACATCATCAGAGAGGGTGATCGTCCGCGGACGGTGGGCAGCGAGCCCAGACCGGTCATGGTGCTCAGCCGACACGCCGGTCCTGGTGATTCGATATTGCTCATGGATGCCCTGGCCAACCAGAACCGGCGTCGACCCAGAATCGTGATGAAAGAATTCCTCCAATGGGATCCGATGGTCGACGTGATGCTCAACCGGGTACCTTCAGCCTTTGTCCCTTCGGGGAAACGGGGGAGAGGGAGTGTGATCGACGCCATCGCTGCGATGGCCACGACGATGGGCAGTCAAGACGCCTTCGTGATCTTTCCAGAAGGGGCCAACTACACCGAGCACCGGGCGAGGCGGTCGATCGAGAAGCTGTTGGAGATGGGACGACCCGATCTCGCCGAGAGGGGACTTGAGCTGAAGAACACCCTGCCGCCGCGGTCGAAAGGGGTGATGACCGCCATCGCCGCGGCTCCACCGGGCACTGACCTCTTCTTCGTCGGCCATGCCGGTCTCGAGACGTTCGTCACGCCCGGTGACATCTGGCGCGGGATCCCAATCGACACGAAGGTGGCCGTGCGGGTGTGGTACTACCCGGCTGACCGGATCCCGCCGGCCGACCAGCAGGAAAACTGGCTGTTCGACGTCTGGGCCGAGATCGACGAGTGGATCACCGCCCGGCTCGCCGACACAGAAGAACCCTTCGACGACCCCGACGCCTACTAAAACGCGTTCCTAATGCTGTAGGGGCCATATGTGGTCCCTACAGCGTCTCGTTCACGAGGAAGCCATCCAGGCGGGGCGACGAAATTCAAACGCGGAGATCGCCGGTTCGTTCTGCATGGTCAGACCGATGGGATCGAGTCCGTTGAGAAGACGTTCCTTGACCGACGGATCGATGTCGAATTCGAAAACGAAGTCGCCGGTCTCGACGACCTGGGTCTCCAGGTCGACACGAATCGAGGCGTTGGGGTCCTGGGCGATGTCGTGAAGTCGAGCGACGTCAGCCTCGGGTAGCTCGACCGTGAGCAACCCGACGTTCACCGAGTTGTTGCGGAAGATGTCACCGAACGAGGGTGCGATCACGACGTCGAAGCCCCAGTCCTGGATCGCCCAGACCGCGTGCTCCCGGGACGAACCACAGCCGAAATTTCGACCCGCGATCAGAACGTTTGCCGCGGCACGGTTGGGATCGTTGGTGAAAAAGTCCGAGCTGGGAGCTCCATCCGAAGTCGTCGCCCAGTCGTAGAACAAGAAATCGCCGTATCCGGTACGTTCCGTGCGGGTGAGGAACTGCTTGGGAATGATCTGGTCGGTGTCGACGTCCGCCTGAGGAAGAGGCACCATGGTTCCTCTGACCTCCGAGACCGGCTTCATGACCAGTCTCTCACGTCGACGAGGTGGCCGGCGACTGCGGCTGCGGCTGCCATGGCCGGACTGAGCAGATGGGTGCGGGCTCCACGGCCCTGGCGACCTTCGAAGTTGCGATTGGATGTCGAAGCGCAGCGCTCACCGGCCGGGATGACGTCGTCGTTCATCGCAAGACAGCTCGAGCAGCCTGCCTCCCTCCAGGAGAAGCCGGCCGACTGGAAGATGTCGGCGAGACCCTCCGCCTCGGCCTGAGCCTTTACCTGCATCGAGCCGGGGACGACGACCGCGTTGACTCCATCGGCCACCCGTTTGCCGGATACGACCTTGGCCGCCCTGCGCAGGTCCTCGATGCGCCCGTTGGTGCAGGAGCCCAAGAAGACATGGTCGACGACGATGTCGACGAATGGGGTTCCGGGTCGTAGGTCCATGTACTTCAAGGCGCGGACCACGGAGTCCTTCTCGATGGGGTCGGAGAAGTCGTCGGGGTCGGGGACCGTCGATGTGATGGGCGCCGTCTGACCCGGGTTGATGCCCCAGCTCACATGGGGAGCCAGACTGGTGGCGTCGATGGTGTGGGTGGTGTCGAAAGTGGCGTCCGGATCGGTGGGGAGTTGAGACCAGTACTCGATGGCTGCCTCCCACCCCTCGGCCTTCGGCGCCTGTGGCCGACCGTCGAGGTACTCGAAGGTGGTCTGATCGGGGGCGATCATGCCCGCCCGAGCCCCACCTTCGATAGACATGTTGCAGACGGTCATCCGCTCTTCCATGGAGAGGCCCCGTACCGCCTCGCCGCGGTATTCAATGACGTGTCCGACACCACCGCCCACACCAAGTTGGGCGATCATCCCCAGGATCAAGTCTTTGGCGGTGACACCCTGGGGAAGAGAGCCTTCGAATTCGACCGCCATGGTCTTAGGTCTCTTCTGCCAGAGAGTCTGGGTGGCGAGCACGTGCTCCACCTCGGACGTGCCGATGCCGAATGCGAGAGCGCCAAACGCACCGTGTGTGGAGGTGTGGCTGTCACCACAGACAATCACCTTCCCCGGCTGGGTGTACCCATTTTCCGGTCCGACCACATGGACAATGCCCTGCCGCGGGTCGTCGAGCCCGAAATACGTGATGCCGTGTCTGGCTGTGTTCCGTTTGAGGGTGTCTACCTGTTTCTTTGATTGTGGGTCCCGGATGCCCAGAGATCGTGAAGTGGTGGGGATGGCGTGGTCGACCGTCGCCAGGGTGAGGTCAGGCCGACGCACCTTTCGCCCTGCCTGATCCAAGCCCGCAAAGGCCTGCGGTGAGGTCACTTCGTGCACGAGATGGAGGTCAACGTAGAGCAAAGCCGGATCGTCACCGCTGACCAGGTGGTCGTCCCATATCTTCTCGAAGAGAGTTCTGGGTGGCATGCCG
>Ga0299913_10004995_pt1 | contig 11257 bp, 12 predicted proteins | sample RVTome_9_FD_201360 | JGI IMG/M metagenome (GOLD analysis project Ga0299913, IMG submission 201360) | Soil microbial communities from uranium-contaminated site in the Upper Colorado River Basin, Wyoming, United States - RVT155D38 (version 2) ... | reverse complement strand
ACTCGATCGCCTCGCCGATCGCTGCGGTGCCGGCGTAGGTGAGGGTCATCCACACCTTGAGCGCCCGGAACCGGCGGGTGAGTTCCGGGCCGTAGTCCCAGAACGCGAACGCTTCGGCCGGCTCGCTGTGCATCACCCGGGTGTAGTCGGCGTCGAGCACGAACGCCGTCCGCACCGAGGCCGGATCGCGGTAGAGCAGGCAGCCGCAGTCCGCGGGCAGGTACAGCCACTTGTGCGGGTCGAGGGCGATCGAGTCGGCCTCGGCCAGGCCGTCGAGAAGGGAACCGGTGGACGGGGCGAGCCGCGCGAACCCGCCGTAGCAGGCGTCGACGTGCAGCCACAGGCCATAGTGGCGCGCCACGGCGGCTACCTCGACGATCGGGTCCACGGCCCCGGTCACCACGGTGCCGGCGCTTGCCACCACGCAGAAGGGATCGGCACCGGCGGCCCGGTCCTGCTCGATGGCACGAGCCAGCTCGTCGACGTCCAGGCGGAACTGGTCATCCACTGCGACCTCCCGCACACTGCCCCGGCCGATGCCCAGCAGCGCCGCCGCCTTGTGGATCGAGTGGTGCGCCTCGGTGGACGCGTAGAGCCGCAGCGGCGCGCCATGTGCGGCCATTCCCTGCGCGGCGACCCGCTCCCCGCAGTGCCGGTGGCGGGCGGCGGCGATGGCGGTGAAGTTGGCCATCGAGCCGCCGCTCAGGAACAGGCCGCCGGTACCGGAAGCGCAGCCGACCAGCTGGCGGATCCAGTCGATCGTGAGGCGCTCCACCTCGACGGCGGCTGGCGCGCTGCGCCAGGCCGGCAGGTTCGCGTTCAGCGCGGAGGCGAGGAAGTCGGCGACGGCCGCGACCGCCGTGCCGGGCGCGGACACGTAGCCGAAGAATCGCGGGTGCCCATGGTGGCGAGTACCCGGCACGACCACGTCCAGGAACACATCGAACAACGCCGCGAAGTCGCGACCTTCGGCCGGCGGCGGCCCGGCCAGCGCATCCCGCAGCTCGGCCGCCGAGACGGTCGGAGCCACCGGCAGATCGCGAATCGACGCAAGGTAGCCGACCAGCCACTCGGTGGCCGCCCTGGCCATCTCGCGCACGGCATCCGGCGACGGGTCGAGCGCCGAGCCGACGGCCGGCGGACCGGGCGGGATCGGAGTCATCGCTGGAGCGTAGGGGCCGCCCGACCGGTGTGGAGTAGGCCGGCTCGTGCCTGCCAGGCCGCGATGAGCGTGAACGAGACGCTGACCAGCAGCGCCCAGGCGCCGAATTTCGACGGGTGCACCAGCCGCCAGGTGTCGAGCTGGTGGGGGTAGCTCCAGGCGCCGAGGAACGTGGCGACGTTCTCTGCCACCCACAGGAAGAAGCCGATCAGCACGAACGACAATGCCAGCGGCATCCGGTACCGGTGCCAGCCGACGGTGAAGTGCACCCAGGCGCCCCAGGTCGTGGCGACCAGCGCCGCGGCCAGCGGCCACCGCAGGTCCGGCAGCCAGTGGTGGGTGATGAAGTTGAGGTAGATCGCGGCCGCGGCCAGCCCGGTCGCCAGCGGACGGTAGCTCGACAGCCGCAGGTCCAGCAGCCGCCAGGCCCGGCAGACGTAGCTGCCCACCGCGGCGTAGAGGAACCCGCTGTACAGCGGCACCCCGCCCAGCTTGGCCATGGCCGGCTCCGGGTAGGACCATGAGCCGAGACGCACCTTGACCAGTTCGAAAACCAGGCCGATGACGTGGAAGACCGCGATCACCGCAATCTCCCTGGCGGTCTCCAGCCCGATGCGCCAGAACAGCAGTGTGACCAGCAGCGCGTACAGCAGCAACGCGTCGTAGCGCGGCATCGGCAGTTCGACAACGGTGGAGACGGCCAGCCCGGCGAACAGCGCGAGGGCGAACGTGCAGGCCCGCGCCTCCAACCAGGCGAACCGCACCAGCTGCGCGGTGACGAACCGGACCCAGCCCACATCCAGCAGACGCCCGCCCCCAACCACGGTTGCCCCAGTTCCTTGCACGGGATGATACCTAGCACTACTATGCATCGCAGTTCTAGGGTACGGGCATATGGAGGTCTCGTGAGGGTCACCAAGGATCTCGTGGCCGCTTCGGCGACACCGATGGTGCTGGGCATCCTGGCCGAGGGAGACAGCTACGGCTACGCCATCCTCAGACGGATCAACGAGCTGTCTGGCGGAGAGCTGGACTGGACCGAGGGACTGCTCTACCCGCTGCTGCACCGGCTTGAGCGCCTCGGCTATGTGGAGTCGAGCTGGCAGTCGGTCGCCGGGGAGCGGCGGCGCAAGTACTACCGCATCACCAACAGTGGCCTGGCCGAGCTTGCCGAGCAACGCCGCCAGTGGGACACGGTGGTGGACGCGCTCAAGGAGATCTGGCTCGGCTCCCGCGATTCCCGGCCGTTGATCGCGATCCCGCTGGGGGGCCGGGCATGACAGCGCTGGGCGGTCCGGACGAGCTGGAGGCCCAGTTCGCGCAATGGCGTCACTACGCGCAGCGCCGCCCGGAGCTGCAGCAGTCCGACGCCGAAGAGCTCGAAGACCATCTCCGGCGTTCCGTCGACGAGCTCGTCGCCGCCGGCCTGCACGCCGACGAGGCGTTCCTGGTCGCGGTCAAACGCATGGGCAGCCTGGACGACCTGTCCCGCGAGTTCGCCCGGGAGCATTCGGAACGGCTGTGGAAGCAACTGGTGCTGACCGGCGAGGCCGACAGCTCGGTGGCGGATACCCGGTCGCGGCGTGACCTGCTCGCGATGGTCGTCTGCGCGGCGGGCGCGGCAGTGTCCATCAAGGTGCCGGAGCTGTTCGGCCTAGACTTCGAGGACGACGCCGCGTTCTATGCGCCCAACGTCGGCCTGTTCACGCTGCCCTGGCTGGCGGCCTTTCTGGCCTGGCGCCGTCATGCCACGAAGGCGCTGATCGGCGTGGTGCTGGCGTTGTTCGCGCTCGGCGCCGTGGCGGCCAACGCCTATCCGCTCACGGACGGCTCCCAATCGCTGGCCCTGACCAGCATCCATCTCCTCATCGCCCTGTGGTTCGTGGTCGGTCTGGCCTACGTGGCCGACGACCTACGCGCACCACGCCGACGCATGGACTTCATCCGTTTCACCGGCGAATGGTTCGTCTACTACGTCCTCATCGCCCTCGGCGGCGGTGTGCTGACCGCGTTCACGTTCGGGACCTTCGAGGCCATTGGGATCTCCCCGGAAACCTTCGTATCGCAATGGCTGCTGCCCTGCGGCGCCGCGGCCGCGGTGGTGGTGGCCGCGTGGCTCGTCGAGGCCAAGCAGAGTGTCGTCGAGAACATCGCCCCGGTACTCACGCGACTGTTCACTCCGCTGTTCACCGCGGTGCTGCTGGCCTTCCTCGTCGCCCTCGGTGTCACCAGCGCCGGCATCGACGTCGAGCGGGAAGCGCTGATCCTGTTCGACCTCCTGCTGGTCGTGGTGCTGGGGTTGCTGCTCTACTCGATCTCGGCCCGCGATCCGCTGGCCCCGCCCGGCCTGTTCGACAAGCTGCAGCTCGCCCTCGTGGTCAGCGCACTGGCCATCGATGTGCTGGTGCTGCTGGAGATCACCGGGCGCATCACCGAGTACGGCACCACACCCAACAAGGCGGCGGCACTCGGAGAGAACGTCATCCTGCTGGTCAATCTCGCCTGGTCGGCCTGGCTGGTGCTGGGCCTTGTCCGCCGGCGCACCCGGTTCGAGGCGCTCGAGCGCTGGCAGACCGGCTACCTCCCGGTGTACGCCGCATGGGCCTGGATCGTGGTCCTGATCTTCCCCCCGTTGTTCAACTACCTCTGACGCGCAGCAGTCCGCTCAGGATGCGGCCGACTCGTGCGGTCCTTGGTGATGCCACGGCCCCGCTTCGCCGAGGCGAGGCGGGGCCGTCTGAGCCGTCGCGCGGATCAGCCGAGGAACGGCAGGATGAAGTCGTAGCTGTCCTGGGTGTCGACGCGCCAGGAGTAGTCGGCGCCGTGGCAGGTGCCGCTGAAGCCGAACGACACGACGGCGATGACCTGGTTGGTGTTGTTGACGAGCACCGGTCCGCCCGAGTCACCGAAGCAGGTGCCGCCCCGGCCTCCGACATCGCTCGGGTTGTTCAGGGTGTGCAGGTTGCCGCCCTGGGCGATGTTGCCGTTGACCTCGACGATGCGCGAGGTCGACTTGTACCGCGTCTCCTCGTCCATGGGCTTCGGCTGAACCGACTGGATGCCGTATCCCACGTTCTCGACCAGGGCACTGTTGCGGCCCTGGCCGGTGCCACCGGCCAACTCTTCGGCGGTGCCCAGCGGCGCGAGCTCACCGAAGGTGGTGACGGGAGCGGCCGCGTCCAACTCGACGATGCCCACGTCGAAGTTGACGGGGAACCCGGAGAAGTCGTCGTAGTCCGGATGTGCGTACGCCGTCGCCGAGGTGTAGTCGGGGTTCGCGTCCAACCACGCGCTGCGGGCTTCGTAGAGCGCTTCCTCGGTGGGGTAGTCGGCACGGGCCGGAAAGCCGGTCAACACCTCGGTGTCGTCGAAGGTCACCCAGACGTCGGTGCCGCCACTGGTGAGGGGTTCGCCGTCGGGACCGGGCACGTCCTCGCCCCCGGTGCCGATGCCGTAGGTGCAGTGGCCGGCCGTGAGGAACGTGTTGGCATCGAGCAAGGTGCCGGAGCAGCTGAACCATCCCGGCTCGCTGGGGACGAAGTAGATCATGAAACCGACGTAGGGGTGCTCACCCGCATCGGGTTCGCCATAGGTGATGGCGGCAGCCGGGCTCGCCACCATGACCATGGCAGCCAGCCCCGCAGCCAATGACAGCAGAAGCCTTCTCATCGAGTTCCTTCCGGCCGTGCGCGCGATGGTCCGCTCCGGCACGCGGGCCCATACCTCTCACTCGCGCAATCGCAGGAGTATGCGCATACCGTGCGGGATCTGTCGACACGAGCCAATGCCCGGCACCCGACCCACGGTCACGCGACGCAGAACTCGTTGCCTTCTGGGTCGAGCATCACGACGTGGTCAAGGTGCTCACCGTAGGACTCCTCACGGACAGTCGTAGCGCCGGCGGTGGCCAGTTCGGCGGCTTTGGCTCGGATGAGTTGCTCGCGCTCGGCCAGGTCCCATGGCGGCTCACCGGCGACCCGGATGTCGATGTGCATCCTGTTCTTGGCTGTCTTGCCCTCCGGCACCCTGAGAAAGCCGATGGCTGAGCCCAGGCCGTCCGGGTCGATGATGGAAGCACCGTCCGGGTCGTCGTACCCGGGCTCAGCCACGTATCCGAGCGCGCTCGCCCAGAACGCGGCGATCCGATGCGGGTCGGCCGCGTCGCAGCCCAGCGTCCAATGTGTCGCCATGTCGGCACGGTACCGACCGGAGTCGACTGGAGTGTCGAGTTCAATTCCGGTGGCGCGGGCACGGACATCACAGCCGACGAGGACATGATGAAGACTTTCCGCGAGGGCGATGGGTCGGCTCGGAGGGAGACGGGTGAGCGCACGCTTCCAGGAACTCGATTGGCGTCAGACGCCATTGGGAGAACTTGTTCTGCGTCGCCGACGGGATCCGACTGTCGGCAAGGAAGTCTACGAAATCAAGCTCGACGACGAGTTTCTGATGTCCAGTCTGTTCACCGTCGCCGAGGTCGAGCTGGCCCGCCTCGCCCTCGCGGGGATGGCGGAGGCGTCCCTCGACGTGGTCGTGGGCGGGCTCGGGCTCGGCTACACCGCGCAGACGGTGCTGGAGCACCCGAACGTGCGCTCCCTGCTCGTCGTCGATGCGCTCGACGAGGTGATCGAATGGCATCGGCGAGGGTTGATACCCGCTGGTGCGGCGTTGACGTCCGATCCTCGATGCAGCCTGGTCCACGGCGACTTCTTCGCGATGCTGCGATCCCCCGCTGGGCTCGACCCAACGGCTCCCGACCGGCTGTTCCACGCCGTGATCGTCGACATCGACCACTCGCCACGCCACCTGCTGCATCCCGGCAGTGCGGACTTCTACCAACGCCCGGGCCTGCGACGCCTCGCCGGACGACTTCACCCCGGCGGGAGGTTCGCGCTCTGGTCCAACGACCCACCCGACGAGGAGTTCACCGCGGCCCTCGCAGACAGCTTCGCTGAGGTGCAGGCCGAGACCGTCAGCTTCCACAATCCGTTGCAGGACCGCGAAGCGGCCGCCACCATCTATCTCGCGACGGCGGCGAGCACCGGCGCACAGGCGGTGTCCGTCCCGACGTGACGGCCGAACGGGTGCGGCGTTGAGCCTCCGACGCGGTACCGGTTGCTACACACAGCGGCTAGTCGGACACGACCCGTAACGGCGACAATTCCATCATGGGCAGGAAAGCAGCGGTGCTGGTGCTCGGCTTGCTGGTGGCATTGATCGTTCCGGTGGCCCCGGCGTACGCGTTCGCCGACGGGGACGGCGACGGGCTGGACGACGCGCTGGAGGACGCGCTGGCTGCGCAGTTCTTTCCGTACGTGTGGTTCGACAGCGGTGAGAACTACGGGTGCACCGAGCCGGCGACGCCGTGGAACCTGGGGACCGCCGTGGCGCGAGTCCGGCCGCACCCCGGCGATCCGTCGAAGATCGCCGTTTCGTACGCGATCCTCTACCGCCGTGACTGCGGCGACTGGTACGGCAGCTCGCACAACGGGGACGTGGAGCCATTCTCGATGACGCTCGCACCGAACGGCGGCTGCCCGTACGGGTTCGGCGCGTACTCGTTGAAGACGACCGGGCACACCGGCACCCTGTTCGAGCACTCCGACCAGCGGTGGCTGGGCAACTCGTGCACCTGGGGGCGGCTGGCCGGCGGCTCCCCGTACGTCGCGAAGATCTACTCGGCGGAGAACAAGCACGCCAACTACGCGTTCCTGGGCACCTGCGAGGACGGCGCCGGTGGCAACGACCACTGCTCCGAGTCGTTCACCCGCGAATACAACGTGTTCAATGCCGGTGAGGACTACGCGCGGCGCTTCGACGAGCTGTCGGCCCACCAGTTCCCCGGCGAGTACGCCTGGAGCGCCGTGCCGTTCTCCGGCAGCCTCAGCCGCTCCAGCAACTCCGGCCTGGTCCGCGACAAGCTGCTGGACGACCGCCTGCTGGCCCCGGCCTGGTGACCAGGGCGCCGCGGCCGGCGTGACGAAAATGGCCGTTCTCGCGCCGAGAGTGTAGGGGCGAGGCGGTACCGCCGTGCCATGCGGCCGCCTACCTTTGCCCCGGGACGACGAGACAGCGAGGTACTGGCGATAGCTCTCCGGATGGCGATGCTCGTCGGTACGTGCCGGCGTGGCTGGGTGCGGTTGTGAGCGGGGTCGGCCAGGGAGCCGATCTGTCCCACCTGGTGAACGCGGCATGTGCCGGAGACCAGGAGTCCTTCCGCATGCTGTACCGGGCCGTGCAGCCCGGGCTGCTGCGGTACCTGCGCGGCCTGGTCGGCGACGACGCGGAGGACCTGGCGTCGGAGACGTGGCTGCAGATCGCCCGCGACCTGCGCTCGTTCCGCGACCAGGGAGCCGGCTTCCGCGGCTGGGCGGCCACCATCGCCCGCCACCGGGCGTTGGACCACCTGCGCCGCCATCGCCGCCGGCCGATCGCGACCGTGCCCGCCGAGGTGCTGGTGGACCTGCCCGACGGGCAGGACACCGCGGACCAGGCGATCCAGGTGGTGTCGACCAGGGCGGCGATCGCGTTGATCGCAACGCTGCCTCCCGACCAGGCGGAGGCGGTGCTGCTGCGCGCGGTCGTCGGGCTCGACGCCAAGGCGGCCGCCCGGGTGATGGGCAAGCGACCGGGAGCGGTGCGGACCGCGGCGTGGCGAGGCCTGCGCACGTTGGCCGCGCAGCTCGACAGGCAGGCCCAACGGGAGCGGGACGCCGCCATGCCTGCGGATGGCCCGGTCCCCGAAACGGGCCGTGTGACAAGAACGGTCGGCTCGGCGCCAAAGGACACGAGATGAGCGACCATCGACCCCGCCGTATCGACCGGGACACCGCCGAGCGACTGCTCGACGGCATTCCCGCCGCGTTCGACGTGGCCGGGCCCCTCGCCGCACCGCTTGCTGCGGCGACGGCACCGGCTCACCCCGACGAGTTGGCCGGGGAGCGCGCGGCGCTGGTCGCGTTCCGCGCCGCTCAACTCGACCCCGTACCTCGACCACGGAGACTGTCCATGCTCAAGATAACGCTGGCGAAGCTGCTCACCGTGAAGGCCGCAGCCGTCATGGCAGCCGCCGGCCTCGGTGGCATCGCGCTGGCCGCTGGCACCGGCGTGCTGCCCGTCCAGCTGACCGAAACCCCGGCCACGCCGCCAGCGGTCAGCGACGCCCCGGCGAAGCCGACCGACCTGCCGTCGCGCCCGTCCGATGCCGGCGATCCGGCCGACACCCCGTCGCCGTCGATGGTCGGGCTGTGCCAGGCCTACGCCGCCCAGGTGGGCACCAACCCCGGCAAGGCGCTGGAGAGCCCCGCCTTCTCCGCCCTGATCACCGCGGCCGGCAGCGCCGAGCAGGTCGACGGCTACTGCGAGACCGTGGCCGCCGGCGCCCAGGGACCTGGCGCCCGCCCGACCGATGTCCCGGCGCCACCAGCCGCCGGTGACATTCCCGGGAACCCGGCCAGCCGCGCTCAGACCCCGACCAGCCGTCCGGGCCCCCCGGCCGGCCCACCCACCGCCGTCCCGACCGGGGGCCTGACGCCGCCGACACCTGGCCGCTGACCGCTCCCAATGGGTCCGGGCGGGCGTAACCTCCCCCGTCCGCCCGGACCCGCCCTACTGGTGCGCAGAACAGGCTGGACGCGCCGCGTCGGCACAAGCTGGCTGTTGTGCACCATGAACAAGGTGTACGTTAAGTACATGACTGCTGATCCGATCAGTCCGCACGGCGAGGTCGAAGTGACCGTGACCGACGCTCGCGGTCAGCTACCCGAACTGCTGGACACGCACGTACGCGACGGCGAGGTCGTCTATCTGACCCGCTATGGACGCCGGATCGGCGCCGTGGTGTCCGCCGAGGTCGCCGAACGCCTCGGCGAAATGGAGGACGCGTACTGGTCGAGGCGAGCCGCCGAAGTGCTCGCGCGCAACGAGCCGACTGTTCCGTGGCATGAAGCCGTCGCCGAGTTGGAGGCCGGCGACGAGGGCGGCGGCCGGTGACCTATCGCACCGAGATCACCCGTGATGCGATTCGAACGCTGGCAAAACTGGACAAACCGGTACGCCGGCGCATTCAGCACGCGATTGACCAGCTACAGGATGATCCGCGACTGCACGGCGCGGTCGCGCTACGCGGTCTGCGTGGCGCATACCGGATCCGGGTCGGCGACTACCGCGTGATCTATTCGGTTGACGACGGCGAACTCATGGTGCTGGTGGTCGACCTGGCATCGCCGGGAAATCTACCGAGATCTCTGAGCCGGCAGGCGATGGCGTAGCCGATTATCAGGACGATGGTGAACCAGGTGTAGGAGTTGCCGAGGAATTGTTGGGCGACCGTCCATTGCAGTTCACGGTCGCGTGCGCCTGGGACGAAATGCAATGGCGAGAGGTAGAAGAGGGCGGCGGTGACGGCCATGAGCCACAGCCAGGCAAGGGCCATCGGCGATCCGTCGCGCCAGCGGGCGGCCGCGTGGGCGGCCATCAGCACGATGGCCGGTGCGACCCACACCCAGTGATGTGACCACGAGGTGGGCGAGACCAGGAGTGCCAGCGCGGCATTCAGGAGCAGCGCCATTGCGGGGTCGGACCGGCGCATCGCGTACACCACGGTGGCGAGCAGCAGCACGACGAGCACTACCCACGCGATGGTCTGCGCCGGCTCGCCAAGGTCGTAGCGGGCCAGGCTGGCCTCGATCGTCTGGTTGGTGAAGTACGGGGTGCCGCTCATCCAGCGCATCATTTCGAAGCCGCCGAACCAGAAGCGGAACGACGCGTCCCCGCCGATGAGGAACCCGATGCCGGTGGCCGCCATGGCGGTGCCGACGGCGGCGCCCGCGGACCGGTAGTCCTTGCGGACCAGGAAGAACAGAATGAACGCCGCCGGGGTCAGCTTGATCGCGGCCGCGAGCCCGATGCCAGTGCCGCGCGGCCAGACCGTCCGGCGGGCCAGGCAGTCCACCGCGACCAGGCCCATCAGGACGAGGTTCAGCTGCCCGTAGCGGAACGTCTCGCGCAGCGGCTCCAGGAGCAGGATCGGCGGCACGACCAGCGACGCGATGGCCAGTGCCGACATCGTCGTCAGGCTCGGCCGGACCGCGCGAAGCACCACGTACATGGTGGCGACCACGCTGGCGATGTTGAGCGCGAACAGCGCGAGCACCGCCGGCGTCCACGGCAGCAGGCCGAGCGGGCTGAGCGCCAGCACGGCGAACGGCGGGTACAGGAACGGCAGGTGGGCGCCCGCGCTGGTCGTGGGCAGGTGGCCGTAGAAGTCCTGACCGTTTCGCCACGCCTGCACACCGAAGCGGTACACCTCGAGGTCCTCGTGCTCGACGCCGAGCAGGCCGACCTGCCAGCCGAGCAGGATCGCCATCCAGACCCCACCGAGCGAGAGCAGGATCACCGCGAGGTTGACGCGGTCCCTGAGCGGATCGCCGGGAACGGCCTCACCATCGCCGTCCGCCGCCGGGGGGATGGTGGCCGGGGCCGGGATAGTGGCCGCTGACGAAGACTCTTCGTCGCGGCTCGGCATGGCTTCATCCTAAGGACAGCTCGCCGGATGCCGCATTCGCCGGACGACCCCGTACGCTGTACATGTGATACCATGTGACACATGGCAGCCCCGGTCGGGCGCGAACGTAGGCATCCAACGGTGGGAATGCGCGAACTTTCCCAGCGGACGGCGCGCGTTCTGGCGCTGGTGCGCGCGGGCGAGACGGTAGAGGTCACCGACCGAGGTAAGACTGTCGCGCGGATTGTGCCGGCGGTCGATGACCGATACGCACAGCTGGTGGCCGCAGGTGTGATCCGATCGGCCAAACGCCCCTTCGATGTGGCACACCTGCCCGATCCGGCCGCGAATCCCACGGACCGCGATTCAGGGGACTGGCTTGCCCACCTACGCGGCGAACGCTGAATGCCGACTCGGATATACCTCGACACGTCCGCTGCCGCGAAGTTGTTCATCGCCGAGCGGGAGACACTCGATCTGCGGCAATGGCTTGCGCGTCAATCAGAACCACGACTCGTGTCTTCTGCCCTACTCGGTGTCGAACTCGTCCGGCTGCTCACACTGGTGAACCCCGCCATCGTTGCAGCCGC
>Ga0299913_10004994_pt1 | contig 11257 bp, 10 predicted proteins | sample RVTome_9_FD_201360 | JGI IMG/M metagenome (GOLD analysis project Ga0299913, IMG submission 201360) | Soil microbial communities from uranium-contaminated site in the Upper Colorado River Basin, Wyoming, United States - RVT155D38 (version 2) ... | reverse complement strand
GTGCGAACCCTCACCGTGCTGGGGGTGGCGGTCCTCTTCGAGCTCCAGGAGATCGCCGGCGACCTGTACTTCGGGACGAGCAACGTCGGCGGAGCGTGGGACACCGCCGGCGACCTGGCCGGTGCGATCACCGGAGCGGTCCTCCTTCCGTGGGCCTGGCGAAGATGGCGGAGGCCGCCGGAAGGCGGTTGACCGGTCCGCGGCCGCATCGGTCATACTCCTGCGCGTGGCAGATCGAACGCCCGCGAACGCCTCATTGCTCGAGCCCCCCGCAAGCCCCCCGCTCGTCGCTCGCGAGGACCGACGGCCGCTGAAGATCGGGATCGTCAGCCCGTACGGCTACCCGCATCCCGGTGGGGTCAACGAGCACGTCCGCTTCACCCACGAGGCGATGCGCCGCATGGGCCACGACGTGTGGATCATCACCAGCAAGTACGGACGTGAGCGTGAGAGCGAAGGGCACGTCATCCGGCTCGGGACCGGCTGGGCGGCGCCGGCCAACGGAAGCGTCGGGCGCGTGACCCTGGGCCTGCGCTTCAAGCGGCAGGTACGCGAGGTCCTGCAGGCCCATCGGTTCGACATCCTCCACTTCCACGAGCCGTTCGTGCCGTTCCTGTCGCCGACCATGCTGGATGCCTCGGAGACGGTGAACATCGCCACCTTCCACGCGTTCGGCGGCTTCAGCCCGTCCTACTGGATCGGCAGCAAGTTCGCCGGGCGGCTGGCGGAGCTGCTCCACGGGCGGATCGCGGTCTCCGGCGCGGCGCGGCACTTCATCAATCGCTACTTCCCCGGCGAGTACCGGATCATCCCGAACGGCGTCGACCTCGATCACTTCGCCAACGCCGAGCCCTTCGAGGAACTGCGGGACGGGACGCTCAACATCCTCTTCGTGGGCCGGTTCGAGGAGCGCAAGGGGTTCATCCATCTCCTCAAGGCATACCATCGGCTGCGCAAGCGGAAGGTCGACGCGAGGCTCCTGGTCGCCGGCGCCGGCCCGAAGGAGCGCGAGTACCGCCGCTACGCCGGGCTGCGCGGCATCCGGGACGTGGAGTGGCTGGGCCGCGTGAGCGACGAGGACAAGGTCCGCTACTTCGCCTCGGCCGACATCTACTGCGCCCCGAACACCGGGCAGGAGTCGTTCGGCATCGTGCTGCTCGAGGCGATGGCCGCCGGCGTGCCGATCGTCGCCAGCGACATCCACGGCTTCAAGCGCGTCGTCGAGCGCAACGTGCAGGGCATCCTGGTGGAGCCGCGCAACCCGCGCGCCCTGGCCGCGGCGCTCTACGCCCTGGCGCGCGACCCCGACCTGCGCGATGAGATGGGCGAGGCCGGCCGCCGCCGCGCCCCGGAGTTCACCTGGGACCGCGTGACGGAGCAAATCATCGACTACTACTACGAGACGCGGCACCGGGTCCTCGCCGCGCGCTGATCGGCGCGCGCCGGTCCCATCAGGACTCGAGGTGCCAGAGAGCGCGGTAGTACCGGATCCGGTCGGTGTCCGGTGCGATCCCGTACGCCTCGAACAGCTCGTCCTGGTGCCCGGTGCCGAAGTTCCAGTCGAGGCTCATCGACGCCACCGCCAGGTCGGCCCACCGGTCACCCACGGCGAGGTCGCCGAAGTCGACGTTGCCGACCCATCGACCGTCGGCGTCGACGAGCGTGTTGGGGGCGCAGGCGTCACCATGCACGAGCACCGGATCGTCGACGGTCGGACGCGGCCCGATGCTCGCCGGCGAGCGTCCGACCCACACCTCCGAGGTCCATGGCGTCGGGAAGTCCTCGACGCCGATGGCGTGGAGCGCACGGAGGCCCCTGGCGATGGCCCCGATGGCCTCGTGCCGCCTGGCGCGCCACGAGTCTCCGACGGCGCTCAGTCCTGGCAACGCGCCGGTCATCAGCCACTGCGCCTCGCCATCACGCCCATGGTCCAGGACCCGTGGCGCCGGATGCCGGCCCGCGAGCCATTCGAGTCGTACCCGTTCCCGCTCCAGGTCGACGCCGGTTGCGGGAGGGTTCCACTTCACGAACGCATCGCCGATCCGGAAGGTGAGCCCGCCCAGCTCGTTGCGCCACGCGAGCTCGAACGGCCGCCCGGCCGCGATCTCGCGCACGATGTCGGGCACCGGATCGTCGCCCAGGGTATGGAACGCCGCGAGCGCCGCGCCGTCCGGCTCGGTCACAGCGGCTTGCGCCATGCGATGAACGTCTGCTCCGGGGCGAAGCCCAGCGACCGATACAGCCCCGTGGCGCCGGTCGGGCTGTCGGTGTCCACGCCCAGCGCCGCGGAGGTGAACCCGGCCTCCCGCGCCCCCGCGAGGGACGAAGCGAGGAGGGCGCGGGCCAGGCCGCGACGCCGCCACGGTCGACGGACGGAGACGCCGGAGACGTAGACGCGCTGCCGGCCGCGCGCCTCGTTCTCCTCGGCCGGAACGTTGGTGGTCACGACGCCGGCGACCTCGTCGCCGTCCCATCCGACCCGCCAGAACCGCGGATCGGCGTTGTCCGGATCGGCCTCGAATCGGCGCCAATCGGCCTCGGTCCACTCCGCCTCGCCCCAGTGGTCGCGGAACGCCTCGGCCTCGGCCTCCCAGATCGCGCGGTAGGCGCCGCGCTCCACCGCCCGCAGCTCGAGGCCGTCCGGCATCGGCGGCGCGACGATCGACTCCAGGGTCGGCGCCACCATCTCGTGGAAGTAGCGCACGGCCGTGTAGCCCTCGCGGCGGAGGACCGCCATGTTGCCGCCGTCACGATCGGTCCCCTCCGAGCTGAACCACTTGGGCGCGATGCCCTCGTGCTCGGCGGCGATCTCCCGCAGCAGTGCCTCATTGTGCCGCAGCAGTGCACCGCCGATCCCCCGGCGCCGCCAATCGGGATGGACGAAGCCGAAGCACTCGTAGGATCGGCCGCCGTCGACCAGGTCCTGCCAGAACACCCGGGCATAGGCGACGAGCTCTCCGTCCACCTCGGCCATGGTGATGTCGCGGTCCGGGTCGCAGTTCACGAGGTTCTCGTAGTTCAGGCGCAGCTGCACGAGGGTCGTGACCTCCTCGATCCCGTCGGCCGCACGCGCAGCCTGGTGCACTCGCAGCATGCCGGGGAAGTCCGCCTCGCCACGGAAGCGACGGAATCGCAGCCCGGGGATGGCAGGCTCGGTCAGCTCGATCGAAGTCATGGTGCGGCGTCCTGCATCGGCTTGCGCAGCGCCACGAAGCGGTCGTGCACTTCGAAGCCGGCGGCCTCGTACAGCCCGAATGCGCCGGTCGGGTTGTCGACGTCCACGCCGAGGATGGCGCTCGTCATGCCACGGTCGCGCAGGAGCGCGAGAGAGCGGCTGATCAGGGCGCCGGCCAGGCCCCGCCGGCGCCATGGGCGTCGGGTGAAGACGCTGTCCAGCCATCCGCGCCGGATGCCGAGCCCCTCGTTCTCCGCGGGCCGGATCTCGTTCCACACGCCGCCGGCGACCTCGTCGCCGTCCCAGGCGATCAGCCACAGCCCCGTGTCGACGTCCGGGTCGTCCAGGATGCGACGCAGCTGCTCGATGGACTCGTCCGACCCGCCCCAGTGGTCGCGGAATGCCTCGCGGTTGGCGCGCCAGATCGCCTCGTGCTGATCGGGGCTGACCGGCCGCAGCTCGAGGCCATCCGGAAGAGGCCGCTCGACCAGGTCGTCGAGCGTCGGGCGCACCATGTCGATGAACCAGCGCGCCGGCTCGTATGCGTTGGCGCGCAGCAGCGCCTCATCGAGTCGACCGACCGCCGCGAAGGTCATGAACACCGTCTCGCGCGGCTGGTCATGCTCGGCCGCCCGAGCCCGCTGACGGCGTTCCAGCTCCGCCAGCAGCGCCGTCCCGATTCCGCGGCCGCGGAGGACGGGGTCGACCGTGCCGTACAGCCGGTACTCCCGGTACCGCCCGTCTCGGGTGTCGACCCATTCCGTCCGCCCGGTGGCGACGACCCGGCCGTCGAGCTCCGCCAGCAGCACGTCTCGTGCGGCGTCGAACTGCTCGGACGGGTGCCCGAACCACGCGCGCAGGCCATCGGCGGTCCACACCTCATCGATCGCGTCCGCGGCGGCGTGCGCGTTCAGGATCTGGGCGATCGCGTCCACCTCGTCATCGGTGCCGCGGAAGATTCGCAATCGCAGGTCAGTGACGACGGTCATCGGCTCGGTGGCTCCATCGGCTTGCGCCAGGCGACGAACCGCTCGGTCGGATGGAATCCGGCCGATGCGTACAGTCCCAGGGCGCCGGACGGGTTGTCGGCGTCCACGCCGAGCGCCGCCGTCGCGAATCCGCGGTCGCTGAGCAGGTGGAGCGACCGCGCGATGAGCGCGCGAGCCAGGCCGCGTCGACGCCAGGCCCGCCGCGTGAAGACGCTGTCCAGCCACGCTCGGCTGATCCCGAGCTGGGCGTTCTCCTCGGCATAGACCGCGTTGAGCACCGCGCCGGCGATCTCGTCCCCCTCCCAGGCGACCATCATCAGCTCCGGCTGGAACGATGGCGAATCGACCCAGCGCTGGAAGCTCGCATCCGAGGGATCCCAGCCGCCCCAGTGGTCGCGGAAGGCGTCGAGATCGGCCTCCCAGATCTGGCGTGCCTGATCTGCCGATGCGGGGCGCACCTCGAGGCCGTCCGGCATCGGCGGGAGCTCCGGCAGGCCCGCGAGGAGCGAGCGCTCCATGTCGGTGAACCAGCGCGCCGGCTCGTAGCCGAAGGCGCGGGCGAGGACCTGCGCCCCGACGTTGGTCTCGGGGCCGCCCATGCCCAGCATCAGCGGCCGCTCCGTCTCGTGCGAGGCCGCCAGGGTGCGCTGGAGCGCCTCGTTGCGTGCAAGGAGCATGGTGCCGATGCCGCGACGGCGAAAGGCCGGCTCGACCCAGGCGCGCGCCTTGTACTCGCGGACGCCGTCGGTGGCGTCGACCCAGTCGCGCTGAGTGACGGCCACCATGCGACCGTCGACCTCGACGACATCGACGTCACGCGCCGCGTCGAACTGCTCGGACGGGTATCCCCACCACGCGCGCAGATCGTCCACGTCGGCGCGCGCACTCACGCCATCGGCCTCCCACTCGGCGCTCTGGATGCGCGCCACCTCGGGAAGGTCTGCCTCGCCGCCGTACGGACGGACGACGAGGCCCGGGATCCCGGCCGCCGAAGCGGCCGATTGCGTCTGCATGTCACTCTCCATCAGCCGACCCGCTTCAGCTTCCCGGTCCGCTTCGCATGGCGCTCGGCGATGCCGAACACGTAGACGCCCAGAGGGATGAGCACCACGGCCATGACGATCAGCGGCCACACGTCGTGGAGCAGGTCGCCCACCGAGGTGCCGTGGATGAGCCCCTCGCGGATGCCGTCGAGCACGTACGTGCCCGGCGAGAACTGCGAGACGAACTGCATCCACTCGGGGAGGATGTCGGCGCTGTAATACACCCCGCTGAACAGCAGGATCACCGACTGGATGACGAACACCATCTGGTCGCCGCGCTCCACGTAGAGCAGCGGCAGGATGGCGGCCATCATGCCGACGCCCACGAAGCTCAGCGATCCCAGCGCCAGGAAGACCGCCGCTGTGACGAAGTTCCCGCCGCTGAACTCCACGCCGAAAAAGAGCAGCATCACGCCCAGGATGATCACCATCTGGACGACGGCGTAGGCGACCGCGTACATCGTCGAGCCCACCAGCTGGGTGTAGCGGCGCACCGGCGCCATGAACGTGTACTCGAGCGTCCCCTCCCAGCGTTCCCAGGTGACCGTCTCGCCGATGAAGCCAAAGACGATCGACAGGAAGTTCCAGAAGATGGTGCCGATGATCAGCACCTGGAGCAGCTCCGGATCGCCCTGGGCCACGCCGATGAAGGCCACCGCCAGGGCGGCCGCCAGCGAGTAGATGAGCCAGGCAACCTCCCAGCCCCAGTAGCGCCGTGTCAGGTTGAAGTTGCGCACGACGAAGGCCAGGCTGGCCCGCATCTCGCGCGTCGCGATCGTCATCGGTTCGTTCTCGTTCGTCCGTTCATTCGTTGATGGCCGATGGACCGGCCGGACCCTCAGCGGGCCCGGACCGGTCGCATCGTCGGCTCACCCGCCAGGCGGGTGCCGAAGCTGACCAGCTGCCGGCCGACCCAGCGGCGCACGGGGCGTCGCGGGTGCGGTCCGGCCACCAGGAGGCTCGTGCGGCGCCAGCGCTCCCGACGCTCCGCCATGAGGGCGAGCGCCAGCTGGTAGTGCAGGGTGCGGTACACGGTCATCACCTCCTTTCCTTCGTTACTCGTCGTCGTCTTCCTTGGCCTCGTCGACGTCGTCGTCGAGGGACCTGCCCGTGAACGTCATGAACACGGCGTCGAGCGTCGGCTCCTTCCCGTAGTCACGTGCCACCAGCGTCTTGAGCTCGTCCGGCGTGCCCTCCGCCACGACCCGCCCATCGTTGATGAGCGCGATGCGGTCGCACAGGCGCTCCGCCTCTGCCAGGTCGTGCGTGGTGAGCACGATCGTGGCGTCGTGGGTGTCGCGCACCTCCTCGATGAAGGTCTGCACGTCCAGCTTCGAGCGCGGGTCGAGGCCGGTCGTCGGCTCGTCGAGCAGGAGGATCGTCGGGCTCGTCAGCAGCGCCCGCGCGATCGCGACCTTCTGCTGCATCCCTCGGCTCATCTGCTCCACGGGCCGATCGAGACGCTTCTCGCCGACGCCCAGCCGCCCCAGGATCTCCACGACCTGGCGTCGCGCCAGCTTCGCGTCCATCCCGTAGAGCCGGGCCGCGTAGGCCAGGTTCTCGTGCGGCGACAGCTTCTTGAAGAAGGCGGCGTCGACGCTCACCCGGTTGATGAGCTGCTTGACCGCCATCTCCTCGCGCTCGATGTCGTGGCCGAACACCTCGACTCGGCCGCCATCGAGCGTCAGCAGCGTGCTGACGAGGCGAATGAGCGTGCTCTTGCCCGACCCGTTCGCGCCGAGGATCCCGTAGATCTCGCCACGCCGGATCGACACGCTCACGTCATTGACCGCGACCACCGGCTTCTTCTTGCGCCCCACCACGAACCGCTTCGTGGCGTGCTCGATGAGCAGCGCCGGGAGCTCGCCGGCGGGCGGCGGACCGACGCGTCGCACCGGCTCACGAGCCGGCATCGGTGCCGGAGCTCTCTTCGGTTCGTTCATGACCTCGATCATCGTTCGTGTCCCGTCATCTCGTGAAGGTGGCCGCGCATGGGAAGAGCCGCGACCGTCTGCTCCATCGGTCCGCGGCTCTCGTGTCTGCCCCGTGGGGCAACAAAAAACCGTGGACCCGATCCGGCCCACGGCTCTGGTGTCTGCTCGGCGGTCATACCGCCGAAGCTTCTACCTCGTCCAGGGCACAGATCTCCCGTCGAGCTCGCTGCCGGTAGGCGCGAGCCGGTGCGCGATGAAGGCGCGAATGCGGAAGTGCATTGCCGTCAGATCGCTCCTCTGTGCTGGTGGTTGATGGCCGGGCACCCGCGGCGCAGCGACAGCTGCGGTCGTTGGTGCCGGCGGAGTCTACGGCCGCTCGTCCGGCGGTGTCAAGCAACTACGTCGTTTGTCCTATGGCCGAAGGGAGGGCGCGAACGGGCCGCTCGGCACTGCCGCGCGGGCTCGACGCGGGCGCTATCGTAGCGATCCCGAGCAGGAGAACCACGACATGCAGGTCAACCGCGGCCTCGTCTTCTGGGGCGTGGGCCTCATCACCGCCGGCGCCGTCGCGCTGGCCATCCAGTCCGATCTGATCGCCGCCGACGTGGCTCGTGATGCCTGGCGATTCTGGCCGGTGGTGCTGATCGTCATCGGCCTCGCGGTCATCGCGGCGCGCACGCCGTTCGCCCTGGTGGCAACGCTCGCGGCCGGCCTCGTGGCGGGCGCCTTGGTCGGGACCCTCGTAGCCGGCGTCCCCGAAGGGCTGAAGCTCGGCTGCGGCGGGGAGATCGACGATCGGGTCACCGCCGACGGCACGTTCAGCGGCGCCGCGGACGTCAATCTCGACTTCAACTGCGGCGACCTCAGCGTCGAGCCCGGCGACGGTGGCGCCTGGGACGTGGACGCCGGGTTCGCCGAGGGAGCGGAGCCGGACATCAGCTCCGGCGGTGACTCGCTCACGGTCCGGGCCAACGAGCGCGACGTCATCGGCTTCGCGAACGCGCGCCAGGACTGGGACATCACCCTGCCGTCCGACGTGACGCTGGCGCTCGACGTCACCGCCAATGCCGGTTCTTCGGACCTGGCCCTCGGCGGGATGGATTTCTCCGACCTCTCGGTCGACATGAATGCCGGTGAGATCGACATCGATCTGTCCGGAGCGTCGGCCGACGAGCTGTCGGTGAGCGCGAACGCCGGATCGGTCTCGATCATCGTCGACGAGACGACAGCGGTTGACGGCTCGATCAGCGTCAACGCCGGATCGGTCGACCTTTGCGTGGCCGATGGGACGTCCGTCGAGATCACCGTGAACGACAGCAACTTCACCTTCAGCCACAATCTCGACGACAGCGGTCTGGACCGCACTGGCGACACCTGGCGCACTGGCGACGGACCGGCCGACGTGATCCTCGAGATCGAGGGCAACGCCGCCAGCTTCACCTACAACCCGACCGGAGGATGCTCGTGAACCGCCGCCTCTATCGATCACGGACCGATACCGTCATCGGCGGCGTCGCCGCCGGCCTGGCGACCTACCTCAACACCGATCCGGCGCTCGTGCGCGTCGGCTGGGTGGTGCTCGCCCTCGTCACCAACGGCGTCGGGCTGCTGGCCTACCTCGTCTGCTGGGTGGCGATCCCCGAGGAGCCGAAGGTGGCGGCCGAGCCCACCATCGGGCCCGACGGCGAGCCGCTGCCGGTCGTCGAGGCGCCGCCGGTCGAGCGGCGGGAGGGTCGGGCGGGGGTCGTGGTCGGCGTCGGCCTCGTGCTGCTCGGTGCCTGGTTCCTGGTGCGCGAGTACCTGCCGCGGATAGACTGGAGCCTCCTCTGGCCGGTGGTGCTCATCGGCATCGGGGCGCTGATCCTGATCACGTCGGCCCGCCGTCGCACCGACGCCTGACACCAACCTGGCCTTCGCGGCTTGCGCACGGGCGCAAGCAACTGAGAAGAAGGGCTGTCCGGGGGTGCGTGCCGGCACGTCGTTCGCGTCCTCGCGCAAGTCTTGGCCTGGCGGAGGCACCAACGTCGCCGATACTTGCGCCGGGCCGCAATCGGTGACTCAGTCCGCGGTCGCGGGAGCTGCCGTCTCCGAGCCGCCGCCGCGCTCCCATCGGTCGCGGCCGCGCAGGGAGAACGCCACCGCCACCACGGCCACCAGCGCACCGAGGATCAGCCGCAGCGAATCGGCGCTCACCAGGTCGCCGCGGTCCCCGGCGGGCGGGTCGGGGAACTGGAAGGCGTAATTCCACGGCGGCAGCGCGCGGGCGGCGTTGATGTACCAGTCGGGCATCGGCAGCGCCGAGCCCAGCGGGAAGATGAGGATCCCGAACAGCGCCACCAGCCCCAGGTAGCCGATGGCGAGGTCGCGCCACGCCGGCCGCCGCAGCAGCTCGTCGACGACGTAGGCGATCGCGATCATCGCGAACATCACCGCCGTGAAGTAGTGGTACGCGAAGGCGGCGCGCTCGATGCGGACCCACGGGACGAGCTGGAAGGCGAAGGCGGCCACCACGAGCACCAGGGCCATCGAGCGGCGCTTCCAGGCGAGGATGCCGCAGGCGAGGATCGCCGGCACCCCGGCCCAGAACAGGATGGGGTTGCCGCCGTTGTAGATGACCGCGACCTGGTCGAGGTCGTAGCTGCCGTTGAAGAACCAGGTCGGCTTCAGCGCCAGCGGCCAGCTCCACCACGGCGAGGAGCTGGCGTGCCCGGCGGTCAGGTTGTAGTGGTAGCCGAACATCTGCGAGTGGAGCTCCTCGATCGACCAGCCGTAGCCCGGGCCGCCCGCCGCCGCCCAGTCGTGACCGAGCTGCAGGTACGGGATGTAGGTCAGCGCGTAGACGGTCAGCGGCACGATCACCAGGCACGCCCCGGCCCACGCCCAGGCGAAGCCGCCCATCTCGCTCGGCTGCGACCACCGCGCGTCCGATGCCGGGTTGCGGAGTGAGGCGATCGCCCGCCAGGCGATGAGGAGCCCTCCGACGCCGAGCATCACGAACGCCGGCCACTGGGCCTCCGCGCCGCGCGCCAGCAGCCCGAACAGGTACTCCACCGCGTTCACCGGCGTCTGCGATGACTCGACCGAGTCAAAGGCGAGCACGAAGGCGAGCCCCACTCCCGTGGCAACCGCGATCGTGGCCGGCAACGCCAGCAGCACCTCACCGACATCGATGCGGATCGGCTTGGCCCAGGTGATGAGGAGCGCCAGGCCCAGGATGCCCAGCATGATCACCAGGAACGGCCACGGCGCCCCGATGCCGCCGATGATGGCCGCCAGCGCCACGCCGGCGACCAGCAGCAGACGGCCGAGGCTCGAGCGCGCCAGCACCAGCACCAGCAGCCCGGCGAGCGCGTAGAAGCCGACCCACTTCGTGGCCGCCGCCAGGCCGATGAGGACGCCGACGAGCGGCATCACCCACCAGGCGCTGCGCGCCCATCGGCCCGACCAGACCTGCCAGAACAGGGTGTAGGCGGCGATGATGAAGACGGTGACGTAGATGTCGTTCATCGCGATCCGGCTCATGACGAAGCTCATGCCGTCGATCGCCACGAACGCCGCCGCCAGGATGGCGATCCGCCGCCGGCCGAACAGCGTGGCGGTGAGCAGGTAGATCAGCCCGACGAGGATGGCGCCGAACAGGATCCCGGCCAGGCGCCAGGCGAAGGCGTTGCTCCCCGCGTCGATGCGGACGATGGTTGCGCTGCCGTCGTCGCCGGCCGTGCTCACCAGCAACCGCGCGTGGTCGTCCCCCTGTGACGTGGAGGCGACGTCGAATGCCAGCGCCAGCGCCATGCCGGGCAGGGGGGTGGTGTCGAAGACCCCGCCGCCGATGGTGCCGTCCCGGCGTGATTCGACGTGCGGCTCGATGGTCCACACCTCTGGCTCGCCCGCTTCGGATGTGCCGGCCACGTAGAGAATGCCGGCCACGCGCTGGTGGCCGATCAGCGTGCCCGCGCCGGGCAACGGCACGAGCCCCTCCAGCGACTGCTCGTCGGCGTCGACGGCGGCGTAGCCGCCCTCGGTCTCCGGGTGCTCGTCGGTGGCGGTCAGCGCCCCGGTGAGCGCGAAGATGACCTGCTCGTCGCCGCCGCCGCGGATGACCAGCGGCCCGATCAG
>Ga0299913_10004992_pt1 | contig 11260 bp, 12 predicted proteins | sample RVTome_9_FD_201360 | JGI IMG/M metagenome (GOLD analysis project Ga0299913, IMG submission 201360) | Soil microbial communities from uranium-contaminated site in the Upper Colorado River Basin, Wyoming, United States - RVT155D38 (version 2) ... | reverse complement strand
GCTCCTGAGCGGATCACCCAGCCGACGCTCGTCGTCCACGTGAAGGGCGATCGCGTGCTCAACGTCGCCGGCGGACGGGCCTTGGCCGCGATCGTTCCGGACGCGCAGTACCTCGAGATCTCTGGTGTCGATCACTTCTCGTGGGCAATGCCGAACTTTCGCGAGCTCTGCGATCCGATGATCGGGTTCGTGACCGGCGCGCCGGTGTCGCGGGTCGCGACGCGCCGGTTCGCGACGGTTCTGTTCACGGACATCGTGGGGTCGACCCGGCACGCCGCATCGGTGGGCGACGCCGCATGGCACCAGCTCCATGACGAGCACGACCGGCTGGCGCGCAAGATCGTCGACCAGCACGGCGGACGCGTCGTGAAGAGCACCGGCGACGGGTTGCTCGTGGTCTTCGATGTTCCGTCCGAAGGTGTGGCCTGCGGCTCGGCGCTGTGCACCGAACTCCGCAACCTCGGGGTGGAGGTGCGCGGCGGTCTGCACGCCGGTGAGATCGAGGTGCACGACGACTTCGACATCTCCGGCATCGCAGTGAACCTCGCCGCGCGCGTCGAGCAGGCAGCCACTGACGGCGAGCTGTGGGCGTCGTCGACAGTGCGGGACATGATGCTCGGCGGTTCCGCGACCTTCCTCGACCGCGGCGCGCATCAGCTCAAGGGCATTGACGGCGACTGGCACCTCTTCGCCATCGACACCGCGGCCTGACGACAGGTGGCCGACGGCCGGATGCCCCAGCTCTTCCTCCGCCACCTTTCAGGTACTGGTGCCCGCTTGCGTCGGAACGGAACAATTCCCTTGACCCCGACGTAGCGTCAGGCTGTTCAGTTCTCCGTCGGAGGGAGAACATGGGCTACACGGTCGGAGAGGTTGCGCGGTGGTGCAGGCGTGGGCGGGTGGCGAACGCAAGCATTACGTCAGCATCGAGATCGAATTGCTGTCAGGTCGCCGGATCACTCACGACGCCTGAACACCGCGCGCTGCACGGTGTCACTCAGACGCAGCGATTCAGCGCGAACCTGGCGCGGTCGTGGTCGCTCCGCTCTACCGGAACACTCTGCGCGCGGCAGCGCGACTGACACCGAGCGACCAACTCGTGCGTCTATCGAGGTGGTGCGGAGTGTTGACCTGCACGTGCACGGATGCAGGCGAATGATGGCGCACCACCTAACAGATCGCTGAGATCCTCGAGGACGCCTTCCGGCTCGTCGCCCCGCGGCGGCCATCGCTGAACTCGACCGCCGCTGAGTTGGTCCGGGCAGTTCTGGCGCTCGGTGACCGGTGCTACCGATTGCTGTGTGTCGCTCCATCGGGAACGGGCCTTGGGCGGTGCGCATCACGAGACGCTCGCCCGGCACGAGGTCGACGAACTCGTAGGTGTACTCGAGTCGACGACCGAGGAATCGAGCGACGAAGGTCATCTTCGATCCGACTGTCGCGGGCGGCGGTGTCTGCCAGTCGACGGAGTCGATGTTGGCGTACCACTCGGGCGCATTGGATTGGTCGGTCGCGTAGGCGGCGACCTCGTCGACGGGCCGGTTGATGACGATCTCGGTGTGAACGTCGACGCTCATTTCTTGGCTGTCTTCGTCTTCGGTTGCTTGGCTGGCAGGGCCGCGGCCGCGGCGTGCGCCTTAGCGATCCAGGGCTTGGTTTTCCGCGCGGTCCAGACCGCAGGGAGCGTGACGTAGCCGCCCATCGGACGTTCGGCTGGTCCGAACGGACCGGCGCCGGACATGGCGGCGAGCTTGGCTCGGTCGGGCTCGTCGAGCTTCACGCCGATGTCGCTACCGAACAGACCCATGAACATGTTTCCGTTCACGAACGCGCCGAGGTTGCCGAACATCGGCTTGGTCTCCACGCCCGGTTCGTCGGGCACGAGGGCGCGAAATCGATCGCGGTCCGCATCGGTCGGCTTGGGGATCTGCACGCTGTCGTGTCTTTTCAGGCGTCGACTGCGCCGCTGGCGGCAGTGGCGAGGAGCGGCAAGAAGTGGCCCCAGCCGGAGGCGTGCTCGTCACGAACCCCTACCGGCAGGCCGGTGTGGCGTAGGGCGAGGATGGTGTCGTCGCCATCGGGGGTGAGGGTGATCTCCACAAGCGTCGAGCCTGGCGCGATTGCGGGCGCGCCTTCGGTCGGGTCCCAGCCGAAGCTGAAGACGATCCGTTCGTGCGGGATGAGCTCGACGTACTCGCCGCGCATGATGCCGCCGCCATCCATCTCGACGACACAGGTGCCGCCGGGCCGCGGGTCGAGTTCGGCCGCAGCGCCCCACCAGTCGCACATCCGCGCCGGGTCGGTCCAGTAACGCCACACCGTTTCGGGCCGCGCGCTGATGCGCATGGTCTGTTCGACCACGGTGCTGTCGGCGTTGGTCACCGTCGGTTCTCCTTCTTCGACAACCGCTTGCGCGTCTGCGCGGCTCGCCTGCGTTCGGGCCACTCCTCACGTTCCGCCGCCGCCTTGAGCCGCGCCAGACGGTTGGACCACATCTCCTCCACGAACGCCGCCGCGTCGCGCAGACCCTCGCGCCGCCACCGGTAGAGGCGCCGGTTGCCATCGGGCCGCACATCGACGAGCCCCGCATCGGTGAGCACGCGCAGGTGCTGGGAGACCGCGGGCCGGCTGATCGACGGGAAGTGCGTCGCGATCTCACCCGCAGGCAGCTCTCCGGCGCGCACCAGCCGCAGGATGGCGCGCCGCGTCGGATCGGCCACCGCTCGCAGCGACTCGTCCATCAGCTCTTCGGGCATCGCGCTTGCGCTCCTCTCAAACGTCCGCGACTGTGTAAGGAGTATCTTACATAGATTGGAGCGGTACATGGACGTGATCGACTCGCTCGAGCGGACCTTCGCCCACGCGCACACGGTCATCGGCGGGGTGCGCGCCGACCAGCATGGCGACAAGACGCCGTGCGATGAGTGGACGGTGCGCGACCTGCTGGAGCACATAATCGGGGTCGTCGCCGGTCTCGGCACCGCGGCCGCCGGCCAACCGCCGTCGCCGTTCGAGCTGGCCGCCGACCCCACGGCCCAGTTCGACGAAGCAGCAGCCGCCGCGCTGGCGGCGTGGCGCACCCCCGGGGTGCTCGACCGTGTCATCGACGCTGGCCCCGGCCCGATGCCGGGACGCGTGCTGGCCGGCATCAACCTGCTCGACACCGCCACCCACACGTGGGACCTGGCCACCGCCACCGGTCAGCCCGCCGAGCTCCCCGAGCCGGTGGCGGTTGCCGCGATGGAGGCGAGCCACATGATCGTGTCGCCCGAGATCCGAACCGGTCGCTTCGGGCCCGAGCAGATTGTCCCCAACGACGCCTCCACCACTCGGCAACTCGTCGCGTTCCTGGGTCGCACCGCGTGAACGCCCACGCCGTCGGCACACGCGACGAGTGGCTTGCGAAGCGTCTCGAGCTGCTCGCACGCGAGAAAGACCTCAATCGCCTGCGCGACGAACTCGCCGAGCAACGTCGACGGTTGCCCTGGGTTCGCGTCGACAAGGACTACCGCTTCGACGGCGCCGACGGCCGTCGATCGTTGCGCGAGCTGTTCGACGGACATAGCCAACTGCTCGTGTATCACTTCATGTTCGGACCGGAATGGGACGAAGGCTGCCCGAGTTGCTCGTTTTGGGCCGACAGCTTCGATGGCGTTGGAGTGCATCTCGCGCACCGCGACGTCACCTTCGTGTGCGTGTCACGCGCGCCCTTCGAAAAGCTCGCCGCCTACCGCACTCGGATGGGCTGGACGTTCCCGTGGTACTCCTCGGCGCGGTGCGAGTTCAACGTCGACTTCGGCGTGTCGTTCACACCCCAACAACAAGAGCGCGGCGACACCTACAACTTCGTCCACCAGGACCACCCGCCTGATGAGGCACCGGGCATCAGCGCGTTCGCGCTCGAAGGCAGGGATGTGTTCCACACCTACTCGAGCTATAGCCGCGGCCTCGACCCCATCAACGGCGCCTACCAGCTACTCGATCTCACACCGAGGGGCCGCGACGAAGACGGCCTCGAGTGGCCGATGGCGTGGCTCCGTCGCCAGGACGCCTACGACTGATACGTCAGCCGAGCCGAGCAGCGGCGGCATCGAGCGCTGCGTCGAGGTGGCGAGCCCCAGGTGCGGCGTCGCTGATACGGGATGGCCGTCCACTCCCGGAAGCGGCGGCCGATGGTGGCGAAGAAGTCGCCGTGCAAGCGGGGCACGGAACTCGGCTAGCTGCCGTCTGGTCACCAACTTGTCACCACCAATGCTCACCGGCGCCTCCGGTTGCGAGCCCGTCCGGCGGCGGCACCCGACGCGCTCCGCGTCTGGCGAGCGTCGGCGGCCTGGGCATTCTCGGTCATCCGGGCAAAGCCCGTTGCGGGCAATCGGGTATACGGGTAGGGTGCGGAGATGAGTGAACCGGTTCTTGTCACCCTCCAAGACCGCAGTCGCGCCAACCTTGGAAAGCTGGCCGAACACGACCGCTATCTCGTGCACCGAGAACCGGATGGCACCCTGATCTGGGAACCGGCCGAGGTCATGTCGGTCACCGAAGCCCGCCTACTCGCCGACGAGAGCCTCATGCAGGTGATCGCGGCCAACCGCGCCGATACCAGTCGTCTGCGACGCCGGGACCGCTCCACCGCGCCGCGCGCGTAGTCCATGGCCGAACTCGTCTTCTCGCCCGAGGCGGACGATGTTCTGACTCGAATGGAAGCCGACGAGAGTCAACGGCACTGCGCCGCCCGCATCAACACCGCGCTCGACCGGCTTGAAGCTGACCCCGGCGACGCCGGCAACCGACGGCGGCGCTTCAACATCATGGGCTTGTGGGGGATCGCCGTCATCTGCGGCGACGATGAGTGGCTCATCTTGTGGGAACCACAAGCGGACGATGTAGTGATGGTCCACCACATCGTTCCGGCGCCTTAGCGTCCAGCGGGGCTCGATACCAACCATCAACGATGATGCGAAGCGCGGTTTCGGCGGCCTCGGCTTGCATGCCGGGCAGCAGGTGCTGGTAGGTCTGCATCGTGAACGCGATGTTGGCGTGTCCGAGCCGTTCGCTGACGACCTTCACCGGAATCCCGTCGCGGATGAGCAGGCTGCCGTGCGTGTGCCGGAGATCGTGATAACGGATCGCGGGCACGCCCTCGTTGTGGACGATGCGGCGGAACGCCTCGTACACCGCATGCGGGTGGACCGGTTTGCCGTCGCCGTCGGTGAACACCCACTGCTCGGAGCTGTCGATCCCGACCGCGGCGAACTCGGCGGACTGGTGTGCCCGCCCGCCGGCGAGGACGGCGAGGGTGGTGTCGTCGAGTGTGATGGTGCGCCGCGCGGTCAGCAGTTCGAGGGTGGCCTCCGGAGACTCATCGGTCCGACATGACGTGAGCGACCCGCGGCAGCCCTGTCTTACGGCGAGCGCGGACATCGAAGACAACTGGCAGCGCTCGGGGCGGCAGATCGACGGCAGCTGTCAAGCGCCGCCGGCGACGATCTCGTCGATGAGCACGCCGCGATGCCGTTGGCGCCCCTGACGTGCGGTCTGCACTCATCGGAGTTCTTGCTGATGTCACCGGCGTCGTGACCTCCGCGGTGTCGACGCATTGAGGATCCGCTCGAGTCCGTCAAGGATGAGGTCGAGCCCGAAACCGAACTCGTCGCCGTACTCGTACCCCGGCCGAAGGATGTGCTCCTCGGTCAACTGGGTGAGGTGCGGGTACTCGTTCGCAGGCATGGACTCCAGCATCGTTTGAGCGACCGCCTCGGTCTCCTCGGGCGTCTGGAACGGAAGGCTCGCCTCCTGGAGCGCGAAGCCGTAGGTGTAGCTGTCGAGAACCGAACAGGCGTGAGCGGCCAGCGCGACCGAAAAGCCGGCCTCCCTCAGGCGGCCGATGACGGCGTCGTGGTGGCGGAGAGTCGCAGAGCCCGGTGACGTTCGCGACTCCATAAGGCCGATGGCCCAGCGACGGCGTGAGAGGACCTGCCGGGCGGAGAGAGCTCGCTCACGCATGGCGGTCTTCCAGTCGAGTCCCTCCTGAGGCAACCCGATCTCGCTGAAGACGAGGTCGACCATGCCGTCGAGGAGCGCGCTCTTGTTGGCCACGTGGTTGTACAGCGACATCGCCTCGACCCCGAGTGCGTCACCAAGCTTGCGCATGCTGAGGGCGGCCAGGCCGTGCTCGTCGGCGAAGTCAAGAGCGGCGTGGAGTACGCGCTCACGGTTGAGCCGGCCCCGATCCTCGCTCCTGCGCTTCTTGTCCAGCGCCATCGGACCTCGTCGTTCCTTGCGCGTCGCCGCTACGCGCCATCTGGGGTGACTACTTCGGATTGGTCATTGCACTTACGGTGTATGTGGACTGTACTTACAACGTAAGCAGAATACGAGATTGGGCATCGGAGGGCGCGCGCCGTGAGCATCGAGACGGTCACTGTGATGTTCACCGACCTGGTCGACTCGACCGCACTGTCGTCGCGGCTGGGTGAGAAGCGCGGCGAGGAGGTGCGGCGGGAGCACTTCGGGCTGTTGCGGGGGGTGGTGGAGCCGTCCGGCGGGCGTGAGGTGAAGAATCTTGGCGACGGGTTGATGGTGGCGTTCTCGAGTACGTCGGACGCGGTGTCAGCGGCGGTGGGGATGCAGCAGGCGTTCGCCCGGCGGAACCGGCGGGTGAACGGTGACCCTTTGCTGGTGCGGATCGGGATCTCGTGCGGTGACGCCGATGTGGAGGAGGGTGACTACTTCGGGGTGCCCGTCGTGGAAGCGGCCCGCCTGTGTGGCACGGCCGGTGGTGGGGAGGTCCTGGCCACGGAGCTGGTCCGGTTGGTGGCGGGGTCGCGCAGCGGTCACACGTTCACCTCGTTGGGCGGGCTCGAGCTCAAGGGCTTGGAGGATCCGGTTGCGGCGCATCGCATCGAGTGGGCGGCCGCCGATGCCGGCCCGGCATCGCCATCGCTGCCGGCCCGCTTGGCCGCGGCGCAGGCGGCGGTCTTCGTGGGCCGTGAGCGCGAGTACGAGCGCCTGGACGCGGCCTGGAAGGCGGTCGATGGCGGGGCTGCGGGCGGGGTCGGGATCATGTTGGTGTCCGGTGAGCCGGGGATCGGCAAGACGACGTTGTCGGCCCGGTTCGCGGCCGATGTCCACGGCAAGGGCGCGGTGGTCGTGTACGGGCGCTGTGACGAAGACTTGGGGATCCCGTACAAGCCGTGGGTAGAAGCGCTGGCCCAGCTGGTGGCGTGGTTGCCCGACGAGGTGTTGGCGGCGCACGTCGCCGAGCGGGGCGGCTCGATCGCCCGGCTGATCCCGGGACTGGCGCCGCGCCTGGGCAGCGGTCTGCCCGAGCCCGGCGATGGTGACGCCCAGCGGTTCGTGCTGTTCGCCTGCGTCGCCGACCTCCTGGCTCGTGCCGCCGATGAGCGTGCGGTGCTTGTGGTGCTCGACGACTTGCACTGGGCGGATCAGGCGACGGTGCAGCTGTTGTGCCACCTGGCCACGGCGGGGGCCCCGACGCGCGTGGGGGTGCTGGGGACGTTCCGTGATTCCGACGTCGGATCGTCGCACCCGCTCGCTGATGCGCTGGCCGCGCTGCATCGTGATGGCCGGGTCGAGCGGATCTCGTTGCGGGGGTTCGACGATGGCGAGTTGTTGGCGTTGCTGGAGGGGATCGCCGGGCACGAGATGACCGCCGACGGAGTGGCGCTGCGCGACGCGGTGCTGGCCGAGACCAGCGGCAACCCGTTCTTCGCGGTCGAGGTCCTCCGCCACCTGGCCGAGACCGGTGCGATCTACCAGGGTGCCGACGGCCGGTGGGCGTCGACGGTGGACCTCCAGGCTGCAGGGTTGCCGATCAGCGTGAAGGAGGTGGTGGGGCACCGGCTCGCCCGCCTGGGCGCCGAGACCGAGCGGGTGCTCTCGCTGGCTGCGGTGATCGGCCGCGACTTCGACGTGCCCTTGTTGGCTCGCGTGGCCGACGTCGACGACGACGCGCTGATCGAGCTCTGCGACGCCGCCGTGTCCGCCGCCGTCCTGGCCACCACCGACGACCCCGATGGCTACACCTTCGCCCACGCCCTGATCGCCCACACGCTCCACGACGGACTCTCCCCCGCCCGGCGCGCTCGCGCCCACCGGGCCGTGGCCGAGCAGCTCGAGGCGCTGGTGGGCGACGACCCCGGCGACCGTGTCGGTGAGCTGGCCCGCCACTGGATGGCAGCCACGGCCCCGGCCGAGGTTGTCAAGGCGGTGCGCTACGCAGCCGCAGCGGGAGCCCGTGCCCTGGAGCAGCTGGCACCCGACGAGGCGCTGCGCTGGTACGGCGAAGCCCACGCGCTCGTCGAGCGTCACGGCAGCGACGACCGCGAGCGAGTCGACATCCTTCTCGGGCTCGGCACCGCCCAACATCACTGCGGTGTCGGAGCGCATCGGGAGACCCTGCTGGACACCGCGTGGCTGGCGGACCGCATCGACGCCGTCGACCTGCTCGCACAAGCCGCGCTCACCAACTCCCGCGGGTTCGCGAGCGCCATCGGGCACGTCGACGAGGCACGACTGGAGGTGATCGGACGCGCCCTGGAGCGGCTCGGTGACACCGACCTGGCCCTTCGGGCCGAACTCCTCGGACTGGCTGCTGCCGAACGCTTCTACGCCGACGACCTCCCGACCCGGCTCTCGCTCGCCGACGAGGCCGTTCGCACGTCCCGTCGTAGCGGCGACCCACAGGCACTATTCCGGACGCTGAAGCTCGCCTTGGAGGCCATCGGTGGCCCGTCGACGCTCGCTCAACAGATCGAGTGGTCAGACGAGATGAGCCGTCTCGCCGAGGAGTCCGGCGATCCGGCCGACCGCAGCGCGGCGGCCAACATGAGCGCGCAGTTCGCGCTGGTGGACGGCAACCTCGCCGCCTTCCGGTCAGGCAGCGCCACCATCGACGAACTCATCGACCGGGTGCCGTCGGCCACCTTGCGCTGGACGTACGGGTGGCGGGAGGGGCTGTCCGTCATCCTCGCTGGCGAGCTCGGCGCCGCCGAGCGACTGGCCGGTGAGATCGTCACCCTCGGGGAACAGATCGGCCAAACGGACGTCGCCAGCTTCTTCGGCGCGTACCTCGCCAACATTCGCTACCACCAAGGCCGGCTTCACGAGCTCACCCCCCAGATCGAGCAGGCAATCGTCGACTCTCCGGGACTGCCCGCCTACCGAGCCGTGCTGGCCGACGCATGCGCCCGCGGCGGCGACCTGCGCCGTGCAACAGCGCTCCTCGATGCGGACCGGGCCGGTGGGCTGACCATGCGTGAAGACAAGCAATGGACGACCGCCCACGCCGCGTGGACGGTCGCTGCGGTGCTCGTCGGCGACACGGCCACGGCTGAGCTCCTCCACGACCGGCTCCAACCCCACCACGACCAAATGGTCATCACCGTCCCCACCACGGTCCACTGCGCCGTGGCCCATTACCTCGGCATGCTCGACCACCTCCTTGGCCGCCACGACGACGCCGAGCGCCGGTTCGAGGAGGCCATGGCCATCCACGACGGCATGGAATCGCCCCTCCTCGTCGCCTACACCGACGCCGCCTGGTCAGCGCTCCTCGCCGACCGCGACCGGGGCGACGACCGCCAGCGCGCCCGTGCGATGGCCGAGCGGGCGGTCACCGTCGCGACCGCTGGCGGCTACGGCGACATCCAGTCCGACGCACGGAACGTCCTGGCCCGCATATCTTGAGCACGGCCTGGCCGGACCGGGCACGCACCGCCGATGCCCTCCGACGCGCTCCCACGCCCATCAGATGATGAGCGCGGTTACGCCGGCGCGGGGAACGAGCCCGTCCGCCTCTAGCCCGTGAGCCGGTCTCGCATTGCAGCGCGGGCGCGGGCGATCGCGCGATTGTCGTTGTGAAGCACGGCGACGATGTTCGTTCCTGCGAGGATGACACCTAACTCGAACGCGAGTTGCGCCGGATCCCGGCCTTCGGGCAACTCACTCCTGTCGTGGGCCGATCGAGCCTCGGCGTCGAGCAGGTCACGCCATTGCCCTTGCACCCTGGCCACCTCGTCGTGCACGCGTCCGGGGCGGGCGCCGACCTCGGCGGACACGGCCACGAAGAAGCAGCCTCCGGGAAAGACGCGGCGTTCGACGTAGTCGAGATAGCCGTCGCAGAGCGCCGCGAGACGCTCACGTCCGGACTCCGTGGTGGCGAGAGCGGGGGCGATCACCTCGGTGATGAAGCTGTCCCGCGCCGCGTTGATGGTCGCCAGCTGGAGCTCCTCCTTCGAGCCGAACAGCGCGTGGACGCTGCTCTTGGCGACGCCGGTGACCTCGGCGAGCCGGCCGATGGACAGACCGTCGAGTCCCTCGACCGTCGCCAGCTCAGCCGCCCGCTCGACGATGCGCGCCCGGGCCCGATCGCCGGGCGCCCGGGTCCGCCTGATCCCGTGGTCCTGCTGCTCAGCCATCACGCTCGCCGTTTCCGTTTGGGAGAAGCCCTTGCATGTTAGATGGACGATCGTCTAGACATGCTAGACGATCGTCCATCTAAGAGGAGTCGAGATGTCTCATGCAGCTGCCGCCCCGAAGGAGCTCTGGAAGGAGGCCGGGCAGGCTTGGGGAGCCCGGTCTCCTGACTGGGCGTACCTGTTCGAGCCCTACGCGCGGCCAGCCAACGAGGTGGTGTTCGACCAGGTAGGTGTGGCCGCCGGTGTTCGTTTGCTGGACATCGCGTGCGGTTCGGGATTGGCCGCTCAGTCGGCCAGCCGTCGGGGCGCGGCAGTGACTGGTCTCGATGCGTCGGAGGCGCTCGTGGACATCGCGCGAGCACGCACACCGGGAGGTGACTTCCGGGTGGGCGACATGTTCGCGTTGCCGTTCCCCGAGGCGTCGTTCGATGTGGCGACGAGCTTCAACGGGATCTGGAAGGGCTGCGACGCGGCCTTGCACGAGGCGCGCCGGGTGCTCACGCCGACCGGAAAGCTCGGCCTCACGTTCTGGGGCCGCCTGGAGCATGTCGGGCTCCTGCCGTACTTCCTGAAGGTGATCGAGCTGTCACCGCCCAGCCACGGCGAGGCCAGCATGCAGCAGGGCGACACCGGACGCGCCGGCGTCATCGAGGAGATGCTCACCTCCACCGGCTTCACCCCCCGCGAGGCAGGAACCGTCACCGTCGTGAACGAGTGGCCCGACGTCGACATCGCAGTGCGGGCGATGGCCGCAGCTGGGCCCTCGGTCCCCGCCATCGACGCCGTCGGCCTCGACAGCTTCTGCGACGCGCTGCGAGAGG
>Ga0299913_10004991_pt1 | contig 11260 bp, 10 predicted proteins | sample RVTome_9_FD_201360 | JGI IMG/M metagenome (GOLD analysis project Ga0299913, IMG submission 201360) | Soil microbial communities from uranium-contaminated site in the Upper Colorado River Basin, Wyoming, United States - RVT155D38 (version 2) ... | reverse complement strand
CGAGATCGAGTCCTTCGTCTCCTCGCTCCTGACCCTCGCCGGCATCGAGCCCGACCCGGTGGCCGGCCCTGAGCACATCCTTCTCGCCTCCATCATCGAGAAGTTCTGGCGAGAAGGGCGGGATCTGGATCTGGCGACGCTGGTCGGCCAGGTCCCCAAGCCGCCCCTGCGCAAGCTTGGGGTCTTCGACGTGGACACCTTCTTCCCGGAGAAGGACCGGATGGCCCTGGCCTTGAGGCTCAACGGCTTGCTCGCCTCACCTTCCTTCGCCGCCTGGCTCGAGGGCGTCCCCCTGGACATCGATGAGATGCTCGGGGGAGGCAAGACCAAGGCGGCCATCGTCTACCTGACCCACCTCTCCGACGCCGAGCGTCAGTTCGTCGTCACCTTGCTCCTTTCCAAGCTGGTCACCTGGTTCCGCGGGCTCTCAGGGCGCGCCGATCTGCGAGCCCTGATCTACATGGACGAAGTGTTCGGATTCGCCCCGCCCACCGCCGAGCCTCCCTCGAAGAAGCCGATCCTCACCCTCCTTAAACAGGCCAGGGCCCATGGAGTAGGGATGATCCTGTCGACCCAGAACCCGGTCGACCTCGATTACAAGGCGATGGCAAACGCCGGGACCTGGATGGTGGGTCGGCTCCAGACAGAAAACGACAAGAAGCGGATACTCGAGGGGATGGAGAGCGCCACCGGGACCGTGGACGTGAAGAGCTACGACAGGCTGATCTCGGACCTGGACAAGCGCCAGTTCGTGATGTCCTCCACCCGGACCGCCGAGCCGACCGTGTTCAGCAGCAGATGGGCGATGTCTTATCTGGCCGGGCCCCTGACCCGCGGGCAGGTGTCGGAATTGATGGAAGGGGCCAGGGCGGGCGCAGAGTCGAGCGCACCTACCTCGGTGGCGGTGCCGCCGGACTCAGGTGCCCTGTCGCAGCCCTTGGAGCCGATCGCCACAGACGAGGTCCCGGTGATGCCGGGGGTGGCCGAGGGGGTCTCCTCGGTGTTCCTCGACCCGGCCGCCCCCTGGTCCGGTGAGGTGGGCGCCGACCCAAGCGGCACCAGGCTGCAGGCCGGGGCGGTGGCCACCGTGACGCTTCTCTACGACGACACCACCGCCGGGGTCAACCACTCCGAGGTCTACGAGGCGGTCATCCACCCCTTGGGGATGACGTTGGACCCGGAAAGCGTGCGCGAAGTCGACCACGACCCCAGGGACTTCGGGGACATCGCGCCGGACCGCGCTTCGTATGTCCTCACCGAGGCCAAGATCGACTCCAAGGGATACTGGTCGTCGCTCGAGACCAGTCTGAAGGATCACCTCGTCGCCAGACGCGCCCTCGTCGTCTTCAAGTGCCCCGATTTGAAGCTGTACTCCCGACCGGGTGAGAGCCGCGAGGAGTTCTCATCGAGAGCCGCAGAGGCTGCGCAAGAGGCGGCAGACCAGGAGCTGGCCAAGCTCAAAGACCGATTCGAGACCAGGCTGGAGCGAGCCCGCACCGCACTGGCCAAGGCCGAGAACCGGGTGCGCGACCTGGAGTCGGATGTCTCATCGAAGCAGAAAGAAGAGCTGCTCTCCGGGGCCGGCGATCTGCTCGGCGCCCTTCTCGGGGGAAGGAGGCGATCCAATCCGCTCGGTGGGGCGGCACGACGACGGGCGGCGAGCCAGCGGGCCCGGACCAGAGCGGAGGCCGCCTCTCAGTCGGTGGACCAGGAGCAGGCCGAGCTCGTCGAACTGGGGGACGAGTTGGCCGAGCAGATCGCCTCCATCACCGATGAGCTGCAGGCCAAGGCCTCCCGGGTGGAAGAGATGGAGATCCCCCTGGAGAAGACCGACATCAGGGTCACCGATTTGAGGCTTCTGTGGGTCCCTGGCTCGTGACCGGTCGGGCTCAGACTGTGTCGACCAGAGCTTTGAGCAGATCCCGGATCGAGACCACGCCGAGGAGGGAACCCTCGTCGTCTATCACCGGCAGGTGGCGGTAGCCCGACTCGGTGATCCACGCCGCCGCGTCCCAGACATCGAGATCCGGGTCGAAGGTATCAGGGTCGCTGCTCATGATCGAAGACACGTCGGTGTCGAGAGCGATCCCCTCAGCCACGGACCGACGGATGTCACGCTCGGTGATGAGACCCACCAGCTCCCGCCCTTCGACCACCGCCAATGAGCCGAGGTCCGAGCTCTCCATGGCCACTGCCGCCTCGAGCAGAGTCGTCTCCGGGCCGCAGATGTGCGGGGAGTTGTTCACGAGATCGCCGAGCCTCATGGTGAAACGGTAGTCAGTAGTCGGTAATCGGTAATCAGTAGTCGGTAATCAGTAGTCAGTAGTCGGATGGCGACTGCTGGATACTGATTCAGACCAGGTCTGCTTCGCGGATACCGAACGAGGGGTGGCGCAGACGGCAGAGCGCCAGCTTCTCCAATTGCCGGATCCGCTCCCGGGTCAGGTTGAACTCGTCCCCGATCTCCTCGAGGGTGCGGGGGACGCCGTCGTAGAAGCCGTAGCGGAGGGCGAGGATCCTGCCTTCCCTCTCCGGAAGGCGCTCGATGGAGACCCGCAGCGAGTTGGCCACGTCCATCTCCTCGGTCATCTGCACCGGATCGGCTGCGTCCTCGTCCTCGATGAAGTCACCGAGCTGGGCGCCGTCCTCCCCGATGGGCTGCTCGAGAGAAACTGTGTCCGCCACGCTCAGCGCCAGCTCGACCTTGTCGGCGGTGACACCGGCTTCCTCGGCGATCTCCTCGGGTCGTGGGTCACGGCCGAGCTCTGCCTTGAGTGAAGCTTGGGCAGCCCGCACCGCGGCCAGGGTGTCGTGGAGGTGCACCGGGATGCGGACGGTCCGCGACTTGTCGGCAATGGCACGGGTTATGGCCTGGCGAATCCACCACGTGGCATACGTGGAGAACTTGAAGCCCTTGCGCCAGTCGAACTTCTCAACGGCCCGGATCAACCCGAGGTTGCCTTCCTGGATCAGGTCGAGGAAGTCGATTCCCGAGGTGTTGGCATAGCGTCGGGCGTTGGCAACCACCAGACGCAGGTTGGCGGTGAGGAAGTCGTCCTTGGCCTGGGCCCCGCGACGAGCCAGCCGTCGCTGCTCCATCTCTTCGCGCTTGCCGCTGTACTCGCCCCGTTCCAGCTTGGCGGCCGCGTCCTCGCCGGACTCGATCTTCTGCGCCAGTTCCACCTCTTGCTCCGCGGTGAGGAGGTCGTACTCGCCGATGGCGGTCAGATACTGGGAGACCAGATCGGTGGTGAGGCGCCCGCGCTCATCCGTCAGCTTCGAATGAAGACGGATCCGCGGTTTCTCGGTCTTTTCGGTGCGCGTTTCAGCGGCAGGCATCAAATAAAGTCCTCCTGGGCCCTTCGGGCAGAGATCTGCCTCCCGAACGCCCAACTATGACAGACAGAAGGGTATTTGTGAACCCCCCTCTTTTACACAGACATCCGGGCGTTCCGGCATCGGTATGTCCCTATTCTACCTGGACCTCGTTCTTGTCTACCGGGCCGCACCGACAATCTCGAGGTTGCCCGGTCGCGCGGGCCGGTCAGACGTGGTCCGGCCACAGAGCCAAGGGAGGACGTTGACGGCACCATCCCATGAGGTCGACGAATTTCTCGCCGCATTGCCGGAGAAAGAGCGAGACGCACTACAGAGTCTGCGCGAGACCATCCGGGCCGCGGCGCCCGACGCAACCGAGCGCATCGGTTACGGGGTCCCCGCCTTCTACTACCAGGGGCGTCCCCTCGTCTCCTACGGCGCCGGGAAGAACCACTGCTCCTTCTACGTGCAGAGCCCTGCCGTGATGGAGGCGCACGCCGAGGCTCTCCAGGGGCACAACACAGCCAAGGGGACGGTTCGCTTCAAGGCGGATCAGCCCCTCCCGGCCGCCCTGGTCGAGATGCTGGTCCGAGCCCGGCTCGCGGAGACCGACGCCGCCGGATGAGCGAGGCGTGACCGCCCGGTCAACGCCGAGACTTGGGGTCGAGGACCCGTGACAACGTCCCTTTGCCGAGACGGAGACCGGCCCATGACTCCATCTCGAGCTCGATCACGGCCACTGTTGCCGTCTTCATCTCGACTCGCTCTCCGGTCAGCTCCGCCACCAGCATCGACCAGGTTGGCTGGTGCCCGACCATCATCAGACGGCTCACCTCGGGGGCAGAGGCGCCGACTCCAAGCACGTCTTCCGGACCTGACTCATAGAGAGTCGCGTCCAGCCGCAGCTCGGCCCCCCACCCACCCTCCTCGATGGCGAGTTGGGCGGTTGTCTTCGCCCGGAGCGCAGTGGAGCTGATCACGACCTGCGGCGCGAGCTCGTGCGCGGACAGGACACGGCCCATCGATCGAGCATTCCTCACCCCGCGCTCGTTGAGGGGCCGATCGTGATCCGACCCGTAGTCGGCATCCCAATCCGACTTGGCGTGACGCATGAGGAGAAGGGTCCTTGTCACTGCGCGAGGAGCCTTCCCGCCGTGGTGAAGATCCTCGGGTCGGGATAGTCCTCGCAGTAGTTGTATTCATAGGCGACCCGGATCGTGCCGTCCCGGGCGATCACGAACTCGCCGGACTGCATCCACGGGTCGTCGACCAGGGGTCGACCCTGGGCCCGTCGATCGGCCTGGAAGCGACGACCGGTCTCCTCTTCCAGGTCGCAGAACTCGTCCGGAGCGTCGTAGAGAACCTGCTCCACCGACCAGTGCCCGAGCCCAAAAGCCTTGTGAGCCGAGTACTCGGGATCGATCAACATGGCTACCGGGATCTGGTGCTTCTCCTTGTACCTCGCCACGCGTTCTCTGTCACCTGGCGCAACGATCACCACTTCGAGACCGGCGTCGAGGTACAACCGGTGCTCGTCTTTGAGCCGCTCGGCCCGCTCAATGCCGCAGCCACAGCCGAGATGCCGCCACAGCAGCAGCAGGGTCGGCTGCCGACGCCACAGCTCGGCCAACGAGACCTTGGCGCCGTCTTCGTCGAGGACCTCGACGTCCGGCGCCCGGTCCCCCCTTCGCAGCGGATCGCCCTCCAAAGTCGGGCCGATGAGCCAGCCCGCCATCCAGCGCTGCTCGGCCGATAGGTAGAGCGCATCGATGTCCCTGTCGGTCATGTCCTCCATTTGGGTTCGGTCAGCCGACCCTAATCCGGCCGGGACGACGGGCTGTGGCTGCTCCCGCCGATCCGATCCGGGCCGGTATCGGACATCACCGACTACGTTCAGCGCGATGCCGAATCGTCTCGCCGAGGCAACCTCGCCCTACCTGCTTCAGCACAAGGACAACCCGGTCGATTGGCGGGAGTGGGGGGAGGATGCCTTCGCCGAAGCCCGGGCCAGGGATCTCCCCGTCCTGCTGAGCGTCGGCTACTCGGCCTGCCACTGGTGTCATGTGATGGCCCACGAGTCGTTCGAGGACCCGGAGACGGCGGCGGAGATGAACCGTCTCTATGTCAACGTCAAGGTCGATCGCGAGGAGCGACCGGATGTCGACAGCATCTACATGGATGCGGTTCAGGCCATGACCGGCCAAGGAGGGTGGCCGATGACGGTGTGGCTCACGCCGGACGGTCGGCCCTTCTATGCAGGCACCTACTTTCCCGATTCGGACCGACACGGGATGCCTTCGTTCCGGACCGTGATGCGTGCGGTCTCGGACGCATGGGAGACGAGACGCGACGAGGTGCTGGGGCAATCGGAGAAGCTGACCGAGGCGATCACCCGGGCCGTCCCCCACTCCGACACCCTTCCCGGGATCGACGTCCTCGAGCGTGCCTACGAGTCCCTCTCCGCCGGGTTCGACCCGGTCAACGGCGGATTCGGAGGCGCCCCCAAGTTCCCCCAACAACCGGTGCTCGAATCCCTGCTTCGAGTGCACGAGGAGAGTTGGGCCCCGCAAGCCGCCCACATGGTGAAAGTGACTCTCTCCGAGATGGCACAAGGCGGAATTCACGACCAGTTGGGCGGCGGCTTTGCCCGCTATTCGGTCGACTCGCAGTGGCTCGTCCCGCATTTCGAGAAGATGCTCTACGACAACGCCCAATTGGCCCGTCTCTATCTCTGGGCCGGGATCGAGCTCGGCGAGCCGGATTTCGTCGAGGTGGCGCGTTCGACCATCGCCTATCTCATCTCCGATCTGAGACATCCTTCCGGAGGCTTCTACTCGGCCGAAGATGCCGACTCCGAGGGGGCCGAAGGCACGTTCTACCTCTGGACCACCGACGAGCTCGATCAGGTGTTGGGGCCGGAGGACGGAGCCGAGGCGGCACGTTTCTTCGGCGCATCACCCCATGGCAACTTCGAGGGGTCGAACATCCTGCACCGGCCCACCTCCGATCCATGGTCAGATCGGATCGAGTCGATCAGGTCGCGCCTGCTCCGGCATCGGGCCACCAGGGTCAGGCCCGGCCGCGACGACAAGGTGGTGGCGTCGTGGAACGGACTCATGATCAGGGCCCTCGCCGAAGCCGGGGCCGCCCTGCAAGACGGCGCCTATCTGGGAGCGGCCCGTGACACGGCCCGGTTCGTGCTCGAGGAGATGGTCGTCGACGGTGTCCTGCGTCGCTCTTGGCGGGACGGTCGTGCCGGCGAAGTGAGCGGTTTCCTCGAGGACCATGCCGCCGTCGCCCTGGGTCTCTTCGCCCTGTACGCGGCCACCGGCGAGCACCGGTGGTATCAGGCCGCCGTCGGCCTTACCTCTGAGTTAGCACGTCGCTTCGCCGATCCCGAAGGCGGGTTCTTCGACACGCCGAGCGACGGTGAGGACCTGATCAAGCGACCGAAGAGCCAAACCGACAATCCACTCCCCTCGGGTAACGGCCTCGCGGCCGAAGCCATGCTCATCTACTCGGCGTACACCGGCGATCAACAACTCCGGGATGAGGCCGCGGTCACTCTGCGCGCCGCCGGGCTGTTCATGGAGCGCTACCCCTCGATGGTGGGGCATCACCTCGGCGTGCTCCACTCCCTTCTCACCGGAAGGCAGCTCGCCATCGTCGGGCCGGATTGGGCAGACCTGTCACGTGTCTACTGGGGTCGCTTCCGGCCCAACGTGGTCCTCGCCCCGTCGCCTGCCGGGGAAGAGCCCATTCCCCTCCTCGAGGGCCGAGCCGACCCCTCCCGAACCCTGGCCTATCTGTGCCGGGACCACGTCTGTGACCTGCCCACCGCCGATCCAGCTGTTCTCGCCGACCAGCTCGGGATGCGTGCCTGATCTGGGGGATCGATGACCTTCGGAGCGCCCGGACCTAGAGACCGACGGCTATGGCCCGGGCCAGAGCCGAGGTCATCACGTCTTCGGGATAGGGACCGAGCCGGGAGGCGTCGGGAACCGGTAGGCCCTCCTCGACACAACGACGGGCCAGGGCCGCGACTGCCTCGATCTCCTCGAGTTGCGAGAGCGCGGCAGCCTGGTCCATCGTGTTTCCGTGACCGGGGACGAGCAGCGACGTCGTGGTGCCGAGCGCGGACCTCAATGTGCGGGGCCAACTCAGTGGATAGCCGTCTCCGAACACCGGGGGCGACCCCTCTTCGAGAAGGTCGCCCATGAAGCTCACCTCGCCGACGGATATCACGAGGTCGGCGTCGGTGTGACCGAGGCCGTGATAGCTCATGGTGACCAGCAGCGACCCGAGGTCGATCTGGGCGGTGTCTGTGACCACCTTTGACGGGGGGACGATCTCGACCGCGTCGAACTCAGCCCTCTTCTCCGGAAGCCAGGCGGCCGCATCGAGCTTCATCGACTCGCCCCGCTGCAACATGTTTTTCCGGCACAGGTCGTGACCCCAGATCTCGGCTTCGGAGAAACGCGAGTTCCCGAAGGTGTGATCCCAGTGCCAGTGGGTGTCTATGACCCACCGCACCGGAAGGGGGGTGAGCGTGCGAAGCTCCTCCCGCAGCTCGTCGGCCTCCACGTGGCTGGCCCTGGTGTCGATGACAACCAGCCCAACGTCGGACATCACCACGCCGATGTTGAGATCCAACGACTCGAAGCGACGCCGGAAGACACCATCGGAGAGCTCTTCGAACATCGCGATCCGGAGCCTAGATGTCGGCGGTGCGGAAGGCCGACCGCGGGCCTGAGCAGACCCGACTACGGAGCCGGGGCGGGCGCCTCAACCGGGACCTGGAGCGCCTGGGCCGAGGCGAGGATGTAGGTGATCCACAGGATGTCGGCGAGCAAGAGGTGGACCAGCTGCATCCAAACCGGCACCCCGAGTGCGATGTTGAGCGCACCGGTCAGGAGCATTAGCCCGACGAGCAATGGCAAGGCTTTCCCGGCGTTGCTCCTGGTGGTCCGGGACCGTCCGGATACCCACCACCCGATCGCGGCTGCCACTACGGCCAGGACCGGGTGGACGAGGCGGAGATCAGTGAGGAAGTGGGCCTCATCGGTGCCCCTCAAGTCAGATGCGCCCTTGGGAAACAACGTGTCGGCCAGGGCCGTGACCGCTCCGGTTGAGGCGAGCAGGATCATCGCCACTCCGCCCAGGATCACCCATCTCCAGACGAGGGGCTGAGACCGTGGGGCGAGCCGTCGGCCACCCGAGAGCCAGAACCCGGTCAGTGTGAGAGCGGCGAGGAGGAACAGGGTGTTGACCAAATGGAGCGGAACCGCCACCACCCGGGCCAAGGAAGCGTCGTCGGCCACCCATTCGGCGAGGACGATCATGGCCCCGATCAGGGCTTCGCCCACGATCGCGGCCAGCGAGAGGACCGCCCCGGCGCGGGCCGGCTCATCTCTCCCCACCTCGCGCCACACCAACACCACCAGGATCACCACCAGGACCAGGGCGACTCCGCTCGCGGCGCGGTGGGTGAATTCGATGGCGGTGGCGCCGGAGAGCTCGGGCACGACATCGCCCTGACAGGTAGGCCAGGAGCGCCCGCACCCCGCCCCTGACCCGGTGGCCCGCACCAGGGCGCCAAGCAGGATGACCCCGATGTTGAACACGAGGGTGAACCAGGCGTAACGGGCGATACGCGTCACGAACGGAAGGTTAGAAGTGGTTGCGGAGTGCGCCGCCGGTTGCGATACCCTCGCCGGCGCATGGAGATCTTTCCCGACGTTGTCGCCGCAATCGGCAACACCCCGCTGGTCCGTCTCTCCCGCATTCACCCCCCCGGAAACCTCGTTGCCAAGCTCGAGCACATGAACCCGGGTGGCTCGGTGAAAGAGCGGATCGCGGCCTCCATGATCGATGCGGCCGAGCAGCAGGGCTTGCTACGTCCCGGTGGCACCATCATCGAGCCAACCTCGGGCAACACGGGTGTGGGCCTGGCCATGATCGGCGCCGTTCGCGGCTATCGGGTCATCTGCACCGTCCCCGACAAGGTGTCCAAGGAGAAACAGGACCTTCTCCGGGCCTACGGCGTGGAGGTGATCGTCACTCCCACCGACCTGCTCCCCGAGCATCCCGACTCCTACTACGGGGTGGCCCGCCGGTTGGCGGCGGACATCGAAGGCGCGTTCCACCCCGACCAGTACTCCAATCCGGCCAACCCTCAGGCCCACTACGAGGGCACCGGGCCCGAGATCTGGCGCCAGACCGACGGCGAGATCGGTGCGCTCGTGGTGGGGGTGGGCACGGGGGGCACCATCACCGGGGCGGGTCGCTATCTGAAGGAGCAGAAGCCGGACCTCATCGTGGTCGGAGTCGACCCGGCGGGCTCGATCTTCACCGCCGACTCCTCTGACGAGGTGCACCAGTACCTGGTCGAGGGGGTAGGAGAGGACTTCTACCCGGAGACGGTCGACCTGGACCTGATCGACAGGTGGGTCCGAGTCACCGATCAGGATTCGTTGACGATGACCAGGCGCCTGGCCCGGGAGGAAGGAATCCTGGTCGGGGGCTCATGTGGGATGGCAGCCCATGGGGCTCTCCAGGTCGCGGATGAGGACCACGAGGCGATGGTCGTGGTGATCCTCCCCGACTCCGGGCGGGGCTATCTGTCCAAGGTCTTCAACGACGAGTGGATGACCGGGCACGGGTTCCACATCTGACATGCTGAGGGGCCCCCGAAATTTCGGGGGCCCCTCGTCGAAGAACAGCTATGGCATTGCTTCGGCGGCGAGCGCCGCCACGAATGGACGAGTTCCGTGGTATCCAGAGCCGGGTGGTCCGAGTTTGGAGTCGCCACCGGTCCCGAAGGACGAGCGACGCACGCGGTCAGCGCCGCTCAGCGCTCGACCACCTCCAGAGTCCAAAGACTTTCATACAACCTAGGACCACCTCCTTTCTCTGGTGGCGACAGTGTGCCACAAATCCGGAGACTTGGTGAGCGGTTTTGAGGATGGCCCCGGACTGGGGTGACTGCTTGCTGTCACCCCTCCCAGGGCACTTCCCCGCTCACCGCTCGGGCCGCGAACCCGCGCAACGCCTCGGCAGTGCCCTCCTCGAGCCCGAGGGACGCATCGAACGTCTCCGGGTCGACATCGAGCACGACTGCGGCGACGACCGCGGCGGCCAGATAGCTGCCTGCGCGGCTCGGATGGCTCCCATCCGCCTGGTAGAGGTCGATGTCGCGACGCTCGGCGAGAGCCATCCACCACGCCATCCCCACCGGTGCGACCTCGGCGAGCACCGATTCGGCGATCGCCAGATAGCTGTCGGCCAAGTCGACCTGCATCGACGAGTAGTTGCTGTGTCCCAGCTCGGGTGATCCGTTTCGATGACCCCAGGTGAGAAAGAGCACGACCTCTGCCCCGTTGCCAACGATGGTGCGGGACAGCAGCTCGGCGGCCGGATAGCTGGCACGCCGGGCGAGATCCCGATCGGCAGGAGCAATGCTCTGCTCCTGCAGCACGACGTAGTCCCAGTCGCCGTCGGCTATCACGTCTGTGGTCTCCGACGAGGATGCATGGTCTCGCCACCACCAACCGCCGGGAGCCCTCATCCCCACCTCGATGCGCCGGTCCACAGAGGCGGCCAGATCGCGCACCATCTCGGGCAGGTCGTTGACGTGGGTGTAGCTGTTGCCGACGAACAGAACGCGGACCGGTGGCTCGGAGTCGCCGAAGCAGGCCACCGCGATGACGGGCACCAGCAGCATGGAGAGAGCCCGGCGGAACCGGAGACGCATGAAGGTGATCACGGTGCCGCCCGGCGGTCTACGCCCCTCTCCGGAACACATCGGGTGGGATCGGGTCCTGTTCCCTGCGCCTCGCCCCGAGACCGGCCAGGTACTGGTCGGGGAAGCCATGTCCGGTGTAGCCCAGGTCGATAGCTGCGTTGAGGGTCCAGTAGGGGTCGACGATGTGAGGCCGGGCGA
>Ga0299913_10004989_pt1 | contig 11261 bp, 7 predicted proteins | sample RVTome_9_FD_201360 | JGI IMG/M metagenome (GOLD analysis project Ga0299913, IMG submission 201360) | Soil microbial communities from uranium-contaminated site in the Upper Colorado River Basin, Wyoming, United States - RVT155D38 (version 2) ... | reverse complement strand
CGACCTTTATCGGCGCTTCGCGATGTTCATCGACGCTCCCGGCGACAACAGTCCGGTGAAGATCGCGGGTGGCGCCAACTCCGATGACTACAACTGGACCGAAGTCATGTTGTCGCGGGCGGCGCGCTATATGGACGCCTATTCGATCCACTACTACACCCTCCCGGGCCACTGGGAAAGCAAGGGACCGTCGACGGGCTTCGGCGAGGACCAGTGGGCGGTAACCCTCAAGAAAGCGCTGCGCATGGACGAGCTCGTCACGAAACATTCCGAGATCATGGACAAGTACGATCCGGAGAAGCGCATCGGGCTCTATGTCGATGAGTGGGGCACATGGTACGACGCCGCACCGGGACGTAATCCCAGCTTCCTCTGGCAGCAGAACTCGTTGCGTGACGCGCTGGTCGCGGCATTAACCCTGGATATTTTCCACCGGAATGCCGAGCGGGTGCAGATGTCCGCTATCGCGCAAACCGTGAACGTGCTGCAGGCAATGATCCTGACGGAAGAAGACCGGATGATCCTGACCCCGACGTATCACGTGTTCCGTATGCACATACCCTTCCAGGATGCGACGTCGCTGCCCGCGGAAATCGAAACGCCCGAATATCGTCACGGCGACAACGCGATACCGGCCGTTGACGTCTCCGCGGCGCGCGCCGATGACGGGCGCATTCACGTCGCGTTCGTCAACGTGGATCCGCGCCGGGCTGCGACCGTATCGACGACGATAACGGGTGTCAGAGCCCGCGGCGCCAGCGGCGAACTGCTGACGGCGACGGAAATGGACGCGCACAACACGTTCGAGTCGCCGGACACAGTAACGCCCGAGCCGTTCGAAGCGAAACGCGCGCGAAACGGACTCGTCGTCGAGATCCCGCCCAAATCCGTCATCGTGGTTGCGGTCGACGAGTGATGCGGAGGCGCAACGCCACGGGAGGCGCGACGCGCCTGTTCGTTGTCGCCGTTTTCTGTCTGATCTCGGCGTATGCGCAAGCGGCGACGCTACCCGCGTGGATCGTCAGTCCGGATGATCGCCTGAAGCTCGCCTTCGATCTCACCGACGAAGGCGAACCACACTACTGGGTCGAGCGAGATGGCCAGCGCGTTCTGAACGAGTCGCGACTCGGTCTCGTCCGGGAGGACGCCGACTTCACACGCTCGCTCAGGCTCGTGTCAGCTTCCGGTATCGATGCCGTGGAAGACGAGTACGAACTGCTGACCTCAAAACGGCGTCACAACCGTTACGAGGCGAACCGACAGGATTTTTTCCTGGAAACGCCGGCGGGCAAGCGGATCGAGATCCGCTTCCAGGTCTCGAACGACGGCGCTGCGTTTCGTTACCGGTTCCCCGAGCAGGACGACGCTGTGCGCCGCGTCGTGTCGGAAGCTTCCAGCTTCAACTTCCCCGAAGACGCAAGGGCATGGTTACAGCCGATGGCTCGCGCCAAAACCGGCTGGTCGTCGACGAATCCGTCGTACGAGGAAATCTACGACAAGGACATTCCCGTCGGCACGCCTTCGCCGACGGGCGCCGGCTGGGTTTACCCTGCGCTGTTCCGCACCGGGGAAGTCTGGCTTCTGGTCAGCGAAACGGGTTTGAACCGGAACTACTGCGGGACGCGGCTCCAGTCGACGTGGCGCAATCCCGAGTACACGATAGCGTTTCCCGATCCGCTCGAGCGATTTCACGACGGCCCGGTTGCGCCGGAACACACGCTGCCATGGACCATGCCGTGGCGTTTCATCGTGGCCGGCGACCTCGAGACGATTGTCGAGTCGACCCTCGGCACCGACCTCGCCGACGGTCCGCAAGTTACGGTCGACGCCGCGAACGATATGCCCGGAAAAGCATCCTGGAGCTGGCCGCTGCTCGGAGACGGCGAGACGATATACGAGACGCAGAAGCGCTTTATCGACTACGCAGCGGAGATGAACTGGGATTACACGCTGGTGGACAGCATGTGGGACCAGCAGATCGGCTACGACGGTCTCGAGGAACTGGTGGACTACGCCAGGCCCAGGGATGTACGGATTCTCGTCTGGTACAACTCGGCCGGCGACTGGAACACCGCGCCGATGACGCCGCGGGACAGAATGCTCACTCGCGAAAGCCGGCTCGAAGAGTTCGAAAGGCTGAAGCGCATCGGCATAGCGGGTCTCAAGGTCGACTTTTTCGGCGGGGATGGTCAGTCGGTGATCGAGTACTACCAGGACATCCTGGAGGATACGGCGAAGTACGGGTTCGCGATGAACTTCCACGGCTCGACCCTGCCGCGCGGCTGGCATCGCACTTATCCGCACCTGATGACCATGGAAGCGGTGCGCGGGCTGGAGTTCGTCACCTTCGAGCAGAAGCACGCGGAGGACGCGCCGGCGCACGCAGCCATGCTGCCTTTTACGCGCAACACATTCGATCCGATGGATTTCACGCCGGTCGTACTCGATCGCATCGACAATATCGAGCGCCGCACCAGCAGCGCCTTCGAGCTGGCGCAATCGGTGCTGTTCACGTCGGGAATTCAGCATTACGCGGAAATCCCCGAAGGCATGGCCAGGGCCCCGTCTTATGTCCGGGAGTTCCTGAAGGATGTGCCGAGTGTCTGGGACGATGTGCATTTCCTGGACGGCTTCCCGGGACGGTACGTCGCGCTGGCGCGACGCAGCGAAGATCGCTGGTATGTCGCCGGCATCAACGCGGAACGCGAGCCCAGGGAGGTCGCCATAGAGCTGCCCGATACCGGGTCGCGCGGTGCCACGCTGATAACCGACGATCCGGGCAATGACGGCAACATGTCCTTTCGGGAACAGCGAATTCAGGTCGGCGGCGAAGAAAGCCCCACGGTCACGATACGTCCAAACGGCGGATTCGTAATCGCCGTGGACGAAATATCGGACTGACGCCTGCGTCGGTGCGCTGTTCGCCTCCGCGCGAGAGGTGAGCGTCAGTCGGTACCGAGGGGCATCCCGAACAGGCGCACCGTTTGCGACTGGAACGGCGCAGGATCTCCGGGATAATAGTAGATTCGGTCGAGAAGAAGGATCCCCGTCATGTCTATATCCCGTCGTCGATTCTGCCAAGGCAGTGCAGCCGTGGGTGTGCTCGGCGTGCTGCCGAGCGCCTGGTCCAACGGCCAGTCCCGTGCTTTGGCGCGCTCCATTCCGTCCAGAATTCCGGTCATCAGGCTGAACGGTGAAACGGCGACGGTCGAACGCGCCGCCGTGCGTGAGCTTGCCGGGAGCCTGGCCGGTCAGTTGCTTCTAAGCGGTGACTTCGGTTACGACGGCGCTCGCAGAATCTGGAACGGGATGCACGATCGGTATCCGGCCATGATCGTGCGGGCGCGATCGACTGAGGATGTCGTTCACGCGGTGGAATTCGCTCGGGAGCGCGAATTGCTGCTCGCCGTCAAAGGCGGTGGTCATAGCTGGCCTGGGAGATCCGTGGCCGACGATGCGCTCATGATCGATTTGTCGGCGCTCGACGGCGTCACTGTGGATCCACCCACGCGCCGTGCGAGAGTCGGCGGAGGCGCACTGCTCTACGATCTGGACTTCGCAGCACTGCGGCACAATCTGGTTACCACGGCCGGCATAGTTTCTCACACCGGCGTCGGCGGGCTCACGCTGGGGGGCGGATACGGAAGGCTGGGTCGCAAGTTCGGTCTTACGATCGACAGTCTCTTGTCTGCGGAGATCGTCACGGCGAACGGGCAGATACTGCGGCTCAGCGCCGACGAGAATGAAGATCTCTTCTGGGCGATCCGCGGAGGTGGCGGCAACTTCGGGGTGGTCACGGAGTTTGAATTCGCTCTTCACGAAACGTCGCCGGATATGTACGGCGGCATCATCACGTGGCCGCTGGCTCAGGCCCGGGACGTGCTCGACTACTACGGCGAGAGTTCTGCCGACTTTTCTAACGAGATGTTCATGGGGCCCGGAATGATCACCGGCGCCGACGGTGCCGCCTATCTGGCCATGGACATTTGTCATTGCGGAGATCCGCGCGATGCCGAAAAGGAACTGGCGCCGCTGCGCGCGATTGGCCGTCCAGCGATGGACGGCGCTGTCCCGACGGCTTATTTGACGATGCAGACGCGCATGGACGGCATGACAAGACCTGGCATCCGTTCCTACATCAAGAGCGGAATGATTCGGGAATTCACGCCGGCACTGGTCGACACGATACTCGAATCCTTCGAGCCGGGCCGGGGTGTCGTCGTCAATTCATTCGCCACAGGTGGTGAAATAGCTCAGGTTGCCGAGACAGCAACGGCGTGGCCGCACCGAAACGCCCACTCGATGATCGGTACGGTTTCGTTCTGGTCCGATGCGAGCCTGGATGAGGCGCGCATCGACTCGACTCGAGCCCTCTGGTCGGAACTCGAACCGCATACGGGAGGCTATTACGCGAACATTCAGGCGGACGACATCGACGTAGCTGGAAACTTCGGACCTGCATACGAGCGTCTGGTGTCAATCAAAAACCGGTACGATCCAACGAACCTGTTTCGGCTCAACAGCAACATCGAGCCGACGGTTTAGCCAGCAAACAGATTCGGCGACAGCCCTTTTGCATCGGGAGCGATCTCGAACAGCGCGCCCGCCAGCGCCTCGTCCAGCCGGTCCACCGCAGCCGAAGTGACAAACATGCGATCGAGATCCGGGCCTGCGAAAACGCAGCTCGTGATCTGCGTGGCCGGCAATGACACGGCGCGATCCAGCTCTCCCTCCGGCGTAAAACGGCTGACGCGCCCGCCGCCCCAGTGCGCTATCCACAAACCGCCGTCTGCATCCACCGTCATTCCGTCGGGATAGCCCCATTCTTTCGGAAACTTTATGAACTCCTTGCGATTGCGGATTTCGCCCTCCGGAGTCAGGTCGAAGCGATAAACGACGCCGATCCCGGTATCGCTGTGATAAAGGCGATCACAGGCAGGACTGAACGCCGGGCCGTTGGTGACGCGGTAGCCGCTGTCATGTCTGGTTACGGCGAACGTCGGGTCCAGGCGGTATAGCGAGCCCGTCGGCTTGCGGATCTCGCAGTCCATCGTGCCCGCCCAGATGCACCCGGTGTGATCGACTTTCGCATCGTTCATGCGGTTGTCCGGATAGTGGGGTTCCGGGTCGACAATCGCGCGCAAGTGCAACGGATCGAGCGTGAGTTCGGCGAAGCCGCTTTGCAGGCCCGCAATGAAACCAGGGTGATCACGGCGTTCGACGACCCAGCCGATTTTCTCGGGGATGGCCCAGGAACGTACGTCACCTCCGCCGAGCGATGCGCGGTGCAACGCTGGCGCAAGAATGTCGACCCAGTAGACCGAGTTATCGCGTTCCGACCACAGCGGACCTTCGCCCAGCTGGCAGCGGATGTCCGAAACGACCTCGTAACTTCCCGGCACGAGAGAACGTGCGAACGGTCAGTGGCTGTGGCGCGGCACGCCGACGGCCTGCGCCAGCCGCTGGTACTTGGGCGCGCCTTCCAGCACGGCTCCGGTGTCGGTCTGGCCAATGGTTGCGCGCTGTATCTCCTGCCATGGGGTCTGGCTGGGGGGATAGGGAAAGCCGCCGGCCTCTGCGAGTGCGCGCCGCCGCGCTTCGAGCTCTTCGTCGCTTATGAGTATGTTCGCGGAGCCCTGCCGCAGATCGATGCGTACGCGGTCGCCCGTTTTCAGAAGCGCAAGCCCGCCGCCGACAGCCGCCTCCGGTGAGGCATTCAGTATCGACGGCGACCCCGAAGTGCCGGACTGTCGACCGTCACCGACGCATGGAAGGTTGTGGATCCCGGCCCTGATCAGCCCGACCGGCGGCCGCATGTTCACGACCTCGGCCGCGCCGGGATAACCGATGGGGCCCGTGCCGCGCATGAACAGGATCGTATTTTCGTCAATGTCGATCGAGGGATCGTCAATGCGCGTGTGGTAGTCCTCCGGACCCTCGAACACCAGCGCGATCCCTTCGAATGCTTCGGGATCGTCCGGGTTGGACAAATATTGAGCTCGGAACTCGGGAGAAATGACGCTGGTCTTCATGATCGCCGAGTCGAACAGATTGCCTCGCAGCACGGTGAAGCCCGCCTTGTCCTTGAGCGGCCGGTCGAACGGGCGAATGACGTTCTCGTCCTCGATACGGGCATCGCGACAGTTGTCGCCGATGGAGCGGCCGTTCACGGTCGGCGCAGACTCGTGGATAAGGCCGTTCTTCATGAGTTCCGCGATGACGGCCGGAACTCCGCCGGCATGATAGTAGTCTTCTCCCAGATACTCGCCGGCGGGCTGCAGGTTCACCAGGAGTGGCACGTCGAGGCCGAATTCCTGCCAATCATCGACGCTGAGTTCGACGCCGATGTGCCGGGCGAGCGCGATCAGATGGATGGGTGCATTGGTCGAGCCGCCAATCGCGGAGTTGACGCGAATCGCATTGATGAACGACTCGCGGGTGAGGATGTCCGACGGCTTGCGATCCGCGGCGACCATCTCCACGATCTGCTTTCCGCTGCGATAGGCGCATTCCTGGCGATCACGGTAAGGGGCTGGAATCGCTGCCGATCCGGGCAGCGACATCCCGAGCGTCTCCGTCAGGCTGTTCATGGTCGTCGCCGTTCCCATGGTGTTGCAATAGCCGGTAGAGGGTGCCGATGAAGCGACCAGGCTGACGAAACCCTGGTAGTCGATGTCGCCCGCGGCAAGCAGTTCGCGCGCCTTCCAGACGATCGTACCGGAGCCGGTACGCTCCCCTCTGAACCATCCGTTCAGCATAGGCCCGACCGACAGAGCAATTGCGGGAATGTTGACGGTCGCCGCCGCCATGAGGCAGGCCGGCGTGGTCTTGTCGCAGCCTATCGTCAAAACGACGCCGTCCAGCGGATAGCCGAACAGAATTTCAACGAGCCCTAAGTAGGCAAGGTTGCGATCCAGTCCGGCCGTCGGTCGCTTTCCGGTTTCCTGTATCGGGTGGACAGGGAACTCGAGCACGATGCCGCCGGCTTCGCGGATACCTTCGCGAACACGTTCGGCAAGCACCAGGTGATGCCGGTTGCAGGGCGAAAGATCGCTGCCCGTTTGCGCAATGCCGATGATGGGACGCCCGGATTGCAGTTCCTCGAGCGACAGGCCGAAGTTCATGTAGCGTTCCAGGTACAGGGCGGTCATGTCGACGTTCGCCGGATCGTCGAACCACGAGCGGGAGCGCAGGCGAGGCGGTGCGGCCGGGCTGGATTTCGGTGCGGTCATAGAAGGATTTCAATCGCAGATAAGAGTATTTGAGAGCGGCACGGTCAGGGGCTTGCCGTCGAAAAGCGGAATACCATTTTGTTCACGTAGGTATCGCCGGGATCGAGTCTCGCAGACGGAAAGTCCGGTTGATTCGGCGAGTCGGGAAAAACCTGCGGTTCGAGACACAAGGCATCGCCCTGACGATAGATGCGTCCGCTCTTTCCCGAGGTGGTGCCATCGAGAAAGTTGCCGGAATAAAACTGAATGCCGGGCGCGGTCGTCAACACGTCCATGACCCGCCCGGAGACAGGATCCTCGACCCGGGCTCCGAGGCGCAAGGTGCCGGCGGTGCCGTCGATGACGTAATTGTGGTCGTAGCCGCGCCCGTAGCGAATCTGTTCGTCACCGCCGTCGCGGACGCGCATGCCGATTGCTTCCGCTTCGCGGAAGTCGAATGCGGTGCCGGCAACCCGCCGCAGTTCTCCGGTCGGGATCAGCGTTTCATCCACCGGCGTGTAGCGATCCGCAATCATGGTCAGGCGATGGTCCATGACGTCATGGGTTTCCGCCTCGCCGGCGAGATTGAAATAGGCGTGATTGGTGATGTTGACGATCGTTGGCTTGTCAGTCGTGGCGCGGTACTCGACGGCAAGTTCGTTCTGCTCGTTCAGGGTATAGACCGCCGTAATGTCCAGCGTGCCGGGATAACCCTGATCGCCGTCCGGGCTGCGGTAGGACAACACCGCTTCCGCGGCCGGCGATCCGCCCGAAGTCGATTCGACTTTCCACACGACCTTGTCCAGACCCTGCGGTCCGCCGTGCAGGTGATTTTTTCCGTCGTTGACGGGTAGCGAGTAGTCCTTGCCGTCCAGCGTGAAGCGGCCGCCTTTGAGACGGTTCGCATAACGTCCGACAGTCGACCCGAAATACTGGGGCTTCTCCAGGTACTCGGCCGCGCTCGAATACCCGAGCACTATGTCTGCGCTCGAACCGTTCCGATCGGGAACGGATAGCGACTGAAGCGTCGCACCGAGAGTGATGATCCTCGCGGTTACGCCGTTGCCGTTTGAAAGCTCGATGGCTTCGATGCGGGTGCCGTCGGCGAGTTCTCCGAAGTGGCCGCGGGTCACTTCAGCGGCCTGTGCCACACTTGCCAGACTCAAGGTCGACGTGAGGAGAGCGAATGCAACTGCATGGTTTTTCATTGGTATTGTAATCCCTCGGCATGTTTGCTCGGCCCGCCCCGCCAATACTCGGACAAAATGGCACTAAATCGTCCCGGTGACAAGACCCTAGCCCGGACCAGGTTCAAGCTCATCCGCTGACCGGGAAATTATATGTCGACGAGCTTACCCGCACATGCTTCGCCGAAAACTTGACGGTCCGTTTGTATTTCGATTATTGTAGAAATAGAGGATCAGACCTTGGGCAAGAAGCAGGACGTTGATCGGATAACCCGATATGCCGACATGCTCGCGGCCATGGGCACCGAATCGCGACTTCGCATAATGCAACTGCTTCTGTCCGCGCATCCGGACGGACTCGTCGTTGGTGACATCGGCGCTGAGCTCGGCATTCCCGGATCCACACTGTCGCACCACCTCGAGAAACTGAAGAACGAGGGACTGGTACACGTGCGGCGGGAAGGCACGTTCCTGTGGTACTCGGCGAGTACCGGGGCGCTTCAGGAACTGCTCGCTTTTCTGTATGCGGAATGCTGCACCCGTAGCAAGGCCATCAAGCCGCAAAGTATTCTCTCGGTCATCAAATAGAGGATTTGACACGTGCACATCAAAGTCGGCGGCGTCGTGCTGGCAAGGTCCTGCGCGGGGTGGGACTTACGGTAATGAAAAGAGAACGCGTCCTCGTGCTCTGCACCGGCAATTCGGCGCGCAGCCAGATGGCCGAGGGCCTGTTGCGACATGATGCCGGCGGCCGATACGACGTCGAGAGCGCAGGCGTGGCACCCGGCCGCGTCAGACCGGAAGCGATTGCCGTGATGAGGGAAATCGGCATCGACATCTCCGGACACCGCTCGAAACATCTGGATGAATTCGCCGGACAGCAGTTCGATTACGTTCTCACCGTATGTGACCACGCCAACGAGAGCTGCCCTGTGCTGCCTGGCCAGGGACGGCGGCTGCACCGATCTTTCGAAGACCCGGCGGCGCTCCAGGGCGACGAGCAGGAGCGTCTCGCCGCGTTCCGCCGGGTACGCGACGAGATTCGTCTGTACCTGAAAACCTTTCCGCAATAGAACAATGCAGGCATCCGAGACCCGCGCCGCGGGATGAGGAATACACATTGACAGGCAACCGCGCTGCACTTATGGTAGCGCTATCACGATAGCGGCCCGCGCATCAACGGGCCATGGCGACGTGAATGACCCTGGCCGGCCGGCGGGCTTTCGGTTCGGGGCATCCTTCGAACCTTGCAGCTCGCCAATGAACGTCTGCAGCGCATCCGGATGGGGTGGTCGATCGAGCATTGCCGTTTGCGGCGCCGGCCGGCTTCGCACCACGGTCGTGCCGACAAGGAACGAAAGGGGGCTAGTTGTGTTGGATCGGGCCGGTCTTGAAAAGTCTCCAGGGAAGCCCTGCGCAAGGGTGCGCAGCAGAGATTCCCTGGTGCAGCTGATGGCGATTGCCTTGATGACGGGACTTGCCGCTCCCGCGTCGGTGGCCGAAACGGCGCCGGCCAGACCCGGCGACGATTCCCTATACAAGGATACGCAAGCGGCGCCCGGGGCGAGGGCCGAGGATCTGCTGGCCCGAATGACCCTCGAGGAAAAAATCGTCCAGCTGCGCGCGGTATGGGACGACAAGACAGAGATATTCGACGGTTCGCTCGAACTCGATCCGGCAAAACTGAAACGGCGCTTCCCGCACGGAATTGGCCAGCTGTCGCGGCCATCCGACGCCACCGGTCCGGTCTCGCCCCGAGTCGTCCCGCGCCGCGATGCTCGCCGGACGATCGAGCTGGTAAACGCGGTGCAGAAATACGCGGTCGAGAAAACCCGCCTCGGTATTCCGGTGTTTTTCCACGAGGAGGGCCTGCATGGATACGCCGCGGTCGGCGCGACCAGTTTTCCGCAGGCCATCGCGCTCGCGTCGACATGGGATCCCGGGCTGGTGCGAGAGGTAAACGGCGTTACGGCGCGCGAGATTCGCGCCCGGGGAGTGCATCTGGTCCTGTCACCGGTTGTCGACATCGCACGCGACCCGCGCTGGGGCCGCATCGAGGAAACCTTCGGCGAAGATCCGTTTCTGGTCAGCGAAATCGGCGTGGCCTCGGTTCTCGGCCTGCAGGGCGAGCTGGTGGACGGCCGACTCGCGGACGGCAAGGTATTCGCAACACTCAAGCACATGACCGGGCACGGACAACCGGAGAGCGGCACGAACATCGGCCCTGCCCCCTTCTCCGAGCGCGAATTGCGCGAGAACTTCTTCCCGCCGTTCGAAGCGGCGATCGACCGGGCGGGAGTCGAACTGGTCATGGCGTCGTACAACGAAATCGATGGCGTGCCGAGCCACGTGAATACGTGGTTGCTCAAGGACGTCCTTCGGGACGAATGGGGGTTCGAGGGTGTGGTCGTCGCCGACTATTACGCGATTGACCAGCTGGTCGGCCTGCACCATGTTGCCGACAATCTTCAGCAGGCTGCAGTGCGCGCATTCAACGCCGGCGTCGACATCGATCTGCCGAACGGCGACGCCTACGCCACCCTCCTCGACGCCGTTCGCAAGGGTCAGGTCGAAGAAAGCAAAATCGACGCCGCAGTCATGCGCGTGCTGGAGCTCAAATTTCGATCCGGAATGTTCGAGCAGCCCTTCGCCGACGCAGGGTACGCGGAGCAGATCACCAACAACGCCGAGGCCCGCGCGCTGGCTCGCAAGGCGGCCGAGCGCAGCATCATACTGCTCGAGAACGACGGCATGCTGCCGCTGAAGCTCCCCGTCGGTAACGAGAAGCCGGTGATCGCCGTCATTGGACCGAACGCGGCAGTTGCCCGGCTGGGAGGCTATTACGGGGAACCCCCTCATACGG
>Ga0299913_10004988_pt1 | contig 11262 bp, 9 predicted proteins | sample RVTome_9_FD_201360 | JGI IMG/M metagenome (GOLD analysis project Ga0299913, IMG submission 201360) | Soil microbial communities from uranium-contaminated site in the Upper Colorado River Basin, Wyoming, United States - RVT155D38 (version 2) ... | reverse complement strand
CCAGGCGCCGCCGGACCCCTCGGTGGTGGCCATGGACGGGGAGGCCCAGCCGAGGGACGCCGCGTCTACGCAGGGGGGGAATACCCCGGTCGATGACGTGGCGGGCTGGATCGGCGACATCCGCACCGGAATCGCCCCACTCCCCGGGCGGGTCGGCGACGACCCCGAGGGCGCGCGGCAGAGGGCGGTCGAGCTCTACGTCACCCGCCAGGAGCAGATCGAGCAGGCCGTCGGTCCGGGCACGGCGAGCGATGCCGAGCTGGCCGCGTCCGTGCTCGAGGCCGAGGCGCGGTTCCATGAGCTGATGCAGGTCCTGGGAACCTCCCCGCCCCCCGACTCCGCCGGGGTCGCCGCCGCGGTCTCCGCGCTCGACGCGGAGCTCGCGCGGGTCCTCGATCGCGTGCCATCGGCCGCGACGGTGGCGGCGGAGGGGGCACCGTGAGGTGCGCCCTCGCCGCGCTCGCCCCGGGGTTCGTGGTCCTCGCGCTCCTCGGGGCGCGCCCGGTCGCGGCCGCCGCGCAGAGCCCCCTCTCGGCCGGGCTCCTGGAGCGGCTGGATGCGGTCCGGAGCGGGATCGCGGAGATCGAGCGCGCGCTCGCCGAGGACCGGCACGACGCCGCGCGCGGGCTCGCCCTCCGCTTGTATCTCGACGAGTTCGAGCCGATCGAGGGGTGGTGGGGCGCGGGCGGGCGGCACGCCACGCCGGAGCTCGCCGCCGCGGTCGCCGCGGGCGAAACCGCGTTCCACGCGGCACTCGCGGCGGACGGTCCCCAGCTCGCCGCGGCCGCGGCGCGGATCCGCGCCGCGCTCGAGCCGCTCGAGCGGGCCGCTCGCGCGCCCGGCGTGACGCTCCATCCCGTGGAGGTCGCGGAGAAGCCGGCCGGTCCGGGCGTGGCCGCGCCCGGCGCGAGCGCTCGCGACGCTCCACCGGCGGTGGAAACCGAGGAGATCTCCGCGCTCGCCGCCGAGCTCGAGCGCGGCCGCGTCGCCTATCGGGAGGGGCGCCGGGACGAGGCGCTGACATCGGTCGAGCACGCGTACCTGGAGCGGTTCGAGCCGCTCGAGTCCCGGCTGCCGTCCGACCTCGTCGGCCGGATCGAGCGCGCCATCCATCTCTCGCTCCGCCCCGACATCCGGGCGGGGGCGCCGGTCGAGCGCGTGGACCTCGCGTTCGCGTCCCTCTACGCGGACCTCGAGCGCGCCGACCGACGTCTGGCGAGCGGCGCGTCCTTCTGGTTCGGCGCCGTCAACGCGTTCGCGATCATCTTCCGCGAGGGCCTCGAGGCCGTCCTCCTGGTGGGCGCGATGCTCGCCTACCTCGGCCGCATGGGGGGCGGCCGTCGGCATCAGCGGCAGGTATGGGTCGGCGTTCTCGGGGGGATCGTCGCGAGCCTGGCGACCTGGGTGGTGGCCTCCACGCTGATCCCCGTCAGCGGGGCGAGCCGGGAGCTGGTCGAGGGCGTGACGGCGCTCCTGGCGGTCGCCGTCCTCCTGTACGTCTCGCACTGGCTGTTCCAGAAGACCTACATCCACGACTGGAAGGCGTATCTGGAGGAGCACCTCGGGCGCGCGGTCACGCGCGGCTCGGCGCTGGCGATGGCGGGACTCGCGTTCGCGGCCGTGTATCGCGAGGGCTTCGAGACGGTCCTCTTCTACCAGGCCCTGATGTTCGACGCCGGCCCCGCGGCCGTGCTGGCCGGCTTCTTCCCGGGGATCGTCGTGATCGCCGCGATCGGCTACGGGATCGTGCGCATGGGTCTCCGGCTGCCGCTCAAGCGCGTGTTCGGGATCACCGGAGCGGTGCTGCTGTACCTGGCGTTCGTGTTCCTCGGCAAGGGGCTCTACAACCTCCAGGAGGCGGGCCTGTTCGCGCCCACGCCGCTGCCCGGGGTTCCCGACCACGAAGCGCTGCGCCAGCTCCTCGGCCTCTATCCGCTGGCCGAGACCCTCCTCGCCCAGGCCACCCTGCTGCTCCTCCTCAGCGCCGGCGCCGTCTGGCTGCGCACCGCGGCCTCACGCCGCCCCACGACCACGCGCACCCCGCACCCCGCCTCCTCGCGCGCGAACGCCGCCGCTCCCGACGCGCCCCGGACCCCGCGCCCCGAGCCCGTCGAAACCCGCTGAACGCAAGCCGGGGCGCGGCTCTCGCCGCGCCCCTGCCCCAATCTCTGCCCGCCGCCGCTGCTTAGTGGAAGAGGTAGCGGAAGCCGAGCTGCGCCCGCCACCGCGACAGCTCGCTCGGATCGTCGATGAACGTCTCGCTCACGGTGCCCGGGAACTGGTACTGCGGCTCTCCGGCGCCGTCGAACCCGACCAGGATCAGCGGCGTCTTGGCGGCGTTGTTCACGACCTCCCGCACGCCCCAGTCGGAGTTCACGAAGTTCCCCAGGTTCAGGACGTCGAGGCTGACCTGAAACGTGTGGTCGCTGACGATCACGTCCTGCAGGATGCGCAGGTCGAGGTTCGAGAACCACGGGTTGATGGCCCCGTTCCGCTCCGTGATCTCGCCGCGGTGCTCGCTCAGGTACTCGTCCTGCGTGATGAACGCGTTCAGCGCGGCCCACTGCTGCGCGGCGCTCATCCCGCCCGGGATGTCGACCAGGTTGATCTCGCTCTCGTCCCGCGGCACGTACATGAGGTCGTTCCCGCTGTTGCTGTCGCCGTTCAGGTCGCCCGCCACGGTGTACGAGTAGCGGGACGTCCGGCCGGCGGTGAAAAATCCGCCTTCGGCGATCTCCAGGAACAGGCCGACGCTGGTGGCCAACATGTCCGTCCAGGCGTGCCGGTAGTTCGCGCTGCCGGTGATCCGGTGCCGGTGCCCGAACTGCGAGTACCCGGCGTCGTAGTTGTTCGGGTTCCCCTCCACCGGGTTGAACTGCCAGAGCGCGAACGCGATCTCCGTCGAGTCCATGTTGTTCTTGGCCTCGGTGAAGTTGTACGCCGCGCTGGCCGAAAGTCCGTTCTGGAACACCTGCCGGAGCTGGGCGGTGAACGAGACGTCGTACCCTTGCCCATTGTTGTCGATGACGTACGTGTCGGCGCCACCAACGAGTACGTCGGGATTCAGACGGTTGTTGCCAAGTCCGCCGTACCGCACTCGTCCGTCCGGGCCGGGGATCGTCCCCACCGAGGGAGACAGGTTCGGGTTGCGGATGAAGATCTCGTTGATGTTGTCCCCGTACAGGAACTCCAGCGTCAGCAACGTGTTCGTCGGCAGCAGCTGGTCGAGCGCGATGTTCGTCTTCCACACCTGCGGCCACTTGAAGTCGTCCACGGTCGCGTTCAGGTCGAAGTTGTTCGCGTCCGGGCCCTGGTTCGCGGCCTGGTTTCCGATCCACACGAACGGCAACCGGCCGGTGAAGATCCCGGTGCCGCCGCGGACCTGCATCGTGCGATCGCCCTTGAGGTCCCAGTTGAAGCCGACCCGCGGAGACCACAGCACCTGGGTGTCCGGGAACTCGTTCCAGGTGATCTGCTCGGGATTGCCGTCCTCGTCGAGGAGCGTCAGCGCATCGGCGATCGGCGTCGGCGCCAGCTCGGTGTTGTAGAACGGCAGGTCCGCCCGCAGGCCGAAGGTGAGGTTCACACGGTCGGAGAACCGCCAGTCGTCCTGCGCGTAGAGGGCGAACTGACCGGGCTCACTGGGATCGTCGGCGAAGGGCGCGGTCGCGTTCGCCACGTCCTGGTTGAAGTCGCGGAAGTCCGGGCTCGTCGGGTCGGTGGCGTCGAAGAACGCCTCCAGCGACGGATACTGATCCGCGAAGAAGAAGTTGTAGTAGAACAGGTTGAAGGAGTTGCCGAACGAGAACACCTCGTAGTTCGCGCCCAGCGTGTAGACGTGGTTGCCCCGGAACAGGCTGAAGTCGTTGGTGATCTGGAGCACGTCCTGGTCGAGCAGGTTGTGGATCGAGAACGGCTCGTGCCCGAGCGTCGTGTAGGTAACCCCGTCCTCGGCGATCTCGATCGTCGGGAACGGCGCGCTGTTCGGCTCGCGGAAGTCGCGGAACCGGTTGTAGCTCGCGAACAGCCGGTTCGCCCAGCGGTCGGCCTGCGTGTTCAGCTCCGCGGCGAAGGAGTTCAGCTCGTTGTTGATCGAATAGCCCGCGTTCTGGAACGGCAGGGTGCTCTCGTTGGGGCCGCGACCGCTGTTGTTGAAGGAGGCGGCAAACGGGTGCGGCGGCAGCGCGCGCACCGCGTCGAGCAGGTTGTAGCGGAACGTGAACTTGTTCCGGTCATTCACGTTCCAGTCGAGCTTGGCGATGAACTTGTCGCTGTCCGTGTTGTGGATGTAGTTCTCGAACGCCCCGGGATCGTAGTCGTAGACGTCGATCATCCGCTGGCGGATCGCCTCCATGTCTTCCGCCCGGACGCGTGACGTCGTGCCGCCCGGCGTCTCACCCGGCCGGAGCGCCGCGAAGTTCGACCCCGGGTCCTCGCGCCGCTCGCGCTCGTAGTTCACGAAGAAGAACGCCTTGTCGCGGACGATCGGCCCGCCCAGGCTGACGCCCGACTGGTTGAACGACAGGTCGGGCACCAGGACGTCGACCTCCCCGATCTGGTCCCCGATGAACGACTCGTTGCGGATGAAGGTGTAGGCCGAGCCGCGCCATTCGTTGGTGCCGCTCTTCGTCACCGAGTTGACCGCCGCGCCGGTGAACCCGCTCTGCCGCACGTCGTACGGGGCGACCGACACCTGCACGGCCTCGATCGCGTCGTACGGGACCGGCTCGGCGCTCGACTGCCCGCCGGGGGCCGGATCGTCCAGCCCGAACGGGTTCCCGAAATAGGAGCCGTCCAGCGAGATGTTGTTGTAGAGCCAGTTCCGGCCGCCGAAGCTGAAGTTCCCGTCGCTTCGCGGGTCGAGCCGCGTGAGGTCCCGCACGCTGCGCCGCAGGGAGGGGAGCTCCTGGACTTGAGCCGGCGCCACGAACGTGGCCGCGCCGGTGCGCGAGCTGTTCAGGACCGGATCGGCCTCCAGGTTCACCGTGATCCCCGCCACCTCGACCGCCTCGGGCACGATCGTGAAGTCGGTGTCCACCGTCTGGTTCAGGTTGACGAAGACCTCCGTCTCCTGGGACGTCTCGTAGCCCAGCATCTGGACGGCGATCGTGTACGGTCCGCCGACCCGCAGGCCGCGGATGTCGTACCCGCCTCCCTGGCGGACCACCGAGCCGTACTGCGCACCGCTCGGCTCGTGGGTCGCGATTACGCTGGCCCCGACCACGGACTCGCCCGTGCTCGAGACCACGGTGCCCGACATCGCGCCGGTCGTGACGCCCTGCGCCGCGAGCGCGGCCGGCAGGACCAGGGTCATGCCGAGGAGCAGGACGGCGTTTCTGATTCCCTGACCGGATACACCACGGGCTCGAGCCATGCCGACCTCCGGAAGGCTGGGGAAGCTCTCGGCCGCGAAGCGACCGGCTCCCGGTTCGACTCTTGGGACGGGATCACGGGAAGGGCCCGTGTCCGACCTACTCTATCGCTGCGCCGTCGGTCGCACAAGGTGCGCACCGCGCGAGCCATTCGACGGCCAGGTCCTCACCCCAGGACCGCGCCGCCCACGGCGACCCCACGACCCACCCCACGTGGCCGCCCCGATCGGTGAACGCGCAGCGGACCGCGGCGGCGGCGGCGGCCTGCGCCCGCGCCAGGATCTCCGGCGGCTCGAACGGATCGTCCCGGGCGTTGATCAGCAGCGTCGGCACCCGGATTCGCGACAGCCACGGCAGCGAGGAGGCGCGTCGGTAATAGTCGTCCGCGTCGGCGAAGCCGTGGATCGGGCCGGTCGCCGCGTCGTCGATCTCCCGGAACGTGCGTGCCGCGGCCACCGCGGCCGGGTCGATCCGGCCCGGATGACGAGCGGCCCAGTCCAGCGCCTTCGCCCGCAGGGAGCGCAGGAAGACGCGCATGTACCAGGGCCCCAGCCCCGACTCCAGGTGCCGCGAGCAGGCGGCGAGGTCGAAGGGGGCGGAGATCGCGGCCGCCACGCGGACCTGTGGCGGGATCCCCTCGCCGCGCTCCCCCAGCCACTTGAGCAGGACGTTCCCGCCGAGCGACACGCCGACGAGACGCAGGTCGAGCGTGGGTTCGCGGGCGATGAGCTCTCCGACGACCCAGTCCAGGTCGGTCGTCTCGCCGGAGTGGTACAGGCGGTGGCCGCGGTTCATCACGTACTCGCCGTGCGGCCGGCCGGGCGGCGCAGCGCAGGACCGGAAGTTGAGCGCGAGCCCGCGCCAGCCGCGCGCGCCGGCCCGGTGCAGGAGGCCCTGCATGTAGAGCGACGTGGAGCATCCCTCCAGGCCGTGCAGTCCCAGCAGCAGGGGCGCGTCCGACGGGCCGTCGAGCCAATCCAGCTCGAGCGCGTCGCCGTCCGGCGTCTCCCAGGTCTCGCGTCGCAAACGGACGAGCGGCCCGCGCCGGAAGACCCGGCTCCAGAGGGTCTGGAGGTGCGGACCGGGAAGCCAGCGCGCGGGCCGGAAGCGCCGCACCTCGAGGGCCGCGTCGAGGTCGCCTTCGGCGAACGGGGTCACGCGAGCCCGACGGCGAGCGCCACCAGGAACACCGTGCTGGTGACGTAGGCGACCCGCATCACCGTGCGGTGGGACGGCGCCTTCCCGCGCGGCCAGCGGGCGGCGGCGACCGTGGCCGCGGCCGCGGATCCGGCCGCGAACGCCGCCAGGCGGGTCGACCCGAGGGCGGCCAGCGCCCCCGCCGCCAGCGCGAGGCAGCCGGCCCCCCACGCGAACGTGCCGCGCGCCCCGAGCGCGGCCGCCAGCGTCCGGTCGCGACGCGCGCGGTCGGCGTCCAGCTGATAGATCTGGGTCAGGGGATAGAGAGCCGCGACCAGCGCGCAGGCGGCGAGCAGCGCCCAGCCGTCGGCCCGGTCCCAGGCGCCTAGACCGGCGCGCGCGCCGCCGGGACCCGCCGCGGTCCAGCCGAGCAGGAACCCGATCCCCCCCTGGCCGACCACGACCGCGGCGGTGGAGGCGGCCGGGTGCCGCTTCCACCGCGTCCGGGGGTGCGAGTACGCGGTCGACATCGCCCAGACGGCGGCATACGCGAGCGCGAACGCGTTGCCCACCACCACCGCTAGCGCGGCGCCGGCCGCCTGGAGCCAAACGCTCCAGCGGCGCAGCCCGTCCGGAACCGCCGGCGGGCGCGCCAGCCCGCCGATCGGCCCCGTGTCGCGATCGATGGCGGAGTTGTAGGCGTTCGATCCCGGATAGAGCGCGAGGTGGACGAGCAGGAATCCGAGCGTCGTGCGCGCGGTCCAGCCGCCCGGGCCCCAGGCCACGCCCCAGACGAAGATCGGCGCCAGGACGTAGACGAACGGGAAGCGCAGGTGGAGGACCGTCTGCCACACGGCTCAGCGCAGCTCCCGGAGGAGCGCCCGGGCCTGTTCCTGGAGGACGCGGTCGAGCTGCTCGCGCGGGGCGAGCTCGAGCGCGCGCTCGAGCGCGGCACGCGCGTCGGCTTCGCGGTCCAGCTCCACGTACGTGCGAGCGAGCTCGAGGTGCGGGGCGACGTAGTCCGGCGCGAGCCTCGTCGCGCGCTCGAGCAGCGCCGCGCTACGCTCGATCGACGCCTCGGGCAGCCCGCCGAACAGGGCGTGCGCGAACCCCCGCAGGAGCGGGTTCAGGGTGGCCAGTTCGCGCTCCAGCACCCCCAGCACGGTGAACGGCGCGAAGTCCCGCGGGTCGAGCTCGGCCGCGCGCCGCGCCTCGCGCTCGACCTCACGCGCGAGCTCCACCTTGCGCCGGCCGCCCTCGAACAGGGCCAGCTTCCCGACCGAGGCGGCGAGCGTGACGCGGGCGCGCGAGACGGCGGGCCCGGAGCGGACGGCGCGGCGGGAGAGCGTCACCGCCTCCCGCAGGAGCTCCTCGTCCCCCGCCCGGCCGGGAGTCTCGTCGGTCAGATTGGACAGCGCGCGTGCGGTCTTCCACAGGAGCTCGACGTCGTCGGGAGAGCGGGCGAGGCCAGCGCGGTAGGCGTCGACCGCCGCGACCGTGCGGAACTCGCCCAGGAGCCGGTCGCCGCGCTCGACGGCGGTCTCCGCCGGCGCCTGCGCCCGGAGCGGGGGCGCCGGCGCGAGGAGGGCCAGCGAGACGACGAGCAGCGGCAGCGGGATGCGGGGCAGGGTTCCCTCCGAGGCCTCCTCGCGATGATACCGGCCGCGGCGCGCGGCGTTCCGCCGCGCCCGCACCCCCGGCCTCACAGCGGCAGGCTGTACCCGCGCGTCGACTCCAGCCGTCGCTGCACGCGGTCGGCGACCGCGGTCAGCTCCGCCTCCTCGAGGACGAGGTTGCAGGCGTCGGTCTCCACGACGAGCACGGGCGACAGGTCGTAGCGCGCGATCCAATCCTCGTAATGCCGATCGAGCTGCGCCAGGTAATCCACCGGGATCGCCTGCTCGTACGCGCGACCACGCGATCGGATCCGCTCGGCCAGGACCGGCACCGACGTCCGCAGGTAGATCAGCAGGTCCGGCGGCTCGAGGAACTGGATCATGGTGTCGAACAGCTCGCGGTAGTTCGCGTGGTCACGCTCGTCGATGTGGCCGTTCTGGTACAGGTTCCGCGCGAAGATCTCGGCGTCTTCGTAGATCGTCCGGTCCTGGATCACCGACTCCGGCGAGGCCAGGATCTCCTGGTGGTGCTGGAAGCGCTTGGACAGGAAGTAGACCTGCAGGTGGAACGCCCAGCGCCGCATGTCGGCGTAGAAATCCGCCAGGTACGGGTTGCCGTCGACGTGCTCGTAGTAGGGCCGCCACGCGAATCGCTCGGCCAGGAGCGAGGTCAATGTGGACTTGCCGGAGCCGATGTTCCCCGCCACCGCGCAGAAGGTCCGCGGCCCGTTCATCGCTCCGCCGGCCGGCTGGGGGCGAGCGCCAGCTCCCCCTGGCCGGCTTCGATCTCCGCCGCGCGGTGCTCGACCAGCGCGCGGACGGCGGCGTAGTCGGCCTCGCTGCCCACGAAGTCGAGGCGCGAGACGTCGATGACGAGCAGCCGTCCGGGCCACTCCGCGAAGAAGCGGGCGTACGCGTCGACGAGCCGTGCCATGTAGCCGCGCTCGAGGTCGCGCTCGAACGGCCGGTTCCGGGTCCGCACGCGGTCCATCAACACGTCCACGCCGGCCTTGAGGTACACGGTGAGGTCCGGCGCGCACGCCTCCGGCGCGATGGCCTCGAACAGCCGCCGCCAGATCGCCAGGTCGCGTCCCGAGAGCGTGAGCTCGGCGAAGATCCGGTTCTTCTCGAACACGTAGTCGGCGAGGACCGGGACGCGCCCCTCCTCGAGCGCGGCCCCGAGGGCCCGCTGCTGCCGGAAGCGCAACAGGCGGAAGAACATCTCGGTGTCGAACGCGTAGCCTTCCATGTCCTGATAGAAGCCCCCCGTCAGGAAGGGGTTTCCCTCGACGACCTCGAGGAACCGGCTGCCGCCCCACTCGCCGTGGAGGCGGTGGACGAGCGACGTCTTTCCGACGCCGATGGCGCCCTCGACGGCGATGTGGCGCAGCGCGGTCATGCTGGGAGGGGTACCCCGACGGGTCGTGGTTGGAGCGGCTCCTGGACCGAGGGATCGTAGGCGCCGGCCACTTCGGTTGTCAACTCGTTTGCGGGGGGCCGGGGCCCCCGGTACGTTGTGCCGCCCGATGGCCGACACCACGACCAGCGCACCCGGAGTCCTGCGATTCGGGCACAGCCCGGACCCCGACGACGCGTTCATGTTCTTCGGTCTCGCCCGGGGCGCGGTCCGGATCCGCGACTACCGCGTCGAGCACGCGCTCCACGACATCCAGACCCTGAACGAGATGGCGATCGCGGGCGCGATCGAGATCACGGCGATCAGCGCGCACGCGTACCCTGCGGTGGCCGACCGCTACTGGATCATGCGCTGCGGGGCCTCGATGGGGATCGGGTACGGCCCGATCCTGGTGGCGCGCCCGGGCGGTCCCGCGTCGCTCGAAGCGCTGGCCGGGACGCGGGTCGCCATTCCGGGGCGGCTGACAACCGCCTACCTCGTGGCGCGGCTGTACCTGCCGCCATTCGAGGCCGTCGTCCATCCGTTCGACGACATCCCGCGCGCGGTGGTCGAGGGCGAGGTCGACGCGGGCCTGGTGATCCACGAGGGGCAGATCACGTACGCCGACGAGGGCCTCGAGAAGCTCGGGGACCTGGGCGCCCTGTGGCTCGCGGACACCGACCTCCCCCTCCCGCTGGGCCTCGACGTCGTGCGGAAGGACCTCGGGCGCGAGCTCGCCACGGAGATCAGCCGCGGGCTCTCCGCGTCCATCCGCTACGCGTTCGAGCACGAGGACGAGGCCGTCGCCTACGCGCTCGACTACGGCCGCGGACTGGACACCGAGCGGGCGCGCACGTTCGTGAAGATGTACGTGAACGAGTACACCCGGGACATGGGCGCCGCAGGCCGCCGCGCGCTGGAGACCTTGTTCTCGCGCGGGGCGGCGGCCGGGCTCACCGCCCCGGTCCCCGCGATCGAGCTCGTGTGACGCGCCGCCACCCGCTGCGGCCGCTCTCGCTCGCTTCGCTCGCGCTCCTGTGGGGCGGCGCCTGCACGGCCCAGGCCCCACCCTCCGCCGAGCCGCCGGCGGGCAGCGTCGAGGTCGCGGCCCAGCCGATCCCGATCGACGGGTCCTACACCGGCATCGCCGAGCCCCTGCGCGCGCTCGTGCGTTCGGAGGGCGAGTGGCGCGACCTCTGGGCGCGGCTGGCCGTGAACCGGATCCCGCGGCCGGCACCGCCCGCGGTCGACTTCTCCGCCCGCGTCGTGGTCGTGGCCACGATGGGCACGCGACCGTCCGGCGGGCACGCGATCCGGATCGACCGCGTCAGCTACGCGGGCGACACGCTATGGGTGGAGATCACCTCGATCGCGCCGGGCGTGGGGTGCATCACGACCCAGGCCCTGACCGCCCCGGTCGCGGCGGTCGCGGTCGAGCGGCGGCCCGACGTCAGCGCGCGCTTCCTGGATCGCGAGGAGACCCTGGACTGCGAGTGACCCTGCGCGCGGCCGGGTTCCAGCGCCAGGTCGACTTCCCGCCTCGCAGCCGCACACCCCCCAACCAACGGTCCCGACCGGACCACTCCGCCCGCCCCGCCAGGACGTCGCGCCCGGTCTCGGCGATCGCCACGCGCGAAGCCGCGCCCGCCGGGGCCGGGTCGATCCGGACGAGCGGCAGCTTTCCCTCGGCCAGCCGGTCCAGGATCCCGTAGAACACGAGGTCCCCGAGGAACACCGGATC
>Ga0299913_10004987_pt1 | contig 11264 bp, 8 predicted proteins | sample RVTome_9_FD_201360 | JGI IMG/M metagenome (GOLD analysis project Ga0299913, IMG submission 201360) | Soil microbial communities from uranium-contaminated site in the Upper Colorado River Basin, Wyoming, United States - RVT155D38 (version 2) ... | reverse complement strand
CGGTGAGGGCCGGGGTGCGGAAGATGCCCAGACGCACCAGTGGTTGCCGGTGCCTTGCCTGCACCGCCAGGAACACGCCGAGCAGAGCGAGGGCGCCGCTTCCGACGAGCAGTGTCTGCGCGGAACCCCAGCCGACCTCCGGTGCGCGGACGATCGTGTACACCAGGGCGGCGAGACCGCCGGTGACCGTCGCTGCGCCCATCCAGTCGAGGCTGCCTCGGCTGCCGGGAACGTCCGGCATCACCCGTGTCGCAATGACGATGACGGCCAGCGCGATGGGGATGTTCAGGTAGAAGACCCACGGCCACGATGCGTACTCGGTCAGGACGCCGCCGAGGAACACCCCTGCGGTCCCCCCGGCGGGTGCAGCCGCGCCGTACAGAGCGAGCGCCTTGGTGAGCTCCTTTCCGTTGCCTCCGAACAGCACCATCAGGAGTGTCAGCGCGGAGGGCGCGATGAGGGCAGCGCCAGCACCTTGGACGGCGCGGCCGCCGAGCTCGACGGCGGCGTTGCCGGCTGCGCCGGCGAGGACGGACCCGGTGAGCAGGACCGCCCAGCCGGTGATGAACACCTTGCGGGCGCCGAGCAGGTCGGACAAGCGGCCGCCGAGGAGAAGCAGCCCGCCGAACGCGACCACGTAGGCGTTAAACACCCAAGACAGGTCCTCGGGGGCGAAGCCCAGGTCGGTCTGCATCTTCGGCAGTGCGACGCCGATGATGGACGTGTCCATGATGACGATGAACTGGGCGGTGGCGATGAGGCCGAGCGCCCACCAGCGGCGGTTGCTCGCGGGAGACGTTGCGGGAGACATGGTTCCTCTCAAGGGGCTTCGACGGTTCTCGTCCCCGCCTGCGCATGTCAGGCGGGTGGCTCCGGTGGAGCCCTCGAAGAATCCGGGCACGCCCTGTCCAGCCACTGTCGGCAGCGGACCGCCCGGCGTCGTCGGTGCGGACAGGACCCGGACAGGCGCGGCGGTGACTCTATTGGGGTGAGAACCGCACTGACGCCCGCCTTCACCACGGGTGGTGGGCCATGGAGACGGTGACGCTGCTCGTGCCCGGGATGACCTGCCGGCGCTGTGTGAGGACGGTGACCGCGGCGCTGCGCGACGTTGCTGGCGTGGCGTTGGTGCAGGCCGACGTGAGGACCACGACGGTCGTGCTGCATGGCGACGCGGCGGTGGTGGAGGTGCTGGCCGCACTGGACGGCGCCGGCTTTCCCGGCACTGTCGTTCCTCCCGCATCGGAGGACCCGACCATTGGTGACGCGTCGCCACCGTGATGCGCGACTGGCCTACCCGCGGACCGCTCTACCCACCGGTGCCGAGCAGTTCGGTGAGGTCCGCCAGCTCGGCGCGCTCGTAGGGCGCCCTTGGCCTGTTGCCGCGCTCCCGCACCTGGTCGGCCTGCGCCAGCAGGGCCCGGGCCTCGTCCAGCGCCGCTTCGGGCACGACCTCCGAGGCCGCACGTCCGGTGAGACGGGCAAGCCCTTCGAGGCCGGCCGCGATCAAGTGCGGCTCTCCGGCAGTGTCTCCGATGCCGCGGGCCTGCTCATACCGGTTGCGGGCCACCTCAGGCAGCTCGTCAAGCTCGTCGCAGCGCGCCAGCCCGGCCAGCGCCAGCCCGGCCGGCACCGGGGTGCCGAGCTCCTCGAACCCGGCTAGCGCGGCCCCGTAACGGGCTCGGGCTTGCGCCCGGTCGCCGCTGACCCGGGCCAGCAGCCCGTAGCCGTACGTGGCGAGCACGTGCCCGGCCCCGTCACCAGACTCCGTCGAACCGACCCCGGCCGCGTCGAACCTGGCCCGGGCCGCGTCCAGGTCGCCGAGGTTCACCAAAGCAACTCCGAGGTCAGCCAACGCCCACAGCTCGGTGTTCTGTATCCCGCCGCGAGAAGACACCTCGATGGCCTCCTCGAGCACCGGGACGGCCTCGGCGTACCGGCCGAACTGCCGCAGCCCCCACCCGAGGTGGTACAGCACCGCGGACAGCCCCCACAGGTCGTTCAGCGCCCGGAACGCTGCGGCGGCGGCCTGCCCCGTCGGCACCGCCCGGGTCGCGTCGCCAGTCTTGAGGTAGGACTCCATCCGGACGAACGCGGCCAGCGCGTGCCCCCACGCGTCGTCGTCGGCGGTGAACTGCTCGTCGGCGGCCGCCAAGAGCGTCTTGGACCGGGTCGCCTTCTCGTCACCTTCGTGCGCGGAGACGCCTTCGACGGCGAGCAGAACCCGGGAGATGGCCGCGCGGCGGCCATCTCCTAGCTGCTCGAACAGGTCGAGGCTCTCCGCGGCGGTTTCGGCGCACCGCGGGCTGGGGTGCACCGGGCACGAGCGCGGCCGCTCCACCAGTGAGACGGCCTGCAGCGCGCGGGCCCGGGCCGCGGGCGACCCGCCATCGAGAGCGACGACGTGCCGAAGCACGTCGCGGCCTTCGACGTGCCGACCGAAGTGCCAGAACCAGCCGAGGCCGCCGGCCAGGTGCAGTGCGTCCTCGACCCGGGCTTCGTCCTTCTCGCCGGCGGCCAGCCACGCGAAGGCGGTCCGCAGGTTGGGCAGCTCCTCCCGCAGCCGACGCAGCGTCACCGCCTGCGCCGGACCGCGCAACGTCCACTCGGCCGCATCTGCCACGCTCCGGAAGTAGGCAACGTGCGCGGCGGCCACCTGGTCCGCCTCGCCGGCGTCGGCGAGCTTCTCGATCGCGTACTGGCGAAGCGTCTCCAACATCCGGAACCGGGACGGCTGACCGGGATGCACGGCGTCGACGTTCACCATGTGCCGGTCGACAAGCCGTGTCAGCACGTCGAGCACGTCATGTGCGTGCATGTCGGTTCCGCTCGTGACGGCTTCGGCCGCGTCGAGGGTCCAGCCGCCGTGGAAGACAGCGAGCCGGCGGAACACGATCTGCTCGGGTTCGGTGAGCAGGTCGTGGCTCCAGTCGACGGTGGCACGCAGGGTGCGCTGCCGCGCGTCGGCGGTGCGGGCGCCGGAGGTGAGCAAACCGAACCGGTCGGTCAGGCGCGCCGCCAGCTCGGGTGGGGACAGCGTGGATGCGCGAGCGGCGGCGAGCTCGACGGCCAGCGGCATTCCGTCCAGGGCGATGACGATCTCAGCGACCGCGGTGAGGTCGTTGTCGCTGGTCAGGTCCAGGGCGGGGCGCACGGCGCGGGCACGTTCGGCGAACAGCTGCGCGGCCGGGTAGCTCAGCACGTGCGCCGGCGGGGTCCCCGGCGGCGGGGTGGGCAGCGGGCCGAGCGGCACCTGCACCTCTCCGGAGACCGCGAGCGCCTCGCGGGTGGTGGTGAGGACGGTGACGTTCGGGCACCTGGCGAGCAGGTCGTCGACGAGCCGGGCGGTGGCGTCGACGACGTGCTCGCAGTTGTCCAGGACGAGCAGCAGCTCGCGACGGGCGAGGAAGGTGAGCAAGCGTTCCAGGGCCGGTCCGCCGACGGCTGCGCCGTCCAGCGGCGCGCCCAGGGTCTCGGCGGTGGCCAGCGGCACATGGTCGGGGTTGGTGACCGGGGCCAGCCTGACCACCCATGCGCCGTCCGAGTACTTGTCGGCGAGCTGAGCGGCGACCGTGTACGCGGTCACGGTCTTCCCGGCGCCGCCGGGTCCGACCAGTGACACCAGCCGGGACGTGGCGAGCTGGTCGCGCAGCGAATCGAGCTCGTGGTCGCGGCCGATGAGTGCGCGGACCGGCGCGGGCACGTTCGACGTCGATGACCCGGCCAGGCGCAACGACAGCGTCTCGGCCGGGGTCGCCGAGCGGGCGGCGGGAACCCGCCGGGCCGGTTTGGCGGGTTCGACCGGGGTGAGCGAGTCGTCCTGGGTGAGGATCTTTTGGTGCAGGGCGCGTAGCGCAGCGGACGGCTCGAGCCCGAGCTCGTCGTCGAGGACATTGCGGGTGCGGGCGTACACCTCGAGCGCGTCCGCCTGCCGACCCGACTGGTAGAGCGCCGTCATCAGCAGTCCGGCGAGAGTCTCCTGGGTCGGGTCGGCGCCGACGACCGGGTCGAGGTCGGCAATGACGTCGGCGGGCCGGCCCAGCGTCAGCAGCAGTTGCGCGCGCTCGGTCAGGGCTACGAGCCGTAGCTGGGAGAGGCGGGCCGCTTCGACCGTCGCCCATGTCTGGTCGGCGAAGTCCGCGAGCGGCTCCCCGGCCCAGCAGCCCAGCGCCGCGCCGTACAGCCCGGCCGCGTCGACGTCGGCGTCGTCGTCCTGATCGTCGCGGCGGGCGCGTGCAGCGCGGACACCGCCCGCGAAGGCCGCCACATCGACTGACTCGGGTGCGACCTCTGCCCGGTAGCCGACGCCGTCGCGGACGACGAGGGCGTCCGTTCCGGCCAGCGCGCGCCGCAGCTTCGACACGCGCAGCTGCAGCGCGTTCGACGGGTCGGCCGGCAGGGCTTCGCCCCACAGCCGGTCGATGAGGGCGTTCGAGGTGACCGTCCGGCCGGGCGAGAGCAGCAGCAGCGCGAGCAGTGCCCGCTCCGCCGCCCCAGGAAGAACCAGGGGCTGACCGTTGGCGGTGACGCCCAGCGGGCCGAGCAACCGGAAGTCGACATGGGTCAGGCTGGGAGCGTCGGTCACCGGGACCTCCTTCCAGCACCGCGGCAGGCCCCAGGGCAGGCATCGGCAGAGTCCGCCGGCCGCCAGCACCCCCGCTCCATGACCGTAGGGCACTCGATCGCAGCCGTGGGCGGAACCAGCCAACCAGCGGGCCCGCGCCTGAGCCCCGCGCCCCGACGGCTGGCGGCTGGACAGTGACTGGACAGGGCCGGTCGCGACGGTGGGTCCAGCCGAAGGGAGCCGTCATGACCACCGTCCGCGGCGAGAGCGCCGTCTGTGCCACACCGCCGCCGACGATCCCGCTTCACCAGCCGCAGCCCGAAGGAGCCCGCCATGTTCGCCATCGTCCTCATCGCCATCGTCCTCATCGCCGTAGTCGCCCGCCTCGTGACCGTGGTCCGCAACGACCGGTCGCTGACCGCGCCCCGTTCCCACACGCACGAGCTCGACTCGAAGTCCGCCGGCATGTTCCGCTTCGTCTGACCTGAGCAGCACCACCCGCGACGGCAGGCGCCGCCGGCCGGCCCTGCCGGGTGCCGGCGCCCCGCCGCCCGCCCGCACTGACCACTGCCCGTCACCGAACCTCCGGAGCCACCATGCAGACCCAAGACCGTCCCCAGAGCGCCCACGACGAGCGGCCCGAGCACGTCGAGGTGCTCGTCATCGGCGCCGGACAGGCCGGTCTCGCCGTCGGCTGGCACCTGCGCGAGCAGGGCGTCCGGTCGTTCCTGCTCCTCGACGCCGGCCCGGAGGTCGGGCATGTGTGGCGCACCCGCTGGGACTCGCTGCGGCTGTTCACGCCCGCCGAGTACGACGGCTTGCCGGGCATGCCGTTCCCGGCCCCGACGGGCACGTACCCGACCAAGGACCAGGTCGCGGACTACCTGCGCGGCTATGCCGCCGCGTTCAGGCTGCCGGTCTGCCTGAGCACCCGCGTCACCCGGCTCAGCAAGACCGGGGACACGTTCGTCGCCGAGACCTCGACCGGCAGGGTCACCGCCCGGCAAGTCGTCATCGCGACCGGCCCGTTCCAGACACCGGTCATCCCGGGGATGGCCGCCGGCCTCGCCGCCGACGTCGTGCAGGTGCACTCCGCGGACTACCGTCACCCCGATCAGCTTCCGGAGGGCCCGGTCGTGGTGGTCGGCGCCGGCAACTCCGGGCTACAGATCGCCGCCGAGCTCGCCGCCACCAGGCCCGTCGCCGTAGCGGTCGGCACCCGGCCGCCGATGCTGCCGCAGCGCTTCCTCGGCCGCGACCTGTTTTGGTGGCTGACCCGGCTCGGCCTCATTACCAAGACCGCCGACTCCCGCCTGGCCCGCCGGATGCGTAAGAAGGGCGACCTGGTCATCGGCACCCGCTGGCGCGACCTTGCCCGGCTCGGCATCCAGGTTCGGCCCCGGCTCGACGACATCGACCTGACAACCGTGACGTTCGCCGACGGCAGCGACACCCGGGTAGCAGCCATCGTCTGGGCCACCGGATTCCGCACCGACTACTCGTGGCTCGACATCCCTGGGGCCGCTGTCGACGACGCCGTTGCGAACGAGCGCGGCGTCACCGGCGTCCCGGGGCTCAGCATCGTGGGGCTGCCGTGGCTGCACACCCGCGGGTCGGCCCTGCTCGGGTTCGTGAAGGATGACGCCGCCTGGCTCGCCAACCACATCGGTCGTCAGCTGGTAGCCGCCCGAGCCCAGGCCCCACTCGCAGACCTGTCCATCTGACTCGACAGACGACACTCGACTCTCGTGGTGTCGCGTTGTTTGCGGACCGTGATCATGATCTAACGGGTCACCATCCGTCTCGGCTCACCCAGTCCCGCAGAACGCCGACAAGACATCTTGACCACCCTGTCACCCGGAACCCCAGCCGTGCAGCACCGACCTTGTCCGACGTCCACGCCCAGCCCTGCCAGGCAGGGACGAGGAGGCGGCACACACTTGCATCGTGGCCGAGTGCGCAGGCTCAGCGCCTCTTGCGGCATGTGCGACCGGTGCGTAGTGACGGCTATGTTCGCCCGCCCTCGATGCAGCCTGACGAACCGAACGGGTGGCCGGACGTCGACGTCCGGCCACCGCTGAGCCGGCAATTTCGCGGCGTTAGCGCAGGTCGAAGACGATGCGGGCCTTCACGTGGCCCTTCTCGACCTCTTCGAAACACTCGTTGACATCCTCGAGCCGCCGAGTCTCGCGGATGACCCGGGTCCGGCCCTGAGCGTGGATCGCGTAAACATCAGCGAGATCCTTTCGGGTGCCCACGATCGAGCCGAGAATCGTAATGCCGTTCAACACGGTCTCGAAGATCGGAAGCTTGACGAAGTTGTCGGCAGGCAACGCGACGAAGACCAGCGTCCCACCGCGGCGCAATGCGCTGAACGCCTGCTCGAAGGCCTTCGGCGCGACGGCCACGGAGATCGCGGCATGAGCTCCGCCGAGTGCCTTGATCGCTGCGATCGGGTCCTCGGTCAGAGCGTTGACGACGTGGTCGGCGCCGAGCTCCTTGGCGAGTTCGAGCTTATCGTCACTGATGTCGACCGCGACCACAGTTGCGCCGCTGATCTTTGCGTACTGCAGCGCGAGGTGGCCGAGCCCGCCGATGCCGAACACTGCAACGAGTTGACCCGGGCGGGCGCCGGAGAGCTTGACTGCCTTGTACGTCGTCACTCCGGCGCAGGTCAGTACTGCGGCGTCGAGGGGATCAATCGTGGTGGGAACGTGCGCGACGTACGCCGCCTTCGCCACCGCGTACTCGGCGTAGGAACCGTCGATCCCGTAGCCGGTGTTGACCTGCTTCTCACACAGCGTCTCCCAACCGTCGATGCAGTAGTCGCAGACTCCGCATGCCGCGCCGAGCCAAGGCATGGCGACCCGGTCGCCGACCTTCGGCGTGTCGACGCCCGGCCCGACCTGCTCGACGATCCCGACCCCTTCGTGACCCGGGATAAACGGGGGGGTCGGCTTGACCGGCCAATCGCCGTGTGCCGCGTGGATGTCGGTGTGGCACAGGCCTGCGGTCTCTACCTTGACGAGGACCTCGCCCGGTCCGGGCTGGGGCTTCGGCACATCCTCAAGACTGAGTGACTTGGTGAAATCGCGAACAACGGCGGCCTTCATGATGATCTCCTTGCGTCTCTTGCTCGTCTCGGGGTGGATCCATTCGCCCAGACCGAGGTCCATCTGCTGTGCGTCTTGCGGTGTCATCCGAGGGCTAGTCAGCCGAAGGGAGTTACTCGCGACTTCGACACGTAACTCCGCCGAGTAATCCCGACCGTCGCTGCCTCAGAACGTGTTAGACGATTTGGTGAGTCTTCGCCTTGTCGAGGTGAAAGGCATGTGGCGGAACGCGTGACGAAGTGCAGGTTGTCGCCTGCAGCGAGCGAGAAGCCCTCGGGCGGGCCGGCAGCCACATCGAGAACGAGCCGGTCACGCCCCCAGGCCACGTCGAGCCGCGAGTCGATGTAGAAGGGGCAGCCGTCGATCTCGCCAAGAAGCACGTCGATGTCTCCGATGATCAGCTCTCCGGCAGGGAAGCACATCGGCGTGCTGCCGGCGCAGCAGCCACCCGACTGCACGAACATCACGGGACCGCCCCGGACGGCGCGCAGACGAGTGATCGCCTGACGCGCCGCTGACGTGGCCTCGACCCGTGCGTGATCGGTGGGCACCCGGACTCAGAACAGTCCGAGTGGCTTGGTGCTGTAGCTGACCAGCAGGTTCTTGGTCTGGCTGTAATGGTCGAGCATCATTGCGTGGTTCTCACGACCGATACCGGAAATCTTGTACCCGCCGAAAGCGGCACCGGCGGGGTACTGGTGGTAACAGTTCGTCCAGACCCGTCCGGCCTTGATCCGCCGGCCCATCTTGTACGCCAGAGTTCCATCGCGCGTCCACACGCCGGCGCCCAGCCCGTACAGGGTGTCGTTGGCGATCGTGAGCGCGTCAGCCTCGTCGGTGAAGGTCGTCACCGCGAGTACCGGCCCGAAGATCTCCTCCTGGAACACGCGCATCTTGTTCTCGCCCTTGAGCACAGTCGGCTGGAAGTAGTAGCCGTCGGCGAACTCGGCGTCGACCTTGGCGCGCTGCCCACCTATGAGCACCTCGGCGCCCTCGTTCCTGCCGATCTCCACGTAGGAAGCGATCTTCTCGAGCTGCTGGGCGGAGACCTGTGGGCCGAGTTGGGTGTCGGTGTCGAGCGGGTTGCCCTGCTTGATCTTCGAGATGCGGTCCAGGCAGCGGGCCATGAACTCGTCGTAGATGTCGGCCTGGATCAGGGCCCGCGAGGGTGCGGTGCATACCTCACCCTTGTTGAACGCGTAGAGCACCAGACCCTCGACGGCCTTGTCCAGGAACTCGTCGTCGTGGGCCATCACGTCGTTGAAGAAGATGTTCGGCGACTTGCCGCCGAGCTCCACCGTGGAGGGGATCAGGTTCTGCGCGGCATACTGCATGATCAGGCGACCGGTGACCGTCTCACCGGTGAAGGAGATCTTGGCGATCCGCGGGTTTGCGGCCAGCGCCTTACCGATCTCGGCACCCGGCCCGGTGACGACGTTGATGACACCCTCGGGTACGACGTCCTCGATGACCTCGAGCAGCTTGAGGATCGACCACGGGGTCGGCGATGCGGGCTTGAGAACCGAACAGTTGCCGGCGGCAAGTGCTGGCGCGAGCTTCCAGGCGGCCATCAGCAGCGGGAAGTTGAACGGGATGATCTGCCCGACCACACCCAGCGGCTCCCGGAAGTGGTACGCGACGAGGTCCTTTTCGATCTCGGTCGACCGGCCCTCCTCCGCGCGCGCCGCGGCCGCGAAGTAGCGGAAGTGATCGACGACCAGCGGGATGTCGGCATTCAGCGTCTCGCGAACCGGCTTGCCGTTCTCCCAACTCTCGGCAACAGCGAGCATCTCCTTGTTCTTCTCGATCGCATCCGCAATCGCATTGAGCACAACAGCGCGCTCGGTGGCCGAGGCCGCGCCCCACGCGTCGCTCGCCGCATGGGCAGCGTCCAGCGCCAGCTCGACGTCCTCGGGTGTGGAGTGAGCCACCTCGGCGATCGGGCGACCAGTCGCGGGACTCAGATCAACCCGGTATTTGCCGTGTGTCGGCGCCAGCCACTTACCGCCGATAAAGTTCTCGTACCTCGGCTGGACTGCGACGATGCTGCCAGTTTGGCCAGGCGGAAGATACTTCATGCGAACTCACCTTCAGAAGGGGAACACCGGTGGGGGGCGGAGCCAACTCAACGCCACCGAGCCCTATGGGGGCGGGAATGCCTGCCACCGATGGAACGCCGGTCGGCGCCTCGGCAATAGGGCCAAAGGTCCCACCGCGGCTACATCAGCCTGGACCCGACCGTAGTTAAGCCAAGTCAGTCCGCCGCGCATGCGGCCCGGATCCGCTCTCCATCTCGACCACCAGCACACCGCGACCGGCTCTTGCCAGCACGCCCCCAGCGATGACCCCGCTAACCCGCCACCGGCGACCATCATGTCGAAAGATCGAGCGGGTCCGTAGTCAAGATCCGATGCGATCTCCGGCGCCTTCAGCCGTCAATTTCTGCCGACCCGGAGCGTACCGAAAGTGCCCATAGGCGACGCTTCGGCGCCGGACGGTCCCTGTCTACTGCGAACGCTCGGTAATGCCTGCTCGCGGCTCACCCAGGAGCAGAGCTCGGATTCCGCTCGAAGGACGCCTTGAGCGCGTCGACCGTGATAGTGCGTTCCTTGACGGCGAACCGCCGCCAGATCGGTGTGCCCAGGCGCCACACGCCGTACGACAGCAGCTTGCCGCGATGGCGGACCAGCGTCTCGCTGTCACCGGAGGGCTGCAGGTGATAGCTCGGCCAGCCCTCGAATTTGAGCTTGCCCGCTTTCGACTTCTCCCACCAGTGGTAGACGATCGTGTGCGGCGCCTCCATCTCGGCGATCTCCCCGGGCATGGAGCCCTGGCTCGTCTCGTCGACGAACGTCATCCCGACAGCGGGCTCTCCGGGGGAGGTCTGCCGGGTGCGCTTGAGCATGCTTCCCGTGTCGGCCATCCAGTCGTTATGCCCGTCGATGTCAACGAGCCGTGCGAACACCTGGTCGATCGGGGCCCGGATCGTGCGCTCGAGCTCGAACTCGATGGGCTTCATCCGAGCCATCATCGTGGACCGGCGGATGCACTGCAAGGCTCCTAGCTGCGTCAAGGCCGATGGTGTAGGCCAGTCGTCAGCGGCAAGCAGTTCTGCTGATTTGTCCACGATTTGAGGCCAACGGGGTACCGGCCGGGGCTTGCTGGGAGGGACCTTTTGGACCTGACGTACCGCTACTGGTCGGCGAACCCCATGGAGGCAACGACGCCCTCCAGAGTGGCTCTGGTAGTCGTGTCGCCGCTCTGGAAGCCCATCGTGAAGTAGTAGCCACGATCGGCATGGGTCAAGCTTCTCCCGACGTAGTCCATTTCCGCGCATCGATGCTGGGTGATCCTTGCCTGTTCGCCGGCGACGACGTCGGTATCGGTCGATTGCCGGCAGCTCTTGGTGGATCCGGATGAGACGAGGCGCTCGAGTCCGGCCAGCCATTCGTCGGGGCTCATGCCGTTGGGAATGGCCATCGAGTTGGACACAAGGAACCCCTTGCCGTCCGGTGCGGAGACCACGTCTTCGCCGGGAACCTCGGCTCCAGGACTGAACTGCGCGAAGTCGGTCCAGGTCCCGCCGT
>Ga0299913_10004986_pt1 | contig 11264 bp, 10 predicted proteins | sample RVTome_9_FD_201360 | JGI IMG/M metagenome (GOLD analysis project Ga0299913, IMG submission 201360) | Soil microbial communities from uranium-contaminated site in the Upper Colorado River Basin, Wyoming, United States - RVT155D38 (version 2) ... | reverse complement strand
CGACTCCGGGACGCCGGTGGCCAGCGACTACACCGTCGCGTCGAGCCGGTTCACCGGTCGGATCGGCTGGGTCCAGATCGACCTGGGCCTTGACGACCACGACCACATGATCGACCCGGACGAACGGCTGCGCATCGCAATGGCCCGCCAGTAGGCGACAGGCTCCGTAAAGGACCGACCATGGTCGGTGGCATCGTTCGCGCGTGCAGCGCCTCGTGGGTCACGTCGCGGGGGACGGGCGCGGGGTACGACGTGTCGGCCCGCCCGTCCCACGCGATGGTGCGCCTCGCCGGCGGCGCGTTCGCGATGGGCGTCAGCGATCCGCGGGGGCACGGTGGCGACGGCGGGGGACCGGTGCACCGCGTGCGCCTGGACCCCCTCTGGATCGACCCCGTCGCCGTGTCGAATGCCGCCTTCGCCAGGTTCGTGGACGCGACCGGCTACCGCACCACCGCTGAGCGGCTCGGGTGGTCGTTCGTGTTCGCCGGCCTGCTGCCCACGGCGTTCCTCCGGCACGTGGCGCCATCCGTGCGCCGTGGTGGCGCCAGGTGTTCGGTGCCGACTGGCGGCATCCCGAGGGGCCGTGGTCTCACGTCGCCGACCGCCTGGGCCATCCCGTGGTGCACATCAGCTGGCACGACGCGCAGACGTTCTGCAAATGGGCGGGTGCACGGCTGCCGACGGAGGCCGAGTGGGAGTACGCGGCACGCGGTGGCCTCGTGCAGCAGTCGTTTCCCTGGGGCAATGACCGGGAGCCGGGTGGCGTGCATCAGATGAACATCTGGCAGGGCACGTTCCCGACCGTCAACACGCTGGAGGACGGCTACCTGGGGACCGCACCCGTAGATGCGCTGCCCGCCAACGCGTACGGACTGCATCACATGAGCGGCAACGTGTGGGAGTGGTGCGCGGACTGGTTCGATCCGCGCTTCTGCTGGCGCAGCCCACGGCGGAACCCGATCGGACCGGCACACGGCCGCGTCCGGGTCATCCGCGGCGGCTCATACGTGTGCCACGCGACGTACTGCCACCACTTCCATGTCGCCGCCAGGAGCCACAGCAGCGCCGTTGGCACAGCGGGGAACGTCGGTTTCCGTTGCGTCCGGACAGCGTTCGACTGAACGCCAGTGACGACTAGCGTCGGCGGTGTCAGATTAGCGCGGTAGCCGTCACGGCTGGTGGGTCGCCGAGTGGTAGTCCTCGAGCGCGGCGTCGATGTCGTAGCCGAGCGCAAGCGCGAGGGCTGGGCGGCGTTCGGGCATCGGACTTCCCGATCTGAACCAGCGCAGACCAGCGAGTAACCGGCCCGCGGTGCAGAAGAAATGTAGAAGTCAGGGGCGGCCGACGTCGCGGGTACTGTCGGTCAGAAGGCCGTCGTCGACGTCGCCAGCAAGCTGTGCCGTGTCAGATCGGTTCGATCTCGCTGGGTCGCCAGGTCTTGTCGAAGAACGCCTGCTCGGGGTTGTAGAGCCGCAGGATCGGCCACCAGCCCTTGCCGGGGACGGTGTGGAGCCAGTTGCTCTCCTTGCCGTCGGGGGCGGTGGGTCCGAGGTAGAGGTCGGTCGTCCCGTCCGGGTTGGCCTCGACGGTGCCGGACTGGCTCCCCAGGCGCGGGAGGTGCTGGTCGGTCTGGAGCATGGAGCGCGTCTGGCGGTCGTAGATGATCACCGACCAGAAGCGGGATTGCGGGATGTCGGCGGGCAGGGTCATCTTGTAGCTGCGGCCGCCGTCGAGGAAGGCGCCCGCGCTGTCGCGCATCGCGTAGAGGTACTGGGAGCCGATGCCGGTGAGGCGCATGCACATCGCCGGTGTGGTGCCGGTGGCCATGTAGTAGAAGTTGGTGCGGGAGTCGAGCTTGCGGGCCCCGTCGCTCGGGCCCACCGGGACGGCGCCGTCGGGGGTGATCTCCGGGGGCGGGTCCATGAACTGGTAGCCGCCGACGAAGAGCGCACTCTGCCACTGGGAGCCCGGGTAGAAGGCGAAGCCCTCCTCGGGTCGGGCCGCGAAGGTGACGGTGCGGGCGGTGGCGTTGCCGACGACGGCGGCCTCCTCGAGGATGTTGCGCATGCGCTCGTCGGGGTCGAAGGGCTTGCCGTGCACGATCCCGACCGAGGCCAGCAGACCGAGCAGCTCCGGATCGCCGGCCTCGGGCGGCTCCTGCTGCACCAGCTCGTTGATGACCTCCCAGAACCCGAAGTCAACGGGGAACAGGGTGTTGAAGGACAAGCCCGAGGCCTCGATGAAATTGGTCTTGGACACCTCCTTGCCGGCGCCCAGGGGTGCGTCCCCGGCCAGGAAGCTGGCCACCGCCGTGCCCTGGGCCCCCGGCACGTACGGTGAGACCCGGAACCCCTCGCGGATCACCTCGACCGGGACGGTAGGATCGTTGTCGATCATGAAGGCCCGGCCGATCACCGTCACACGTGTCGTGCGAGCGTGGAAGACGTGGAACCCGCTGTCGGGCAGCGGGCCGTCGTAGCCCGGACCGACGATCAGGTACCGACCCCCGGCGCCGCGGTCGGGGCCGGGAAGGCCGATGTCGGTGACCCACTTGAACCACATGTCGTCGATCGTGCCGAGGATCCCCGACGGTGCGCTGATGGACGGCACGTCGAGCACCATCGGCCCACCGGTCAGGTCGACGAACCCCCAGAAGTAGACCGTGTCGCAGTTGCCGGTGAGGAACAGTGACGCCGAGTCCATCAGCTCCGAGAACAACGTGAACGAGTTGTCCTCGATGCCCGCCGCCAGGAAGCCCTGACGCAGGGCGGCGATCGACACCCCTGGGATCGACCTGAGGAACGCCTGCACGCCGTTCTGGAAGTCGAGGTTGTCGTACACCAGCGCTGCCGTCGCATCGGACGGTGCCCCGTCGTCGAACTCCAGGGTGCCGAGACGGCTCTCCACCAGGTCCGGCGTCGAGACCGACGCCAGGGTCTCAGCGGACACTCCGCTTTGGTCAGTGACGCTCATGGTGACTCGCTCCTTGCTCTCGGTATGGCGCTCAACGCATGGATGGCGAACACCCTCGATGATCGGGGACCCGACCGTGGGTGGTCATCACGCGCATTGGGTGAATGCGAAGGGCCGCTGTGACGGAGGTGTCCCCAGGCGTCAGAAGTAGTCGTGCTGGCGAAGCCACTTGAGCGCGAACCAACCCCAGACCGGGGGAAGTACGACGTGCACAGGCGGGCAGTGAAGGTCGCGGCGTCGGGCGTCGGCCTCGGAGATGCCGGAGGCGGTGAAGCCCGCGATGAGGCCGGTCTCGATGACCCCCATCCCGCCCGGGACCGGGGCCACCCCGCCGAGGAACGACACCACGCAGTTGATCAGGACCAACTGCAGCAACGGAAGCGACTCGCCGTAGGCGTGGAGGGCGGTGCCCAGGACCATGGCGTACTACGGTGTGAGGCCAGGTTGCCCCCGAACAGCTGCACGGCCTTGCGTGGGTTCGAGAGGACGCCTCGGAGGTTCTCCCACGCCTGGTGCACCTGCGTGTGGACCCAGCCCTTGATCTTGCGCCAGAGGCCGGGCGCGAAGGCCAGCACGTCTGGAACGGGTCCAGCATCGCGAGGACGCCGGTGATCACGAATACGATGCCGAGCCTGCCCGGGCCCACTTCCACCCGTCCGCGAAGCACCCCGACCACAGGCATCCGGGCACGTCCTCCGCCTCGATGTCAGCTATCGTCACGTCAGTCGCGCCACCGCCTCCGTGGTGCGGTCGCTCACCATGTAGGCCATGATCAGTGCGAGCGAGAAGAAGACGAGGCTCAGCACGAAGTAGCCGAAGAAGCTGTGCCCCTTCCGATCCGCAACCCGTGCGGGCCAGAAGGTGGTCAGCTGAGCGGGCGCGACGATAACGACCCTATGCTGGTGAAACGTGAGCGATCAGGGACACGGCGAGGCGTTACCGGCGGTCGGGCTGAGCCGCTCGTTGCTCGATGCCAAGCTCTCGATCCCTCAGTATCGAACGGACGCGGTCAGTCGACGGCCGCTCATCGATGCGGCTCGAGGCAGCGATCACCGGGTGGTCGGCATCACCGCCCCGGCCGGTTACGGCAAGTCCACGCTGCTGGCTGAATGGGCCCAGTCGGACGAGCGACCCGTGGGCTGGGTGACGTTCGATCGCTTCGACGACGATCCCGCCACGTTCCTCTATCTCCTCGCGTCGGCCTACGGCAGGGTGAGCGCGGCCGACAACAACCTGCTGGGCGAGATGAGCGGCATCGGGTTCTCGGTCCTCGGCCGGGCCGCGCCGAGGCTGGCCTCAGCGCTCCGGTCCAGCCCGACGCCCTTCGTGCTGATGCTCGACGATCTCCACGAGGTGAATCGGCCCGCGTGCCACGACGCGCTCGGCATCGTCATCGCTGGCATCCCTCGCGGATCGCAGCTCGTCGCGGCCAGCCGGGCCGAGCAGCCCCATGTCCCGCGGCTGCGATCGTCTGGTGACGTCTTGGAGGTCGGCACCGACCAGTTGGCCCTCGGCGCCAAGGGTGCCCGGCAGGTGTTCTCGGGCGCTAGCGTCGACATCGACTCCGACACCGCGGCAGCGGTGGCCGCTCGCACCGAGGGATGGCCCGTCGGGCTCTACCTGGCCGCGCTGATCGCCCGCGACGGCGGCGGGGCGGCCTTGTCGGTCGCCGGCGACGACCGCTATGTGGCGGACTACCTCTACCGCGAGTCCATGGCGCGGCTGCCCCAGGACCTGCAACAGTTCCTGCGTCGCACTGCCGTGCTCGACCAGCTGACGGCGTCGTTGTGCGACGCGGTGGTCGGCGAGTCCGGGTCGACCGAGCACCTGCGGGTCCTTGAGGCATCGAACTCGTTCCTGGTGCCGCTCGATCGCCGACGGGACTGGTATCGCTACCACGCGCTGTTCCGAGAGTTCCTCCTCGCCGAGCTCCGGCGACTCGAGCCTGACGAGGTGATGAAGCTCCACCTGCGCGCCGCCGACTGGTACGAGGCCAATGGCTCAGGCCCGATGGCGGTCGAGCACCTGCTGAACACCAACGAGCGCGATCGGTGCGTCCAGCTGGTCACCAGCTTGGTCCTGCCCATCTACCTCAACGGCCAGATCTCCACGGGGGTCCGGTGGCTGGCGACCTTGGGCAACGACGCCATCGAGGGCTACCCACCCCTCCTCGCCCTGGCAGGGTGGATCGCAGCGCTGTCGGGCCAGGTGGTCGAGACCGAACGGTTGACCGCGATCCTCGAGACGGCGTCGCACGACCAGGTGCCCGCCGACGGGTCGGCATCGTTCGAGTCGGCCCGGGCCATGCTGCTGTCGGTGGTGTGCCCGACGGGAGCGACCAAGGCGGCGGCCGACGCCGAGCTCGGGCTCGCTTCCGAACCAGGCTGGAGCCCCTGGCGCGACCAGGCGCTGTGCCTCGCCGGCGAGGCGGCTCTGCTCGTGGGTGACGTCGCCCGCTCGCGCGAGCTGTTCGGTGACCTGTTCGCGCTGGGCGTGGATTCCGACGCGGCGGTGCTCGGGCGGGCGGAGGTCGCGGTGCAGGACATGGGCCGGGACCGATGGAACGAGGCGGCCGATCACCTGAACGCCGCCCTCATGATGATCGATCGGAACCACATGGCGGACTACTGCACCAGTGTGCTGGCCTTCGCGGCCGCCGCCCGCCTGGCGGCGCACCGAGGCGATCGGGGGGAGGCGGAGCGCCACCTGACCGCGGCGATGCGGGCGAGGGTGGCGTGCACGGCCGCGTTGCCCGCCATGGCGGTGCGGGCGCGGTTGCACATGTCCAAGGCGTACCTGTCCTTGGGAGACTGGACCGCGGCACGCCACCTGTTGCGGGAGATCGACGACGTGCTCCGGGTTCGGCCAGACCTGGGCGTGCTCGTCGGTGAGGTGACGGAGTTCCGCGACGTCGTGTCCTCGGCGTCGCAGTCGGGAGCGGCCGGGCTCCCGCCGCTCAGCCCGGCCGAGCTTCGTCTGCTGCCCTACCTGCAGACGCACCTCACGTTCAGCGAGATCGGCGAGCGTCTGTTCGTGTCCCGCAACACGGTCAGCTCCCAGGCCAGCTCGATCTACCGCAAGCTCGGGGTGTCATCCCGCAACGAGGCCGTGTCCCAAGGCACCGCGATCGGGCTGATCGGCGGGTAAGCCAGACCTCGACGAACGAGCGGATCGGTGGCGGGGCAGGCGTCCGGGGGGTGCCACTACTCGAGGGCGTCAGCGAGGTCGTAGCCGAGGGCCATGGCGACGCTGGGCGCGGCCAAGACCGCACGAGGGAGCCCAACCGTCGGCACGATCGCCACCAGCACCTCGACGATCTCCTCGGGCGTCGCACCCATGCCGATGGCTGCAACCGTGAGCATGCTGTAGGTGGGCAGGGCGCCGCCGATGGCGACCAGCGCGGCGAGGCGGGCGAGCGCCACCGTCTTCGGATCGAGCACGTCGGACCCGATCTCGTCCCGCTTGGCGAGGTGCTCCGCGAGCTGCGGGTCCTCGATCGACAGGCAGCGCAACACATCCGTGTACTCCATGCCCAACGCGTCCTTCGGGTGCAGCCAACCGCCGCGTGCTCCAGACCTCGACAGCGTGCCGAGCTCTGGTCGGTCCATCGTGGCGCTGACAGCCGCGGACGGCATCACATACATCGCACGAAACGTCTCGTCCCCCGGGAGCGGACGGGCGGCGCAACGACGTTCACCCATCCTGGGTGAGGACAGCCGACCACCGGCGTCTGACGATGGGCGACGGTTCGAATGGCCCCGCGGGGAGGAACCATGAGCGATGCGTCAGGCCGATGAACGACCCCGGACCGTCCCTGAGGGACCGCGTGGAGCAGCTGCTGCTGTGGCGGGTCTGGGAGCGGCTGCTCGAGATCGAGTTCGTCGACCGGAGCGTCGCCCTTGCGGGCAAGGCGTTCGTGTCGTTCTTCCCGCTCGTGATCGTGGTGGCCGCGTTCGTGCCCGAGGGCGTGCGCGAGTCGATCGTCACGACGCTGATCGACCGCTTGGGGCTCGCCGGCGAGGCGCTGGACGCGACGCGCGGGGCCTTCGCCTCGAGCAGCGACATCCGCGAAGCCACGGGGGTGCTCGGCCTTGTGCTGACGGTCTTCTTCGCGACGTCGTTCACGACCGCCCTCCAGCGCGTCTACCTCCGGGCGTGGCGACGCCCGACCGCGCCTCGCGGTGGCGCGTACTGGCGGGGCGCGGTCTGGCTCGCGGCGCAGCTGGGGTGCATGGCCGCCTTGGGCGCCATCCGTGGTGTCCTGCACGGCGACGTCGGCGCGACGGTCTTCCTGGTGGTGACGGTGGCAACCACGTCGGGCCTGTGGTGGTTCAGCGCCTGGTTCTTCCTGCTCGGCGAGGTGCGTTCCCGGGTGCTGTTCCCCACCGGCCTCGTCACCAGCCTGCTGATGACCGTGTTCGTCTTGTCGGCGACGATCTGGATGCCCCAGGTGGTCACCAACAACGAGGAGCAGTTCGGAGTGTTCGGCATCGCGCTGGCCCTGGTGACCTGGTTCTCCAGCGCGTCGATCTGCATCCTTGTCGGAGCCTGCGTCGGCCCCGTACTGGCCGAGGACGCCGGCCCGATCGGGGCGTTCATCCTAGGCCGCGACCCCTCGGCGCTCACCGTCGGCGCCCGAGCTCCGCTCCCCCCACCGCAGCGCGAGATCACCCTGCGCGACGCCTTCCGGGGACCTGCGGACCGCTGAACCCCATGTCCTCCATCCTCGAGGAGGGAATCGTCAGATGTCCGATACCACCGAAGCCGCGCAGACCCTCGAAACCGAGCAACCCGGCGGATCCGACCTTTCTGAGCCGCATCCCCCGGCTGGGGATCCTCTCGTGGTCCTTCGTCGGGTTCGTCGTGGCGTCCATCATCGTGCTGTTCGCGTTTGGAGCGGTGAGCGAGATCGCACTCCCGATGGTCTTCGCCGCTGTCCTCGCCGTGATGTTCAAGCCGTTCGTCGGCGTGCTCCAGCGGCACAAGCTCAAGCCCAGCCTGGCGGCAGGCCTGGTGGTCCTCGGCCTGCTCGCGCTCATGGTGGGCGTCGTCGTGGCCACGGCACGCGGCGTGGTCGACCAGGCCGACGAGATCGGTGAGAGTGCCGACGCCGCGGTGAGCAAGGCGGCCGACCAGACCGATGAGCTCGGCATCGACGAGCAGGCGTTGGACGATGTCCGGAAGGCAGTGGAGGACGCCGAACCGATGGTCACCACCGGTGTCCTGCCTGGCGTGGTCTCCGGCATCGGCACCATCGTGGCCGTCGCCGGCGGCGTCATCCTGGGCTCGCTCATCATGTACTACCTGCTCAAGGACGGGACCCGGCTGCGACGGTCCCTCGTTGCACAGGTGAGCCCGATCTACCGGGAGGAGGTGGACGCGTTCATCGGCAGCGCGTGCCGGATCCTGCGCGACTACGGCCAGGGCCGAACGGTCATGTCGGCGATCGTGTCGCTGGTGGTCGGCGTAGCTGCGCTGCTGATGGGACTCCCCCTCGTCTTCACGATCGTGGTGGTGAACTTCGTTGGCGGCTACATCCCCTACATCGGCGCGTTCCTGGGCGGCGGCCTCGCGGTGGTGATCGCCCTCGGCGAGGGCGGGCTCCCGTTGGCCGCGCTGATGCTCTTGATCGTACTGGCCGCCAACCTGGTGCTGGAGAACTTCGTGGAGCCCAAGGTGATGGGCCGCACGCTCGACATCCACCCCCTGGTGGTGCTCGTGGTCACGGCGCTCGGCGGCCTGCTCGGCGGCATCGTCGGGCTGATCCTGGCCGTGCCCGCATGGGTGATCGCCGGCGACGCGATCAAGCGGCTCCGTTCCCGCGGGATGGTCCAGCGGGCCGTCCAGCTGGCGGAACCCACCGTCAAGGCCCTCCTCGACTGATTGGCTGCGTTGTGACGGAGGGAGACACGAGGGGACCGGTCCGGCGATGGCTGCGGTCGATCGCTCCTGACCGGCGGACCCTGAAGGACGACGCGCTCGCCGGACTGCCAGGCGCGATCGGCAGCGTGCCCGATGGGATGGCCGCCAGCGTGCTGGCCGGGGTCAACCCGGTCCACGGCCTCTATGCCAGCTTCGCCGGACCGGCCGCCGGAGGCCTCACCAGCAGCACCAAGCTCATGGTCATCACGACCACGAGCGCCGCCGCGCTCGCCGCTGGCTCGGCACTGGAGACCGTCGACCCGGGGCAGCGCCCGGAAGCGCTCTTCCTCCTCACGTGCGTCGCCGGGGCGGCGATGGTCCTGGCCGGGATCTGCCGCCTCGGGCGGCTCACCAGGTTCGTCAGCCACTCGGTCATGATCGGGTTCCTGAGCGGCGTGGCGGTCAACATCATCGCCGGCCAGCTCCCGGACCTGACCGGTGCGCCCGCCGAGGGTTCCATCGCGCTCGCGAAGGCCTGGGACGTGATCACCCACCCGACGTCGATCTCCGGACCGTCGCTGCTGACCGGGCTCGCTGCCATCGCCATCATCGTCGCGCTGGCCAGGACCAAGATCGCCTCCTTCGGAGCTGTGGTGGCCCTGGCCGTCCCGACCGTGGTGGTCCTGGTGACGGGCGCGGACGTCGCGCTGGTCGAGGACCAGGGCGCCATCCCTCGTGGCATCCCGTTGCCCGCGCTGCCGTCGTTCTCCCTGTTCTCGTGGTCGCTGCTGACCGGCGCGCTTGCCGTCGCGGCCATTGTGCTGGTGCAGGGCGTCGGGGTTGCTGAGTCCGCGCCCAACGACGACGGCACCCGGTCCGACGCCAACGCCGACTTCATCGCCCAGGGCATCGGAAACCTCGGCTCGGGACTGTTCCACGGGCAACCGGTCGGGGGATCCGTCGGGCAAACGGCACTGAACCGCGCCGCCGGGGCGACCTCGCGATGGGCGGCGATCTTCTCGGGCCTCTGGATGCTGCTGATCCTCGCGCTGTTCTCGGGCGTGGTCGGCCGCGTGGTGATGCCCACGCTCGCGGCGCTGCTCATCTACGCCGCGATCGGGTCGCTACGGGTCGCTGAGGCCGCCACCGTGTGGCGCACAGGTCTTACGTCGCAGATCGCCATCGCCAGCACGTTCATCGCCACGCTAGCCCTGCCAGTGGCCGCCGCCGTCGGGCTCGGGGTGGTGCTGTCGTTGCTGCTCCAGCTCAACCAGGCCGCCCTAGACCTCAAGGTCGTGGAGCTGGTGCCCGACGACGACGGCCATGTCGAGGAACGGGCCGCACCGGCCCGGCTCAGGAGCCACACGGCCACCTTGGTCGACGTCTACGGGAGCCTCCACTACGCCGGCGCCCGCACGCTCGAAGGCCACCTGCCCGACCCGGCGGGGACGGCGTCGCCGGCGCTCGTGCTGCGGATGCGGGGCCGGACGAGGCTAGGGGCCACGGCGCTCACCGTCCTCGCCAACTATGCGCGCGAGCTCGATGCGGTGGGCGGACGCCTCTACCTCGCCGGGCTCGACCCGAGCCTCATCGTACAGGCCCGCCGCACCGGTGCCATCCCCGAGAGCGCACCGGTGCGCCTCTACGCGGCCGGTGCCGTCGTCGGCGCCTCCAGCCTCGAGTCATTCCACGACGCCCAGACCTGGGCCGATGCCCAGGGAGAGGCTCCATCGTGAGCCAGGGCGCCAGCGCGCTGCCGTGGACGGTTCGTCCACCCGTTGGAGGTGGCAGGTGTCGCTGAACGAGCTGAGGGCGAAGCCGGGGTGGCTCGTGACGGTCGCGGCAGTACGAGCGATCGCGACGACGGCGGTGCTGCTCGCGTTGTACTACCTGCTGCCGTTCGATGGCGGCGGAACGGACCTGTCCACGTTCGGCAAGCTCGCGCTCGGCCTGGGGGTGTTCCTCGGGGTCATGACCTGGCACGTGCGGCTGATCGGCAAGTCCGAGAACCCGGCCCTACGGGCGCTCGAGGGCGTGTTCCTGGGGCTCCCTCTCTTCCTGCTGCTCTTCGCGGCGGCGTACTTCCTGATGAGCCAGAGCGACGCGTCCACCTTCACGTCGGAGCTTTCGCGGACCGACTCGCTCTACTTCACGGTCACGATCTTCTCGACCGTGGGCTTCGGTGACATCAGCGCCCAGACCGAGCCATCCCGACTCGTGGTGTCGGCGCAGATGATGCTCGATCTGGTCATCCTCGGCATCGGTGTGCGGGTGATCCTCGGTGCGGTGGAGCGCAGCCGCAGCAGCCTGGCCGGCGACGCCGACGAGCCCGCGTCGGACGAGTCCGGCTGAGACGCTCGGCGGGCGGGCCGGCGTGGGCCAGCGATCACCCAACAATCACCCAACATGGGTGATGCTTCGGGCCTGTG
>Ga0299913_10004985_pt1 | contig 11264 bp, 8 predicted proteins | sample RVTome_9_FD_201360 | JGI IMG/M metagenome (GOLD analysis project Ga0299913, IMG submission 201360) | Soil microbial communities from uranium-contaminated site in the Upper Colorado River Basin, Wyoming, United States - RVT155D38 (version 2) ... | reverse complement strand
CGATATCCTCGCGGGGCATGCAATCCACGCCCACCGCCCGCCTCCGCCTCGCGGATGGGCGCTCCCTCGACGTCTGGTACGACGCCGCGCCCGGGGCACGCGACAGCGTTCCGCTGGTCTTCCACGCCGGGACGCCCGCCTCCGGCCTCCCGTTCTCGCCGTACACCGTCGCCGCGCGCCGTCGCGGCCTGCGGATCGTGAGCTGGAGCCGGCCCGGGTACGGCTCGTCGTCCCGGCTGGCAGGCCGGCGGGTCGCCCACGTCGCCGCGGACACGGCCGCGGTCCTTGACCACCTGGGCGCGCAACGGGCATACGTCGTGGGCCACTCGGGCGGCGGGCCCCATGCGCTGGCCTGTGCCGCGCTGCTCCCGGACCGTGTCCTCGGCACGGCGCTGATCGCCGGCGTCGCACCATGGCAGGCGGACGGACTCGACTTCCTCCAGGGCATGGGCGCCGAGAACCACGAGGAGTTCGGCGCCGCGCTCCGTGGTGAGGAGGACCTCGCCGCGTTTCTCAGGCCGTTCCGCGAGGAGATCCTGGGCATCACGGGACCGCAGGTTGCGGCGATGTTCCGCGACCTCGTCGACGATGTCGACCGAGCGGCGATCACGGGCGACTACGCCCAATTCCTCGCCGACGACATGCGCGAGGGCCAGCGCGAGTCATTCGCGGGCTGGCTCGACGACGACCTGTCGTTCACGGTCCCATGGGGCTTCGACCTCGCCTCGATCACCGGCCGGGTGCACATCTGGCAGGGCTCCCACGATCGGATGGTCCCGCTGGCGCACGGCGAGTGGCTGGTGGCCCACCTGCCGGGCGCGTGTGCCCACCTCCAGCCCGAGCACGGGCACCTGAGTCTCGCGGTGGCAGGCTTCCCGGCGGTCGTCGACGCGCTTGTCGACGGCACCTGACCCGACCCCGCCGGACCGTACCTCACTAGTCATTTCGAGCGAGGTTCAGTGACGGCCGCTCGTGCGTAGCATCCGGCCTGCCGTGACCGCCCTGATCGAACCGTTCGCTCCCGCGAAGCTCGGCCCGAGCTTTCGCTGGCTGCTCGCGTCCGCGATCTTCAGCAATCTCGGCGACGGCATCGCCCTCGCCGCCGGGCCGCTCCTCGTTGCCTCGCAGACCGGCGACCCGTTCCTCGTCGCGATGGCGTACTTCGTCCAGGTCATGCCGCCGCTGCTCTTCGGCCTGTGGGCCGGTGCGGCGGCGGACCGCCTGAATCGACGAATGATCGCGATCGTCCTCAACCTCGCGAGAGCCGTCGTCCTCGGGTTCCTGGCGGCCACGATCGTCACCGGCTACGTGAACATCGCCCTCATCCTGGGCGCGCTGTTCCTGCTCAGCACGGCGGAGACGTTCGCGGACATCGCCGAGGGCAGCCTGCTGCCCAGGCTCGTGCCGCGCGAGCATCTGACGACGGCGAACGCGCGCATGTCCGGGGCGTTCCTCGGCGTGAACCAGCTCATCGCTCCGCCGATCGGCGCCTTCCTGTTCGTCGCCGGCGCGGCGATCCCGTTCGCAGCAGATGCCGTCTGCTTTGTCCTGGGCGCGCTCCTGATCAGCCGCCTCGCTCGCGACGTCGGCGCCCACCGACGGGACGAGGCTCCGGCTGGTGAGGTTGGGAATCCCGCGCCGCAGGCGCAGGGGGTCATGCGCGATATCGCCGAGGGCGTCCGCTGGCTCGCCGCGCATCCCGCCATGCGGACCCTCGTCATCACGATCGTGGCGTTCAACGTCACGTATGGCGCTGCGTGGTCCGTGCTCGTCCTGTACGTGCGCGACCACCTCGGCATGGGCGAGATCGGCTACGGAATCATCACGGCTGCCGCGGCGGTCGGTGGCATCGTCGGGACCGTCGCGTACGACGCCCTGACCCGCCGGTTCTCGCTCAGCGGCCTGATGCGCGCCGGCCTGCTCATCGAGACCGCCACGCACCTGACGCTGGCGCTCACGAGCAGCCCGATCGTTGCGCTGGTGATCTTCTTCGTGTTCGGGGCGCACGCGTTCGTCTGGGGGACGACCGCGACGACGATCCGCCAGCGGGCCGTGCCGGACGAGCTCTATGGCCGCGTGAGCGGCGTCTATCGGGTCGGGATCTTCGGCGGCCTCGTCGTCGGCGCGCCGATCGGCGGGGTCCTCGCCCGGGCGTTCGGGATCACCGGCCCGTTCTGGTTCGGCTTCGTCGGCTCGGCGATCCTCCTGGCGCTCCTGTGGCGGCAGTTCAGGCACATCGCCCGCGAGGGCTGAGCTCGCTGCGCCTCCGCATCATCTGACCCGACCGGACCGAACACAGGTACTCGGGAGTACTCATGGGTGGCCGACATCGAGGCGGCGGTGCCGCAGGGTTCGAGGCGACCGCATGAACCCGACCGGCGCGCGCATCAGATCCGCCTCGGTGGCCGTCGCCATCCTCGTTACGGCCCTGGGCGGCGCGCCCGCGTTCGCGATCGAACAGCCGCCCGGCCGCGGCGATGGCGTGACGGCCTTGGCCAAGCCGACGGACAAGCCGCGGCCGTCCCACCCACACGCCACGCCGACGCCCGGGCCAACGCCCGGCCCGACGCCGACCCCGAGGATCACGCCGGCCCCCAAACCCAAGCCCACGCCCAAACCTGATGCGACGGCGACTCCCGATGCGACGCCGCGGGCGACCGAGCGACCGAGGAAGAACGACCCGACACCGCGGCCATCGAAGCGGCCTCCTGAGAGCGCCGAGACAAGCCTCGGCCCGACGTCGACGCCGCGCCACGACAGTGGCGGAATGCAGGCCCCCGGGTCGGGCACGACCAGCAGCACCGGCCCGTCGCCGGAGCTGCTTGGCGTCGCGTTCACATCGGCGGCCCTCGTCGGTGTCGGGTCCCTGTGGTTCGTCTTCGGCCGGCGCCGCCGGAGACCGCCCAGGCCGGCGCCGGCAGTCGTGAACGCGGCGGCGCCTCCGCCTTCGGAGGAGCGCTGGACGAACGTCCGGCTCGATGACAACGACGCGCTGCCGCCGTGGCTCCGAGCCCTGTCCGAGCCCGAGCGCTCGCCGCTCCCCGCAAGTGCACCGCTGCTTCTCGACGAGCGGATGCCGCTGGACGAGCCGGGGCGGGTCGATTTGCCGGTCGGCGAACCCGAGCCCGAGCTCCCGGCCCGGCCGCCTGCTACGTTCGAACAGCCCCTCGAGGCGGGCGCGATGCGGCTCGCCGTCGGCAGCCACCGGACCGAGCTCCTCGATCAGCCGGGCGACTTCGGCGTCGTGCTTGCGACGCTCTTCGCCGGCGATGAGGTCGAGATTCAGGACATCGCGGAGCCGTGGCTCCGCGTCGTGACGCCGCTCGGAACGACGGGCTGGCTTCGCTCGGCGAGCCTGGGCGTCGGAGGACCCGGCGAGGCATCGGTGGCAGCCGCGCCCGCGCCGGCCGAGGACGTGCCGAACCACACCATCGAGCCGCAGGAGTCCGCGGAGCGCCCGTCGAAACGCCGCGGTCCTGGCAGGCCCCGCCGGTCACACTCTGCCGGACCCGCGACGTAGGCGTGCGTCGCGCCACCGGCCCCTTCGTGCCGTGTACCCTGTCGAGACGATGAACCAGGCACCCGGCACCGGCGACATGGACGCCTGGGCCGCAACGATCTCCAAGCAGAACGGCTGATCGGCCCCTTCCGACTCAAGCGTCAACGGAAGGGGCGGGAGCCGACGCGAGCCGCTGCCGCAGTGAGCCTGCGCGCGCCGCGTCGTACCCGGTGATCACAGGGAGATCGCGATGCCAATGCCGCATCGAACCTTCGCCCAGCTGGCGAAGCGACGGCTCATCGGGAAAGAGGGCCGGGAACGGATCCGCGAGGTCAACTCGCTGCTCGCGGAGCTGCCGGACTACAGGAACGGTCCCTACGCGGACCTCCGCAAGTGGCTCACCTCGGAGATCGAGGAGACGCGCGTGCGCTCCAGTGCCGTGCACCGAGACTCGATCGCCGTGCGCCGCGAAGGTGCCGCCCAGGTCGCGCTCGTCGGGCCGCCGAACGTCGGTAAGTCGTCGATCCTCCAGGCGCTGTCGGAGATCCAGATCAAGACCGGCGACTACGCGTTCACGACGCTCCGCCCGATCCCGGCGCTGACCCGGATCGGGGGCGTGCTCGTGCAGCTCGTCGAGATCCCGGGGCTGATCGAGGGCGCAGCGGAGAACCGGGGCGGCGGGCGTGCGCTGCTCGGCGTGCTTCGCTTTGCCGACGCGATCGTGTACTGCACGCGGGCGGACGGCGACCCGGAGGCGCTGCGACCGGTCATCCGCGAGATCGAGCTCGCGGAGATCGAGAAACCGGCCTTCCTCGCCGCGACCAGAGCCGACGAGGCGAGTGCCGAGGCGATCGACCGCCTGCGGACCGCCTACCCGGACCTGGAGGTCGTTCCCGTCTCGGTCATCGACGAGGCGAGCCTCGTCGCGTTCAACGACGCGGTCTGGCGGCTGACGGGGCTGATCCGCGTCCGCTTGCGCGCGAACGTGACCACCGACCCGGAGCCGCTGGCGCTCGATCCGGGATCGACCGTCGCCGACGTCGCCGACGCCGTCCACCACGACCTCGGCGCGACGTTCACGGGAGCGCGAATCTGGGGTCCGTCGGCGAGATTCGATGGGCAGCGCGTGGGCCGCGAGCACCCGGTCCAGGACGGCGACGTCGTCGAGATCCTGAGCTGAGCATGTCGGTCGTCGTTCGGGCCGTCCGGCTCGTGACCCGCTACTTCCAGACGGCGTACTGGTAGTTCAGCTTCAGGTACTTCAAGTCGAATGCGTCGCCGAACGCCTGGGTCATCCAGACCCACGCCTCGATCCTGCCGTTCTCGTCGATGTAGTCCGAGCCAAAGAGCAGGTTGTGAGTCTGGCCGGAGATGTCGTACTCGGGGTTCCAGGTCCACTCGCCGAGCGCATCGGTGGCCGGGTCGAGGACGTAGGTCCGGCCGGTGTGCTCGCGATCGACGAACCCGTGGCCGCGGATTTCGATCCATGTCTTGCGGTAGGCGAGCACGTTGGACGTGACGACGTTGAAGCGGTATCGACCGGCGGCGAAGCCGCATTCGTCGCAGCCCTCGATCATCTCGCCCGAATCGAGGAGGATGCCCTTGGCGTAATAGGGGCTGAGGTAGATCGCCCCGCCGAACTCACCGACGAAGAATGTGCCGCTATTGCCGTTCTTCCGGACCGTCACGGTCTTCCAGACGACCTCTCGCCAGGAAAGGATCGTCGTGGCCGTGAAGGTCGTCTTGTGGCCCTTGGTGTCCTCGATGACCGCCTTGACCCTGTACTTGCCGGCGGCCAGCTTCGCGCCCGACGCGGTCTTCCCGTTCCACGTCACCCCGTAGGCGCCCGGATTCTCCGATCCGAGCTTCCAGGTCCGTTTCAGGGTACCCGCGCCGTTGAAGATCTTGATCGCGACCCTGGCCTGCTCGTCCAGCGTGCCCCCGAGATTCACCGTGTCGAAATAGCCATCCTTCGCCGCGTAGAACTTCGCAGCGGACGAGGCAAACGTCGCGTGGACCGATGTGTCGGGCTTGACCGTGAACGTCACCGGGTCACTCGTCGAGGGCAGGATGCCGTCCAGGACGCCGCCCTGGCCGTTGTACTTCGCCGTCACGGAATGCGCCCCGACGCGGAGCGAGCTCGACGAGAGGATCGCCTGCTTGGTCGACGAGTTGATCGAGACCGGCCCGAGCTGGACGACGACGCCCCCGACATCGTCGAAGAACGTGACGGTGCCGGTTTGCACAGGACCGGCGGAGGCGACGGTCGCAGTGAGCTTCACCGGGAGCTCGCCCTGGTAGGCGGTCGCGCGATCGGCCACGAGGTCGGTCGTGCTCGCGTCGTAGACCTCGATCCACTCCGAGTCCGTGGCGGATGAGTAGTCCCCGGTCGCCTGGTAGTTGACGAAGACCTGGTAGTCGCCGCTGTCGAACGGTCCGATCGACAGCTCCGTGGTCCCGCTCGGATCGATCGCGATCTCGGTCCCGGAGCAGCTCTGGCACAAGGCCCAGGTCAGGACGCCGGTCTCAGGAATCGGATCGATGGTCACCTCGCCTTCGACGAGGCCTGGAGCGAATGGGCCGCCCGGAAGCGACAGGGAAAGGGTCACCGGGATGAGATTCACGAAGAACATGAACGGCTGCGAGTCTCGAGCTTCGAAGAGCTCGTTTCCCGTGAACCTGGCCTTGACCTCCTTCATCCCGATCGTCGAGAACGAGGTCGTCCACGACGAGGTCCCGCCCTCGTCGACGTCGGTGGTCGTCGTGGGGATCCCGCCGAGGTACCACTGGATCTCACCGGAGCCGGGATTCGGGTCGACCGTCGCCGTGAAGGTGACGTCGTCGTTGACGATCACCGGGTCGTCACTCGCCTCGATCGTCACGCTCGTGGCGGGTGGGGAGATGAACGTGGCCTCGATGACGTCGCTCTGCGAAGCGGAGAACGTGGCCGTGCCCCCGTAGAACGCCTGAATGTCGTACGTCCCGTTTGCCGGGGGCACCCAGGTCAGAAGAATCACGTTCTCGACGAACGTCGTGCTCGCCACCGTCGACCCATCGACCTTCAGCTCCACGATGCCGCCGTCCGGTGGTGGCATGACCTCGATCAGGAACGTCTGCAGCTCCCGGTACTGCGAGGTCGGGGGGTTCATCGTTGTCGTCGTCGTGGTGCTGAGGCCGGCCGCTGCCGTCCCGGTGCTCACGAGGGTCAGTGCGGACCACAACGCCACCGTCGTGAGCGCGACGACAGTCCTGCGGGCCCACCGGTGCGCCATCGATCGCACGTAACGTTCCTCCATGCCCCGGCCGCGGAGTGTAGCGTCGGCCCGATCGCGTACAAGAGGCAACGCGACCTTCGCGGTGCGTATTCACGACGGGCATGGCCGGAACCGCATCGGAGGGCATCGATCGCCGCGCGCTCGCGGCCGCGCTCAACACCGATGTCGTGTGGGCGTCGGCGTTCGTTGGAACCCGCGACCTCCTCGGCGAGTTTTCTCGCCTGGCTCGATCGCCCCGGCCGGCTGAGCGTCGGGGCGACGCGCGCTAGGCCGCCGGGAAGGCCCGCTGGCAGCTCATGCAGTAGACACGCCCGCCGAAGCGCGATCGGAGATCGATGCAGAAGCGCTGGACGCGCCATGGCACCGTCGCGCCGCAGCGCACACAGTGGCGCCCCGCGCGGATGTCCGCAGGCGCCTCCGTTGCAGGCACACGGAGGCCCCGTGGGGGGCCTCCGTGCACAGTTCGATCGGCTGGCTTTGTCACTTCACCTTGAGCGTGATCTGACCACTCGTCACTGGGTGTGTACGTGCGTTGTCGTCCGGCCAGATCCGCATCGCGCAGTACGCCTCGGACGACTCGATCGCCCCGACGAAGCCCATCGACGTGGATCGGTCGCCCTCGAGACTGTCGAGAACCCGGAACCACGCGTCTTCGCCGGCCGCGATGCCGACGTCCGGGTCGTCCGAGGCAACCTTCGTGAGGACGCCACCGATCCACGCACGACCGGTCTCCTCGTCGTAGGCGAGGCAGGTCAACGTGCCCCAGAACTCGTAGACGAAGCCGTCGGACGAGTAGAAGTGGTGGAACGAGCCCGCCGCGGACCCGTCCGGCCGCTCGACCGCAACGAAGCCGAACTGCATCGGGATTGACCCGCCGAACAGGAACCAGCCGCCGCCCGATACGACGGCACCCGCACCGGCCCCGAGAGCGGCGACCGGCGTCATGGCGAGGGTGAGGAGCAGGGTGAGCAGCGCGATGCGCTTTGACTTCCGCATGGTGGTGCCTCCGGGATCGTGGTTGCCACATCGATCCGGCGACCATGCGCTCGGTCCAGCCGGGTGTCTTGCACGGAGCGCCCGAATTGAACGAGCGCGACGCCGTGCAACAATCCGACCATGGGCCACCAGCTCGCCGTCACCACCGGGACAAGTGAGTTCCGGCGGCTCGACATCCCGCTCGGGTTCGTCTCGGCCAACCGCTTCCCCGCGGGCCTGACCCTGCCGGCGCACAGTCACCCGCAGGCCACGGTCGCCGTGGTCCTCGCCGGCGGTTTCTCGGGCTCGTACCGCGGCGGCGAGCGCGAGTGCGATTCGCGGACGGTGGTCGTCGAGCCGGCCGGCGAGGAGCATCGGAACCACTTCGGGCCGCTCGAGACCAAGATCCTGACGCTCAGCCTCGATGGCGATGGCCTTCGACATGACGTCGCGACCGCGGCGGATCGCTTCCGCCACGGCAGGGACGCGTACGCCGGGCAGATCGCGCGGCGCGCTGCGGACGAGCTGGATCGACCCGACGACGTGACGCCGCTGGCCGTCGAGGCCGCCGCGCTCGAGCTGCTCGCTCGCATTACCAGGACTGCGACACTGGAACGTCGGCCTGCATGGCTCGGCGAGGCTCGATCGCTCCTCCACGACCGCTACGCCGAGTCGTTGTCCCTCGCGGAGGTGGCCTGGGCGGTGGGTGTCGAGCCCGATCGTGTGGCGCGCGGCTTTCGGCGCGCGTTCGGCGAGCCGCTCTCCAGCTACCTGCGCCGCATCCGCGTCGACGCCGCCGCCGCGCTGCTCGCCTCCACCGACCTGCCCATCTCGCGCGTGGCGGCGGATGTGGGCTTCGCCGACCAGAGCCACCTGACGCGGTGGTTCGCGCGTCACTTCGGAACGACACCCGGGCGCTACCGGGCCACGCAATCGAAGGACCACGGCGAGCCGTGGAGGCGCAGCCGACGGGTGTAGCCCGGTTGGCCGGGCGGATGGCCGCGAGGATGCCTTCGGGTAGGCCTGTGTGGCTCTCAGGCCTTCGGGAAGGCCCGCTGGCAGCTCATGCAGTAGACCCGCCCGCCGAAGCGCGACCGAAGGTCCATGCAGAAGCGCTGGACGCGCCATGGCACGGTCGTGCCACAGTGCGCACAGTGACGTCCCGCACGGGCGTCGGCTGAGAGCTCAGCGGCAGGCACTTGCGGGCGAAGCGATCGTTCGGCAGCCATCCCGAATGCAAGAGACATGGCCGCCGTCCGAAGTGACCCATGGGGTGCGGTTGGTCAGCGGCCGCTCGCCAGGAAGTTGCGGGCGAGCCTGCGCGGTGCAGACGCCAGCCACGCGTCCCGCAGCGCGGCACGAAGGTCGGGCATTGCCACGGCGGCCAGCTGGATCAGCACTCCGGGGTACCCGTCGAAGTGGGGGATCGTGAAGAAGCCCGGGCGGTCGACTGCGAGGACGGCGTCCTTCTCATCGAGGCTCACGACGCGAACGGCAAGGATCGGGCCGGCAGGCGGGTCGTCGTCGCCGAAGCGCGCGAGATCGGCCTTTCGAAACGGGCGCTCCCAGGCCAGCGCCTTACCGGCGACGAACCAGGTTCGTGTCCCGCCTCGATCCGCCTCGGTCACTTCGGGGAGTGCCAGGGCGATCAAAGCGACCTGGTCGAACGTGGCCATGGCTCAGGTGGGTAGCAGGTAGCGGATGATCCGGGCCAGGTCGGACGGGGCGAACCCGAGCGTGGCCTCACCGACGCTCAGCTCGACGCGCCGGATTCCGGGCGTGTCCGTGGGCGCCGTGCCGGAGAAGGCCCAGATCCGCTCGGTCTTCGCGAGTCGCCGGATCCCGCCGCTGGCCGCCCTCGGCGTCGTTCGGAGGTGGATGTGCATCATCGGGGTCTGGGGCGGGTTCGGGACCACGTCGGCACCGTCGAGCTTGGCGACCTCCCTGGCGATCGCTTTCGCATGAGCGAGGTACGCCGGCATTCGCGGCAGGCGTGATCGAAGGCCGGCCAGCCCTGCCGCCGCGTACGGCCAGAGCTTGAAGAGCGTGCCACCGTGGCGGTGCCGCCACACACGGGCCTCGGCGATCACGTCCGCCTCGCCGAGCAGCATGCTGCCGGCCGGCGCCCCGAGGCCCTTGTAGAACGACACGTAGACGGTGTCGAACAGGCCGGCGATGTCGGCCAGGGGCCGCCCGTAGAACGGCCCGGACTCCCACAGCCGCGCACCATCGAGGTGGACCGCGGCGCCCCGATCGCGCGCGAGCCCGACCTGGGCCACGAGATCCTTCCATGGCGGCAGGCGCCCGCCGATCTCGCGCTGCGGCAGCTCGATGAGGAGCGCCGCAAGCGGCTCCTGGATGCCCTCGATGTCGGCCAGCGTCATGAGGTCACGGGCGTCACCCACGTGCCGGCCAACCAGGCCGTGCAGACGCTGGTAAGCCTTGTCCTCCCAGAGCTCGAGGTGGGAGGTCGGATGGAGACCGACGGCCATCCGACCGCGGCGCTCGGCATGGATCCGGAGCGCGATCTGCTGGGCCATCGTCCCGCTCGGCATGAACACGGCCGCGGGCTTGCCGAGGAGCTCGCGAACCTCGGTCTCGAGGGTCGTGACCGCGCCGCCGTCGCCGTACCAGTCCTCCTTGAGGTCATCGGCGGGGAGGGAGGTGATCTCGGCGAGCACTTCCGCCGTCGTGCGCAGCCCGAAGCCCCCCAGCGCCCGATCGCAGCCCGCCCGCAGGCGCAGCAGCTCCTCCGGCGAGATGGTGCCGCCACCGGTGCTGGCCCGTGGTCGTCTGGTTGAGCTTGCCGCCTTCGGAGCCGCCGTTCGTCTTGCCACGTGCCAACGCTACCCGGTCGAGGGATCTCCGCGCACCGTTATGCGCATGTAACGGAGACCTGGGCGCTCGTACATCCCCGTGCTACGAGCGGGTGCTATGCCAGTGTAACCACGTTGGGTGGTGGCATGAGTGGAGGCGGCCATCGCAGCCGAGCCGTCCGGTGGCTCGGAAAGGGTGTGTCTGCGGCGCCCGGCATCGATCGCCAGCTCGATAGATCGAGGTGCGGCACATGATCACGTCCCGATCCCCGCGGACGCTGCTGGTCGCAATCGTCCTGGCTCTCAGCGCGCTCCTCACCGGCGTCTTCCCGGTGCTCGCCGACGCGCCGCCGGGCGCGTACTTCAACGGGTTCGAATCGGACACGTCCGGCTGGTTCGATTCGTCGAACGGCGGGTCGGGCACGATCACCCAGACAGCCTCAGGCGCCGTGAGCGGCGGCTACGCGAACGGAATCGCGTCTGCGAACGGTGCGGGGCATGCGCGCGTGAGCAGCATCGCCTGCGTGGTGCCGGCGCCCTGCCTTGGCCCGAACACGCGCTGGGGCGGCTACAACCAAACGTTCCCCCTCGGCGGATACGGAACGTACGTGAGCATCTATCTCGACACGGCGTGGGCCGCGGCGCACGCGGACGCGCGGTTCGACTTCAGTTCGTCGATCAACAACAGCGAGGGTACGT
>Ga0299913_10004984_pt1 | contig 11267 bp, 10 predicted proteins | sample RVTome_9_FD_201360 | JGI IMG/M metagenome (GOLD analysis project Ga0299913, IMG submission 201360) | Soil microbial communities from uranium-contaminated site in the Upper Colorado River Basin, Wyoming, United States - RVT155D38 (version 2) ... | reverse complement strand
AAGAAGCGGCCGAGTTCCTGCGCGCGCACGTGCCCGGTTTCGCCGACGCGTTCCTCGCCGACAGCGCGACCGCGCTCGGCGTGCGCGAGACGCGTCGTGTGGTCGGTGAGTACGTGCTCACCGGTGACGACGTCGTGTCGGGCGCGCGCTTCGACGATGCCGTTGGCGCCGGCGCGTGGCCGCAGGAGTATCACGTCGCCGGTCGATCGACCCAGTACCGATTCCTACCGCCGGGCGTCAGCTACCAGGTGCCGTACCGGAGCCTGCGCACCCGCACCGTCCGGAACCTGCTCGTCGCCGGTCGGTGCCTCTCGGCCGATCACGACGCGCTGGCTTCGACGCGGGTGATGGGTCCGAGCCTGGCGCTCGGCCAGGCGGCTGGCGTGGCCGCGGCGATCGCCGCCCGCGACGGCAAGGCGGTTGCCGACGTGCCCGTCGACGAGTTGCAAGCAACCCTGCGCGACCAAGGAGCCCTGGTGTGAACCTGGCTGAACTGCTACTCGAGCCGGCGCGGGAAATGCCCGACGCCGCCGCCCTGGTGCACGAGGGCACGGTGGTGACCTACGGCGAGCTCGCCGAGCAGTCGGGACGCATGGCCCGACGGTTCGTCGACGACGGGGTCCAGCCCGGTGACCGGGTCGCGATCATCGCCCCCTGCGAGCCCCGGTTCGTGGCCGCCTATCTCGGTGCCCTGCGCGCCGGCAGTGTCGTCGTGCCGCTGAACCCGGAAGCGCCCGCCGCCGAGCTCGAGCGTGACCTGGCGTCGGTCGAGGCGACGCTGGTCGTGCGCGACCTGTCGGTACCGGTCACGGGCGAAGCGCCCGGGACCGTGCCGCGTGACGACGACGACCTGGCCGTGTTGCTGTTCACGGCGGGGACCGCCGGCGCGCCCAAGGCGGCGATGCTGACCCACGGCAACCTCGTCACCAACCTTGGTCAGATCCAGGGTCACCCGAGCCTGGCGCTGCGACCCGAGGACGTCGGCCTCTGCGTCCTCCCGCTCTTCCATGTGTACGGGCTCCACGTCGGGATCGGCGTTGCCCTGGCGGCGGGGGCGTCGGTCGTGCTCGACCGCTTCGACGCCGCCCGCTCGGTGCGTCTCGTGCGTGAGCACGGGGTGACCGTGGTCGCCGCGGTCCCGGCGATGTGGTCGGCGTGGCTGGAGCTGGCCGACGCCGACGCGCCGCCCGACAGCTTCTCGACCGTGCGCCTGGCGGTGTCAGGGGCGGCGGCGCTGTCGGAGGAGACCGCCAGCGCCATGCGGGAGCGGTTCGGCGTCGTGGTCGCCGAGGGCTACGGCCTCACGGAGGCCAGCGCCGTCGTCACCGCCGCCCTCGTCGCCAACCGCCCGCCCCAGCCCGGCTCGATCGGGCTTCCCCTGCCCGGCGTCGACGTGCGTCTCGTCGACGTCGACGGTGCCGACGTCCTCGCCGGCGACCCCGGCGAGATCTGGGTCCGCGGCCCCAACGTGTTCCCCGGCTACTGGCGCGACGAGGAGGCCACCAAGCGGGTGCTCACCGCCGACGGTTGGCTGCGCACCGGCGACGTGGCCGTGGCCGACGACGACGGTGAGCTCACCCTGGTCGACCGGGCCAAGGACCTCGTCATCGTGTCGGGCTTCAACGTGTACCCGGCCGAGGTCGAGGAGGTCCTGCTGGCGCACCCCGATGTGGCCGAGGCGGCTGTGGTCGGCGAGCCCGACGATCGCAGTGGCGAGGCGGTGGCGGCGTACGTCGTCGCCGAGCCGGGTCGGGCGCCCACCACCGACGAGCTGTCCGCCCACTGCACGGCGGCGCTGGCCCGCTACAAGTGCCCGACCCGGGTCGAGATCGTGGATGTCCTCCCACGGTCGTTCGTGGGCAAGCTCCTGCGCCGGGAGCTCCGGCGCTCCTGAGCGGGGCGCTCGCACGTCCGACCGGAGCTTGAGAAAAAGTGCACAAGCGCCGGGTACCCTGGAATCATGCCCGCCCGCGCGATTCCCGAGGCGACCGTCGCTCGCCTCCCGCTCTACTACCGGGCCCTGCTGGAGACGGCCGACCAGGAGGTGGGGACGGTCTCGTCCGAGCGCCTGGCCGAGCTGGCGGGCGTGAACGCAGCCAAGGTCCGCAAGGACCTCTCCTACCTCGGCTCCTACGGCACCCGGGGCGTGGGCTACGACGTCGACTTCCTCCTGCACCAGATCTCGCGCGAGCTCGGGCTCACCCACGACTGGCCGGTCGTCATCGTCGGCGTCGGGAACCTGGGCCAGGCGCTCGCCAACTACCGCGGCTTCGGCGCCCGCGGCTTTCGCATCATGGCGCTGGTCGACGCCGACCCGGCCAAGGTCGGCAAGCGCGTCGGTGAACTGAAGGTGGAGTCGCTCGACGACCTGAAGCGCGTCGTCGCCGACCGCGAGATCGCCATCGGCATCGTCGCCACGCCGGCGGCGGCGGCCCAGGACGTCGCCGACCAGCTCGTCGATGCCGGCGTCACCTCGATCCTGAACTTCGCGCCCGCGGTGGTGACCGTCCCCCACGACGTGTCGTTGCGCAAGGTCGACCTCGCCACCGAGCTCCAGATCCTCTCCTTCTACCAACAGCGCAAGGCACCCGGCCCCGACGGCAACGGTCGAGCGCCGCGCACGCCGGCGCGGACGCGGGCGCGGTGAGCGAGCGGCCGCGCCGCAGGTATCCTGCGGCGCAGCGAGCGGGGCCCGAGCGGCCCGGCGCCGAAGGCGCCGAGAGCGGGCAAGGGTGAGCGAGGGGGAAGGATGAGTGAGCGTCCTCGCCTCCAGGGCTATCCCGCCAACCTCCTCGTCGACGGCCGGCACTGCGTGGTCGTCGGCGCCGGGCGGATCGCCGCCCGCAAGATCGAGGCGCTGCTTGCGGCGGGTGCCGACGTGATGGTGGTGGCGCCGAAGCTGTCCGACGAGGTGCAGGCGTGGCGCGACGCCGGGCGCCTGGCGGTCCACGAGCGGCCGTTCGAGCCGTCCGACCTCGACGGGGCGTGGCTCGCCACCACTGCCACCGACGACCCGACGGTGAACCGCAGCGTGTTCGAAGCGGGCGAGGCGCGCCGGGTGTGGGTCAACGCCGCCGACGACCCCGACAACTGCTCCTTCACGCTGATGTCGGTGGTGCGCCGGGGCGACCTCGCCCTGACGATCGGCACCGCCGGGCGCAGCCCGGCCCTGGCCGCCTGGCTGAAGACGAGGCTCTCGCGGGAGCTCGGGCCCGAGTACGAGACGCTGCTCGAGGTCCTCTCGGAGGCTCGGGAAGAGATGCGGGCCCAGGGCCGTTCCACCGAGGACGCCGATTGGAACGGCGCCCTTGATTCCGGCATGCTCGATCTGATCCGCGCCGGCCGCGTCGGCGAGGCGAAGGAGTTGCTCCGGTCGTGTCTCTCGTCGTCGTAGGGCTCAACCACCGGACCGTCCCGGTGGAGCTCTTGGAGCGAATGGCGGTGCCGCCGGCCGGCCTCCCCAAGGCGTTGCGGTCGCTGGCGCTGCGCGATCACCTGGCCGAAGTGGTGCTGCTCTCGACGTGCAACCGCACCGAGGTCTACGGCCGCTACACCACGTTCCACCCGGCGGTGCAGGACGCGCTCGACTTCCTCACCGAGCAGTCGGCGGTCGAGCCCGACGAGCTCACCGACCACCTGTACACGTACCACGACGATGCCGCCGTCACGCACCTCTTCGGTGTGGCCGCCGGCGTCGACTCGATGATCGTCGGCGAGGCCGAGATCCTGGGCCAGGTGCGCGAGGCGTGGCTCAGCGCCGAGAGCGAGGGCACGACCGGTGCCCTCCTATCGCGCGTGTTCCGCCAGGCGATCGAGGTCGGCAAGCGGTCGCGCACCGAGACCGCCATCGGGCGCAACCCCGCCTCGGTGCCCTCGGCGGCGGTGGCGGTGGCCGCCGAGCGTCTCGGCACGCTGGAGGGCAAGCGCGTGCTCGTCCTCGGTGCCGGCGAGGTGGGCGAGGGTCTGGCGATCGCCTTGGCGGGGGCCGGCGTGGCCGAGGTCATCGTCGCCAACCGCACACCGGAGAAGGCGGTGGCGCTCGCCGAGCGGGTCGAGGGTCGAGCCATCACCCTCGACGAGATCACGCCTGAGCTCTCCCGGGCCGACGTGCTGCTGGCGTCGACGGCGGCGGAAGCGATTCTGCTCGAGCGCAGCGACTTCGAGACCGTGATGGAAGAGCGCGACGGGCGCGCCCTGCTCGTCGTCGATGTGGCCGTGCCGCGCGACGTCGACCCCGGGGTGGGGCAGGTCTTCGGCGTGACCCTCCTCGACATCGACGACCTCAAGGCCTTTGCCGAGCAGTCGCTCGAGCAGCGCCGCCAAGAGGTCGGGAGCGTGCGGTACATCATCGCCGACGAGCTCGACCGGTTCCGCGCCGACCATTCGGCGCGTGAGCTCGCGCCGCTGGTGTCGGCGATGCGGGCCCGGGGCGAGAAAGTGCGCCAGGGCGAGCTCGACCGGTTCCGCGCCCGGCTCGATCGGCTCGACCCGGCGTCGCGAGAAGCGGTCGACGCGCTGACGCGCGGGATCGTCAACAAGCTGATGCACGACCCGACCGTGCGCGTGAAGGACGCCGCCGGCTCGGCGCGGGGCGAGCTCTTCGCCGACGCCCTGGCGGAGCTCTTCGACCTCAACGGTGCGACCGAGGCCGCCGAGCCCGACGAGTGATGAGCCGGCGCGTACGCGTCGCCACGCGCGGCAGCGCGTTGGCACGCGTGCAGGCCGAGCGGGTGATCGAGCGCCTCGGCGTCGCCGGTGAGCTCGTCATCGTCTCGACCCGGGGCGATCAGCGCACCGACGTCCCCATCCACACCATGGGCGGTACCGGCGTTTTCGTGAAGGAAGTCGAGCAGGCCCTGCTCGATGGCCGCGCCGACATCGCCGTGCACTCGGCCAAGGACCTCCCGTCCACGACGGAGTCCGGCCTGCGGCTGGCGGCGCTCCCCGAGCGGGCCGATCCCCGCGACGCGCTCGTGGGCACGACGCTGGCGCAGTTGCCGACGGCGGCCCGGATCGGCACCGGGTCGGTGCGCCGACGGGCCCAGCTCGCCCACCTGCGGCCCGATCTGCTCTTTGGCGAGCTGCGCGGCAACATCCCGACCCGGCTCGAGAAGGCGGCCGGGTTCGACGGCGTCGTCCTGGCCGCCGCCGGCCTCGACCGCCTCGGGCTCGGCGACCGCATCGCCGAGCGGCTCGACCCGGCGGTGCTGTTGCCGCAGGTCGCGCAGGGCGCGCTGGCGGTCGAGTGCCGCGCCGACGACGAGGCGACGGGCGCGCTGCTCGCCGCCATCGACGATCCCGAGGTGCGGGCATGCGTCACCGCCGAACGCGCCTTTCTCACCCGCCTGGGCGGCGGCTGCAACCTGCCGTGCGGCGCGCTGGCCCATGTCGTAGCCGGCACGGTCGCGCTCGAAGGCATGCTGGCGTCGCTCGACGGACGTATCGCGTTGCGAGCCCGGGGCGACGGGCGCGATCCCGACGCGCTCGGGGTCGAGGTGGCCGAGCGCCTGCTCGACGGCCACGGCGGCCGGTTGTTGCTCGACGATTTCGTTCTTGCGTCGCACAGCCCGGATAATCCGGGTCCTGCGACGCAAGAACGGGGGGTCGTGTGACGGTCCACCTCGTGGGCGCGGGGCCGGGCGACCCCGGGCTGCTCACGCTGCGGGGCGCCGCCGTGCTGCGGGCGGCCCACGTGGTCGTCTACGACCGGCTCGTGCACCCGTCGCTGCTCGACCTCGCTCCCGAGACGGCCGAGCGCGTCTACGTCGGCAAGCAGCCGGGCCGGGCCGAGATGAGCCAGGACGACATCAACCGCCTGCTGGTCGACTACGGGGTCGACGCCGAGCGCACCGTCGTGCGCCTGAAGGGCGGCGACCCGTTCGTGTTCGGCCGGGGCGGCGAGGAAGCCGAGGCTCTGGCGGCGGCCGGCGTCGTTTTCGCGGTCGTGCCCGGCGTCACCAGCGCCATCGCCGCGCCCGCCTACGCCGGCATCCCGGTGACCCACCGCGGCGTCTCCACCCACTTCACGGTCGTGACCGGTCACGAGGACCCGACCAAGGACGAGGCCGGGGTCGACTGGGCGGCGCTCGCCCGCACCGGCGGCACCCTCGTCGTGCTCATGGGCGCCGGGCACGTGGCCGACATCGCCCGCCGGCTCCTCGACGGTGGCCTTGCCCCCGACACGCCGGTGGCGGCGGTCCGGTACGGGACGCTGCCCACCCAGCGCACGGTGCGGGCCACGCTGGCGACCGTCGGCGACGCCGCCGTCGAGCCGCCGTCGGCCATCGTGATCGGCGCCGTCGCCGACCTGGCCCTGTCCTGGTTCGAGAACCGGCCGCTGTTCGGGCGCACGATCGTCGTCACCCGGGCCCGCGAGCAGGCCAGCGAACTGCGGGCCCGCCTCGAGGCCCTCGGCGCCGACGTGATCGAGCTCCCCGCCATCGAGATCGACCCCGTCGCCGTCACCGTGCCCGACCTCACCGCGTACGAGTGGCTCGTGCTCACGTCGGCCAACGGGGTGTCGGCGTTCTTCGAGCGCGGTCTGTACGCCGCCGGGCACGACGCCCGGGCGCTGGCGGGCCTGCGGATCGCGGTGATCGGCCCCGGCACCGAGGCGGCGTTGACTCGTCACGGGCTGCGCGCCGATCTCGTGCCCGATCGCTTCGTCGCCGAGGCGTTGCTCGACGCCTTCCCGGCGCCGTCGGCGAAGGCGGCGCGGGTGCTCCTGGCCCGCGCCGAGCAGGCGCGCGACGTCTTGCCTGACGGGCTGCAGGAGAAGGGCTACGACGTCGACGTGCTCACGGTGTACCGCGCCGTGCGCGCCGATCCCGACCCCGCGGCCGTCGAGCGCGTGGTGGGCGGCGGCGTCGACGCGGTCACGTTCACGTCGAGCTCCACCGTCACCAACTTCCTCGACGTCGTCGGCGACCTGCCCGACCCGCAGCCGCTCGTCGTGTCGATCGGTCCCGTGACCTCGAAGACCGCCGTCGATCAGGGTCTGCGGGTTGACGCCGAAGCCGAGCGCCACACCATCGACGGCCTCGTCGACGCGCTGATCGACGCCTTCTCGTCACACTCCGGCTAGTCACACTCCGGCGCGGTCGCCGCGCCCTGGCCGACGGTGGCCCGCGTGCAGGTCGGGACGGGCGGGGGCGGGGGCGGCGGCTCGAGGATCACCGGCATGAGCTGGTCGGCCACCCACTGGGCGCCGGGGTCGATGAAGTGGAACCCGTCCCGATCGCGCGGCCGGATGCCGGGGACGGGCTCGGCCGGGCACGGCGCGCCGGTCGGGCAGATCAGCGCCGGCAGGTCGACGAACGACACCAGGTCGGGATGGTCGCTGGCGTAGTTGCGCAGCATCTTGTTGAGCTGCGTGACGCGAAAGTCGCCTGGGATGTTCGGGAACCCGACCTGGCTCGGGTACGCCTTGGGCGCCACCGGCACGAAGACGAGCCGGGCGCCGCCGGCGGTGAGCCGCCGGACCGCTTCGTCGATCTTGGCCAGGATCACGTTGTTGCCGGTCAGCGTGTTGAAGCGGACCAGCTGCCCGTCGACCACGCGGTCCGGCCACGACTCCCAGCCGCTCATCCACACGATCACGTCGGGCGGCTGGCTGGTGAGGATCGCGTTCTGCGCCGCCATGGCTGTTCCGACGCAGAGGCGGGTGTCCTGGACGACGTCGATGTAGGGCGTGCCGTCGGGGTGGGTCGGCTGGCCGACGATCACACCGCAGCCGTTGAGCGCGGCCGACAGCAACTCCACGCCGAGGGCGGCGCCGGCCTGCTCCAGGTTCGGGATCAGGCTCAAGGCGATGGAGTCGCCCACCACCATCACCCGTGATGGCACCGCCGACGGCTCCGGTTCCGGCCCGGTCGCGGCGACGGGAGGCAGCCCAACCGGCGCGCCGATCACGGACGCGACGAGAACGGCGAAGAAGAGGTGCATGCGGGGCGCCATCGTACGAGGGCTCTGACATCAACATCGGGCGGTACCCTTGTTGCGTGCCGTTTCCCGAGCAGCGTGGTCGCCGGCTGCGTCGTACCCCCGCGCTGCGGCGCCTGACCGCCGAGACCGCGCTCACCCCGGCCGACCTCGTCGCCCCCCTCTTCGTGAAGGAGGGGATCGACGCGCCCGAGCCGGTGGTGTCGATGCCCGGCGTGGTCCAGCACACCCACGAGAGCCTGCGCAAGGAGGTGCGGGCGATCGCCGATCTCGGCATTCCCGGCGTCATCCTCTTCGGCGTGCCCGCCCACAAGGACGCCGCCGGCTCCCAGGCCGACGCCGGCGACGGCGTGGTGCAGGTGGCGCTGCGCAATCTGCGCGACGAGGTCGGCGACGACCTGGTGCTGATGGCCGACAACTGCCTCGACGAGTACACCGACCACGGCCACTGCGGCGTGCTCACCGACGCCGGCGCCGTCGACAACGACGCCACCCTCGAGCGCTACGCCAGCATCGCGGTCACCCAGGCCGACGCCGGCGCCGACGTCACGGCGCCGTCGGGGATGATGGACGGCCAAGTCGGCGCCATCCGGACCGCGCTCGATACCGCCGGGCACGCCGACACCGCCGTGCTGGCGTACGCGGCCAAGTACGCGTCGGCGCTCTACGGTCCCTTCCGCGACGCCGCCGAGTGCGCGCCCAAGTTCGGCGACCGCCGCTCGTACCAGATGGACCCGCCCAACGCCCGCGAGGCGATCGAGGAGACGGCGCGCGACGTCGACGAGGGCGCCGACATGGTGATGGTCAAGCCGGCGCTGGCCTACCTCGACGTGATCGCGGCCGTACACGACACGTTCTCGGTGCCGGTAGCGGCGTACCACGTGAGCGGGGAGTACTCGATGATCAAAGCGGCGGCGGCCGCCGGTTGGCTCGACGGCGACGCCGTCGCCCTCGAGCACCTCATCGCCATCAAGCGCGCCGGCGCCGACTTTGTCCTCACCTATCTCGCGCGCGAGGTCGCCGAGCGGATCTCCTGAACGTGACCTCGCTGGGAAGCGAACGCGGAGGGGCGGTAGGTGGGGGGCAGGGTGGGAGCCTCTTCGACCGCGCACGCGCGGTCATCCCGGGCGGCGTGAACTCGCCGGTGCGGGCGTTCGGTGCCGTCGGTGGCGAGCCGTTCTTCGTCGAGCGGGCGGAGGGGGCGTACGTCTGGGACACCGACGGGCGCCGCTACTGCGACTGGGTGCAGTCGTGGGGGGCGTCGATCCTCGGGCACGCTCACCCCAAGATCGTCGAAGCCGTACAGCGCGCCGCCGCCGACGGCACCTCGTTCGGCGCGCCGACGCGGCGCGAGGTCGAGCTGGCCGAGGCGATCTGCGAGCGCGTCCCGAGCGTCGAGAAGGTACGTCTGGTGTCGTCGGGCACCGAGGCGGCGATGACCGCCGTCCGCCTTGCCCGTGGCGCGACCGGCCGGCCCAAGATCGTGAAGTTCGCCGGCTGCTACCACGGCCACGTCGACGCCTTGCTCGTCGCCGCCGGCAGCGGTGTCGCCACGCTCGGCCTCCCCAGCTCGGCCGGCGTCACCGACGGCACCGCCGCCGACACGATCGTCGTGCCCTACAACGACCTCGACGCCGTCGGCGCCGCCTTCGCGCAGCACGGCGACGACATCGCCGCCGTCCTCGTCGAGCCGGTGGCCGCCAACATGGGTCTCGTCTCGCCCGCGGCCGGGTTCCTCGACGGCTTGCGGGCGCAGTGCACGACGGCCGGCGCGCTCCTCGTGTTCGACGAGGTCATCACCGGGTTCCGCGTCGGACCGGCCGGCGCCCAGGGCCGTTTCGGCATCAGGCCCGACCTGTCGATCTTCGGCAAGGTGATCGGCGGTGGCCTGCCACTCGCCGCCGTCGGCGGACGCGCCGACGTGATGGACGCGCTCGCGCCCGCCGGTCCCGTGTACCAGGCCGGCACGCTCTCGGGGAACCCCCTCGCCACCGCCGCCGGCTTGGCCGCGCTCGCCGAGCTGACCGACGACGCGTATGGCGATCTCGAAGCGACGGCGATCGCGCTGGCCGGAGGGCTCCAGTCGGCTCTGACCGGGGCCGGTGTCGCCGCCCAGGTCTCGCGCGCGCACACGTTGGTCGGCCTGTTCCTCGCCGCCGAGCCCGTGCGTGACTACGACGGGGCGAAGGCGACCGACGCGACCGGCTACGCCCACCTGTTCCAGGGGTTGCTCGAACGTGAGGTGTACGTGGCGCCGAGCAGCTTCGAGGCCCTGTTCCCGAGCCTGGCCCACACGCCCGACGACGTGGAGCGCACGGTCGTCGCCGTCGGCGAGGCGGCGGCTGGTCGTTAGTACTGCACCAGCACGCTGTTCACGATCAGGCGTGCCGCCCACGCGGCGCCGTAGGAGCCCCAGTGGACGCCGTCGGGCCGCACGTCGACCCCGTCCACGATCGACGGGCACGGGATGCCACCCGGGCAGTGCCACGCGGCGAGGTCGACGATGCCGACTCCGGGGTGTGACTCCGCGAACGCGCGGTACATGCTGTTGAGGTGCGCGGTGCGCACGTCGAGCGCGCACGGGTTCGCGCTACCAGCCCCGCCGCATCCGGCCTGACCGGCGCTCGTGTTCGGTGGCGGATTGAGTACGAAGTACAGCTGCGCCCCGAAGCCGCGCACCTGGCCCCACTTCTCCTCGAGCAGCCGCCAGATCATGGCGTCGCCTTCGGGGGTGTCCATGGGGTGGTAGATGACGCCGTCGACGTTCCGGTAGAAGGTCTCGCTGATGCCGTGCAAGAGGACGACGTCGGGCCGGAAGCTGTCGAGGTTCTCCTGGTGCGACAGCCAGATAACCCCGTCGCAGTGCGGCGCCCACGGGATCATCGTGTCGTCCCAGAAGAGGATCAGGCCGCGTAGCGCCGAGCACCCGGGCTGGGTCCCGTTCTTGAAGGCGTGGCCCCGCGCCCCGAACTCGGCCGCCAGCGGGTCGGCGAGGTCGGTGCCGACGGAATCGCCGATGAGCATCACGCGCGGCGGCGTGCCGGCTCCGCTCTTGACGCCAGAGCACGCGCCGGTGATCGCGATCGCGACGACCACGGCGGCGGCAAGGGCGACAGCTTTCGGCCAGCGCTTCGAGAACAATTCTTTCCTCCGGGGGGAGAAGTGGGACAGCGGGGAAGGTAGCACTCAACCTTCTCCGCCCATCGTCACGGGCCGGGCCTCGCTTTAGCGGCGTTCGCGCTCTTCCTCGCCCCGCCGGCGAACCCGGTCCATGAAGAACAGCGCGCCCACGATGAGCACACACATTCCGGTGAAGGCGACGAACG
>Ga0299913_10004981_pt1 | contig 11272 bp, 8 predicted proteins | sample RVTome_9_FD_201360 | JGI IMG/M metagenome (GOLD analysis project Ga0299913, IMG submission 201360) | Soil microbial communities from uranium-contaminated site in the Upper Colorado River Basin, Wyoming, United States - RVT155D38 (version 2) ... | reverse complement strand
TGACTGGTTCGCCGATATGGCGCGTGACGGCCGGCAGGCCTACACGCTTCCGCCCGCTGGGGCCCGCGCTCTGGGGAAGGCGTACCCGGCGCTCCGGGCCCTCCTCGATTCGACGAGGTGCGACATCGTTCACTCCCACTTCCTGGGGTATGACATCGCCTCCGCGCTCGCGGTGGCGCGGGAACGCGCTGCCGGCCGCAAGCGAGTGCTGGTCTGGCACTACCGCACTGCGCTCGAGTGCGCTCCCGCGGAGCGATCACTCGCCCGAAGGCTCAAGGACGGACTGAAGTTCCGCTGCCTCGGGGCAGGGGTCGACCGCTGCGTTGCCGTGACGGAGGCGCTCGCACGTGAAGCGGCCGCGCGCGGCGCCGACGGCCGCGTCTCCGCCGTCGTCGCGGGGTGTGACACAGACGCCTTTCAGCCGGACTCCGATGCACGCCTGCGGGGTCGTGCCGCTCTTGGCGTCGCCGACGACGAGGTGCTCATCCTCCACTTGGGGTGGCACTGGAAGCGGAAGGGCGGTGACCTGCTCGTCGCGGCAGCGAAGCTGCTCGCCGAGCGCGGCATGGCGCCGCTCAAGTTCGTGAGCGTCGGCGCGCCGCCAGACGAAGTGACCCCGCCGGTTCAGCCCGTTCCGTTAACGGAACGGATCGCCGACCTCCATCAGGCAGCGGACATCTTCGTCTCGGCCAGTCGCTCCGAGGGCTTCGGCAATGCATTGGTCGAGGCCCTCGCGTCAGGCACACCGGCTGTCGCGACGCTCGTCGACGGCCAACGGGAGCTCTTCGAGGGCGTCCCCGGTTGCGTCGGCACGGCCCCCGACGACGCCGCGGGGATCGCCGACGCAATCGAGTCGCTGCTGGAACAGCGTACGGACTGGCCGCGGCTCGGCGCCATCAACCGGCGCCACGTCGTTCGTCACCACAGCATGCGGGATTGGGCGCGACGGATGGCCGACCTCTACGAGGAGGTGGCTGCGAGTTGACGCCGCCAAAGGTGCTCATCCTCATCGACAGCCTGCGGCTTGGTGGTGCCGAAACCCTCGCGGTCACCAATGCATGCGATGTCGATCCCACCCGTTTCTCTTCACACCTGCTGGTCACGCGCGGCGGCGGACCACTGGAGGAGCGGCTGGTCGAAGCCGGTGCCCCCTACACGATCCTCGGGCGCCGTCACCCTCTGTCGATCCCTGCATATCGCCGTGCTCATACGCTCGCCCGTGAGGCCGATCTCATCTACGCGCACAAGTTCGGCAGCGCCGTCTGGGGGGCGCTGCTCGCACGTACTACCCGCACCCCGCTCGTCGTGCACGATCACAACTGGAGCGACGAGGCGTCGCCACTTCGCACCCTCTGCCAGCGCGCCTGGATCGCTCCGGTGGCGCAACGAGTGCTTTGCGCGTCGCAACCCGTAGCGACCCGGATGACCTTGGAGGGGTTCCGCGCAGCCCAGGTCGAGGTCGTCGTCAACGGCGTTCGGTTGGATGAGCCGCTGTCGCGGGGGGTGGCCCGGCGCGAACTCAGCCTCCCCGTCAATGGTTTTGTAATCGGGATAGTCGGGCGGCTGCGGAGGGAGAAGGGACACGAGATCCTGTTGCGGGCCGTCGCAAAGCTGGCCTGGGCCGATCGCGCGGTGACGGTCTGCGTGATTGGCGGCGGCGCGCGGCTTGGAGAGCTTCAGGAGCTGGCGGCTCAGCTCGCGATCGGCGATCGGATCGTCTGGGCAGGCGACCGGCCGAATGCCGCGAGGTTGTTTCCCGCTTTCGACGTCGCGGTGATCTCCTCTAAATGGGAGGGACTGCCGCTTGCGGCGCTGGAGGCTCTCGTCGTCGGTGTGCCGCTCGTGGCCGCGGACGTGGAAGGGCTCGCGGAGGCGCTACCTCCCGCGAGCACGTCGCTCTTCCCGCCGGGAGATCACGCCGCGCTTGCGCGGTCGCTGGCGGACGCGATGGATCGCCCAGAGGTGGCCACAGCGCGGGCGCAGCGCGCGCTACCGCTCGCGCAGGAGCAGTACGGCAGCGAGCGCATGATGCGCAGACTCGAGGCTGTCTACTCCCAGGTGCTCGACTCAGGTGCCCGGCGATCGCGCGGCCTGCGGCTGACACGCAAGCGCCAGGGGATCGGACCGTTCGTGGCCGGTGATCCGGAGCGCGGCTACTACAACGACCTCACGGAGGTGGCGCGCTCGTGCCGATGGGCTCGCGCCTCGGCGGCGGAGCTCGTGCGACGGGCCGCCGCCCACCCCGTCAGTGTCGTGCAGCTCGGTCTAGGGGCGTGGCAGCTGAACGGGTCGGACGCTTCCTGGAGGGAGGTCGCCGAATTGGCGACGGACGCTGTCCTCGACGCGATGGACGCCCGAGGCCGGTTGGCGTACCACGGGCCGATGCCACACACATACAGGCTCTCGCCTCCTTGGTTCTCCGCCATGGCACAGGGCCAAGCGGCGAGCCTGCTCGTGCGCGTGGCCGTGACACTGGAGCGGCCGGACCTGCTTCTCCGCGCGCTGGATGCGACTCGGTCCTTGATCGAGCCGCCGCTCGTGGCTCAAACGGACGAGGGCCCCGTCCTGCAGGAGTATCCGACGACGCCTCCGGCACACGTACTCAACGGCTGGATCTTCGGTCTGTGGGGTCTTTACGACGTCGTGAGCTCACTCGCGGCCGACCCGCCGGTCGAGCCCGGGCACCAGGCGGCGCTTCGCGCCGCACAGGACGCATTCCAAGACGGTGTCGAGGCGCTCGCCCGTCGCCTGCCGCTCTACGGGGCAGCGCACGGATGGTCGCGGTACGACCTATACCCCCATCCACTGGCCAACGTCGCCAGCCCGTTCTACCACCGCTTGCACCTCGCGCAACTGGAGGTCATGGCGGCGCTCGTGCCGGGTGAGCCGGCTTTCCCGCGGACAGCCGAGCGGTGGGCCCGCCCGTTGCACAATCCGTTCACCTTCACCGCCGCGCTGGCTCGCAAGGTCGCCTTCCGCCTGGTGGTTCCCAGGAGGGTTGCGATCTGATGCGCGTCGTCGTTCTCGGCTACCACGGTTCCATCCATACGCGGCGGTGGGCTGCTCATCTCGCGGACCAGGGACATGACCTGCATGTCGTCACCTGCGGAGGGCACTCGGAGGATGCCGATCGATCCTCGGTGCCTTACTCGGTCCACGATCTTCGAGCCCCTCGGATGAGAAAGGCCGGTTACCTGGCCAAGCTCTCTCCGGCCCGTACGACGATTCGGCGACTCGAGCCGGACGTCGTACATGTTCACTACGCCACGAGCTACGGGCTGCTTGGACTGGCGTCGGGTGTGCGCCCCCTGATCGTGACCGCGCACGGCGACGACCTGCTGGTGGCGCCGCGCAACCCGGTCATGGGTCGACTCGTGTCACGGGTACTGCGGTCGGCCGACCTGATCACCGTGCCAGGCCAACACATGAAGGATGCGGCTGAGGTACTTCTACGCGGTCGCACTCCGCCGATCCAGGTTTTCCAGTACGGCGTCGAGAGCTCTCGTTTGGCTCGCCTCGCCGCCGCAGTCCGCCAGGGCGCCCAGCCAGACGCGCCCCCTGCCGCGAGGCCTCTCCGGATCGTCAGCGTGCGCCCACTTCTGCGCCCGTACAGGATCGACGTTCTCCTCGCTGCGGTGGCGCTGCTTATCGGGCGGGGTGTGGACTGTGTCTGCGACGTGATCGGCAGCGGGTCCGAGTCCGGCAAGCTGCAACGGCTGGCCGCTCGGCTCGACATCGAGGAGGCGGTGACCTTCCGCGGCCAGGTGCCCGAGGAGGACGTGGAGGGGGTGCTTGCCTCAGCGGATGTCTATGTCAGCGTGGCCGAAACCGACGGCACCTCACTCGCCTTGCTCGAGGCGCTCGCGCTCGGAGCGGTCCCCGTGGTGAGCGACATCCCGGCGAACACCCAATGGGTCACGCACCGGTTGAACGGGGTGGTGGTCGAGATCGCGGCCGAGTCGCTGGCGTCGGGGATCGAGCACGCCGCTCGCCTCGATCGCGACCAGCTCGCGGAGCACAACCGCAAACTGGTGGCGCGCGCGGCCGACCGTCACACGAACCTGCGCGCCTTCGAGGAGTCACTACGCGAGCTCCACGGACAGGCCGCGAGCTAGACCGTGTGCGGAATCGCCGGGATCTACGACACGCTCGGGCGGGACAACGAGGGCCAGATCGACCGGATGCTGCACGCCCTGGTCCATCGGGGGCCGGATGGCTGCGGCTCATTCAGCGAAGGGCCGATGTCGCTAGGCAACCGCCGGCTCGCGATTCTCGATCTCAGCGACGCGGGCGCCCAGCCCATGGTCGACCGGACCGGCCGTTACGTGATCACCTACAACGGCGAGATCTTCAACTACCGCGAGCTGCGTGACGAGCTGCGGCAAGCGGGGCAGGAGTTCACCTCCGACGGTGACACCGAGGTGTTGCTCGCTGCCCTGGCCCAATGGGGCGCAGACGCACTCCCTCGGCTGAACGGCATGTTCGCCTTCGCGCTCTACGACCGCCGGACTCGAACCCTGTTCTGCGGCCGCGACCGGCTCGGCGTGAAGCCGTTCGTCTACGTCTGGGCGGGGAAGCGGTTCGCGTTCGCATCCGAGCACAAGGCGCTCCTTGCCGGCGGTTTCGGTGCCTCGGAGCCATCGCCGGAGGCCGTCTACGAATACGTCGTGCGCGGCTACACGACGAGTGGTCGAAGCTTCTTTTCCGGCATGCACTCGCTGCCACCCGGCAGCTCGGTATGGGTGGGGCCGAACGGCAGCCCGCGCTTCCGGCGCTGGTGGACATGCCCGGTCGCGCAGGACACCGAAACCGAACCGGGGGAGCTTGCCGAACGAGTGGGCGAGCTGCTAGACGACGCAGTACGGCTTCGGTTGAGGAGCGACGTGCCGGTCGGCGCACATCTTTCCGGCGGATTTGACTCGAGCGCCGTTGTCGGCGCCGCTGCGCGCCACGCGACACGTCCGCTGGTCACGTTCACCGGCGCGATGCGAGGCGATTCGGACTCCGATGAGCGCCCATTCGCGCGGGCCGTGAATGCCAAATGGGGGCTGGTCGGACGCGAGGTCGAGGTGGGGCATGAAGAGTTCGCTGAGGCGTTCGACCGCATTCTCGGGTGCCTCGACGAGCCCGTGGCGGGGCCCGGCGTGTTCCCTCAGCTCGCCGTCTGTGACCTTGCCCGCCGACACGGCGTCAAGGTCGTGCTCGGCGGCCAGGGAGGAGACGAGCTGTTCGGGGGGTACACACGCCACCAGGCGCTCCACCAACGCGCCCGGCTCGTCAGTGGCACTCCCGCAGAGCGGGCAAGGGCGGTGGTGAGCCTGGCAAAGCTCGGCCTGCGCGAGTGGCGACGGTTGAGGCAGACGCGACCGAGGGTCCGCGACCGTGAGCTCGACGCTTCCTTTCTCGCTTTGCTCGATCCGGTCTTCCGAGAGGAGGTCCGGCGTACTCCGGCCCTGGTCCGGGACGTGGGGGAGCTCATGCGGTGGGATCTCGAGAACTACCTGCCCGCGCTCCTCCACGTCGAGGATCGCACCAGCATGGCGGCGTCACTCGAATCCCGCACGCCGCTGCTCGACTACCGACTCGTGGAGCTCGTCCGCCGTGTGCCGGCGTCGCATCACTTCGAGCAGGGTCCCAAGTCGCTCCTCAGAGCCGCGGTCCATGACTGGTTGCCGGGCGTCGTGGCGGCCCGTACCGACAAGCGTGGATTTCCGACGCCGCTCCACCTGTGGAGAAGCCAGCCGGCGATGAAGGAGCTCGTGCTCGAGTTGACGGGATCCCGGCCCACACCGGTCTTCAGCAGTGCTTATCTCCGGCAAGCCGTGTACCTCCCCGCGAGCGAGCTCTGGACTGTGATGATGGTGCAGGGCTGGCTTCGGCGGATAACCGATGGGCGCGCTTGACAGGCCCTAAAAGGTCAGCCTAGGATCAAACATGGGTCAGGTGGTCGTGGAGGCGGTGGTCGTGTTCGTGTGCGGCGCACTCGTGGTGCGAGCGCGGACGTCGTCGACGTTCGAGCGTGCGATTGGCAACGTGCCGATGCACCGCAGTCCGCCGACGCTCGGTCTTGGGGCGCTTCTGCCGCTTGGCGTCGCGCACATCGCCGGCGCTCCGCTCCCCGGGATCCTTGTCGCCTTGGTCGTGGGCGCGTCGATCGCGATTGCGCTCGAGAGCCGCCGGCGTCCCGCGCGGATGCCCGGGCCGGTGCGGGTGGCCGTGGTGGGCTCCAGCACGTCGGCGCTGGCCCTCGACCGGGTGCTCATCAGGATGCAGGTCGAGCGCTACCGGATTGTCGGCTGGGTCGCCCCCGACCACGGTGCTCCTCCGACCCCCGGCGATAGCTCCAGCGTCCCGCGGCAGGGCGCACTAGCCGATCTGCACGAGATCGTGGTCTCGGAAGCCGTCGACGTCATTCTGTGCGCACCGCAGGTTCAGATCGACGAGGTGTCGAGCCGGCTCGGCGCGGCTGAGCCGGACGGGGGTCCGTATGTCCTCGAACTCCTCGCGTTCTACGAGGCCGCCTTGGGCCACCTTCCCGTGGACGGGGCCGGAGCGGTCCACCCTGACTTCAGTGCCGCAGGTGAGCTGCGCGCGGGTGCCGCAGCGGGCAAGCGTGCGATTGATCTCGCTGTTGCGGGGGTGGCCGTTCTCGTCGCGCTCCCGCTGCTTGCAGCGCTCGCCTGGCTGATCAGGCGTGATGGTGGGCCGGCTCTCTTCAGACAGGTCCGAATCGGCCGGGGCGGCAAACCCTTCTCCCTCTACAAGTTCCGCACCATGCATACGGGGGGTCTTGACGCGTCCTGGACCTTCATCGACGACCCGCGGGTGACACGGGTCGGCCGCGTGCTGCGCCGCACGCACCTTGACGAGCTGCCACAGCTCTGGAACGTGCTCATGGGCGACATGAGCCTCGTTGGGCCGCGCCCGGAGCAACCGGAGTACGTCGAGACGCTCCAGCAACTCGTGCCGTCGTATCGACTGCGTCACCTCGCGAAGCCGGGGATGACCGGCTGGGCGCAGGTTCGCTGCGGCTACGCGCGGTCGGCCGAGGAGTCCGTCTGGAAGCTCTGTCACGACCTGCACTACCTCAAGCACCGCTCGCTGCGGCTGGAGTTCGCCATCATGGCCAGAACGGCGCGCCTCCTATGCCGTTCGCTGCTGCGTGGATCCGGCCACGAACTCGGCGTGGCGGCGCTCACGCCTGACGAGGGCGAGTCAGAGCTCGGCGTCCTCGTATCGGGCGAGGCATCCCCGTAGCGGCGACAAGCGTCGCGGGCCCGAGCGCGAGAACCGCCCAGAGACGCTTCTCCGGGCCAGTCGAGATGAACAGGGAGGCTGCCAGCACCCCGGCAATCCCAACGAGCACCACGCGCGAAAGGATGGCCGCTTCCCAGTCGGCCACTGAGTCGAATCGCACCGCTGCTCGCCACGCCGCGTGCGCACATGTCGCCACGGCGAGAAGGAGAAGGAAGAGCCCCACGACGCCCGTCTCCGCAAGCACCTGGAGGTAGACGTTGTGGGGAGTTTGGGGCTGGTCGACTATGAGCTCCACCGAGTTGAGCGCGCCCGGTTCGCGCACGTGGCGCTTCGCCTCCGCCCGGAACTGGTTGAGGCCCGCACCGATAACTGGGTTGTCCTCTGTAATCCGCCAGGCGACGCGCCAGAGATCGGTGCGGCCCGCGTCGTCCCCGAGATTCTCGAGTCGCCCCCCTCCTACCGCCGGCAATGTCAGGGCTGTGGCGAGCAACAGCCCTAGGCCGACCAGCAGCGCCTGCTTTCGCGGTGGCCTGAGCAGAACGACGGCTGCCAGAAGGGCAACTGCCGCAGCTACGAGCGCCCCGCGCGATCCCGAAGCCACCACGCCCGCGAACAAGAGGGCGCCAGTGGCGAGGAACCCAGCGCGCGGCAGCCGCCGCGGTGTTGTGGCTGCAAGGCCTCCCGCGAAGGCGATTGCCACCACGAGCGCCGCCGCGAACGTGTTCGGATCACCCTCGGCTCCGGCGAAGCGGGATTCGGCCGGGGCATCGCTCGCAACTGCGGGCGGCCGGTCCACGAGCCCGTCGTCAATCATCCCGACTGCCACCGACAGGGTTGCGCCGGCGACGAAAGCGGTGAGGGCGAGGCGGACATGACGTGTTCTCAGGAAGCTCGCCGCGACGACCGGGAATATCGCGGCGGCGAGTAGCCAGCCCTTGATCTCGGTCCTCGCGAGGGTCCACTCCGTCGCCCAGCCGACCGAGAGCGCGAGCCAAGCCAGGAGTGGCACCACCACGAGCGCCTCCCGCCAGTGTTGCGAGACCTGCTTGAGGTGTCTGCCGCGGGCGCCCAGCAGCGCAAGCCAGGTCAGCGGCACCACCACAGCAGCCGCATTCTCGACCCTTCCGACGAAGGGCAGGCTCTCCACGAAGAGAAGCACCAGCCATGCTGCGACGAAGAGCGCAACAACCTCCCCGGCACGCGTACCCCCGGAGCCCATCTTGTCCGACTCGCTGTCGCTCCCGCCTCTGCCCAGGAATTCCCGCACCGCTGCGAGCCCGGCTCCCAGCAGCAGCCCGGCGACCAGCCAGGACACGATCACGACCCAGCTCGGCGGTCCGAGGGGCGAGACCGCCGGGCTAGCCGTCCTAAGGAGCGAGAACGTCGGGTCAGCTGCCTCCGCGCGAACGGTTTCAAGGACCGCCAAGTCGCGGCCGAGCCGCTTCGAGGCACTCGCGTCTCTCGGGGCTCGCTCACGAACGCGGAGCTGGTCGATCCTTGTATCGATCGCCGGGCGAAGGGCTTCCCAGCGGAGTGCCAGTACCTCCCGGGCGTACGTGTTGGCGATACGGGCGGCGATCCTGGGGTCCTCCGCGGTGGCGCTTACGGCGAGGACCTCAGTGCCGCCGATCGCGTCGACTGCGACCGCGTCACTGACATCGGCTGCGGACCATCCCTCAACCATGGCGGCTACGGCATCCGGAGCCGCGGGCGTCTCGAGTGCCTTCGCGGCAGTCTGCATCGTCCGGGCGTCCACGCCCGAGCTGTGAATGAGACCCAGGCCGAGGAACGTTTTGTCCTTCGGCGGGAGCGCGGTAACCAAGACCTCGGCGTTCGACCGGTATTCCGTCGACCGAGTTGAGACGATCGCTATCCCCACGGCGAGTCCTGCCACTGCAGCGGCCGCGATGAGCGCGCAATGCCTGCTGAGGCGACGCATCCGGTCCGCCTAGCTAACCACCAAGCGCCGGACCGGTGCCACGATCCCCTCGTTCAGTTGCAGATGCCGCAGCGTCCGCCGGCGCCCGAGGTTGAGCCCCGCGTCGTGCGCGATCGAGCACGCGTCGAGATCGGCTTCCTGGAGCTCGTGCCGACCTCGCTCATCCGGGCAGGTCCGTTCGCGTGAACCGGAAGATGGCCGCCTCGTGGGTGATCGTCCGAAGCGGGTTCACGTGCACGTGCTTCCCGCCGCGGCTGTCGCCGCGCGCGAGCCGCACCCCGGGCGACGGGCCACGCCGGGGCGGCACGCGGGTGACGGCCAGTCGAGCCACGGCTCGGCGCTCCCGTCGCGGTGCGCCACCCACACCTGCGCAACCCCCTGCGCGAGGCCCAGCAGAGCGCGCTCGCCGTCAACCGGCGTGGCGTAGTAGGTGACGTCGGGCAGCTCGGCGTCGACGGTGGTGTCGCCGGTCGCGCGGTGCCAGCGCACGACGTGGTTCTGCTCGAAGTCGGCGTCGGTCGACCACAGCACCACGTCGTCGAAACCGACGAACGCGCACGCGCGATGGATCTGAGTGCCGTGCCCGACCCACTCGAACGTGCTCGCGCCGTCCAAGGAGCGACCGACGAAGCAGTGCTTGTCGCGGTCGCCGGTGCCGATCCAAACCGAGCCGTCGCGGTCGCAATGCACCGCGTGGATGTGGCGCACCTGCCCCGGCTCGAACTCGAACGCCAGCTCCCACTGTTCACCCGCGTCGCGGCTTCGCCATAGACCGGTGGAGCGGTCACCGGACGCGGTGACGTACTCAGCGAAGTACAGGGTGCCGTCGGCGGCGCGGTCAAGACCGAACGCCATCAGGCGCCCCGAAGGGTGGTCGGATGCGCGCGATGCGACGAAAGCCTCCGCCGAGGTCGCTGCGATAGATGGAGTAGCCGAGCGACGCCCAGACGCTGTTGCCGTCCTCGTGCTGCAGCACCAGGTGCGGCGCCACGTGCGCCGCGATGCCCTGGTGGTCCACCTCGCGCCACAGTACCCACGGCGGCGTGCGCAGCTCCAGCCACCACCCGAGGACGAGCAGCACCAGGACGAAGACGAGCACGGCCAGCATGGGTACGCGCGCACGCTACCCGCCCACGAGTCGCTCGAGCAACCGGGCCCAGGCCCCATCGACGTGCCGAAGGTTGTTGACCACCAGGCTGGCATCGACGGTATCGCGCTGTAATTCCTCGTCCTCGTCAACAGCCGCGATCTGCTCCGCCGAGCCGTGGAGCACGATGTAGCCGTTCAGCTCGCCTTGCGCCGGAGCAGCACCACGTCGAACTTCTCGAGGCGGCCTTCCTGCTTCATCCGTCCGCAGATACCCATTGCATCGTTGAAGGTCGAGCCCGCGTTCCTCGCCGCCGGAGACAGCGTTCCGCAACTGATAAAGAGCACTCGGTCAGCCATACGAGTCCGTCCGACCGGCGGCTGCTCGTGGCCCCGAGCGCCCGCCCGCGACCGCGCGAGTGGGAGCCAAGCGAGCGGTCGGTCGCCCAGCCGGAACGGCTACCCAAGGGCCGGGGCGCTCGAGCCCAGTCCGGCCACCGAAGCTAACACCAAGCGGTTGACGCGAGGCCAGGATCGTGTGGGCAACCAACGGTTCCATGCGCTGGGGGTGACTCGCACGCCGTGGCTTCCGCGGCGCGGGCCTGCCGCGCCAGCTCCACCAAGCGTTGCGCGCTAGCTCGCATAATCCCGCCGACGAACGCCGTCGGCGTGCCATTGCTTGCTTATGCGGCTGAGAGGACTCGAACCTCCACGGGGTTGCCCCCACGACGACCTGAACGTCGCGCGTATGCCAATTTCGCCACAGCCGCGTGGTGGCTCAAAGATAGACGCTTAGGGGGTTGGCGCCTCACGAACACATGTTCGCATGCGGTCCGGATGGAACGTCCAGGGTGCGTCCAACAAAAGTCATTGAAATTTCAGCTCGCGCCGATGAATCCCGCATGGGTAAGGGGTCTGCATACGGCTCCCCAGCCCGCTGGCTCGCGGGCCTTGCCGCAATTGGCGCGATGTGGGTCGTCGCGTCCGCGC
>Ga0299913_10004980_pt1 | contig 11273 bp, 13 predicted proteins | sample RVTome_9_FD_201360 | JGI IMG/M metagenome (GOLD analysis project Ga0299913, IMG submission 201360) | Soil microbial communities from uranium-contaminated site in the Upper Colorado River Basin, Wyoming, United States - RVT155D38 (version 2) ... | reverse complement strand
GCATCGTCAGATCACCGATCGCGCGTGGATGTCACGGACCGTATCGATGGTGTCGGCGTCTTCGACACCCTTGTCGGGCCGGTAGCCCTTCACACGCGCGAAGCGAAGGGCCACCCCTCCGGGATACCGCGTGCTCGTTTGGAGACCGTCGAACGCAACCTCGACGACGAGCTCCGGGCGCACGTGCACGGTGATGCCCTCGCGGCTCGTCTCGATCTGCTGCAGTCGTTCCGTCTGCCAGGCGAGCATCTCGTCGGTCATGCCCTTGAAGGTCTTGCCGAGCATGACGAACCCGCCGGTCGCCGGGTCGCGAGCGCCGAGGTGCAGGTTGCTGAGCCATCCCTGCCGGCGACCGTGCCCCCACTCGGCCGCGAGGACCACGAGGTCGAGTGTGTTCGCACGCTTCACCTTGATCCAGCTCGCTCCTCGACGTCCCGCCTCGTACGGCGCGTCGAGCGCTTTCACCATCACACCCTCGTGGCCGCGCGCCAGGGCGTCGTCGAGGAATCGCTCCGCCTCCTCGACGTCGTCGGTCACGATCCTCGTCACACGCAACTCCTTGGGGACCCGTTCTTCGAGGGTGGCGAACCGCTCGGCGGCGGGATGGTCGATCAGGTCCTGCCCGTCGAGGTGCAGGACGTCGAAGACGAACGCGGAGAGTGGGTAGTCCGCGCGGAGCTCCTCGAGGTCACGTCGGCTGCGGCTCCCGAACCGGCTCATCGTCAGGCCGAAGGGATGCGGACGTCCGTCGGGCCGGAGGGCGATCGCCTCGGCGTCGAAGACGGCCGCTTCCAGCGGGAGACGCCGGATCGTCTCCACGATCTCCGGCACCCGACCGGTCACATCGGCCAGGTTCCGCGTGAACACACGGACCTCGTCCCCGTGCCGGTGGATCTGGATCCGGGCGCCGTCGAGCTTCCATTCGACGGCGGCAGGCTGGATCCGTTCGAATGCGGCGCGGATGTCTTCGGCGGACTGGGCGAGCATGGGCTTCAATGGGGTCAGGAGCGAGAGTCGGAATCGGGTGAGGGCGGCGCTGCCTCCTTCGATCGCCGCGGCGGCAACGGCGCCCAAGTCGCCGGCCAGCATCGCCGCCCGGCGGACCTCGGGAGCGGGCACCTCCGCGGCTCGTGCGACGGCGTCGACCATCACGCCTTCGAGGGCACCCTGGCGGATGTCACCCATCAGGAGGCCGCGCAGGAAGTCGTGTTCCCGCTCGGTGGCCCTCCCGAACAGATCGTGGAGCGCTTCTCGACGCGCCGCCTGCGACCCGGCGCCGCCGAGGCTGCCGATCCGGTCGAGGGTCTCATCGACCTCGACGAGCTCGAGTGTGGCATCCGTCGCCGGCGAGGACACGCTTCGGAGCGACGCCCACCCCACCCCGATCGAACCGTGAGGGAGCGCGCCGGACAGGTAGGCCACCGCGATGGGGACCTCGTCGGAACGAAGTCCCGACAGCACCGACGAGAGTCGCTCGACCTTCTTCAAGCGGGACGAGGTCGCGGCGACGTCTGCCGACGCCGCCGCGACCTCGTCCAGGAGCATCCGTTCCCTACGAGCCCTCGGGCGGTGGCCCCATCGGGCTCATCAACTGGAAGTAGTTGTTGTCCGGGTCCGAGAACGTGGCGATCTGGCCCTCCATCTCCTCGCTCACCTGGCCGGGCGTGTAGGGCTCTTGCACCACCGTTGCGCCGGCGGCCTTGAACTTCTCGAAGTCACCCTTCACGTCGGCCGTCTCGATGTTCCAGAGGATCCGGCCGGGCTGGGTGTTGTTCCCCTTCACCTGGTCGTGCGGCCCCACGGTCACCCAGCCGGTGCCGACCTGCCAGCCGGTGTAGCCGCCGTCGTCCCAGCCCGGCTCCCCGAAGAGCTTGGTGTAGTAGTCGACCAGACGCTTGGGATCCTCGGACCCGATCAAGATGCTGTTCAAGTCCACGCTTCCTCCCTTTCCTCGATGGTGCCCGTGAGCCCCAACCTATCGTCGCCGCTCTGGGGAGGTCGAGGGATCGACGTGGGCACGGAGCCAATCGTTGAGCGGCTTCGACGCGCGGAGGAACTCGACGACCCGATCCTTGGCCTTGCGGTTCCCCAACCACGCCCCTGCAGGCCACTCCCGCCACGTGATGATGCCCTTGAACCGGAGGAGCTCGATCCGGGGATGATCCTTAGGGTAGCCCTTCGGGGCGGTCTTCAGCGCCTCGTGGCCGGAGACGTCGATCCCCGCCTCGCGCGTCTCCCGCACCACGTTGACGAGCTTGCCGCCGGACCGCGTGGCGCTCACGGCCTCCCGGTAGCGATCGAGCTGGTCCGGCGCCATCTCCCACATCCCGGATCCCGCACCCAGACCGTCGGACGTGAGCTGCACGTAGCCGTCGCCGACGGTCGCTCCGATGTTGGTCTTGTACGGCGACTTGTCGGCGCTGAATCGGATGTCCCGATAGGGTCGGAAGATCCGACTGTCGCCGAACTCCGGCTCCAGCTCCGCCAGCAGCTCCTCCATCGGGGCGCGGACCATCGAGTCGTAGATACCCCTGTTCCGCTGCCAGTAGGTCTTGGAGTTGTCGGCCTCGAGGCCCTCGAAGAACTCGATGGCTTCCACCGGCCAGCCGCGGAACGTCATGCCGGGACCCTACGCGGCCGTCAGCTCGACGGGATGCACCGCGAACGTGCGGAGCTGGCCGTCGCGCCAGACGAGTGCGTCCACCGACCGGCCGATCACTTCTCCGACCATCAGCCGTTGGAGATCGCGTGCGTCCGCGATCGGCACGTCGTTGAGGGCGACGATCAGGTCGCCGGACATGATGCCGGCGAGCGCGGCGGGGCTGCCTTCGACGACCTGCATGACCTCCACGCCGTCATCGCGCCCCACGGCCGCGGCCGCTCGGGGCGGGAGCGGCCGCCCGCCGCCGGCGATCCCGATGTACGCACGTTCGAACCTCCCCGCGGTCATCAGGGCATGCATGATGCTGCGCGTTGAGTCGTCGATCGGCACGGCGAGACCGAGCCCTACACCGGCGACGGCCGTGTTGATCCCGATGACCCTCGCTCGACCGTCGGCGAGCGCCCCTCCCGAGTTCCCCGGATTCAGCGCGGCATCGGTCTGCACGACGTTCTCGACCACCCGGCCGGCGTGCACCGGGAGCGCTCGACCGAGCGCGCTGACGACGCCGGCGGTGATCGAGCCCGTGAACCCCATCGGGTTTCCGATCGCGACGACGAGCTGGCCGACGCGCAGCCGAGACGCCTCACCGAGCTCCGCGGATACGAAGCCGCTTCCCTGGAGACGGAGGACGGCGAGGTCGGAGAGCTGGTCTCGGCCGACGACATCGAACGGGACCTCGCGCCCGTCGACGAACGAAGCCGAGCCGCGATCGACCCCGCCGACGACGTGCGCGGAGGTGAGCGCGAACCCGTCGGGCGTGATGACGACGGCGGAACCCGCTCCCTCGACGCCTGCACCGCGGACCCGCTGACGCACACGGAGGCTCGCGACCGAGGGGATCAGCCGTTCCGCGACCGAGGTGACGACGGTCGAGTACGCGTCGAGCGCCTCGTCACCGGGGTCGAAACACTCGTCCATACTCACCTTGTACCGCAGAACGCTTCGAACGACGCTTGCGGATCGCAACCAAGCTTCTCGAAGGCCAGGATCAGGGGGGACACCGCAAGCCGGCCAAAGTGACTCCGACGAGTCGGCGGACCGCGGCCCTGGAGGACACGCCTCTGGCTGCTGCGAGGGCATGGAGGCAGTAGCTCGCGAGCTCATCGGGTGGGACTTCCTTGCGGAGGACGCCGGCATCGACGCCCTCTTCCAGCAGGTTGCGGATCATGTGGTGGAGACGTTGCTCCGCCACGGCCACGTGCTGGTCCCGATGGAGGAACGCCGCGAGCTCGGCGTCGTGGTGCCCGTGAGACTCGTGGGAGATCATCGCGTACGCCTCGAGCACGGCCTGGAGCCGCTCGCCCGGGTCACCAACTTGGTCCCGGATCTCGGCCAGATATTCCAAGTGGCCGGCGATCTGCCGTTCGTGCCAGGCGAACAGGATCGCTTCGACGTCCGGGAAGTACTTGTACAAGGTCGCCCGTCCGATCCCGGTCTCCTCGGCGATCTGCGACATCGTCACCGACAGGAGCCCGTGGTGGGCCACTAGTTCGGCGGTGGTGTCGAGGATCGCGACACGCACTTCCCGCCGATGCGCCTCGACCGTGTCGTTCCAGAGCTTCGGCATCGCCGCAGTATACGCAGTGACTGCCCTCGACACACTCTGCTTTGACAGCGACGCTATGTCTCGTAAACTCCTCCACGAGATCGCGGACCGCTCTGCAACTCCCGACGAAGGAGGAGGCCATGGCTCCCCCGTCCCTCGATCCCGGCACCGGCGACGACACCGGCGGTGTGGGGCCAGACCGAGGGTCGACCACGGGCATGCCGCGCTGGGTGAAGGTGTTCCTGATCGTCGCTCTCGTCGTCGTCCTGTTGTTCGTCATCCTGCTCCTCACCGGGGGTGGCCACGGCCCCGGTCGCCACAGGACTGAGGCGGGGGCGACAGTGGCGGGCCAGCGGACGCGGCAAAAGCAGTCCGAACTGTCGACGTCACGACCCTCGACCTGATGACCTTCGACCCGAGCAAGATCCACGTGTCGGTGGGAGAGACGGTCACGTTCCTGGTTACCAACGCCGGCAACGCTGCCCACGACTTCACCCTGGGGGACGCCGCGATGCAGCAGGAACACGCCGACGCGATGGCCCATATGCCTGCCGGGATGGCCCATGACAATTCCAACAGCATCACCCTGCAGCCTGGGGAGACCAAGGAGCTGACCTGGCGGTTCGGCGACGCCGCGACCCTCGAGTACGCCTGCCATCAGCCGGACCACTACCAGGCGGGGATGCGCGGCGAGATCACGTTCGCGTGACGCAGGCCCTCTGAGATGCGAGAGAGATGACGATGTCTCCTGGTCTCCGCAAGTTCGCGCTTGCCGTACATCTCACGCTCTCCATCGGGTGGATCGGCGCGGTCGCTGCCTACCTGGCTCTGGACGTCGCCGCTGCGAGCAGCCAGGACGCGCAGACGTTGCGTGCCGCCTATCTGGGGATGGAGTCGATCACCCGGAACGTGATCGTCCCATTGGCCCTCACCTCCTTGCTCACCGGGCTCGTCATGTCGCTGGGGACCAAGTGGGGGTTGTTCCGACACTATTGGGTCCTGATCTCACTCATGTTGACCGTCATCGCGACGGCAGTGTTGCTTGTGGAAGTGCGGGTGATCCGCTCCCTCGCAGACATGGCAGCAGATCCCGCAACGTCCGGTGAGCATCTTCGTGCGATGCCGAGCACACTCGTCCACTCCGTTGGTGGGACGGTCGTGTTGCTCGTGATCCTGATGCTGAACGTGTATAAGCCACAGGGCCTGACCCGGTATGGGTGGCGCAAGCAACAGCAGCTGCGTTCACCCTCCCGGCGATATTGATCCCGAGACGAAGGAGCCGGGGACGATCTCGTCCCCGGCTCCCGCCCCACTCTTTCTTGCGCGTCCTGCGCTTAAGAGGGAACGTCTCCCGTGTACCGGAAGATGAACAGGCCGAAGTCGCGATCGCTCAACACAGCGATCCGGTCACCGTTCTCATCCTCCGCGAGGGCAACGCCCCAGAAGTTGTTGCCCTCGTCACTGATGTAGAACCCGACTTCTTCGGGAGCCGCCGGATCCGTGAAGTCGACCACACGGAAGCCGCCCGCATACCAGGAGAAGTACGCGAGCTTGTCATCATCGATGTTCGGTCCGCCTTCGTTCGGGTCCCCGCGCGGAACCTCGACCTCGTGGACCGTCAGGTCCCCGAAGCAGATCGCGAAGTCCTCGTCCGCGGTCTCCGGGATCGAGATCTGGGCGATCTCCGTCGGGTCGCTGGGGTCTGAGGTGTCGACAACCCGCGTGTAGCCCCAGCCGTCGAAGACCGCCGTGATGTCCACGTCGAACCCGACTTCGCCGATGTCCGGCTCCAGGTCTTCCGGGTCCCCAACCGGGTAGGGGACCGTGAAGTCAGGCGCCCGGCCGAAGAGCTCGTGCATCGCCGTGTGGGTCGTGCAGACCGTAGCGATCTGCTCGTCAGCCGGGAAGGCTCCGAACCCGCAGTTCGGCGGATCGTCATCGGCAGCGCCTCCGGCCAGGTGTCGGCCGGTGAGGATCACCGCGTCCCAGCCCTGGTCCGTGGCGTTGTCCGCTTTCTCGCCGGGGAAGCAGGCTGCCTCGGGGTTGTTCGGGTCGTCCGTGGGCCCTCGCTGGAGCACGATGATCTGCTCCTCCCCGGCCTCCAATGTTGCCGGCGGGATGACCGAGTCGGCCGCGGGGATCGGCGTCGACACACCGGGGCATCCGTAGCCGCCGTAGGCAACTGGTCCATTCAGCCGCTTGTCCTCGAGGATCGTGACGGGAGCGCCGCCGACGCCGACCGTCGAGTACTCCTCCGGAGCGTCCGGTCCGGTCGTTCGAGTGAGGGGGTTCGTCCTGTAGGAGTCGAAGTCCTCGTCGGTGCCGAGGAACACGCTGCCGTCGCTGTTCCATTCGCCCTGGTGCGCGTTGCCCTCGGGAAGGAGGCATTCGCCGAGTTCTTCCTCGAGGACCTGATCGCACTCTGCGTAGTCGAAGTCGCCGACGATCTCGGGGTTCTCGGGATCGGTGACGTCGACGTCGATCCATCCGGCGTCCCAGTCCGACACCATCAGGTGCCACTTCCCGTCGGGGAATTGCAGGACGTCGAAGTCGTGCGAGGTCTTCAGCGCACCGTGTGCGTCGACGTTCACACCCGGGAGCTCTGTCTCAGAGACGAGTTCGGGCGCGGTGGGATCGGTGATCTCGAACAGGTCGACGTCTTCGACCTCCTCGTTGTCGATCGCCGCCGCATACGCTTCGCCGTCGCCGGTGTCCCAGGCGATCACGCTGTGTGCCTCGTTCGCCCGGTTCCCGTGCAGGTCGAAGTCGCCGAAGTCGTCGACCAGAGTCACCGGGTTCGTCGGGTCATCGATGTCGTAGATCGTGATGCCGCCCGGGTTGAGCTTCGGGTTCTTCTTCGCCAGGCACCACTCGTTGCTGACGACCAGGATGTCTCCGGTGTAGGCATCCGTGTCGATGTGCAGCGCCTGGATCCCCTCTGTTTGATAGCCCGTGCCGCCGGCGTTCAGGAAGCCGACCTTCACCGGGTTCTCGGGGTCGCTGAAGTCGACGATGTGGACGCCGCCGGTCTGGCACTTGGCGCCCCAATCCCCGACGTATGCGTACCAGGTGCCGTCTGAGCTCGTCGCCATGGCCGAGACGTCCGAGATGTCCCCGTCCTGCGACGTGAGCTTCAGTTTGCCGACGAGGTCGACGTTCTCGACGGCTCCTTCGATGTGGCCCTCGGCGGGCCCGTGCTGTGCGTGAGCATGGTGTGTGTAGTAGAAGTCGTCCGCCGCGAAGTCCTCGTCGGCGTGTCCTCCCGGCGGTGGATGCGCGGTGTGTCCGGACGCGGCTGTGGACATCAACCCGAGGACGAGGGTCAATCCACCTACGAGTGCGAGCGGTTTCCTAGCTCTTCCCCGTCTTCCTGAGATTCCCCTCATATCGATGCTCCTTGTTGAAGCGTCATGGTCGTTGGATACCAGTGCTGCCGATCCGTCGCTGTCTCAGCGATCACCCCCTCGGTCCAAGCGGGTCCGTTGATGATCGCGAGAGATCAGATCCGGGGCGGGGTGCGGCAGAGACTCGTCGCGGGGTGGTGAGGAGGGCGACGTGAACCCAAGATACCGTGCCGCTCGCTCTGGACTGCCAGCGTCGTTCTAGGCGGGGGCCGGGTGAGATCTGCGATCACCTGTCCTAGATCTTTGGCAACCACTTACCTTACAGAACCCGCGTCCAGGCCGCCGCTCGCATATCTCAGCCTCCTCTTCTTCCACGACGTCGAAGTCGAGAAAGACTCCGATGCACCGGTCCGTAGTCTGCCCGAAAGAAAGAGAGATGAGGCCGGTCCTCCAGCGACGGGGGACCGGTCTCCTCGCGCCCCGGATCGACCGGAGGATGGCCTGCCTTCGGCGATAGCCTGTCGCCATGAATGGCCAGAGGCATCCGCGGCTGCTGCCGGTGCCCGAAGAGGCCCGGGTGACGCCGATCGAGCTGTTCTTCGACCTCGTCTTCGTGTTCTCCCTGACGCAGGTCACCGCGCTCATGGCCGAGGACCTCACCGCGCACGGCCTCGTCCGAGGGCTGCTCGTGCTCGCGCTCCTCTGGTGGTCGTGGGTGGGCTACGCCTGGCTCGCCAACGTCGTGCAGGCGGAGGAGGGCCTCGGGCGGGTCGCGGTGTTCGGCGCGATGGCCGCGATGTTCGTGATGGCGGTATCGGTGCCCGAGGCCTTCAACGACCTACGGGGCGGACTCGACGGACCGGTCGTGGTCGCGTTCGCCTATCTCGCCGTGCGGGTGCTGCACCTCGTGATGTTCTTCGTGCTCTCGGGCGATGACCCCGGCCTGCGACGCCAGGTCTGGAAGTTCAGCCCGTCCGTGATCGGGAGCACCGCCGTGTTGCTGGTCGCCTCGCAGCTGGAGGGTCCCGCGCAGACGCTCACGTGGGTCGGCGCACTGTTCGTCGACTACTTCGGGACGATCCTCGGTGGCGCGTCGGGATGGAGGCTTCGCTCTGCCTCCCATTTCGCCGAGCGTCACGGGCTCATCCTGATTGTCTCCCTCGGTGAGTCGATCGTCGCGATCGGTGTCGGCGTCGCGCAGGAGGCGATCTCGTGGCCGATCATCGTGGCGTCGGTCCTCGGGCTGACGGTCGCGGGTTGTATGTGGTGGGCGTACTTCGACGTCGTGTCGATCGTGGCCGAGCGCATGCTCCGCCGGGCGGAGGGCGAGGAGCGGTCGCGGCTGGCTCGCGATGCCTACAGCTATCTCCATATGCCGATGGTGGCCGGGATCGTCCTCGTCGCGTTGGGCATGAAGAAGGTGTTGGAGTATGTCGGCGACACCGAGGCACACGACCTGTCGGACCCACTCCCGCTGTTGCCACTCGGCGCGTTCTACGGGGGCGCCTCGCTCTACCTCCTCGCGCATTCGGCGTTCAAGTACCGGACCTGGCACAAGGTGACGGGGCGGCGGCTCGCGGTCGCGGTCTTACTCGGCGTGCTGATACCGGCCGCGGGGAACCTGCCCGCCCTCGCGGCGCTCGGAGTGCTGACCGTGGTCCTGATCGCGTTGATCGCTTCCGAGGCCGTGCAGTACTCCGAGCTTCGCGAGCAGGTCCGGCACGAGGACGATCCGCACGAGGACGATCCGGTGGAAACCCTCGAGCAACACGACGCCTGAGACACGACTCAGCTACGCGCGAGGACGAAGCAGAGCACGGCCAGCACGAGCGCGAGTGGCCCCCAGAGGAATCGTTCCCACGGGCTCGAGGATGCGAAGTTCATCAAGGCGCCGACCAGGAGCACGCCCACGAGGATCCAGGCTCCCCATCGCGCGGGCGTGCCCGATATGGGAGATACGTCGAACCCTGCCCGCCCGAGCACGATGAGCGCCGCGAACAACCAGAAGACCACCGCGGCCGCGCTGGCGATTCGGAGGCCCGTCGGCAGGTGGGTCCGGGTCCCGCCCCACGCGGCCCGTCCGAGTGGTGCGCCCAGGGCCAGCGCCGCCTGGAAGAACACGATCACGAGGAAGCTGACGGCCGCGGCAACGGCAACACCTCGAGCCGTCGCCGCGGCAGCGATCAACGCGCTCATCGACCGCCCCATCGGCCGTCTTGCTTGGCCCTCTCGACCTCGGCGAGGCCGGCCTCGGTCATCCGGCCTTCCTTGATCAGTTTCGCGACCCGCGTGCTTCGCCAGTCCTCCGTGGTGACGAAGTGGATCGGATCTCCTGTCATCTTCATGCCGTCACCTTAGGCACCGCGTGACCGAGTGCCTGGAGCGATGAGCAGGTCTGGGAGATCGGGTGGGCTGTGCTTCCGAGCGGCGCTTCGACCTCTCCCTCCGACCGTGCGACATGGGTTTGCTACGGTGACCCCATGAGCACGTCGGTGATGGGAGACGCCTTCGCCCATCACGTGTGGGCGACGCTGCGGTTGATCGACGAGTGTCTGAAACTCACCCCCGAGCAACTCGAGACCGCCGTTCCGGGGACGTACGGCTCGATCCTCGACACGATGCGGCACACCGTCGGGGCCGACTCCTCCTACCTGTTCGTTCTGAGTGGAGGGCTGACTCCCTTGATCGATGAGGATCACATGGAGCTCCCGGAGCTCCGGAGCGTGATGAAGAGCTACGGCACGGCATGGTCGGAAGTCCTGAGAGATGACCTCGATCCGGATGCTGTTCTCGAGAGACACCGTGACGACGGATCTGAGACCCACGCCCCGCTCAGCATCCGGCTCGCGCAGGCGCTGCACCACGGGACCGATCACCGGAGCCAGATCTGCACGGCCCTCACGACGCTCGGCGTGGAACCGCCGGCGATCGATGTCTGGGACTTCGGATGGCAGGATGGCCGCGTCGTGGAGATCCCGCCCACGGCCTGACGCGCCTCACGCTTCTTCGGCCCGCGTCTGCTCGGGTGCCGTTGGCCGCCAACCCCCGAACGGCTCGGCCAGTCGATCGGCCGACGTGGGTCCCCACGACCCCGGCGCGTACGTCTCGAGAGGAGGCGGATCGTCCAGCAGGGGTTGGACGATCCGCCACATCTCCTCGACCACGGCCTGGTGCGGGAACAGGGTGGCATCGCCGACCAGGGCGTCACCGAGCAGGCGCTCGTACGGGCTCGGACTTCTGGCGAGATGCTCCTGGAACGAGACGTCCAGATGCACGGGCTCCGCCGATTCGCCCGAGGCGTCCTTCACGAGGACACCGATGCTGGCGCCCGCATCCTTCCCGATCCTGATCGAGATGTGGTTGTGATGTCGGGCCTGCTCCGTGTGGTCGCCCAGCAGGATCGGCGGAGGCCGCCGGAAGAGCACGCGGACCTCGGTCATCGTCGTGGCCATCATCTTCCCGGCCCGGATCAGGAACGGAACGCCGGACCATCGCCAGTTGTCGATCCGCAGGCGGAGAGCCGCGAACGTCTCGGTGTTGGATCCGGGACGCACGCCGTCCTCGTTGGCGTAGCCCTCGTACTGACCTCGCATGTAGTGAGTGGGATCCGCGGCGGGGATCGCGTGGAGCACGTCGAGGCGACGATCGGCGATCGCCTCCCTGCTTCCCGCCGGTGCCTCCATAGTGACCAGAGCCAGGACGTGAAGGAGGTGGTTCTGGA
>Ga0299913_10004979_pt1 | contig 11273 bp, 8 predicted proteins | sample RVTome_9_FD_201360 | JGI IMG/M metagenome (GOLD analysis project Ga0299913, IMG submission 201360) | Soil microbial communities from uranium-contaminated site in the Upper Colorado River Basin, Wyoming, United States - RVT155D38 (version 2) ... | reverse complement strand
GGCGACGGCAACGAGTCGGCGCACAAAGCCCGGAGCGTTCGGCTGCCGTGCCGCCAGCTTGAGCAGGGCCGTCATGGGCGGCCCGTCGTCGACGAGCGTGCGCACGTAGCCTTCGGGCTCGGCCAGGTCGGTCGCGCGCGCGAGCGACCCAAGGGCGGCCGTCGAGTCGCCCGCGGCGTGATGGGCGAGAGCCTGGACGACCAGGATGTCGATGACGCTCCCGGTCCTCCCGCCGGCCTCGGCCGCTGCGAGCAGGCGAGCGAGGAACTCGAGAACCTCGCCGATCCCGTGGTCGGCCCGGTCTCCCCGGGCGCGCACCAGCAGCAGCCTGGCCAGGGTGACGTGCTCGAACTCGCGCAGGTACGTGAGATCGTCGGCGGTTGACAGGCCGTGCTCGCGCGCCCACGCCAGGGCCTGCGGGAGCCTGCCCGCGGCGATCGATACGCGGGCCTTCAGGGCGGCGACGGGGCGCACGTCCGGGGAGAAGTCGCCGACGTACAGGCGCTCGGCCTCAGCGAGGAGCTCGAGCGCGCCGTCCAGGTCCCCTTCGGCCTGCCGGATTCTGGCCATCGCGACACGCGAGCGATACGGGTTCTGCGGCAGGCCGTTCTCGTCGCCCAGGTCCTGGCTTGCCCGCAGGTGCTCGCGGGCGGCCTCGAGATCGTTGCGCTCCCGCAACACGTCGCTCATGCCCACGTGCATGTCCGCGGCGCCCCGCAGGACAGGTTCATCCGCACGAATCGCAAGTCGCAGGCCCCATTCGTAGGCGCTCAGCGCCTCGTGGAGCCGGCCCTGCGCGATCCGGATGTCGGCCGAGGCGATGGTCAGGCCGACGATGTCGGACAGGTGCCCGACCCGCTCGAAGCTCGCCATGGCGTCGGCGTAGCACCGCTCCGCGGCCTCGAGATCGGCGCTCGTCCAGGACGCGAGGCCGAGGAGCGCGGCCGCGGCTCCACGTCCGACGTGGTCGTCCGCCCGGACGAGGTCGAGCGCCCGGCGGGCATGCGCCATCGTCCCCGACACATCGCCGCGAAGGAGGGCATGTCCGGCGCGGTGAACGGCGATCGAGCCCGGGAGACCGCGGAAAGCCTCCTCGTCGACGACGACCATGGCGGACGGTCGTCCGTCGGGTCCGGTCTCCGCCCCGGCCGTCGCGTCCAGCCATCGTTCGGCGTCCCGGAGGCGCGCTTCGACGCCCTCGGTCTGGCCCCGCACCAGGATGGATCCGGCATACGCGTTGCTGAGCACCGGTCGCGTGCGGATCAGCTCATCCGGGAGCGCTTCGAGCCACTGACGCAACGTGGCCTCCCGCCGAACCTGGCGCGTCGCGGGGATCGCGAGCTCGATCAAGTCGGCCGCTCGCGCCGGGTCATCGCCGGCCACCAGGTGGCGGATCGCCTCGAAGCGTTCGTTGTTGCGCTCGTACCACTCGCCTGCGCGCCGGTGCAGGTCCGCCACGAGGTCGGGCTGCTCATCCAGGAGGCGCGTGCGAAGCACGTCGGCAAACAGGTGGTGGTACCGATACCAATGGCGCCGGTCGTCAAGGGGAACGACGAACAGGTTCGCCCTCTCGAGCACCTCGAGCGTGGCCCTGCCATTCTCCTGGCCGGTCACGGCATCGCACAGCGGTCCGCTCAACCGGGCCAGGATCGAGGTCTGCAGCAGGAATGCCCGGATCTGCTCGGGCTGTCGGTGCAGGACCTCCTCGACGAGATAGTCGACGATGTAGCGGTCGTCCCCGCTGAAGCCGGCGATGAAGCCGGCGGCGTCCTGCCGGCCCTGCATCGAGAGTCCCGCCAGCTGGAGCGCCGCGATCCAGCCTTCGGTGCGTCCCTCCAGGGCCGCGACGTCGCGTGCGGACAGGTCGAGCCCCATGACGTCGTTCAGGTATGCCTCGGCCTCGTCGGCCGTGAAGCGCAGGTCGGCGGCGCGGATCTCGACGAGCTCGCCACGCGCGCGCAGGCGACTCAACGGCAGAGCAGGATCCGCGCGCGTGGCGATCACCAGCTGCACCTGCGGAGGCAGGTGCTCGAGCAGGAAGGCCATCCCCGCCTGGATGTCGGGCACGTCGACCAGGTGATAGTCGTCGAGCACCAGCACGATCCGCGTCGGCGCGCTACCGAGCTCATTGAGCAGCGCCGCAAGTACCGTCTCGATCGGCGGCGGCTGGGGGTCCCGCAGGGCGGACAGGGCGCCGGCACCGACCCCCGGTGCGACCGTCTGCAGGGCGGTGATCAGGTACGTCCAGAAGGCCAAGGGTTGGCTGTCGGTCTCGTCGAGGGAGAGCCACGCCACGGACCGCTCGCCGGTCGGCCGGGCCGCGAGCCACTCGGCCAGGAGCGTCGTCTTGCCGAAGCCGGGCGGGGCGGAGACGAGGATCAGCCTGGACTCGGCTCCGTGGCGGAGGCGGTCGCTGAGTCTCCGGCGAGCAACCGGACGACGGCGCAGCCGGGGAACGTAGAGCTTGGTCTCGAGCAGTGGGCCGGTCACGCGACGATTGTGCGCAACCCGGCATGCCCGGACATGCCGCTCAAGAGGAGTAGCTGCGGCCCGACGACCGCAGCTCCTCGGCCACGGTCTCGATGGCCATCCCGACCGACGCCGGGTCGGTCTCGCCCTTCACGAGGGCCTGGACCTGGGTGTCGATCTCGGCGGTGATCTCGGGCTCCCACAGCCAGTCGAACGGCGTGATGGCGTCCTCGAACATCGGCAGAAACTCCTGCGCCACCTCGTTCTCGATCGCCACGTTCGAATCGGGCAGCGGCGACCAGGACTGCGACCCCTCGACGACGGCCCGGTCGACGTCCGGCCGGCTCGCGTACTCGAGGAACGCATGGACGCTGTCGCGGCTCGCAGCCGCCTCGGCCGGCAGTGCGAAACCGCCCCAGGCCAGGATCGGGCGCGGTCTCGGGGCCCCGTCCACGAGGGGAGGCGGCGCGACATGGAGGTCGAACTCGGCGGCCGGGGAGCCGGCCAGCAATGGCGCCAGCATCCACGAGCCGTTGTAGGTCATGGCGGCCGTTCCCTGGAGCAGGAGCTGCTGCATGGTCGCGTAGTCCGTGGCACCGGATCCTTCGAGCAGGACGCCCGACGCCCGGAGGTCGGCGATGGCCTGGAAGGCTTCGATCCACTCGGGACTGTCGTAGCGGAGCTCGCCCCTGACCGTGCGCTGCGCGAATTCCAGCGGGTCGCCGGCGCGCTCCGCGATCATCGGCAGCAGCCACGTGACGAGCATCGTGTTGAAGAACACGTCACCGGAGCAATGGACGAGCGGTGCCGCGCCCATCGCGGACAGCGGGGCGACCATCGCCTCGAGGTCCGAGATCGTCTTCGGAGGTACGAGGCCGGCTCGGTCGAGGAGCGCCTTGTTGTAGTACAGGCCCGTGGTATGGACACCGCGGGTCACGGCAAGGGGGAACGCGCGTACCGCGGTTTCTCCCGGACCGGCGAGGTGGAATCGCTCCGGCACGCGACCGAGCACGGTGGCCAGCTGCGCGTCCGCGCCGAGATCGGCCAGCAGGCCGTCGCGGGCCCACCCTCCGACCTGCTGGCCGTCCATCATTAGCAGCCCCACCGGTTCGCCGGACGCCACGGCGGCGCGCGCGAGCCGATCGAACTCGGGCCCGCCTCCCTGCAGCGCCCGGATGTCCCACTCGACGCCGGGGTTCGTGGCCCTGAAGTCCTCGTAGACCTTCCAGAGGGCCGGCTCGGCGCCCGGGTCGCCGCCTCCGTGCAGGACGGTGATCCGGCCGGACGGGGCGGCGGCGCCGGTACCCGCAGCCGGCGCCGCGGAGCCCGCGCCGTCGCCGTTGGGCGAACATGCCGCGAGCAGCGGTGCCAGCGCACCGGCGGCGGCGTAGAAGGCGCCGAGCCTGAGGACGTCGCGACGATCCCGCATGCGGGTCAACGGGCTGCCGCTCCCCGGACGGGTCGGTTCCACTGGGCGGCTCCCCCTTGCGCTGCTGTGGATCGGGAGCGCCGCGATGTCTGTCGCGCCCCCGGACGGGAGTATGGTTCGACCGGTCGGATCCCGCTCGCGAGTCTTGATGGTCCTGGGGAACCGCGCCGGCCACCGAGCTCCCCGCCGCTCACGTCGCGAAGGCGCCATCGATCTGCTGTTCCTGCTTCCGACGCTGCTGATCCTGGCCGGCTTCCTGCTGTACCCGCTGGTGTACGGCATCGTGCTCAGCGTCCATGACTCGCGGGGGTTCGAGCCCGGGCGTTTCGTGGGGCTCGATCACTACGCACGGGCGATCCTCGGCGACGCGGTCTTCCATCGAAGCCTGCTAAATACGCTGCTGTTCACCGGGGTTGCGGTCGTGCTCCAGACGGGTCTCGGACTCTTCCTCGCCGTCTTGGTCGCGGACGTGAAGCGCGGAAGGACATCCCTGCAGCTCGTGTTCTTCGCGCCCTTCGTGCTTGCCTCGGTCGCGGTCGGCGCCGTCTGGAAGTTTCTGTACGCGCCGTTCCTGGGGGTCGTGGCCACGGTGGGATCAGCCCTCGGCCTCGAGACCCGGACGTTCGCGCCGCTGGCGGACGCCGACACGGCGCTGTGGGCGATCATGGTCGCGTTCCTCTGGCGGTTCTCGGGTTTCACCATGGTCGTCTACCTCGCGGCCATCCGGGCTCTTCCGCGTGAGTACTACGAGCACGCCGTCCTCGAGGGGGCGGGCAGGCTCCAGCAGTTCCGGCGGGTCACGTGGCCGCTGCTGTGGCCCCAGACGTTCACGCTGGTGCTGCTCACGAGCCTCGGGACCCTGCGCATCTTCGACATGGTCTGGATCATGACCGCGGGTGGGCCCGCGCACGCCACCGAGACGGTCATTACCAATGTGTACGCGACCGCGTTCCGCTTCCTCGACGTCGGCTATGCCCAGGCAATGGCCATGGTCCTGCTGGTCGTCATCCTTTTGATCACGGTCGTGGAGTACCGGATCCTCAACCGCCGCGCCGAGACGGTGAGCTCGTGACCGGCCGCCCTCGCCTGCGCTGGTCCGCCGTCCTGCTGGCCGTGCTCGCCGTCGGCTGGTCGTACCCGGTGGCCTGGACGCTGATCAACGCGATTCGGTCCACGGCCGACATCTATCGCGCCCCGTGGGACGTGCCGTGGCCGCCGGCCGTGGGCAACCTCGGGGAGGCGTGGGACCGGGCACAGCTCGGTGTCGCGCTGGGGAATTCGCTGTACGTCACGGTTCTGACCGTCGCGCTGGTGCTCGCACTGTCGGTGACGGGGGCCTATTCGCTGACGCGTCTCCGGCCGCCCCGCCGGGCCCTCCTCTTCACGCTCGTGTTGGCACCGCTGATCATCCCGATGGAGGTCCTCATCGTCCCGGTCTTCTCGATGTTCCGGGCGCTCGGGCTGATCAACAGCCTGCCCGGGCTCGCGCTGTACAACGTGGTCGGCACCGTGTCCTTCGCGACCGTGATCTTCACGGGCTACTTCCGGACGATCCCGCAGGACGTCATCGATGCCGCCCGCGTCGACGGAGCCGGCCGGGTCGACGTCCTGCTCCGGATCGTGATCCCGCTGGCACGACCGGGGATCCTCGCCGTCGCCGTCGTCGTGGCCGTGTTGACGTGGAACGACTTCGGGGGATCGCTGGTGCTGATCCAGGAGCCGGATGCCTTCACGGTCCAGCTCGCCCTCAGCCAGTTCTCGACCTTCTACGCCACGGACCAGGGACTCACCTTCGCCGGCATGGCGATCGCCATCGTGCCGCCGCTGCTCCTGTTCGTGGTCCTGCAACGCAGCTTCATCCAGGGCCTGGCCGCTGCGGCGGTCCGTCGCTGATCGACCGGACCGCAGCTCAGCGAGCCCGGCAGGTCATCGACACCGTCACCTGCTTCGGTCAGACGTCGGCAGCTCGTCGATCAGGAGCCCTGTCACTACCGGGCTCGGCCGAGTCACCGGTCGCGTCGTGTCGCCGGGCGTCGCCCGGGAAGGCGCGCATGAGCGTCCGCAGGAGCCGGTGGAGCGCGACGCGGTCGGCTTCGTCGAGGACCGAGGCCATCTTCGCCTCGCGCGACGCCTGCGTGCCGACCGAGCGGTTCCAGATCGCGTGTCCCTCGGGTGTGGGCTCGACGAGGGTGCCCCGCCGGTCGTGCGGATCCGGCAGACGCCGGATCAATCCGGCCTGCTCCATGCGGTCGATCCGGTTCGTCATCGCTCCGCTCGAGAGGCGCATCTGCGACGCGAGGTCGCCGGCCGATCGGCGATAGGGCGGTCCGACCTTGCGCAGCTTTGACAGGACGTGGAAGGAGCGCCGGTCGAGACCCGTCTCCGCGAGCGTCTCGTCGAGCGAGCGATCGAAGGCCTTCGCGAGGATCTGGATCCGCTCGACGATCCCCTCGGTGACCGGTTCGAGATCGGGGATCTCGCCTGCCCAGGCCTCGAGCTTGGAGTCGAGCTCGTCGAGCACATCGCCGGTGGTCTCCACGGACGGATGGTGCCCTGCGCAGCCGCTCCGTGTCAAGACGTTCGACGTGAACACTCTTGACATGAAGACATCGCACGACTATCGTTCGGCCATACACATCGTTCGAGATCAAGATAGTCGATGTCGAGAGGCATCGAAGCGGAGGTTTTCTTCTCGATGCAGGAGCCATTTGCCGTGACACCCTGGGAGCTCGAAGCCGAGCGGCGCCGCGAAGTCGTCAAGGCCGACTTTCGAGCGGCCAGGCCGCGACTGCCGCGCGACCCGGAGAACCCCGTCGTCTCGCCGTCCCGGTTCGCGTTCCGTGCCGCCGATCCGGCCGACCGCGCCGCCGACACGGCACGCGGCACGCACCCGGCCGGGGCGCTCGTCCCCGGAAAGTGATCGAACGCCGTCGTCGGAGGTGCCGGCGGATCGGGGGTCCGCCGGCACACGAGATCAAGAGTCGAGTCGGGTCAGACTCCGAGGCACTGCTCGAAGTAGATCCCCAGGTTCGACATGCCGCGGCAGGCAGGACCGCGAAGCTGTGCCTCGATCGGGATCTCGCCGTCCGGGCCGACCCCGATGTACGTGCTCACGTCCGCGAGGTCGTCCCCGTCGAGGTCGAGGGCGACGATGCCGTGGAAGCCCTCCCCGTCAGGCCCGATCAGCCCACGCTCGAAGCGGTTGGCAAGGCCGTTCGTGGTCCACAGGATGTCACCGGATTGCCCAATGAGGACCTGAGCTCCGGCCATCGGGTCGCTCTTGCTGAGGTTCGTGCACTCGAAGCCGAGCGCCGTTGAGGTGATCAGCAGGCTGGCCAAGGCGCCTGCAAGGGTCGCGCTGATTCGTCGTCGTCGGCTGCTCATGAGTATGTCCTTTGTGCTGAGTCGTCTCCGTGCTCGCGGACAAGCCACGAGCGGTCGATCGCTGGACTCCGACTGTCAATCACGGTCCGACGGCATCACCCCCTCGTTCAGGCTCGACGTTGCCGGTGCCGCCGTCGACGGTCACCCGCATGCCGGTCTTCAGGCGGGCCGTGGCGTCGCCGCAGCCGACCACCGCCGGGATCCCGTACTCGCGCGCGATGATCGAGGCGTGAGCCGCCGCGCTTCCGATGTCGGTCACCACCGCGGCGGCTCGAGTGAAGAGCGGAGTCCAGGCCGGCGCGGTCATCGGCACGACGAGGATTTCGCCCTTCTGCAGCTCATCGAACTGGTCGGGGCCGCGGATCACCCGGACGGGTCCGGTGGCGCGACCGGGAGACGCAGGCGTGCCGCTGACGATCGCGCGATCGGACGGGTCGGCGCCGAGTATCCCTGACATGCCGTCCATCAGCCGCTTCATCAGCGGGTGCAGCCGTCCGACGAACGGGGGCGGCACGAGACGAGCCTGCTGCTCCCGCGCCGAACGTCGGGCTGCCACGTCGACCCGCAACCCTGGGCCGGCGCTCTCGAGCGCCGAGCGGGCTTCATCACGGGTGAGGAAGAAGATGTCATCGGACTCCGCGATCACCCCGCGGGCGACGAGCGCCTCGCCGATCCGCAGGACCGCCCGCCGCATCACCGGCCACGCGAGCGTCAACTCGGCCACCTGCTCCTCGCGCACCGGGACGAGGTGTTGGGCATCCGCGAGCAGCTTTCGGAAGGCCCGCAGTCGGCGTGGCGATGACGCGAGCGCTGCGAATGCTGCCTCCTCCGCAGCATGCCTGGTCTCGACCAGCGCCGCGTGATCTGCTGCCGGCCTGGTCGCCGTCCTCGCGCCCGGCCCGGGTGCGTGCGACCAGTCCAGCGAGGTCACGGCATGTCGAGCCGGATCGATCGGTGCCTCGAACCCGGTCAGCAGCGGCAGATGGCTGCCACCGAGCGAAGGCGCAAGGTGCCGGCGGTAGAACCGCGCGAGGTTGATCTCCATCTTGTACCCGGCGCCCGCCAGCGCCGTGACCAGGGTGAAGGACTCGCCGGCGACGTCAGCCAGCTCGTCGATCAGCCCCGGCATATCGGCCACCGGCAGCGCCTCAACGCGCGCTTCGGCGGCCGCGACCGCGGCCCGATACCGGGGCTGGAGGTCCGATCGCCACTCCCGCTCGACGACCGGGAAGCTGTGCCGGACGGTCGACGGATTGATCCCCGCAATGACCCGTGGCGTTCGGATCAGGTGCCACAGCATGTTCGGCAGGCTGCGCGCGAAGGCGCCCGGCGTGGCCCAATTGAGCGTGTAGAAGTACCAGCCGTTGACGATCACGTGGTACGGCCGCGGCACGCGCTGCCCGATCAGCCTCAGGTAGTCGGCATGGGTCCGCTCCTCCATCGCGGACAGCAGCCACGACTCGAAGAGCGGAGTGACCGGCTCCGAGATCCACTCGCCGAAGCGCAGCTGCCGGGTGAAGGCGCCCTGGGCCGGCGGCGCCCACGACACGTCGGGCGGAAGGGCGGTCATGGGTCGTGCCTGGAGGATCCACAGCGCGTCGTCGGCGTCGATCGCCCACTCGATGTCCTGCGGCGCGCCGCGCGCGGCGGCGATCCGGCGTGCCTCGGTAGCCACCGCCTCCGCCTGACGCTGATCGATCGTGCGCTCCGGCTGGCGCCGCGCACTCGCGCGCCCGTCGTCGGCCACGATCCACTCATCGCCGGGCGCCTCGCCCGACACCAGCCGTTCGCCGAGGCCGCGCACGGCGGTGACCACGCACGTCTGCCGACTTCCGGTGACCGGGTCGGCGGTGAGGGCGACGCCTGCCGCGACCGGCCGGACCATCCGCTGGATCAGCACTGCCATCGGCACGCCGTCGTTCGAGTCGTAACCGGCCACGCGCTCACCGGTGGCACTGGCGAGGCATCGCTCCACCGCAGCCGGCAGGTCCTCCGGAGCGACGTCCAGGACCGTCTCGTACATTCCCGCAAACGAATGCTCGGCGCCGTCCTCCGCGACGCCGCTCGAGCGGACGGCGAACGGCCCGGCGCCCAGCTCGGCCACCGCATCGGCAAAGGCGGCGCCTCGTGCCTCCGAAAGCCCGGCTCCGAAGCCGGCGGGGAGGACCACCCCGTCCGGGACACGGGCGCCGTCGGCGAGCAGCGAACCCAGGCTGGCGGCCTTGCCGCCGACCTCGGATGCATCGGCCAGGCCAACCTCGGCCAGGCGGCGGATGGACGGCGCGCTCATCGTGGTGTGTCCCTCTCGGCGGCGGCAATGACCGCCCGGATGGCATTGTCGATGTCGTCGGCGACCTCATGGACCGAGGCCCCGAAGTCATCGCGCCACATGCGCAGCGCCGGCGACGCCGTCATGATCACGAGAAGCCGAGCGATGCGGTCTCTATCGGCCTCCGACAGCTGCTGCGCTATCCCATCGACGAGCGTTCGCGCGAGCTTGAACCGGCTCGGTGCATGCACGCGGCGGACTTCTTCGGCAGCAGGGCTGGCGTGCGCCGCACGCATGACGTCGTCGATGTCGTCCATGCGGCCGATCAGCGACTCGAGCGTGTCGCGCAGCCCATCGATCGAGGTGGGCGCAGCGATGCGATCGATCCCGGTCCGCTGCCGGAGATGCGGCTGAAGCGCGGCGAACAGGGCGCGCTTGGTCGCGAAGTGGCGGTACACCGTCGGGACCGACACGCCCGCCTCGCGTGCGATGGCCGGGATGGTGACGTCGGCGAGCCCCTTGGCCAGCACGCGCACGGTCGCTTCGATGATGCGCTCGCGGGTCGCGGCGGCCTGGTCTGCTCGGAGCTCGCTCCGATAGGCACGACCGCGCGCATCGCCGATAGGTTTCATTTAGTGAATATACGAACCGTGTCAAGCCGTTTCGACCCGAATCCACTGCCGCGGAGGTGCAGGGGGTGGTCACACTGGGCGAGTGCCCCGTCGACTCCTGACCGCCCTGCAATTCTTCCCTCGCGGCGGCTCCTCGCATGTCGCCCGCGCCCTCGCGCTCGAGCTCCCGTCGCACGGTTGGGACGTCATCGTCGTCTCGGGCTCGCGGAGCGACCTCGAGGAATTCGGGGACGCGGCGCGCTTCTACGCCGGCCTGGACGTCCATCCCGTGGCCTTCGACCAGGCTCTCGCCTCGCCCGACCCGCTCGATCCGCCGCGGGCTGCCGCGCCGATCCATCCGTCCTACGAGGATCGCCCGGGCGCCCCGGACCGGGTGTTCGCCGCGCTCGACGACGACGCGTACGAGCGCCAGGTGTCGGCCTGGGCGCGCGAGCTGACGGCTGTCGACGCCGCGGGCTTCGACGCGCTGCACCTGCACCACCTGACACCGATCCACGAGGCGGCCTCGCGCGTCGCACCGAACGTGCCGGTCATCGGGCACCTGCACGGTACCGAGTTGCTGATGCTCGAGGCGATCTCAGTCGGGGCGCCTGCGAGCTGGACGCACGCCGCGGCCTGGGCCGAGCGGATGCAGCGCTGGGCGCACGGCTGCGAGCGGCTGGTGGTGTCCTCGCCATCGCAGCTTCCGCGAGCGGGGCGGCTGCTCGGTCTCGATGCGGACCGTCTGGTCGTCCTGCCGAACGGGTTCGACCCGCACGCCTTCGTTCGCCGCGAGGTCGATCGCGCGGCGCTCTTTCGCGCGGCGCTCGTCGAGGCGCCGCGCGCCTGGCGTCCGGGCAGCGGCGCCGGCAGTGTGCGCTACCGGGCCGAGGACCTCACGCCACTCATCGACGGTGTGGTCGTGCTCACTGTCAGCCGCTTCACTGCGGTCAAGCGGCTCCCGCTGCTCATCGAGGCCTTCGCGCAGGCTCGCGACCGAGCGCGGACGCCCGCCGGCCTGCTGATCGTCGGCGGCCATCCGGGGGAATGGGAAGGGGAGCATCCTGCCGACACGATCGACCGGCTCGGGGTTCGCGGCGTCTTCCTGACC
>Ga0299913_10004978_pt1 | contig 11274 bp, 12 predicted proteins | sample RVTome_9_FD_201360 | JGI IMG/M metagenome (GOLD analysis project Ga0299913, IMG submission 201360) | Soil microbial communities from uranium-contaminated site in the Upper Colorado River Basin, Wyoming, United States - RVT155D38 (version 2) ... | reverse complement strand
CTCTTGCAGCCGCCGCAGGTCGTCCATCAACAGCCCCACCTCGGCGTGAATCTGGTCCGCCGCAGCGCGCATCTTGGCGTCCTTCTGGATCTGCTGCACGACCTGGATCGCCAGCATCAGCAGGGACGGCGACACGATCACGACCCTGGCCCGGTAGGCCTTCTGCACGATGTCGTCGAAGCCGTCGTGCAGTTCGGCATAGACCGACTCCGATGGCACGAACATCAGCGCCAGCTCCTGCGTCTCGCCGGGGATCAGGTACTTCTGCGCGATATCGGCGATGTGCTTGCCGATGTCCTGGCGCAGCCGCGCCGTCGCCTGCTTGCGCTCTTCCTCGGTCTTGGCCTCGCGGAAGGCCGTCACCGCCTCCAGCGGAAACTTGGCGTCGATGATCAGCGGGCGCTGGTCGGGCAGGAACACGGCGCAGTCTGGCCGCGACCGGTTCGACAGCGTGTACTGGAATTCGTAGCAGCCCTTCGGCAGCCCGTCCTGGACGATGATTTCCATCCGCCCCTGGCCGAAGGCGCCGCGCGACTGCTTGTTGGCGAGCACGCCCTGCAGCGAGGTCACCTGCGAGGCAAGATCGGTGATGTTCTTCTGCGCGGTGTCGATCACCGCCAGCCGCTCGTTGAGCTTCTGAAGATTGTCCGTGGTGTTCTTGGTCGCGTCTTGGAGCGAAACACCGACGCGATGGGTCAAGGATTCAAGCCGCTGATCGACAGTCCGCTGAAGCTCGCCCTGGCTCTTGGCCACCATGTCGCCGAACGCCCGCATAAGGCCGCTCGTCTCGGCCTGGAGCCGTTGCAGTTCGGCGAGGCGCTCAACCGTCGGGTCAGGCGCGTCGGTCGGCTTCGGCCGGAGCCAAAGGACCAGGGCAGTGATAGCGCCGCCCGCAAGCAGGCAGATGATCGCGACAAGAACGGTTTCGCTCATGGCTTGCTCCCAGGCAGGACTCCTAGCCGATTCGCCCCTCCGGACGGTGCCACGGCATGCGTGAACAAACAGAGAACAATATTCTTCGCCTGGGTGCAAGTCGGCGGAGTGATTGACCCCGGGGTTGCGGCCCCTTACATCGCCGCCATGGCCTTGCGAAATATCATCAAATTGCCGGATCCGCGGCTGCGCCTGGTGTCTGCGCCGGTGCGGGCTGTGGATGATGGGGTGCGCCGGCTGGTCGAGGATATGTTCGAGACCATGTACGACGCGCCCGGCATTGGCCTTGCGGCGATCCAGGTCGGGGTGCCGCAGCGGGTGGTCACCCTGGACCTTGCCAAAAAGGATGAGCCCAAGAACCCGCGGGTCTTCATCAACCCGGAGATCGTCTGGCGCTCGGAGCAGAAGGACGTCCACGAAGAGGGTTGTCTCTCGATCCCCGAGTATTACGAAGAGGTGGAGCGGCCGGCCAAGGTCAAGGTCCGGTTCCTCGACCTCGAGGGCAAGCCGCAGGAGATCGATGCCGAGGGCATTCTCGCGACCTGCCTGCAGCACGAGATCGATCACACCAACGGCGTGCTGTTCATCGACTACCTGTCGAAGCTCAAGCGCAGCATGGTGATCAAGCGGTTCACCAAGGCGGCCAGGCGCGAGGCGGAGGAACACGCGGCGGATAAGGCCTGAGCCGATGGCGTTGCGCCTCGTCTTTATGGGCACGCCGGACTTCGCCGTGCCGACGCTCACCGAATTGGTGGGGCGCGGTTACGACGTCGCGGCCGTCTACACGCGTGCGCCGAAGCCGGCCGGCCGCGGCATGGACCTGCAGCCGACGCCGGTGGAGCGAATGGCGCGGCAGTTCGGGCTGCCGGTGTTCACGCCGAAGACGCTGCGGTTCGCCGAGGCGCAGGCCGAATTTGCCGCGCTCGGCGCGGATGCGGCCATCGTGGTCGCATACGGGCTGATCCTGCCGAAGCCGGTGCTCGATGCGCCGCCGCTCGGCTGCTTCAACGTGCATGCGTCGCTCTTGCCGCGCTGGCGTGGCGCCGCGCCGATCAACCGCGCCGTCATGGCGGGCGACCGGGAGAGCGGCGTCACCATCATGAAAATGGATGAGGGACTCGACACCGGGGACATGGCCATGGCCGAGCGTCTCCCCATCGGCCCTGACATGAGGGCAGGCGAACTGCACGACGCGCTCGCGCCGCTCGGCGCCGACCTGATGCTGCGCGCGCTCGGCGCGCTCGAGCGCGGCGCACTGGTGCTGACACCGCAGCCGGAAGCCGGCGTCACCTATGCAGCCAAGATCGACAAAGGCGAAACGCGTGTCGACTGGTCGAAGCAGGCCGCGGAGGTGCACAACCACATCCGCGGCCTGTCGCCGTTTCCCGGCGCCTGGTGCGAATTTCCCGGCGAGAGCGGCCAACCGATCCGCGTCAAACTGCTGCGCACGACGCGCGCCGAGGGCGCGGGCTCGCCGGGCACGGCGCTTGACGATCGCCTGACGATTGCCTGCGGCGATGGCGCGATCCGCATCCTTGAACTGCAGCGCGCCGGCCGCCAGCCGATGAAGGCCGATGCCTTTCTGCGCGGCACGCCGCTCGCGGCAGACGCACGGCTGTCATGATGACGGACACCGCGGTTGCCATTCGGCCCTTCGAGGCCGCGGACGCTCCACAGGTGCGGCTGCTGCTGGAGCAAGCCTTCGGCGGCACGGACGAAGCCGACCTGATCGATCGCCTCATGCGCGACGGAGAGCTTGTGCTCACACTGGTCGCCGAGCGGGATGATGAGATTGCCGGCTGCGTGGCCTTCCCCCGATTGACCATCGCCGACGAAAGCGGAGGCACGACGCCGGCTGTCGGCCTCGCGCCGCTGGCGGTCGCTGCGGAAGCGCGCAAGCGCGGAATCGGCGGCGCACTGGTGCGTGCCGGGCTCGCGCAGTTGCGCGACATGGGCGAGACGCTTGTCTTCGTGCTCGGCGATCCCGCCTACTACCGGCGCTTCGGCTTCGACGCCGCGAACCCGGCGTTCCGCTCGCCGTACAACGGGCCGCACTTCATGCAGGCTCGACTCTGCGGCGGGGGGCCGGTATCGGGCACGATCCGCTACCCCGCCGCATTCGCTGCATTAGGCTAAAGTCATGACCAGAACCGCGTGAGGGTCTTGGCTCAATGCCGCGCTACAAGCTTACGATCGAATACGATGGCGGGCCGTTCGTAGGCTGGCAGATGCAGGCCGACGGGCTGTCGGTGCAGGGCGCGCTGACGGCCGCCTTCCAGTCACTCACGCAGGAGACTGTGGCGGTGCAGGGGGCCGGCCGCACCGACGCCGGCGTGCATGCGCTCGGGCAGGTGGCGCATGCCGATCTCATGAGCGAATGGCGTGTCGACAAGCTGCGCGACGGACTCAATGCGTGCCTGCGGCCGCACCCAATCGCGGTGCTCGGTACCGAGCAGGTGCCCGATACGTTCGAAGCCCGGTTCTCGGCGGTTGCCCGGCATTACCGCTATCGCATCGTCAACCGCCGTCCCGACCTCGCGCTCGATCGCGGGCGCGCCTGGCGCGTCCCCAAGCCGCTCGACGAGCGGGCGATGCAGGCGGCGGCACAGCGATTGCTCGGCCGGCATGACTTCACGACCTTTCGCTCATCCGAATGTCAGGCGCCGTCGCCGGTGAAGACACTCGATCGCCTCGATGTCGAACGCGACGGCGACGAGGTGCGCGTCCTCGCGTCGGCGCGCTCGTTCCTGCACAATCAGGTGCGCTCGATGGTCGGCTCGCTGGTGGTGGTCGGCGAGGGCAAGTGGAGCGGCGACGATCTCGCCGCTGTGCTGGAAGCGCGCGACCGCACGGCATGCGGTCCGGTCGCGCCGTCGGAAGGACTCTATCTGATGCGCGTGGACTATTGAGTGGCTTAGCTCAGCCGAAGTATTTTTTCAGAATATCCCGATAGATCGCCGTCAGCGTCGTGAGGTCGGCGACCGGTACGCGCTCGTCGACCTGATGCATGGTCTGGCCGACCAGCCCGAATTCCACCACCGGGCAGTAGTCCTTGATGAAACGCGCGTCCGAGGTGCCGCCGGAGGTCGAGAGTTCCGGCTGGCGTCCGGTGGCGGCCTTGATCGCATCGGCGACCATGTCGGTGAACGGCCCCGGCGCGGTCACGAACACGTCGGCGTTCGACGGCTCCCAGACAATCGCGTGGCGTATCGAGCCCGCGGCCTTCGCGGCGCGCTGCTCGATCAGGCGCTTGAGCGAATCCTGCGTGTGACAATCGTTGAAGCGGATGTTGAAGCGCGCCCGCGCTTCGCCTGGGATCAGGTTGACGGTGGGATTGCCGATATCGATCGAAGTAAATTCCAGATTCGACGGCTGGAAGTTCGCACTGCCGGCATCGAGCGGTTCATCCATCAGGGCGCCCATGAGCTTCACCAGCCCGCGCACCGGATTCTCGCCGCGATGCGGATAGGCGACATGCGCCTGTTTGCCGGTGACAACGAGCGTGCCGTTGAGCGAGCCGCGCCGGCCGATCTTGATCATGTCGCCGAGGGTGTCGACGTTGCTCGGCTCGGACAGGATGCAGTGGTCGAAGCGCTCGCCACGCTCGGCGGCCCAGCGCAAGAGCTTGGTGGTGCCGTTGATGGCGACGCTTTCCTCATCGCCGGTGATCAGAAACGAAACGGAGCCCTTCGGCTTTCCGCCGGATGCGGCGAGGTGGTCGAGTGCAGCCGCGACCGCGCAGGCGATGCCGCCCTTCATGTCGGCGGCGCCGCGGCCGTAGAGCATCCCGTCCGCGATCTCACCCGAGAACGGCGGATGCCTCCAGGCCGCATCGTCGCCGGGCGGCACGACATCGGTATGGCCGGCAAACATCAGGTGCGGAGACGCGTTGCCGATGCGGGCGTAGAGGTTCTCCACGTCCGGCGTGCCGCCTTCGGAAAACGTCATGCGATGCACGGCAAACCCGGCGCGCTCCAGCACGCCGGCGAGATAGGCCAAAGCTCCGCCCTCCGCCGGGGTCACCGACGGACAGCGGATCAGGTCGCGAGCGATGGCCAGCGGATCGGCTGCGGATGTCATCCGCAGCCGAATAGGGCCGTGCGCGCGGCGCGTCAATGCGGGTACGGCGCCGACCGGTCAGGGCTTGCCAAGCGGATCCGGGCCATACTGGTTTTGCCCTTGGGTGCCGCGCAGGAAGCCCAGTTCAATCAGAAACCAGATGAGCACCACCAAAATCGCAATGCCCAAGATGTAGTCGAGTATGTTGGTATGGAGCGGATCCCCAGTGATACCGACAAGGTCGGTCAGGCTTTTCAGGAGCAACAGGCCAAGCGGAATGGCCGCGTAGTAGCCGGGTTTGTTGCGATCGTGGAGCCGCTTCACCATCAGGGCCGCCGACGGGTAGAGAACGGCAAGTTGCAGGATGAAGACCACCAACTGGAATAAGAAAGACATGCCGAGAATAAACGCGAGCACGAAGACCAGAACCATCATTATCACAGCCAACAGAATGGATGCGAGCCAATACGGCTTGCGATTGATGCGGCCGTCGAAGCTCGTATAAAGGTATGCGAAGTCCATCGTGCCCTCCCGTCAACGACGCCGATCGGCGGGTGCCATCGACTCGTGCCCTGGGTGAGCTTAAGCCCGCGTGGAGCGGGACGAAACCGATCGAACGAGTTAGTCCCGCAATAATTCGTTGATGCTCGTCTTGCTCCGCGTCTTCTCGTCGACACGCTTGACGATGACGGCGCAATAGAGACCGGGGCTCGGCTGTCCGGTGTTGCTCGGCTTGCCCGGCATGGTGCCGGGGACGACCACGGAGTAGGGCGGCACTTCGCCTTGCAGTACCTCGCCCGACTCGCGGTCGACGATCTTGGTCGAGGCGCCGAGGAAAACGCCCATCGACAGCACCGAGCCTTCGCGCACCACGACGCCCTCCGCCACCTCGGAGCGTGCGCCGACGAAGCAGTTGTCCTCGATGATCACCGGCCCCGCCTGCAGCGGCTCCAGCACGCCGCCGATGCCGGCGCCGCCCGAGATGTGGCAGTTCTTGCCGATCTGCGCGCAGGAGCCGACCGTCGCCCAGGTATCGACCATGGTGCCGGAATCCACATAGGCGCCGAGGTTGACGAAGGAGGGCATCAGCACGACGCCCGGGGCGATATAGGCCGAGCGGCGCACGATCGAGCCGGGCACCGCGCGGAAGCCGGCGGCGCCGAACGTCTCGGCGGTCCAGCCCTCGAACTTGGTGGGCACCTTGTCCCACCAGGTCGCGCCGCCGGGCGCGCCTGGCATCGGCGCCATGTCGTTGAGCCGGAACGACAGCAACACGGCCTTCTTGAGCCACTGGTTGACGGTCCAGGTTCCATTGGCCCCGCGCTCGGCGACTCGCGCCTCGCCACGGTCGAGCAGGCCGAGCGCGGTTTCGACCGCCTCGCGCACCGCGCCCTTGGTCGACGGGCCGACGTTGGCGCGATCCTCGAAGGCGGCGTCGATGGTGGCGGCAAGCTGTTGCGACATTGCGATCCCCCGGTACTCCGCCGCTGTGTTGCGGAGGCCTCGCCGAATGTCAACTGGGCGGCCAGGAAGCGCGCAAAGCCGCCGACCGTGCTTGGTTGGACCAAGGTCCGATACAGCGGGCGCAGACTCCGGCTTATCTTTGCCGGAGCGGCAGGCTTGCCGTGATTTTGTCGCAGGCAGTCATTTTCGTGCGTCCGCACGCGCGGATTGCGACGATCGACCCGAACGATGTCACCAACGCGGGGCGGCTTTGGAGGACACGATATGGATGCCACTCAGCTCGGCAATGAGGTCAACACGTTCCTGTCGCAGCTTGCGGCCTGGGCCGCGGTTGCCCTGCCTCAACTGGTCAGCGCGGTTGTTCTTCTATTGGTCGGCTTGTGGTTCGCAGGCTGGGCCGACCGCAGTGTGCGGCGCGTGCTCACGAACCGGGTCGAGCCGACGCTATGCGGCGTGCTAGGCTCGGTTGTCCGCTACGGGATCCTCGTCATCGTCCTGGTCGCGGTGCTGGGACAGATCGGCATCCAGACCACCAGCATCCTGGCGGCGCTTGGCGCAGCGGGCCTGGCCATCGGCCTCGCCATGCAGGGAACGCTGTCGAACATCGCCGCCGGCATGATGCTTTTGTGGCTGCGGCCGTTCCGGGTCGGCGACTACATCGACACCGGATCGGTCGCGGGAACGGTCAAGGAACTGGGCCTGTTCGCGAGCGAACTGCACACCTGGGACGGTGTGTTTCTGTTCGTGCCGAATTCGCAATTGTGGAACACGCGCGTGCTCAACTACTCGCGCCTGCCGACGCGCATGGTCGATCTGAAGTTCGGCGTCGCCTATAACGACGATCTGCCCAAGGGACAGCAGGTGCTGTTGCAGCTCGTGACCAGCGATGCGCGTATCCAGCCCGATCCTGCGCCCATCGTTTTCGTCAATGAACTTGGCGACAGCGCGGTGGAACTGGCGTTGCGGTTCTGGGTCGCCAATGCCGACTATTGGACTCTGCGCCGTGAAATGACCGAGCGCGGCAAGAGTGAATTGGAAGCCGCCGGCCTGTCGATTCCGTTCCCACAACGCGACGTCCACGTCCTGCCGGTGAACGGCGGGCCGCAGATGCAGCTTGCGCAGTCATCGTGATGCGATGATGCGGCCAAGAAAGGCAGTGAGATCGTCAGTGACATGGTCGACGTGGGGGGCATCGCGTCCGGCGAGTTCCCAGCCTTCGCGGAACACCTCACGCGTGCCGTGCGGCACCACCAGCACCGTGATCATGCCAAGCGCATACGGCACTTCGAGATTGCGCGACAAATCCTCGAACATGGCGGCTTTGCGCGCATCGACGCCATGCCGCGCGAGGAAACGGTCATAGACCTGCGGCAGCGGCTTCGGGTCGAGGTCGGCGGCGGCGATGTCGAACACGTCCTCGAAATGACGGTCGATCTCGAGCCGCTGCATTACGGCTTCGGCATGTCTGCGCGTACCGTTGGTGAGGATGAGTTTGCGTCCGGGCAGCCGTTCGATCGCCGCGCCCAGCTCGGGATTGGGCGTGAGCGGCGAATGATCGATCTGGTGCACGACCTCGAGATAGTCGTCGGGCTGCATGCCGTGTTCGGTCATCATGCCGCGCATGGTCGTGCCATAACGCCGGTAGTAATCTTTCTGCAGGCGGAACGCTTCCTCGTGCGTGATGTCGAGAAAGTTCGCGATGTAGTTGCGAATCTTCTCGTCGACCTGCTGCCAGAGATTGAGGTGATGCGGATAGAGCGTGTTGTCGAGGTCGAACACCCAGGTATCGACCTCGGTGAAATCCCGCGGCGCACGCATCGTGTCGGCGACACCGGCCATCTACTTCACCGTGAAGCGAACGGTGGTGGGGCCTTCACCGGCGATGCCGATACTGGCGAAGCCGGTCGCGGTCAGGCCCATGGCGGGACAGTCGCCGTGCTCGGTCAATTCGAAGCGGACATTGCGCGTGCACAGCAAGGTGTCGCCGCCCCAGGTCAACCGCCTCCGGCCGAGAACCGCGACGTGGCCGGCCGCGTCGACCGCTTCGGCATAGCTGTAGATGCGGCCCGGCTTGTCGCGCAGGTCGGGCCGCAGACATCGTCCCGGCTCGATGCGATACCAGCCGCGTGAGGTAATGCTGCCGCGGTCTTCGACGCCGAGTGCCGCCATCACCGAATAGGTCGTCTCATTGCACCAAACGAAATTGACGCCGGCCGGCTGCTGGGCCGCTTCGATCAGGATGTCGAAGAGCGCGGCGGAACTGATGGCGTCGCTGGCCAGTTTGCGGTCCTTTAGGAACTGGGCAATCGCCGCGTCCGTTTTCTTGCCCTGAATGCCGTCGATTGGATTGGCATCGTAGCCGGCGATGACGAGCAAACGCTGAATGCCGGCGAGCCGTGCTTGCTCTTCGTCATAGTCCGCCTCCTCGGCGAGATTGACGGTCTGAGCCTTTTCGCCTTCCGACGGCTTGACTTCGGTGAAGGGGGCAAGCCGCTGGTCTCCGCGCGTGCAGGCGCGCGACGCTGCGATGACGAAGTCGCCGCGGGCAACGCAGAGATCGGCGTGGGCGGTCTGCGGCAACGGCGGTGCGCCATAGAGCGGCAGTGTCTCCGCATGTACCATGACGCGCTGCGCCTCGATCGCGCCTTGCAGCACGGGCCGGCATTGACCGGGGTTGATCCGGAACCAGCCTTGTGTCGCCACGGCGCCCTTGTCCTCGAGGGCAAGCGCCGTCTGGACGACATAGCTCATGCGGTTGCAGATCTGCAGATCGACGCGCGCGGGGGAGGGGAGGACGACACCGACTGCGCAACAGGCGATGAGCGCGGCTCGGTGCCCTGGATGGCTCGCGGATGTGTGCATCTACTTGCTGATCAACGTTCCCGCGCCGTGGTCGGTGAGCAGCTCCAGCAGCACGGCATGCGGCACTTGGCCGTCCAGGATGACGACGCCCTCCACGCCCTGGTCGAGCGCATAGATGCAGGTCTCGACCTTCGGGATCATGCCTCCGGAAATGGTGCCGTCGGCGATCAGCCGGCGGCAATCCGCCACCGTCATCTCGCTGATCAGCGACTTCGATTTGTCGAGCACGCCCGGCACGTCGGTGAGCAGCAGCAGGCGCTTGGCCTTGAGCGTGCCCGCGATCGCGCCCGCGAAGGTGTCGGCGTTGACATTGTAGGTGCCGCCGCCGACGCCGGCGCAGACCGGCGCCAGCACCGGGATCAGCTCGCGTCCCAGGAGTTGGTCGAGCACCGTCGTGTCGACGCGCTCCGGCTCGCCGACGAAGCCGAGGTCGACGATCTGCTCGATGCGCGACCCCGGATCCATGACGGTGCGGCTGACCTTGCGCGCCGTCACCATGTTGCCGTCCTTGCCGCACAGCCCGACCGCGCGGCCGCCCGCCTCGTTGATGAAGCCGACGATCTGCTTGTTGATCGAGCCCGCCAGCACCATCTCGACGATCTCGATGGTGGCGGCATCGGTGATGCGCAGGCCCGCCGCGAATTCGGACTTGATGCCGAGCCGCTTGAGCATCTCGCCGATCTGCGGTCCGCCGCCGTGCACCACGACCGGATTGATGGCGGTCTGCTCCAGGAGGACGATGTCGCGGGCGAAATTGCGTGCGGTCTGCTCGTCGCCCATGGCGTGGCCGCCGTACTTCACCACCACGATTTCCTCGTCGTAGCGCTGCATGTGCGGCAGTGCTTCGGAAAGGATGTGGGCCTGCTCCTGGGGCGATGTGGTCATGTGTGGATTCCTGCGGGCGTTCCGGGCGCCGTTCTAACCGCAGCCTCTCTTGCGAGAAAGGGCGGAGTCGTTCAAGCGGCCCGCGCAGGCCGAATCGCCGCCGCCAGCGCGGTTGCGACCCAGCTTGCAATCAGGATGATGCCGCCGGCCGGCGCGGCTTTGGGGAACAGGCCCGCGCCGAAATAGATCGGCAGGCTCACGTCACCGGCGAACAGTAACGAGCCGATGACAAGACCCCAGGCCGCGGGCGCCCCGAGTGCGCGCGATAGCAGCCCCCGGTCGATCGCTGCCGCCAGACCGAAGACCGCGGCGGCGTGAAACAGGAGGATCTGGCCCGCCGTTCCGAGCCCGGCGCCGGGGTAGACGTGCGCCCCGGCCGCCAGCAGGACAACTCCGGCCGCGCCCATCAGGCCTGCGATCACCAGCAGGATCGACATCATGGCTTATTCTCCGTGCTTCGCTCTGCCGCGAGCCGCGCAATGGCCGCGCGCAGCGCCGGAATACCCTCGCCCGTGCGTGCCGATGTGACAAGAACGTCCGGAAATGCGGCGGCGCGTTTGGCAATGGCCGAGCGAGTGGTTGCGATGCACGCCGCCAGTTCCGCCGGCTTCACCTGGTCGGCCTTGGTGAGCACGATCTCGTGGCTCACCGCCGCCTGCCCCAGCGTGTCCAGCACGGTATCGTCGACGGGCTTCAGTCCGTGCCGGGAATCCACCAGAACATAGACCCGCGCCAGGTTGGCGCGGCCACGCAGGAAGGCGTGGATTAAGTCGGTCCAGGCGGCCACCTTGGTCTTGGAGGCTGCGGCATAGCCGTAGCCCGGCATGTCGACGATGGTGAGGTCGCCGCCGGCGGAGAAGAAGATGAGTTCCTGCGTGCGGCCCGGCGTGTGCGAGGTGCGCGCCAACGCCTTGCGGCCGGTCAGGGCATTGATCAGGCTCGACTTGCCGACATTGGAGCGGCCCGCGAAGGCGATCTCGATGCCTTGCGCCGGCGGCAGGGTGGCGAGCGAGCTTGCCGCCCAGGCGAACTGCCAGTCGGCCGCGAACAGCTTGCGCCCGGTCTCGATTT
>Ga0299913_10004977_pt1 | contig 11274 bp, 11 predicted proteins | sample RVTome_9_FD_201360 | JGI IMG/M metagenome (GOLD analysis project Ga0299913, IMG submission 201360) | Soil microbial communities from uranium-contaminated site in the Upper Colorado River Basin, Wyoming, United States - RVT155D38 (version 2) ... | reverse complement strand
CATGATGCTGATCGCCGGCGATGAGGCGCAGTGGTCGTCGCTGAGCGAGGAGGAGAACCGCGATCTCTACGCGCGCATCGGGGCCTTCTGGAGTGCCGAGGCGAGCGCCGGAAGGATCGTCGAGGGTGAGGAGCTCGAGCCGGTCGCCACGGCGACGACCGTTCGCATCGGCGCAGACGGTGGAGCGGCCGTGACCGACGGCCCGTTCATCGAGGGCAAGGAGGCGGTGGGCGGCTACGCCATCCTCGAAGTGGACGACCTCGATGCAGCCCTGTCGTTGGCCTCGCGGTGGCCGGTGCCGGGAGGCGTACTCGAGGTCAGGCCGATCGTGCAGCGTGACGGCTGACCGGGCGTCGGTCGATGCGCGCCTCACCGAGGTGCTGCGCGAGGAGCGTGGCCGCCTGGTGGGGGCCCTGGTGCGGATCCTCGACGACTGGGATCTCGCCGAGGAGCTCGTGCAGGACGCGGCCGTGGCCGCGCTGGAGCACTGGGGATCGCGGGGCATCCCGGACAATCCCGGTGCCTGGCTGATGACCACCGCCCGCCGGAGGGCCGTCGATCGGCTGCGGCGACGGGCGCGCTACCGCGACCGCATGGCCCAGCTGACGGCCGAGGCAACGGAGATGGACCGACCGATGCCGACCGGCGGCGCACTCGGCGCCGACGACCGGCTCCGACTCCTCTTCACCTGCTGCCATCCGGCGCTGAGCCGCGAGGCGCAGGTCGCGCTGACCCTCCGCACGATCGCGGGCCTGGAGACCGCAGCCATCGCCCGGGCCTTCCTCGTCCCGGAGGCGACGATCGCGCAGCGCCTCGTCCGAGCCAAGCGGAAGATCCGCGACGCCCGCATCCCCTATCGCGTGCCGGAGGCCGCCGAGCTGCCGGCGCGCCTCGCGGAGGTGCTCAGCGTGCTGTACCTCGTCTTCAACGAGGGCTACCTCGCGTCCAGCGGTGAGCAGCCGGAACGCCGGGAGCTCGCGCGGGACGCCGAGTGGCTGACCTCCCTCATCGCCCGCCTCATGCCGGACGAGGCGGAGGTCCTCGGCCTGCTGGCCCTCATGCGACTCCACCTGGCCCGCAGCGACGCGCGCTTCGCGGCGGACGGCTCGCTGGTCCTGCTCCCCGACCAGGATCGGTCACGGTGGGACCGGGCAGCGATCGACGAGGCGGTTGTCCTGCTGGCCGGGGCCGAGCGCATGGATCGCGCCGGCCCGTACCAGCTCCAGGCGGCCATCCTGGCCGCCCACGCGTCCGCCCCGTCCTGGGCCGAGACCCCCTGGGACGCCGTCGTGAGGCTCTACGACGCACTGCTGCAGCGGGAGCCCACGCCGGTCGTGGCGCTCAACCGAGCCATTGCGGTCGCCGAGCTCGACGGTCCGGGTGCCGCCCTCACGGCTCTCGAGCCGCTCGCCGATCGGCTGGCGGGCTACCACCTGTACCACGCTGCGCGGGGGGAGCTGCTGCGGCGGGTCGGCGACGACGACGGTGCGCGCTCGGCCAACGAGCGGGCACTCGAGCTGACGGCGAATCCCGCCGAGCGACGTCTCCTCGAGGCGCGAATCCGCCGGGGCTAGGAGGTCGGAATCGGGCGCTCGTCGGGGCCGACGTATCGGACGTCGGGCCGGATGAGGACGTTCGCCTCGGCCTGTTCGAGGCAGTGCGCGGTCCAGCCCGCGTGCCGCGCCAGGGCGAACGTCGCGGGGAACAGGTTGGGCGGCAGTCCGACGCCCTGGAGCACCGCGGCGGCGTAGTACTCGACGTTCGTCTTGATCGGGTAGTCCGGCTTGAACTCGGCGAGCACCCGCAGCGCGATCTCCTCGACGGCCACGGCCTTATCGAGCCAGCCGGCCACGCCGGCAAGCCCCTCGGCGACGCCGCGCAGTGCTGCGGCCCGCGGGTCGTAGGCGCGGTAGACGCGATGGCCGAAGCCCATCAGGCGCTCGCCCCGTCCGAGGGTCGCGCGGATCCAGGCCTCGGCCTGGTCGACGGTTCCCATCTCGTGGAGCTGGTCCACGACCTCGGACGGCGCACCGCCGTGCCACGGGCCCTTGAGCGCCCCGATCGCGCCAACCACCGCCGAGCCGATGTCGGAGTGCGTGCTGACGATGACGCGCGCCGCGAACGTGGAGGCGTTGAACCCATGCTCCGCGCCGACGATGAAGTAGGCGTCCAACGCGCGCGCCGACGCTTCGTCCGGAGGCTCGCCGCGCAGCTGGTACAGGAAGCCCGCCGCCAGGCCGAGCGAGGGGTCCGGGGCAATCGGCTCGAGGCCGTCTCGAAGCCGCGCGAACGCGGCGAGGATGGACGGGGCAACCGCCGTAACTGCCCGCGCCTCGTCGACCGTCGGCGGCCAGCCAGGTCCGGCACCGGCTCCCCACGCGGAGATGCCCGTGCGCAGGGCGTCCATGGCATTGGTGGCGGACGGCAGACGCCGCAGCACCTCGATGACGCCGTCGGGGACCCGCGCGCAGGCCAGCCGTGCGTCGGCGTGCCACTCGTCCGTCCACAGGAGCTCGGCGACCGAGGCGTACGTCCCACGCTCCACCAGGTCGCCGATGGGGTACCCGCGGTAGACGAGGCGCCCGTGCTCACCATCGACCCGAGCGAGGCTCGTCTCGCCGGCCACCACGCCCTTGAGGCCGGGAGAATGGGTCGCGGGATCACTGCTCATGCCCACTGAGTCTAGGGGAGCGCACGCGGTAACGCGGCCCGTCGGTCGCGCGTCATCAAGATGCCGGAACTCAACGGCCCCACATCGAACGTTGGAGGCATGACCATGCGCGCGCTGAACAGACTCCTCGCCCCTGCCGCGGTCGCGGTGCTGCTGGCAGGTTGTTTCGGATCCGGTCCGACCGAGACGCCGACGGCATCCGTCACCGCCTCGTCCAGCGCCGGCGCCGAGTCACCGGCAGTCCCGAGCCAGGGTGCGGAGTCATCCGCACCGGTGTCCACACCCGAGCCGGTCCCATCGGACCAGCTTGAGCCGTTCAGCTGCGAGCTGCCGGTCGTCGAGCCCGGCTCCGCGGCCATCGCGAACATCGTGGACGTTCGCGTCGGGACGCACGACGGGTACGACCGCGTCGTGTTCGAGTTCGAACAGGGCACCCCGGAGCTCACCCTCGACCGCGCCGAGCCGCCGTTCACGCAGGACGCATCCGGCCTCCCGATCGAGGTGGACGGCGAGAGCTTCCTGGGACTCTCGATGCGTGGCGGCACGAAGCAGACCGATGAGGGCACCAGCAGCTACGACGGACCGACCGACATCAACGCGGGCTTCGAGACGCTTGTCGACCTCCTCGAGGGCGGCGACTTCGAACGCCAGAGCACCTGGTACCTGGGACTGTCGGACGAAGCGTGCGTCCGCGTGCTCCTGCTCGACGCGCCACCACGCCTGGTCATCGACGTCGAGCACTGATGACTGAAGCGGCCGGCGAGCCAGACGTCCATCCCGCGGGGATCTGGCGAGCCGGTCGAGTCGTGCTGGTCGGCGCCGGGCTGGGCCTGGCAGGGCAGATCCTCTTCTTCGACGTCGGCCTCGGGATCAATCTCCCCATCGCCGTCGCACTGCTCCTCGCAGCCGGCTGGGTGGCTCGGCGGCCCGGCTCACGCGTCCACCCATGGGATGCGTGGCTCGCACCGGCGGCGGTGGCGTTCGCTGCCTTCGCCGCGAATCGAGCGGACACGACGATCGCCAGCCTCGATCTTCTCGGCTCGCTCGCGCTGGCGGGCGTGGCCCTCACGAGCTTCGCCGGCCGATCCGTGGTGGCGAGCGCGTTCGGCGCGCTGACCAGCACGGCCCTTCGCGCCGCCGGATGGCTGGCCGCCGGGGCCGTTCCGGCGGTGGCCACCGCGGGACGCCAGCTGCCGCGCGGGGCGCTGCGGGCCGAGCACGTCCGACGCGGGATGCCGGTCATGCGTGGCCTGCTCATCGCGCTGCCGATCGTGGTCATGTTCGTCACCCTGCTCACCTCGGCCGATGCGGTGTTCTCGCGCGTCGTCTCCGATCTCTTCGACGTCGACCTGGGCGACGCGCCAGGCCGGATCGTGGTGGCCGGCATCGTCGGATGGATCGCCATCGGCGGCCTTGGGCTGGCGGCCGCCGAGCCCGGCGCGGTGCAGCCCGACGGGCGGGTCCCGAAGCATCCGCTGGGCGCAACCGAGGCGGGCACCGTCCTCGTCGCCGTGGTCGGGGTCTTCACCGCCTTCGTGGCGCTCCAGGCGGCCTACCTGTTCGGCGGCCTGGACACGATGGCGGCGACCGGTCTGTCGTACGCCGAGTATGCGCGGCGAGGATTCTTCGAGCTCGTGGCGGTGGCCGTGCTGGCGATCGGACTCGTCATTGCCACCGACCGCCTCGTCCGCCAGAGGAGCGCCTGGCTCACCGGCGCCGGGTTCGTGATGACGGTCCTGACTGGCGTCATCCTGGCGTCTGCGGCCCTGCGGCTGCGGCTCTACCAGGAGGCGTATGGCTGGACCGAGCTACGCCTCTACGTGCTGGCTGGAATCGTCGTCATCGGCGTCGTGCTGGCCGGCCTTGCGGTTGCATTGCTCGCCGACCGGGTCAGGTGGATCGGTCATGTCCTGGTCGTCGCTTCCCTCATGGTGGCACTCGGCCTCAACGTGATCGGCCCGGTTCGCCTGATCACCGAGCACAATGTCGCCCGAGTCCTCGATCCGAGTCTCGTATCGGAGCACGGGCGACCGGGCCTCGACGAGCTCTACGTCGCGACCCTGGGCGACGACGCGGTCCCGCATCTGCTGCGGGCACTCCCGCACCTCGACAAGGCACGCGCCGGCTACCTGCGCGCGGAGCTGCGCCTGCGGCTCGACGAGCTGCGCGCGTCCAGCGGCCTGCGAGCCTGGCAGGCGTGGAACCTCGGCCGCGAGACGGCGCGCGGCGCACTCGAGGCGGCCGCCGAGCGCGGCCTCCTCGATGAGCCCTGATCAGACGGCGATGCCGTCCTGGTAGACCGCCTCGATGCGTTCCGGCAGGCTCGCCACGTCCAACGGATCGCCGCCGATCACCACGAGGTCGGCCCGCTTGCCCGGCTCGAGCGTCCCGAGCTCGTCCTCGAGGCCCATCAGCTCGGCCGCCGACCGGGTGGTGGCCTCGATCGCCTGCATCGGCGTCATGCCACCCTCGACCATGAGGGCAAGCTCTCGCAGGTTCTGCCCGTGGGGCGTGACCCCGGAGTCGGTTCCCATGGCGACTCGCACGCCAGCCTCGACGGCGCGGCCGAACGATGCGCGGTGGATCTCGACGACCTCTCGGGCCTTGGCGACCGACGCCTCGGGGATGGCGGCACCGGCATCAGCGGCGTCGAGCACGCCGCGGGGCGCCATGAGCGTCGGCACGAGCCACGTCCCGCGCTGGAGCATCATCTCGATCGCTTCGTCATCGAGGTAGATCCCGTGCTCGATCGAGCGGATGCCGGCGCGAATGCTGTTCTTGATCCCCGGCGTGGCCTGCGAGTGCGCCATCACGCCGATCCCTGCCGCTGTCGCCTCCTCGACGAGGACGTCCAGCTCCGCCGGGCGAAGGTGCGCGTGGGTCGGCTTGTCGCGCGGCGACAGCACGCCGCCCGAGGTCGCCACCTTGATCACGTCGGCGCCCATGCGGATCAGCGTGCGGGCGACGCGCCGCATCTCGTCAGGCCCATCGACGCGCGTGTCCGGCACGCCCGGGTGCCGCGGGAAGAAGTGCAGCTCGCCCCCGGAGACCGTCCACGGATCCCCGTGCCCGCCGGTCTGCGAGATCATCGAGAGGCTGATCTGCATCCGCGGTCCGGGGATGAGGCCGTCGGCCACCGCCTGCTTGATGCCGAGGTCGGCGCCGCCGGCATCGCGGACCGTGGTGATGCCGATCCGCAGGGTCGCCGCCAGGTTCTGCGCCGCCTGGAAGAAGCGGTAGCTGAACGGCGTCTGGATATTGCGCATCGAGTCGATCGTGGTGACCACCACGTGCGTGTGGCAGTCGAACAGGCCGGGCAGCACGGCCTTGCCGGCGAGGTCGACGCGCTCGTCGCCGTCGAGCCCCGTGCCGATCTCGAAGATGCGGCCGTCCTCGACGACGATGTCGGCCACGGAGGGAGCTGCGCCCGTGCCGTCGACGACGGTGGCGCCGGTGAACAGGGTGCGTGTCATGGGTCCGAGGCTACCAGCGTGACGCATCTCCGGTAGCATCGGTGGCCCACTCGAAGGAGACTCCATGGCCGATCAGCTGGCGCCGCCGAGCGGCGCGCTCGACACGACGAAGTCCTACACCGCCACGTTCAAGACCCAGCGAGGCGACATCACGGTCGAGCTGTACGCCGACCGCGCGCCGCTGACCGTCGAGAACTTCGTGAACCTCGCGCGTGCCGGCTTCTACGACGGCACGACATTTCATCGCGTGATCAATGGCTTCATGGCCCAGGGTGGCGATCCCACGGGCACCGGGACGGGTGGCCCCGGGTACCAGTTCGCGGACGAGTTCCACCCGTCGCTGCGCCACGACAGCGCCGGCATCCTGTCGATGGCGAACGCCGGGGCGGGCACGAACGGCAGCCAGTTCTTCATCACCCACGGACCGACCCCGCACCTCGACAACCGGCACAGCGTGTTCGGCAAGGTGACCGGCGGGATGGACGTGGTCCACTCCCTCCGGGAGCGCGATCCGCAGCGCGACCGCGAGCCGGGCGACCGGATCGAGACGATCGAGATCAACGAGTCCTGATCCCTGCCGAGCCGGTGCCGTCAGGCGGCGAGCGCCGGCTCGTACAGGAGGGAGAAGGTGGTCGCCGGGTCCGGCGCGAACGCGGTCCGGGTGTTGCAGGCGCTGCAGGTGAGCTCGTCATCGGTCACGTTGACCTCGAAGACGACCTCGTCGCCGCACCAGGCGCAGTCGAGAAGGACGTTCATGCCACGCACGATGAGCGCGCTTCGTGACAACTTGCGTGTCGCGATTGCCGGCCGGCCCATGACGAACGGCTCATCGGCACGGTGGCGCCGAATCGCGTAACGTTGTCGGCGTCGGGTGCACGGCTGGGACGCCCTGCACCGATATCCGCCAGAGCAGGTCTGGCGGGAGTACGCGCGCTCCCGGACAAGGCATTCATCACTCCGTGCGTACTCCCTCATCCCCTGCCCTCACCGGCGCCATCGCGGACTGGCGCGCCTTCGCGTCGCGCCAATACCGCCTGTTCCGAACCCTTGCCGTGGCACAGGGCGTCATCGGCTCGCTGACCGGCCCGGCCATCACGATCCCGCTCCTGCTGGCGCTCGGCGCCCATCCGGCACTTGCCACGGCCCTGGCTGTCCTGCCGGCGGCCGGCACGATGTCGCAGCGCTGGCTGCCCGGGTGGCTCGATCGCACCGATGGCAACCTGCGCGGGATCGTCGTGACCCTGGCGACCATCGGCGAGCCTCGGGGGCTGCTCCTGGCAGGCTCGGTGGCGCTCGTGGCGATCGGCTGGCTGCCCGCATGGGCCGGGATCGCGCTCGTGGGCGTCATCGGCGGCATCCTCGGCGCGCTCGGATCGATGGCGTACAGCCTGCAACAGTCGTGGTACCAGATCATCCTGCCCGACGACCAGCGGCGGCTGGTGGCCCCGAGGCTGGGCGGCATCACCCTGGGCATCGGCTCCGTGGTGCTGCTGCCGATCGCGTTCCTGATCGACGGTCTGGTTGCGAGCATCGGCCTCTGGGCGTACGTCGGCCCGCTGCTCGTCTCCGGCCTCGCCGGGATGGTGCCGCTCGTGATCCTCCGACGCCTGCCGGCTCCCGGGCGCATCCGCGTCCCGCGGTCGATGCCGTGGACCGACGCGGCGCAGTCACGCCTTCGCCGCCACGGCAACGTCATGAGCCTGGCGCTGCTGTCGGCAGGGCTGTCCCCGTTCCTGTCGGTCTACGCCATCAGCGTGCTCGGCACCGGCGCAGGCTTCGCGATCGCCCTGAGCGCGATCAGCTCCGGCACACTGGTGCTCGCATCGCTGTACGTCAGTTCGCACCTCCGCGGCGGATCGTCGTCGCGGCTGCTGCGCAACTCGTTCGTGCTGCGCTCCGCGGCGCTGTTCCTGGGGCTCGCCGCCCACCCGGTCAACCCATTCGCGCCCGCGGTGCTGGTGGTCGTCGCGGTCCTGCTTGCGATGGGCGACACGGCGGGTCAGCTGGCAGCGAACGAGCGGCTGATGCGCCTCGCCACCGGTCCGAACGTGCTCGCATTCCAGAGTCACTTCGTCGTTCGGATCGTCGGGGCCTATACCGGTGGGATCGCGGCGTCATCGCTCGTCATGCTGCTCGGCGGATACGCGGCCTTCGCCATCCTGTTCGTGAGTGCCGGCCTTGTGCGCGCCGCCGCGGCTCGGGCGACCGAGACCCAGCCGCGCGGCGAGGTCAGCACCGACACCCAGGTGCTGGCGATCTGAACACTTGCGCACTTGCGCAAGTCCTGAGACAATGGCGCCGTGACCACGCTGCAGACCACCGAGGGCGATCGCGTACGCGCGGCCGCCATCGCACGCGCCCTGGCCGACCCGAAGCGACTGTGCGTCGTGGAGCGGCTCGGCGACGGCGAGCGCAGTGTGAGCGACCTGTCCCGTGACATCGGCTGCCAGGTCCCGAACATGAGCCAGCACCTGTCGGTGCTGCGCGCAGCGGGACTCGTGGAGAGCCGTCGGGAGGGAAGCACCGTCTTCTATCGGCTCGTGGACGCTCGGATCCTCGATGCCTATCGATTGCTGCAACAAGTTGCGGGCTGACCGAGCCCGACCACGAAAGGAACCCCATGTCGTCCAACGTTCAAGAGGTCACCGACGCGACGTTCGAGGCCGACGTCCTCCAGAGCGAAAAGCCGGTGGTCGTCGACTTCTGGGCCGAGTGGTGCGGCCCGTGCCGCATGGTCGCCCCGGAGATCGAGAAGCTGGCGAGCAAGTACGCCGGCAGCGTCGAGGTCCGCAAGCTGGACGTCGACGCCAACCCGCAGACCGCGATGAAGTACGGAATCATGAGCATCCCGACCGTCGCGATCTTCGCCCCGGGCGAGGCGCCGCGCGCCGCCGTCGGGTTCCGCCCGGTCGAGGCGCTCGAGGAGGCCTTCGAGCTGTCGCGGTTCGCCACCGCAGGCTGACACCCGACGCGACCAGGATCGCGCGTCCGCCCTCCGGGGCGGGCGCGCTTTCGCGTCCCTGACGCCGTGCAGCCGGAACGGCATACTAGGCGGCCGATGCGCCGCTCCCTGAATGCTGTCCTGCTCGGCACCTTCACGCTCCGTTTCAGCACGGGGCTGACCGGCGCGCTGCTCGTCTACTACCTTGCGGAGCTCGAGGGCTTCGGCGCGGATCGCGTCACCGCGCTGGAGGTCGGCTTTCTGACCGCTGCCTTCTACGTCGCGGAGCTCGTTCTCTCGCCCATCTTCGGGATGCTGTCGGACCGCATCGGCTCACGGAAGGTCATGCAGTACGGCCCGATCTTCGGCGCCGTGGCCGTGGTGATGACGGCGCTCACCACCGACCTGTTCCTGCTCGGGGTGACCCGCTGGCTGGAGGGGGCCGCGGCCGCCGCCAGCATCCCATCGATCCTCGGGTTCATCGCCATCGCGACGTCGCAGGACGAGGCGCTCCGCGGCCGGGTCGTCGCCCGCTTCGAGGCAGCGACGCTTGCCGGGCTGGGGCTCGGCCTGGTCGCCGCGGGCGGTCTGTGGGCGCTGCTCGACCGGAATGCGTTCTACCTCAACGCGGTGCTCTACGGGGTCTCCTTCCTCATCTATCGCTATGGCGTGACCGATGCCGCAGGCCGGCGGACGAGCGACGTCGACCCCGAGGGCAAGACCGCGGAGCTGGAATCCGGCGCCGGGGCACTGTCCCGCGGCTTCAGCCTCGCCCGATACCGGGGCGTCCTCTCTAACCCGGCCGTCTGGCTGCTCGCCCCCACCTGGATCGCCGTGAACGCCTTCATCGGCGCATGGACGAGCCAGTCAATCTTCCAGCTCGTGAACGACCCGCGTCCGGGGTTCGAGGACCAGCTCCTGATGGGCGGGTTCGAGCCCGCGCAGGTGAGCGTCGGACTGGCGGTCGCCCTGGCGGTGTTCTTCGCCGGTCTCTTCTACTGGGGCAACCGCTTCAAGCGCTACCGCCGGACGACGATCATGGGGATCGGCATCGTTGGCGGAGTCGTCATGGTCGGGGCGATCTACGGCCTCAACCATGCGGCGGGCGGGTTGGCCGTCCTCCAGGTCCCCCTCGCCCTGGTGGCGGGGGCCGGTCTCTTCGTGCTGGCCGGCGCGACGCCGGCGGCCCTCGGGATGCTGGCGGATGTGAGCGAGCACCACCCCGAGGATCGCGGAGCCATCATGGGCCTCTACTCGGTCTTCCTCGCCGTCGGCCAGGTGGTGGGGTCGCTCTTCGGGGGCGGCGCGGCCGAGCTCATGGGCATCGATGGGCTGCTCATCGCGTCGGTCGCGCTGCTGCTCCTCGCGCTTGGGCCGCTGCGCTGGCTGCGCGGGTCCGAGCATCTGGTGACGCGCTCGGATGAGCCGCTCGTCGAGGCGGCCGCCTGATGCGCCTGTCACGCCTGTTCTTCGCCACCCTGCGGGACGACCCCGCCGATGCCGAGATGACGTCCCACCGCCTCCTGGTCCGTGCCGGCTACGTCCGGCAGCTCGGTGCCGGCATCTACTCCCTGCTGCCGCTCGGGTTCCGGGTCCAGCAGCGGATCGAGCAGGTCATCCGCGAGGAGATCGATGCGATTGGGGGGCAGGAGATGGAGATGCCCGTCGTCCATCCCGCCGACCTGTGGCGCCGCTCTGGGCGCTACGCGAAGATCGGCCCGGAGATGGCCCGCTTCAAGGACCGCGGGGAGCGCGACATGGTGCTCGCCATGACCCACGAGGAGGTGGTGGCGCAGCTCGTCGGCGACCTGGTGAACAGCTACCGTCAGCTGCCGCTCATCGTGTACCACTTCCAGACCAAGTTCCGCGACGAGCCACGCGCCCGTGGAGGGTTGGTTCGCGTGCGCGAGTTCGTCATGAAGGACAGCTACTCGGTCGACGCCGATGCGGCGGGGCTCGACCGCAGCTACGACCTGCACCACGTGGCCTACGAGCGGATCTTCGAGCGGCTCGGCCTGGAGGTGGTCGCGGTCGGCTCGGACGTCGGGATCATGGGTGGCTCGGGCGCGCACGAGTTCATGGTCATCAACCCGCACGGCGAGGACACGCTGGTTCTGTGCGACGCGTGCGGGTACGCGGCGAACCAGCAGGTTGCGCGGGTGGCCGTCCCACCGGCGAACGCGGAGGAG
>Ga0299913_10004976_pt1 | contig 11275 bp, 11 predicted proteins | sample RVTome_9_FD_201360 | JGI IMG/M metagenome (GOLD analysis project Ga0299913, IMG submission 201360) | Soil microbial communities from uranium-contaminated site in the Upper Colorado River Basin, Wyoming, United States - RVT155D38 (version 2) ... | reverse complement strand
GTGCTGAACGAGTTCCTGTACGACGACCAGCGCTTCACCGGCAATCGCGATCGGTACGACGATCCACGCAACAGCTTTCTCAACGAGGTGCTCGACCGGCGCACGGGCATCCCCATCAGCCTCGCCGTCGTGTATCTCGAGATTGCACGCAGGGCCGGGGTCGGCATGACGGGCATCAACTTTCCGGGGCACTTCCTGCTCCGCGCCGACCATCCTGGCGCGCCGCTGCGCGTTGGAGGCCCGTTCCTGATCGTCGATCCGTTTCACGGAGGGGCGCTGCTGTCGGAAGTGGACTGCCGCGAGATGCTGCGGCAGCACCTCGGCGACGAGGCCGCGTTCGACCGCACGCTGCTCGACGCCGCAAGCCGCCGCGACATCGTCGTCCGGATGCTCCTGAACCTGAAGCGGCTCTACGTCCGCATGCGATCATTCCCGCAGGCACGGTTCGTCTCGGATCTGCTCCTGGCGCTGGACCCGGCGGCGCTCTCCGAGCTTCGGGACCGTGGCCTGCTCGCGTATCACCTGCAGGACTTCGGCGCGGCGCTTCGCGATCTGGAAGCCTATTTGCGACACCTGCCGCGCCACGTCGACCTGCAGGAGACACCGGCCGTGCCCGAAGAGCCGGACGCGGAGCACCCGCAGGCTGCGTCGACCGAGGACCAGAAGCAGGTGTGGGAGCACATCAAGAACCTGCGCAAGCACGTAGCGAGCTTCAATTGAGCCCGGGACGGCCGGCCGCCGTCCCTGACTGGGCCGCGGGACTGCGTCCCCCGGACCCCTCACGCGCCCGTGGCGCGCGTCCCGTTCTGCGGCTCCCTGGCAACGGGTACGACGGTCTCGTGGACGAGCCGTATAACCGGGCTGACACCGGCGCGTCGCGGACGAGAGCCGCGCTCGACCGCGATACAGGCCTGAGAAGGCTCAGGATCGGCGGAGCAGGTTCGAGAAACGGCGCAGCAGCGATGGGCGCGCCCGCTCGGCGGATGCCTTCTCGAGCAAGTCGAGCGCCTCGCCGACCGAGCGGAGGACGATGATGTTCAGGCGGGCGGCGCTCTTCTCGATCGTCATGTCCCGGGCGGGCACGATCAAGATCGGGGTCGCTTGCGAATCGGCCGCCACGTCGAGGCAATTCTGAGGGGTGTCGTCGACGAGGTAATCGAGACGCACGGCGGCAGCAGCCGTGCCGCGCGAGCCGGCGATCACCAGCACACTCGGCAGGTCGAAGCCCTGCGCCTGGAGCCAGCGCTGCGTCTGCCGCTGGGCGGTGTCGCCCGCCGTGGCGGGGCGCTGCGTGATGAAGAACACCTCCCACCCGAGCCGGAGCATCATCTCGTGAATGCGCGCGACCGCACGCGGATCCAGCGGCTTCAGCGTCGTCCAGAAGTCCGGCATGTCGTGGATGGCCGCCCAGATCGCATCGCGCCGCCGCCGCTGTTCGTAGAACGGCACGTCGGCAGGCGTCTGTGCCGCGCCTGCCGCCTGGGCTGCCCCTTCGGCGGTCCCTTCGACCGCGGCTGCGGCTTCCTCCGCCGCCGCTTCCTCTGCGGCTGCTTCCTCTGCGGCCGCTTCGACCTCCGGCGGCTCCGCGCGGCTCGAGGCCCTGCCGAACAGGCGCTCCTCGACGTCCCGGTATGCCGAGGCGAAGTCGGCGATCACGCCGTCCATGTCGAAGCCGACGCGCAGAGGCGGTACGGCGGCACGGCCGCGTCCGCGCCTGCTATTCAACGCGAACCCGCCGGAGAACGAGCCGCATACGTCGGGATCCGTTTCGATGAGCCCGAGCTGCCCGCCCTCGCCGCGTCAGCGCCTTCAGGGGGCCGGAGCGCTCGTCGCAGGTCGCCGGCGTCGTGCGTTCCGCTGCCTCACGATTGCCGCCGGTGCAGCCGGCGGCGGCGAGCGCCACCGTCATCGACAGCAGGCGCGAGAGCGGAGGCGGGCGGCATCGCATCACCGTGCGTCCGCGGCGAGCTCATCGTAGAGGTAGGCCGAGGCGATGATCCCTCCGTGGAAGTTCCCGAGATCCAGCTTCTCGTTCGGCGCGTGCGCGTTTTCGTCCGGCAGCCCCACGCCGAACAGCACCGAGGGGAGCCCGAGGATTTCCTGGAAGGTCGCCACGACGGGAATCGAGCCCCCTTCGCGGTTGAACACCGGTGACTTGCCGAACCCCTTCTCGATCGCGCGGCCCGCCGCCTGCACGAACCGGTTGTCGAACCCGGTCATCCACGGCTTGCCTCCGTGCATGCGGGTGACGGTCACGTCCACGGTCTTCGGGGCGACCTTCTTCACGTAAGCTTCGAACTGCGCCGCGATGCGATCCGGATCCTGATCCGGGACGAGCCGCATGCTCACCTTCGCCATCGCCAGCGCCGGAATCACCGTTTTCGCGCCTTCGCCGGTGAACCCGCCGTGAATGCCGTTGACCTCGAACGTGGGGCGCGCCCAGACGCGCTCGAGGGTCGAGTACCCGCTCTCCCCGAACAGCTTCGGCGCGCCAATCTCCCGCGCATAGCGCCGCTCGTTGAACGGCAGGCGCTTCCACGCGTCGCGCTCTTCGGCGGTCAGCTCCCGCACGTCGTCGTAGAAGCCCGGGATCCTGATGCGTCCGCTGCGGTCCTTCATCTGCGCCAGGATCTGCGCCAGCACCATCGCGGGGTTGGCCACGGCGCCGCCGAACGAGCCGGAGTGCAGGTCGGTGCTCGTGCCGCGCACATCGAGCTGGAAGTAGACGAGCCCGCGCAGGCCGTAGCAGATCGAGGGTATCCCGCGATCGAACATCGGCGAATCCGAGATGACGACCACGTCCGCCGACAGGAGGTCCCGGTGCGCCTTCACGAACGTATCGAGGTGTTCCGAGCCGACCTCCTCCTCTCCTTCGAGGATGACCTTGATGTTCACCGGCAGCCCGCCGTTCTGCCGAAGATGCGCTTCGATGGCCTTGAAGTGCATGAAGATCTGCCCCTTGTCGTCGGCCGCCCCGCGGGCGTAGATCTCCCCGTCGCGCACCGTGGCCTCGAACGGGGGGGACTCCCACAGCTCCAGGGGATCGACCGGCTGCACGTCGTAGTGTCCGTAGAACAGCAGCGTCGGCGCCGCTTCGGCGCCGAGCCACTCCGCGTACACGATCGGATAGCCTGGCGTCTCTTCGAGACGCGCGTTGTGCAAGCCGATGCGCGCCAGGTGGTCGCGCGTCCATTCCGCGCACCGGCGCACGTCCGGCTGGTGCTGCGGCAGCGCGCTGATGCTCGGGATCGCGAGGTACTCCTTGAGCTCTTCGACGTACCGATCGCGATTCGTGTTGATGTAGTCGATGACGTTGGTCATGAGAGTCATGCACAGCCGTGAACGCTGGCGGACAGTTCGGGTTCAGTGCCGGTGCGGCACTTCCACGGGCAGCTCGGTCCGGTCGCCCCACTCCTTCCAGGAGCCGATGTAGTTGCGGACCCTGGGGTAGCCCAGCAGGCGAAGCGCCACGTATGCGTGTGCCGCACGGTAGCCGCCCTGACAGTACGCGATGACCTCGCGGTCGGGCGTGACGCCCGCCGCTTCGTACATGTCCCTGAGCTCCGCGGCGGGCCTGAACTCGCCCTCCGGCGTCAGGTTTCGCGTCCACTCGATGTGGACGGCACCGGGTATGGCCCCGCCGCGGGCCGCGCGGACGACGGTGCCGCAGTATTCACCGTCGCTCCGCGCGTCGAGGAGCACCGCATCCGTGCCGATCGCGTGGCGTACGTCGCGCCAGGTGGCGAGCACCGCCCGATTGCGGGCGCCGGACCAGGACGAGGGCGTCACGGGCGACGCGTCGCGCGTGACCGGGAATCCCCCGCGCGTCCAGGCGCCGTAGCCCCCGTCCAGCATCTGCACGGAGGGATGGCCGAAGCACTCCAGGAGCCAGAACGCGCGCGCCGCCCGGATGCCCGACTGCTCGTCGTAGACGACGACCGGCGTCGCGGCCTCGGTGCCGCGCTGCGCCAGCACGTGCTGAATCATCCACATGAACGCGTTCAGGGGCGCAGGGTCGCTGTCGACGAGGCTCAGCCCGAAGAGATCCAGGTGAACCGCCCCGGGAAGGTGTCCCATGACATACGCGTCGGCCGGCCGCAAGTCCAGAAGATGGACCTGGCTGCCCGGCGCGTCGAGACGCCGGGCGAGCTCCTGCGCCGACACGAGGAGCTGCGCGTTGGCGTACCCCTTCATCCGGCCGATCGTACTGACAACCGCCGCGGGGATCAAACCTCGGCCGTCCGAAGCCGGGCGATCACCGCGCATCTGTGGGAGACTTCTGGCGATGAGGACGCGATCCCCAATCGCCGCGGTCATCCTGGAGGCGGTCTCGCTCTGGTCGGCCAGGTACGCCTTCCAGCACGCGGGGGCGCTCGCCTTCTACACGCTGTTCTCCCTGGCGCCTCTCGTGATCATCGTGATCGCCATCACGGGCGCCGTGTTCGGGGAGGAGGCGGCGCACGGCCGGATCTCGGAACAGATCGAAGGGCTCATCGGCGAACCGGCGGCCGACGCGGTGGAAGAGGCCGTGCGCCGGTCGCGCGTCGAGGAGGCGGGCATCATGCCCACCCTGCTCGGCGCGGGCGCGCTCCTTTTCGGCGCCACGACCGTGTTCGCGCAGATGCAGACCTCGCTGAACCAGTTCTTTGGCGTGGTCGCGAAGCCGTCGCGCAGCGGCGTGCTCGTGTTCCTGACGACGAGGCTCCTGTCGCTCGGCCTGGTGCTGATCATCGGCTTCCTGCTCCTGACCTCCCTCGTCATTACGCTGACGCTGACAGCCATCATCCAGTTCGCGGAGCACTGGATCCCCGTTCCCCCGGTGGTGGTCGCGGCGATCGACCTCGCGGTCTCGCTCGCGATCGCCACGCTGCTGTTCGGGATGATCTTCAAGGTGCTGCCGGACGTCCGCCTGCGGTGGCGCGACACCGGCGAGGGGGCGTTTCTCACCGCCATCCTGTTCGTCGTGGGTCAGTACCTGATTTCGGTGTACCTGACCCACACCGCGCCGGGCTCGACCTACGGGGCGGCCGGATCGCTCGTCATGGTGCTGCTGTGGGTCTACTACTCGTCACTGATCCTGTTTTTCGGGGCCGCCTTCACCAAGGCGTCCATCCTGCACCGCGGGGGTGCCGTCGTGCCGAAAGTCACGGCGGTCCGAATCCGGACCGAGATCCTGAACGAGCTGGAAGGGAGGAGCTGACCTGAATGGCCCGCACGATGACTACCGCGGCAGAAGCCGGACGCTTCGCGTACGACGGGCTCGACCGGACGCTGCACGAGAAGGCGCGTCTCGGCATCGTGACGTGCCTCACGAGTGAGCCCGACGGCGTGCGATTCATCGACCTGAAGCGCCTCTGCACGCTGACCGACGGAAACCTGAGCCGCCATCTCGAGGTGCTGCACGAGGCGGGCATGGTCGAGATCTGGAAGGGGTTCGAGAACCGGCGTCCGCAGACGGTGTGCCGCCTCACGCCCGCCGGACGCCGGCGATTCGTCGTCTATCTGAAGGAGCTCGGACGCGTCCTGCGCGACGGCATGGCGAAGCCGAAGCACGCGGCGCGCAACCGCGCGATGCCTTCCGGGTGGCAGCGGCGGTGAGGGTGCCGGAGGTTCCCACCGCACCCGGCAAATCACACCTGCGGCCCAGCGTGAGTTTCGCCACGAACGCGCTACAGGAGCTGCCAGCCGTCCTGGCGCTCGGCCGCGCGCCGTTCGCTTTCGAGCTTTTTCAGGTGCGCCAGGATGCTGTCGTCTGCCGCCCGGGTCAGCGCCGGCGTCAGGTCGCCGTAGATCCGCTGTGCGATGCGTGCCGGCGTGGAGCAGCCGGCGGCGAGCGCGTCCAGGACCTGCGCCTCGCGGTCCTCACGATGTCGCAGGTAGGCGTCGAGGAGCGCGGCGGGATCGTCGACGATCGGGCCGTGGCCCGGCAGCAGCCGTCGCGGGGCGAGATCCCGCACCCGGCGAAGCGACGACAGATATGCGGCGAGGTCCCCACCCGCGCGCGCGGGAATGACGATCGTGCCGCCGGCGCGGGCGAGATCGCCGCAGTAGAGGTCGCGGGTGCGCTCGTCCACGAAACAGAAGTGATCCACCGCATGCCCCGGCGTGTACACGGCGCGCACCATGCCGTCTCCCGCAGCGATCGGCTCTCCGTCAGCGCACGCGTCCCCCTGTGCGTTCCGCACCTGTGCGCGCGGCCAGCGCGCCAGCAGGGCAGGTATGCCTCCCGCGTGATCAGGGTGGGCATGCGTGATCAGGATGCGGTCGAGCGCGCATCCGGCAAGCGCGCGATCGATCGATGCCACATGGTCGGGGTGCCCGACGCCCGCGTCGATGAGGGTCGCGATCGCGCCGTGGAGAAGATAAGTGTTCGTCCCGCTCGGCCCCGTCCATTCCGAGGCGTTGCCGGCTGGCAGCATGGTGAGGGCCGGGGCACCGCCCATCACGACGGCTGACGCGCGCGGCGCGCTTCGAGGGCCCGTTCCGAGCCGAGGCGCTCCAGTTCGACCTCGGAGTGGTCGGCGAACCGCATCGCCTCCGCGATGGCCCGATGCCCGGCCCGCGTGGCGATCAGATCGTGCATGCGCTGGCAGATCCGCCGGTAGGACGGGTGTCCCTGCGGCGCCGAGCGCAGTTCGATGACGTGCATCGCCTCGCGCGCGTTCATGTCCATGCAGAACCGGATCCGATACGCCATCGAGACGGCATACGGCGCCACGTCGCGCAGCCCAGCAGACGACAGGGCCTCGTAGAGGTCGCGCGCCCCCTCCAGGCAGCGCTGCCAGTCGTCTCCGGCCCCTGCATCCGCAATCGCCGCCGGCTCCGTGAAACCGTGCCGCGTCGTGAGCGGCTGCCATTCGATCGTGAGCAGCCGATGACGCTGGAGATCCCGGAACGCCCCGTAATCCGCCAGGATGTCGAAGCGGTAGGCTGTCCGCTCGAACGCACGGCCCGGGCGGTGCCGGCGGTTCACGCGTTCCCCCGCATACGCACGGATGAGACGGGCGCGCTCGTCGGGCGACAAGCGCCGCGCGCGTGCCGAGGCCTGGTCGTCGGCGAGCCCCGACGCCTCGTAGAGGATTGCCGCCGCGACCTTCACCTCGCCGTCGGGGTCGAAGTCGGTGAGGGTCACCTCGTCGCGTGTGTCCGGCTGCTCGCCGCCGAGGACCTCGCGCGCGGCCGCGTACGTGTCGACCCGCCTGCGCGCGAGGTAATCGGTCCACAGGCCGCCGCGCTCCGGCTGATCGACGCGCACCAGGAAGGCCGGAATGACCTGACGCAGATCCCGCAGCATCGCGTCGGCGCAGGCTCGCGCCTCCTGCAGCGGATGGGCCCGCAGGCGCAGCAGCAGCGCCTCGAACGCCTGGCCGGAGCCGTAGATGCCGACATTGGACTGCGTCGCAGCGGGCAGCATGCCTCGCAGCGTGTCGAGCACCTTGGCGCGGATCGCCGCGCGATGGACGGTCTCCGAATCGCCGGGGCCGCGTGGATGCCGCGCCGCGAAGTACTCCTGCATCCTGGGAATCCAGGCCGCGTACCGCTCGAATGCGGCGTCGAGCGTGCGCACGTAGCGCGCGCGCAGGGCGCCTCGGTCCTCCAGCTCCGTCGGGATGTGATAGCGCCAGCGCCCCTCGAGCGTGTCCGTGTAGGGCACATAGCGGGTGGATTGCTCGAGGTACGCCATCAGCCGTCCGCGCTCGAGCAGCTTGGTGAGCACGTTCGACGCGTACTCGCACGCGACGTGCGCCCCGCCGAGCTGCGCGACCGAGTCGTCTCCGTACTCGTTGAACACGCGGTCGTAGAGACGCTCGGCACGGGCGATCGCCGCCGCACTGGTGGGTGCGCCGATCGGGTCCCCCCCGGGCGCGACCTTGTCGGCGAACTCGTCGAGGAACAGCCGCCGCAGCGACTTGGCCGAACGCGAGTAGCGCGCAAAGAGCGCGCCCTTGACCGTCTCCGGCAGGTTCGTGAGCGCGAACACGTGCCCGTCGAGATTGGTGAAGAACGGCGCCAGCCGCGCGCGCTCCTCCGGGCTGAATGGCTCGGCGGCACCCGGCGCCGGCAGCGCCCCGCTCATTCAGCAGCCACTTCCTGGTCGCTCCAGTAGCGGCCGAACTCGTCCAAAAACGTCAGCGTCTCGAACGTCGTCATGCGGTCGAGGAAGAGCACACCGTCGAGGTGATCGGTCTCGTGCTGAATCACGCGCGCCGTGAAACCCGATGCGCGCAGCTCGACGCGGCGGCCGTTCCGGTCGAGCCCCTTCACGGAGATGTCGCGGGCGCGCGGCACGCGCCCTCGGATGTCCGGAATGCTCAGGCAGCCTTCCCAGTCCTCGACCGTCGCCGCCCCGGCCACGATGATCTCGGGGTTGATGAGGACCGTCAAGGGCAGCGCGGCGTCGCCCTCCGTTCGCTCGTCCGGGGCAGGAGAGAAGCCGGCGACGAACAGCCGCAGGCTCTCGTGCACCTGCGGCGCCGCGAGGCCGACGCCCTCGTACTCCGTCATCGTCTCGAACATGTCGTCGATGAGCTGCTGGATGGGCGGAGACTGGATGTCGGCCGGCGTCATGGTGCGCGCCTTCGTGCGAAGCACCGGATGACCCATGCGCGCTACCTTCAGGATCGACATCGCGGCATTATAGTCGGATGGAACAGGCCGCCTACCGCTTCTGCCCGTCGTGCGCCGCGCGACTCGAGGCGCGCACGCTGAAGACCGGCGATCCCGATCGGCTCGTCTGTGTGGCCTGCGGCTTCGTGTTCTACCTCGACCCGAAAGTCGCGGTGGGCACGATCATCCGCACCGAAGACGGACGCATCGTGCTCGTCCGGCGGGCGATCGAGCCGGGCTACGGCCTCTGGGTGTTTCCTGGAGGCTACATCGATCGCGGGGAGCAGATCGTCGACGCCGCGATTCGCGAAGCGCGAGAAGAGTCCGGCCTGGAGGTACAGATCGACCGGCTCGTGAACATCTACTCCTACAAGGGGGCCACGCCGATCATCGTCGTGTATGCGGCGACCATCGTCGGAGGCGAGCTGTGCACGGACGAGGAGTGCCTCGAGGTGCGGCTGTTCACGCCCCACGACATCCCATGGGACGCGCTGGCGTTCCGCAGCACGCGCGAGGCGCTCGCGGAATACCTGCAGCCGGCGGAGCCCCCTTCACGTCGGGAGCTCCTCCGCTGACGCAAGGCGGACCGTCTGATGAGCTGGACCGGCCTGCTATACTCCAGGTCTCCCCGGCCTCACTGTTCCGCGCGCGCATCACGCCCGATACGCGCTATAACGAGACGAACCCATGCAGCACACTGTCCGGCTCTCCATGTGTCTTCTGTTCGCAGCGTTCACGTCCGCGTGCATCGGCTTCGAACGTCAGAGCACCGTCACGGGGCCATCGGCCACAGGCATCGGGGCCCTCATGGGCAATTGGTCCTCCTCCAACATCATCCCGAGCCCGAGCGCGTGTACGAACTTCAAATGGAACGTCAGCGAGCAGACGAGCACCAGCGCCAAGGGCACTTTCAGCGCCACCTGTGCCGGCGATCTCACGCTGGCGGGCACCGCGCAAGGGACCCTCAACGGATCGGTGATCAGCTGGAGCGCCGAAGGGACCGGCAGCGCGCCGGGGCTCACGTCGTGCCCGATCGCACTTACTGGCACGGCCGAGATCGCCGTAGACTCGGTGCGCGTGCCGTATTCGGGGACGACCTGCCTCGGGCCGGTCAGCGGCACGGAGATCCTGCGGCGCAATTGATGCAGGCCGAAGGGCTGCGCTCCGCACAGGAACCACCGCCACCTGTAGCGCAGGCCTTCGCAGGCTGCTTCGGCCACTTACGCCAGATCGTCAGCCGACCTGGCACCATAGAACGCGAACCACGGGTGCGCGGCTGCAAGCCGGACGTTCACGTTCCGGATGTTCTCCACGCCTTTACTCTGGAGCCACGTGCGGAACGCGTCCCCGCCCTGCTTCCCGTACACGGGAATTCCGTCCTTCCACGTCGCGCGCCCGCACAGCACGCCCGAGAAGCGGGTGCCCGCGTCCGCCGCGAGCTCCAGCGATTCGGTGAACTCGGCGTTGCTCACCCCGGCCGACAGGTAGATGAACGGGCGGGTCGCCGCCTCCGCCGTCCGGCGGAAGTGGTCCATCGCCTCCTGCTTCGTGTACGCCTTCTGCCCGCCGAACGCCTTCGTCCCTTCGACGAACTTCATGTTGATCGGCATCTCGACCTTCATCACGTCGACGCCGTACCGATCCTTCGTGAACTCCGCCATGGTGCCCGCGACGATCTGCGGCTTCTTCTTCGCGAAGTCCAGCCCCTTCTCGTCGGCACCTTCCTCGTAGCCGACGAATTCCAGGAAGAACGGAATATCGTTGCCGCGGCACTCGTCGCCGATCCGCTCCACCCAGGCGTGCTTCACGTCGTTGACCGCCTTCGGGTCCTCCGGCGTGTAGTACAGCAGGATTTTGATGCAGTCGGCCCCGGCCTCCTTGATGCGGCGGACCGACCAGTTGTCCAGGAGGTCGGGAAGCCGCCCCGGCCCGGTCTTGTCGTAGCCGGTCTTCTCGTACGCCATCAGGAGACCGGCGTCCTTCGCGCGGCGCTTGCTGGCCGGGATGCCCCACTCGGGGTCGAGCAGGATGGCACTGGCGTGCGGCGTCAGCACCTCGGTCACGAGGGTCTTGAACTCCTCCATCTCGCGATCGCCGATCTCCCCGCCCTTCTCCTTCGCCAGCGCCTTCTGCAGCGAGCCCCGCTGATCCATTGCCGCCGCCGCAATCACGCCGCGAGCGTCCGAGACGGCCTTCAGGCCGGCGAGCTTCCCTGGTGTCACCTTCACGTGTGCCTCTCCTCTGTCCACATGCTTCCGCCGCACGATGACGCGCCGGACCGCGGGGCGGAGCCCTACGGACGCGCCGGTCAGCCGTGCGGAAAACGATCATTCTACACGGGGAACCGGAACTCCTCCACGACCGCCTCCCGGATCGCCGTCTCCACCATCGCCTCCAGCGGGAGCGACCCCTCGGCCGCGGCGACGTCGTGCCGGCGCGCGCGCGTGGCCGGATGTCTGGGGGTGAAGAGCGTGCAGCAGTCCTGGTCGGGGATGATCGACACGGAATACGTGCCGAGACGCTGCGCCTCCGCGGTGATCTCGTCCTTGTCCATGCCGATGAGCGGGCGCAGGACGGGAAGCGCAACGACCTCGTTGATCCGAATCAGATTCTCGAGCGTCTGCGATGCGACCTGCCCCACGACCTCGCCGGTCACGAGCGCCTGCGC
>Ga0299913_10004975_pt1 | contig 11276 bp, 7 predicted proteins | sample RVTome_9_FD_201360 | JGI IMG/M metagenome (GOLD analysis project Ga0299913, IMG submission 201360) | Soil microbial communities from uranium-contaminated site in the Upper Colorado River Basin, Wyoming, United States - RVT155D38 (version 2) ... | reverse complement strand
CGGCTCGAACTCCTGGTCCTCGCCGACGCCCGTGTAGACGACCCGGCCCGCCGCGTCCAGCACGACGAGATAGCCCGTGGTGGGAGCCATGAACGACCGCGCCGCGCGGCCGCGGCCGTCCCAGAGCACGCGGCCGTGCAGCGGGTGGTCATCCATGTAGCGGCGGATGCGGCGCGGGTTCTGGTTCACGCCGACCGCGACGAGCAGGAACTCGACGTCCTCCCCCCACCGCTCGCTCGCCGCGCGCAGGCGCGGCTCGAGCGCCTCGCAGACCTCACACCAGGTCGCCCAGAACTGGACCAGGACCGGCCCCCGGCCGATGTAGTCCGCCAGATCGACCGGCGATCCCTCCAGGTCTTCGAGCACCGTGGCCTCCGGGACCGCACCCGCCGCGATCCCCACTTGCTGGGCCGCGAGGGCGGAACCGAAGCCTGCCCCGAGTGAACCGGCGAGCAGCAGGCCGGCGGTGAGCCCGGCCGCGGGGGTCCGACGGGTCGCGATCCCCCGACGTAGCGCGGACGCCCGCGACCATCCACTCACATGGAATAGCCGGCGCGCACGAAGTAGTACTGCGCGACCAGCAGCAGGACGACGCCGGCGATTCTTTTGATCCATACCATCCACCTTCCCGCCTTCGGCAGCCTCGACAGCGCGCCGGCGGACAGCCCGACCGCCACCAGCAACGCGGTCATCCCGAGCGAGAATACGAACAGGTAGAGGAACCCGAGCGGTCCGCTGCCCGTCGTGCCCACCCAGGTCAGGACCGCGGCGAACGCCGGGGCGCCGCACGGCGCCGCCACGACGCCCGACGTGGCGCCGAGCAGGAACACCGCCGGAACGGACCCGCCACCCAGCCGGCCCGCCCACTCGGTCAGCGCCCGCGGCGCCCGCACGGGGAATACCTCCAGCATTGCCAACCCGAAGATCAGCAGGAGGTTCCCGGCGGCGAGCGACGCCCACGGACTCGCGGAGACGGTGCCGAACAGCGACCCGGTGAGCCCCGCGATCAGTCCCATGGTCGCGTACAGAAGGGCCAGCCCGAGCACGTAGGCCGTCGTGAGCGCGGCGACGCGGCCGAAGGACCGCCGCTCGCCGTCGACCCCCGACAGGGCCGCCGCCGCGATCGGTATCATCGGGTAGACGCACGGGGTGAGGCTGGTCAGCACCCCGGCACCGAACAGGATAGGCAGCGCGACCCACGGGTTCGTCTGGAGCGCGTCCCCGAGCGGGATCTGGACGGCCGCGCCGACGGCGCCCCCGGCCACGATCAGGATCGGCATCATGGATGCGGAGACTCGGCCGCCCCCGCCGATCCCGCAAGCGGGGGAACAGGCCCGACGCATGGACGGTATTGGCGTGCGGAGACCTCGAACGGAGGGCACGTGAGGCACGAGGGACGGGCAGAAGGGACGACCGGGCCGGCCGCGGGTCGCGGCATCCGGCTGGCGCGCGCCCTCGTACCCGTCGCTTTCCTGCTCTCCCTCGCGCTCGTCGCCGCTCACCAGCACGCCGACGGCGCGGTGCCGGCCGACGCGTGCGCGGTGTGTCATGCGGGGCGGGCGACGCCGCTGGGAACCGATGGCGGCGCGCCCTCGGTCGACGGTCCCGCGGTCGAGGACTTCGAGGCCACCTCCACGGCGGCCGCCGCTCCCCGCGCCGACTTCCGGGGCGCGCCCTCCTCCCGCGCCCCTCCCTCACGACCGGCGAACGTCTGAAGCGACCGGCATCGGCCGGTCCGGTTCTCCACGGCGTGCCGCCGCACCTGCGGACGCCCCTCGTGAGGTCCTCGATCATGACACGTTTCGCTCGCGTTCCCGGAGTCGAGGGGCGCACCGCATGGCCCCGCATCGCCCCGGCCCGCGCCGGCCGCGCGGCGGCCGCCCTGGCGCTCTTCGCGCTCACCGCGCCGTCGGCCGCCCTGGCGCAGAGCACGGGCACCATCGAGGGGCGCGTCCTCATGCCGGATCTCGCACCGGCGCCGGGGGTGGACGTCCACATCCACGCCCTGGGCCGCACGGTGGTGAGCGGGGATTCCGGTCAGTTCCGTTTCGGCGACGTCCCCGCGCGCCGCTACGCGATCGAGGCGCTGTCCGCCGAGGGGAACCGCGGCGTGGCGTCCGTCTCCGTCCGCGCCGGGGCGGTCGCGACCGCTGAGATCCGCCTCACCCCCCTGTACCACATCGACGAGGTCGTGGTCTCGGCGGGTCCCGGCGCGACGCAGCGCTCCGACCTCTATCAGGCGACGGAGGTGCTCACCGGCAGGGACCTGGCGGTCCAGGTCGCGGGCACGCTCGGCGAGACCCTGGAGGGCGAGGCCGGGGTGAGCTCGACGGCGTTCGGCGCCGGCGCGAGCCGCCCGGTGATTCGGGGCCTCGGCGGGGACCGCGTGCGCATTCTCGAGGGGGGCGTCGACGTGGGCGACGCCTCCAACACGAGCCCGGATCACGCGGTGAGCCTGGAGCCGGGCATGGCAGAGCGCATCGAGGTCATCCGCGGCCCGGCGACGCTGCTGTACGGCGCGTCGGCGATCGGCGGGGTCGTCAACGTCCTGGACAACCGCGTGCCCACGGAGATGCCGTCGGGCGCGGTGGCTGGCCACCTGAGCGGGACCGCCGGGTCCACCTCGAACGAGCTGGTCGGCCAGGGAGAGGTGCGGTTCGCCACGGGCCCGCTGGTCTGGAGCCTGGGCGGCCTGCACCGCGACGCCGACGACTACGCCATCCCCGGGTTCGCCGAGCGCGACCCCGAGCCGGGCGCGGTGGCGAGCGGGCTCCTCGAGAACAGCGCGGTCGAGACGACGCGCGGCTCGGCCGGCGTCTCGTTCGTGGGCGGGAGCGGGTACCTCGGCGTCGCCTTGTCGGGCTACGATTCGCGGTACGGCGTGCCCGGCCACGCGCACGCCCACGAGGAGGGGCCCGAGGAGGAGGAGGAGCCGATCGCGATCGACCTCGAACAGCGGCGGATCGACGTGGAGGCCGAGCGACGCTTCTCCGGCGAGAAGCTGACCAACCTGCGCGGCCGGTTCGGTCTCACCGACTACCGGCACTTCGAGCTGGAGGGCGCCGAGGTGGGGACGGACTTCCGGAACGAGCAGTGGGAGGGCCGCCTCGAGCTGGGCACGCGCTTCGGCGAGGCGGTGCACGGCGCCGTGGGCGTGCAGCTCGGCCGCCGGGACTTCGCGGTCATCGGGGAGGAGGCCTTCACCCCCCCGAACGAGACGTTCCACATCGCCCTGTTCGCCTTCCAGGACTTCACGGTGGGCGACGCGCTGGGCGTCCAGGGAGGCGCGCGCTTCGAGCATCGCGGGTCGCGCCTGGCGGACGACACCTTCGACCGGGATTTCGACGACGTGTCGGTGTCCCTCGGCGCGAACTGGCGCGCGACCGACCTCGTGGGATTCGCCCTGTCCGCGGCGCGTTCGGTCAAGGCGCCGACGCCGGAGGAGCTGTTCTCCGACGGCCCGCACGCCGCCACGCGTTCGTTCGAGGTGGGCGATCCCGCGCTCGAGCCCGAGGTCGGCTGGAGCGTCGACGGGACGGTGCGGCTGGACGGGGAGCGCTTCTCCGCGGAGGCGACCGGCTTCGTCAACGACTTCGACGGCTTCATCTACCTGGCGGGCCAGGGCACCGAGATGGACGGGCTCCCGGTGTTCGCCTACAGCGCCGGCGACGCGCGCTTCGCGGGGTTCGAGTCGGTCGGGCGCGTGGAGCTGTTCCATCGCGGACGGCACCACGTCGGCCTGCGGGCGCTCGCCGACTACGTGCGCGCGGAGCTGACCGACACGGGCGAGCCGCTGCCGCGCATCCCGCCGTTCCGGCTGGGAGGCGGGCTTTCCTACGACGGCGGCGCGCTGAGGGCGGGCATCGACGTGCGGCGATCGTGGGCGCAGGAGCGGGCGGCGGAGTTCGAGACCCCCACCGCGGCCTTCGTGACCGCGGACGCGCAGGTCAGCTACCGCCTGGTCCGCGGAGGGGCGGCTCACGACGTGATCGTGCGCGTGCGCAACCTCGCCGACGAGGAGGTGCGCCTGCACACCTCCTTCCTGAAGGACGAGGCCCCGCTGCCCGGCCGGGACGTGCGGCTCGTCTACCGGCTCTCCTTCTAGGCGAAAACGACGCCCCCCGGGAAGGACCCGGAGGGCGTCGTCGTCGCGCGCCAGCTTGCTCCGGCTCAGAACACGGCGGTCGCCACGTTCGAGCAGGTGGCCGTCCCGGCCTCGCAGACCTGGTAGTCGTAGCTGCCGCCGCCGCGGTTGCCGATGTTGTCGGTGAACGCCCCGTCGTTGGACGTCGTCGCGATCACGTTCCCGTCGCGGTGGATGTCGACGTTGGTCGACGTCGCCCCCGTCCAGGTCAGATCGGCGTTGTGGATGCCCCGGACCTTGAACGCGCTGACCGATAGCGCGATGCCACCGCCCGGGTCTCCCGAGGTGGGATTCGCGGTGTCGATTGCCGTGTCCGTCGCTCCGTCGTCATCGGTCACGGTGAGCTCGACCGTGTGTTCGCCAGCGGACGCGTACTCGTGCGTCGGGTTCGTCGCAGTGCTCGTGCCGCCGTCGCCGAAGTCCCAGAGATGGTGGTCGATCGTACCGTCGGAATCGGTCGACGTGCTCGTGAACGCGCAGACCAGCTCTTCGCAAGCCACGGTGAACGACGCCTGAGGCGGCTGGTTGGTCGGGCTTCCGCCGCCAGCCAGAACGTCGAGCGCCCCGAGCTCCAACTCGATGTTGGCGAGCGGGCTGAACACCATCGTCCCGCCGCTACCGCCCCACACGATCCCTTCCAGCTTCACGTTGGTTCCGCCCGCGAGGGTGAACGCGGGCGAGCCGCTGTCGCCGCCGGCGATGATGGTGCCGCCGCCCTCCACGATGACCTGGGCGCGCTGGGCGATGTTGGTGCCCGACACACCGACGGTCACGCACGCGTTGGTGACGTCGCCGAGGGTGTGGCCGGTGGTGCGGCCGACCTTGTGGATCTCCGTGCCCTCCACGACGCAGTTGCCGACCGCGCTCGTCTGCCGCTGCGAGATCGTCAGCTCGCCGTCGGCCTCGAAGGGCGCGCCCGCGCCCACGGGCACGTCGGCGATCTTCCCGAGCGCGAAGGTGCGCGGCCCCTGCCGAACGGCCAGCGAGGCGTCGCTGAAGCGGCACACCCGCCCGCGCGGACAGCCGTCGCTGCGCGTGTATTCCGGGTCCTTGACCTCGGTCCCGATCTGGTCCGGGTCGACGCTCTGGAGCGGCTGCCAGTACGGCGTGTCGTCCACGCCGCCCTGGTTGGCCGTGCAGTGGGAGTTCGTCACGAAGTGCATCGCGCCGCCCTGGACGGCGGGGAAGCCCAGCGTGCACAGGAAGCCCGGGAAGTTGATCTGGAGGCCGCCGACGATCGCCGGCGCGGCGTCCCGGAGCGAGTACAGCATGCGGATGGGCTCGCGCACCTCGACCACGAGCGCGTCGTCGGGGACGCCGGCGCGGGCCGCCGCCGCGCGCACGCGCGCCTCCGCGGCCCGGCTCTCGACGCCGACCAGCACGCGGTTGCTTCCCTCGTGGAGGTCGACCAGGACCACCTCTCCCTCCGCGAACACCTCGCGGGACGCGGCCTCGAACCACTCCTGCAGGTCGCCGTACGCGAAGCGTCCCTGGCGCACGCGGAGCTGGCCGGGGGCGTAGCCCTCCTGGGCGAGCCACGCGCCGAGCGCGCGAGCGATCTGCGGGCGCCGGTCCGTCTCGGTCAGGTAGACGTTGGGGGCACCGTCCTCGAGGAAGATCCCGCCGAAGGCGGGCACGGCGCGCGCCAGCGCGGCGCGGTCGGGCGGCGAGCCCTGAGCGTGCGCGGGCACGCTGGCTCCCTGCGGGTCGGCGGGGGTGTCGGGCGCGACGCCGTTGTCGGCGTCGGCGCAGGCGGACAGCAACATTGCCCCCGCGGCCAGCATGGCCGCGGCGGTCGTCCTGGGGTGCTGCATGGCGCGATCCTCCCGAATGGCTGTGGGCCAGGCCTTGAATCAGGTCGGCGCCTTTGGAGAGCGTGGCGGTTCGGTCCGGCGTCGGACGTGGACCGGATGGGCCGACCTCGTGGTCCAGAGTGCAAGCGACGGCTCCCCCGCGTCAAGGACGAATCGCGGAGACGAACGGTCACCGCGCCGGTCCTCCCCGGCGGACCGGCTCCGCGCCACCGGGCGGTCGTGCGAACGCCTTCACCCCGGTGACGTAACGAGGGGCGCTACCAGGCGATGCCCCAGTCCTCCCCGTCGTCGCTCGCGGCGCCCCAGAAGGTGCCGTGCTCGCGGTCGAACCGGATCGCCGTCATCGGTCCGGAGGTGCGGTCACGGAAATCGATGCGATACCCCCGCGCGCGCAGCTCGTCGACCACCCACGGCGGCGTCGCGGCGTTCAACGTGAGCCCGCCGGCGATGCGCTCGTGGCCGCCGAAGGAGTTGTGCATCTGCGCGGTGTGGAAGTTGGCGGCCTCCGCGGCCTCGTTCACCTCCATCCCGAACTCCACGACGTTCAGGAAGAACTGCAGGCTGTTCTGGTCCTGGAAGTCGCCGCCCTGGATGGAGAACGACAGGAAGGGCTGCCCGTCCCTCAACGCCATGCTCGGCGTCAGCGTGACCCGCGGCCGCTTGCGCGGCGCGATCACGTTGTAGGGGTTCTCGACTTCCTCCGTCACGAAGCTCTGTGCGCGCTGGCTCATGCCGACGCCGGTGCGCCCGGCGATGACGGCGGGGATCCAGCCGCCCGAGGGCGTCACCGACACCACCCAACCCGCGCTGTCGGCGGCCTGGATGGACGTCGTCCCGGTCGAGGCGGCCTCGCGCCACGCGGCGAGAGCGACGGCATCAGGCGCCGCTTCGCGCCGTGCGGGCGGACCCCCTCCGTCCTCGCCCCGTGCCCCGGCTCCGGAGTCGATCCTTTGCGCGACCCGGACTCCCGCGGCCGCGTCGCGCGCGGCCCGCGCGGCCGTCGCCGGACCGGCCAGCGTGTCCAGGTCCAGCGGCCAGGCCTCGAGCAGGTGGAGGTAGGGGTTGTCGCCGTCCTGGAACCGGTACGGATCCCCCGGGCGCACGCGCGCGTCGTTGCGTTCCGGGTCGAAGTCCTCCATGCGGCTGCGCGCGTACTCCTTGGACAGCAGGCCGGCGACCGGCTCGTCCGGGGCCGTGTAGGGATCGCCGTAGTAGAAGTCGCGGTCGGCGTAGGCGCGGTTCATCACCTGGTACACGGCGTGGACGTAGCTGGCGCTGTTGTAGCCCAACGCCGCGACGTCCAGCGTCTCGAGCATGTTGAGCATCTGGAGCAGCACGGGTCCCTGCGTCCAGGTCGTGAGCTTGTAGACGTCGACGCCCTTGTAGCTCGTGCGCACGGGCTCCTCGATCTCGACCCGCCAGGTGGCCAGGTCCTCGACCGCCATCGGCGAGCCGGCCTCGTTCGCGCCGTGAACGAAGTCGCGCGCGATGTCGCCGCGGTAGAACCGGTCGTACGCCGCCATGATGGCATCCCTGCGGTCGGCCCCCGCCGCGAGCGCCTCCGCTTCGGCCTCGACCAGCTTGCGGAGGGTCTCGGCCAGGTCGGGCTGGCGGAAGATCTGGCCCGGCTGCGGCGGCGCCGGCGCGCCATCGACCTCGTTCGGCAGGTAGACCGCTTGCGAGCTCGGCCACTGGTCGATCTCGTCGCGGAATCGGCCGATGGAGGCCACCGCCTGCTCCTCGATGGGATACCCGTCCGCCATGCGGATGGCGGGCGCCAGCACCTCCGCCAGGGACAGCCGCCCGTACTCCGCGAGCATGACCATGAGCGCGCCGGGCGTGCCCGGCGTGACGGCGGCGAGGGGGCCGTACTGCGGCGGGTGCCGGTGGCCGCGGCTGCGATAGAAATCCGGCGTCGCGCCCGACGGCGCGACCCCGAGGCCGTTGATGCCGACCACTTCGCGCGTGCGCGGATCGTAGATGAGCGCCTGGGTTTCGCCGCCCCACGACAGCACGTCCCACATCGTGGACGTCGCGGCCAGCATCGCGCACGCCGCGTCGACGGCGTTGCCGCCCGCCTGGAAGATCATCGCGCCCGCGGTGGCCGCGAGCGGCTTGCCCGTGATCGCGATCCACTCCTGGCCGTGCAGCACGGGGCGGTTGGGCGGCCCCTGCGCGACGGCGGGGTCGGCGGCCAGAGAAGTCGAGGACGCGGCGAGGGCGAGGAGCAGGACGGACGGCGGCCGGCAGGCGGTCATGGAGCTCTCCAGGGAACGGTTGGGGGAGGATGATAGGGCGTCGCCCGCGCCCCCGCGACCGCCCGGCCGCCGGCCCGGATGCCGCTTCACCCCCCGGCGCGGCGCGCACCGGCATCCGCGCCGCGACGCCCGCCGGATCACTCCGGCGCGGCGAGCGCGCTCCAGCCCTCTACGCCCCCCGGTCCCCTCACGAACGCTTGCTCGCCGAACACGCCGAGGATGTCTCCCGCGTGGTCCGCCGCGGGGGTCGCGATCACCGGCGCATCGGGGGCGGGGCCGGCGCGGAGCGCAAGGCCGCCCAGGGCCGCCGTCCCGAGCGGCTCGCTGGCGTACTCCAGGTCGCGCGCGCGCACGTAGCCGACGCCGCCGTCGGGCAGGCCGACGCGGTATCGATCACCGGCAGCCGCGAGCACGCGCAGGAGGGTTCGCGTCGGGATATCGCCCGCCGCGGGCTCCAACTCCGCGGCCTCCGTCCGCCGGGCGGGCCGGTCCACCGCGGCGCGGCCGACGGCGACGCGCATGAGCGCGCCGAGCGCCGCCGTATCGGCGGACACCTCGGCCACCGTGGGCTCCCACACCCGCAGCCACGGATCGGGGTCGGCCGGTCCCTCTCCGCGCCGGTAGATGCCGAAGTGGAGGTGCGGCGGCGTCGTGCGCGCGTTCCCGCTGTTGCCCACGAACCCGACGGTGTCGCCGGCATCGACCCACTGGCCGGTCGCCACCGCCTGGCTGTCCAGGTGAGCGTAGTAGAGCGACATGGATCGGACCTCGTCGCGTATCCAGACCACCCTTCCGCCGCGCGGCGTCGTGCGAACCCGACGGATCCGGCCCGCGGCCGCCGCGAGCGTCGGCGTGCCGCGCGGCGCGAAGATGTCCACGCCGTGGTGGGCCCGTGCGCCGGCGTCGCGCGGGTCTCCGAAAACGCTCTGCACCGCCTGCCACGAGCGGCCATCCACGGGGAAGGCGAGCGCGGGCTCCGACCTCAGCTCGACGGTCACCGATCCGGACCGCAGCAGCTCGGGTTGGACCCGCAGCACGAACTCGCGATCGCGGTCGGGCTCCCACGAAAACGTCGCCGCCGTCGAGTCCAGCGTGGCGACCAGGCGGGGTGCCTCGGCGGTGTCTGGGGACAGCCGGTACAGGTCGGCGAAAACACGGGCGCGACCGATGCCGGCGACGTTCAGCGTGGCGATGATGCGCCTGCCCCGCAGCCCGCGCAGGCGGTAGCCGAGCGCCACGGCCGAATCGGAGGGGAAGTACGCGGTCTCGCGGTACGGCAGGTCGATCGGAAGCGGATCGCGCAGGGCGCGGTCGCCAACCGCGACCCAGTCCCGTCCCAGCGCGGTCTCCGCGAGCCCGAAGTGCTCCAGGGACGCGCGGTACTGCTCTCGTGGCGATTCGAGACGAGGCGGCATGACGAACTCGGTCGCGGCCTCGCATCCGGCGAGCAGGCACGACGTGGCGGCCAGGGCCCTGGCGCAGGCGGCTCTCATGGGAGCCATATAGGCGCGCCCGACGGTGAGGTTCCGACCGCGGATGTCAGGGTTTGTCGTGGAACGGCGTCGAAGAGAGGAACGGCGTCGAAGAGGAGCGGCGAGCGATGCTATACCATCACGGGAGCCCCCACCAGGTCGTACTCCGCCAGCTCCGGCCGGACGGAGAGGCGGTCGATGACGGGGCGGCACCACTTCTCGACGGCGGCCAGGAACGAGGCGCGCGGTATCCGGGACAGCACGTCGTGCTTCCTGGGCGCCCTGTGCACGTGGTGACGCCCGGCCCGCAGCTTCTCGACATCGGCGCCCGCGAACTCGGCGATGCGGTCGATGCTACGGGACAGCCGCTGCGTCGGCAGGACGAGGAGGCGCCCGGGGGGCACGCCGTCGAGCACCTCCGCGTTGTGGCGCGCCCAGTACGACAGGTACGCGCTCAGCGGATACTCGCCGAGCTCGGCCAGGGCCTCCTCCACGGGATCGCCGTGACCCCCGTAATAGAGATCCCGCAGGCTGGTTCGCGGTGTGGGCACGTTGAGGTGCTGGTCGAGCACCGAGTTGAGCCACGAGTGGCAGTCGCGAACCATGAGGAGGAACTTCGCCTGCGGGAACTCCAGGGCCAGGGGCCTGGCGAACCAGGCCAGCGGGTGCGAGGCCTCGCACTCCAGCCACAGGCGCGAGTCCCTTTGCCGGAGCCACCGCCGCGCGGTGTCCTCCGGCAGCTCGCCCGCAAAGCGGGCACGGAGCATTTCCGGAAAGCGGAAGTAGCGCGCCTCGTGCCCGCTGCGGTACCCGCCGAAGATGGCGGCGATCGACTTCGTGCCGGTCTTGGGCGCGCCCACGCCGTAAAGCTGGAACGCGCGTCGCTGCGCCAGGGTCCGGACGAGTCGGTTGGCGCGTGGCCGGGTCGCGAGGAAATCGACGAGGAACTGCCGGGGCTCGATCATGCCGGCCGACCTAGCAGGTTTCGGGCCCGTCCTCTGAGCGAACGCGGGCCATCGAAGCGAGGGGCGAAGGGTCACGCCGATGCGAGGTCGCGGCAAGCCTGATGCGAGAACCCCCGGTGGCGGACGAGTCCGCCACCGGGGGCTCAAGACACTGGCGAGGTGCGAGTTCCGCTCTCGGGTTCGGTGCGCATCCTCAGACGCGCGCGACGCTCGCTCTCTCTCCCCGGCCGGGCGGTTTCCGACTCGGGTCGCCCTCGATCGAAAGGGCTTCGGCTGCGGCCAGTGACCTCACAGCCGGTCCGCGTGGGCCGAACATCCCCGCGAACCGCCGTCGTGAAAAGCGTCCCTCCCCGACGGCCGCGCTCGAGCGATCCTACAACCGCTGAACCACTCTCGCTTGATCTCATGATAACGCGTTCCGGGTCCCCGGTCAAGGAAACTGAAAAACTCCTAACACGTTGTAAGACAACAACTTCGCCGTATCAACCGCCGACACACGGGAGGGCCGGTTCTTTCCACGTCGCAACCCGCTCGCCTCACGTCGGTTAGAGGATTGTAACAATCCTGTCCACACCGCCGGGTGACGTTTCACACAGCCGTTTCCACGCTTCTGAGCGGGTTTT
>Ga0299913_10004974_pt1 | contig 11276 bp, 19 predicted proteins | sample RVTome_9_FD_201360 | JGI IMG/M metagenome (GOLD analysis project Ga0299913, IMG submission 201360) | Soil microbial communities from uranium-contaminated site in the Upper Colorado River Basin, Wyoming, United States - RVT155D38 (version 2) ... | reverse complement strand
TGATCACCGGCCAGAAGCCGATCATCACCCGCGCGCGGCGCTCGATCGCGCAGTTCCGGCTGCGCACCGGCAACCCCATCGGCGCCAAGGTCACGCTTCGCGGTCAGCGCATGTGGGACTTCCTGGAGCGTCTCACGCGCCTGGCGCTGCCGCGCATCCGCGACTTCCGGGGAGTGCCCGGCAAGTCGTTCGATGGGCGTGGCAACTTTTCACTCGGGCTGCGCGAGCAGCTCGCCTTTCCCGAGATCGACTACGACAAGATCGATCGTTTGCGCGGGCTGGAGGTGAGCATCGTCACCACCGCCCAGACGGACGAGGAATCGAAGCGGCTGCTGCAGCTGCTGGGCATGCCCTTCGCCAGCTAGGGCTGCGGCAGACAAGGAGAACGGATGGCCAAGAAATCACTCATCGCAAAACAGAAGCGCAAGCCGCACCACCCGGTGCAGGGCTACAACCGGTGCTTCGTGTGCGGCCGGCCGCGTGGCTTCATGCGCCGCTTCAGCCTGTGCCGCATCTGCTTCCGCGAGCGAGCACTGCTGGGCGAGCTGCCCGGCGTGACCAAGTCGAGCTGGTAGCCCGATGAACGTTTCAGATCCCATTGCCGACATGCTCACGCGCATCCGCAATGGCAGCCGCGCACGCCATACCGAGATTCTCGTGCCCGCCTCGCGCACCAAGCGCGCGATCGCCGAGATCCTGCGCGAGGAAGGCTTCATCGAGTCCTTCGAGGAGTCACGCGACGGCGTTCACGCCGTGCTCAAGCTGCAGCTCAAGTACGTCGGCAAGGTGCCCGTCATCACCGGCCTCAAGCGCGTCAGCAAGCCCGGACTGCGCGTCTACGCCACCAAAACCGACATTCCGCGCGTCCTGGGCGGCCTGGGCGTAGTCATCGTCAGCACCAGCCACGGCATCATGACCGGCTCGCGCGCCCGCAAGGCGCAGCTGGGCGGCGAAGTGCTGGCCTACGTCTGGTAGAAGCAATGTCACGCATCGGTAAACTCGCCATCCCCATCCCGAGCGGCGTCGAAGTCGCCATCGAGGGCAGCCACGTGGCCGTCAGCGGTCCCAAGGGCAAGCTCGAGCGCGACCTGTCGTCCGTCCTGCGCATCGTCCAGGAGGACGGTCAGCTGCGCGTCGAGCGGCCCAACGATGAGAAGCGCGCGCGCGAGCTTCACGGCCTGACGCGCACGCTGCTGGCGAACATGGTCACCGGCGTGACAGAGGGTTACCGCAAGGGCCTCGAGATCACCGGCGTCGGCTACCGCGCCCAGCTCGTCGGCAACAAGCTGCAGCTCAACCTGGGCTACAGCCACCCGATCGAGATCGACCCCCCGGCAGGCATCACCTTCGAGATCGAATCGCCGGTTCGGCTAGCCGTGGTGGGCATCGACAAGGAGCTCGTCGGCCACGTCGCTGCGCGCGTGCGCAGCACGCGCAAGCCGGAGCCGTACAAGGGCAAGGGCGTGCGTTATGCCGGCGAGCAGGTCCGTCGCAAGGCCGGCAAGGCGGGCAAGATCGGAGGCAAGAAGTAGTGAGCCTCGCACCATCGCGCACCGCGTCACGCGTCAAGCGCCACGAGCGGCTGCGGTTGACCCTCACGGGCACGACCGCGCGGCCGCGCCTGGCCGTGTTTCGCAGCCTGAACCAGATCTACGCCCAGCTGATTGACGATTCGACCGGCCGGACGCTGGCCAGCGCCTCTTCACTCGAGAAGGGCGTGCGCGAGACGGCCGGTAACAAGACCGAACATGCCAAGGTCGTCGGCCGCTTGTTGGCCGAGCGCGGTCGCACGGCCGGCGTCGGGAAGGTCGTCTTCGACCGCGCCGGCTTCCGCTACCACGGCCGCGTCCGTGCCCTGGCCGACGCCGCGCGCGAAGCCGGACTCGACTTCTAGTTCACAAGAGGAGAACCAGTGCCCAGGATCGACCCCGCCCGCCTGACGCTCGAAGAGCGCGTAGTTCAGATCAATCGCGTTGCCAAGGTCGTCAAGGGCGGTCGCCGCTTCAGCTTCAGCGCGGTCGTCGTCGTCGGTGACGGCGCCGGCCACGTCGGCGTTGGGCTGGGCAAGGCGGGCGAGGTGCCCGAGGCGATCCGCAAGGGCGTCGAGGACGCCAAGAAGAACCTGATCAAGGTGCCGCTTGTGGGCACCACGATCCCGCACGAGGTGACGCAGCAGTTCGGCGCCAGCAAGGTGCTGCTCAAGCCCGCGTCACAGGGAACCGGCGTGATCGCCGGTGGCTCTGTTCGCGCCGTTGTGGTGGCCGCCGGCATTCGCGACATCCTGAGCAAATCGCTCGGCTCGACCAACCCGGTCAACGTCGTCCGGGCCACGCTCGAGGGGCTGCGCAACCTGCATAGCGCCGAGGAGCTGTCGCAGCGCCGCGGCCGACCGCTGCGCAGCGTGATCAGCGGCCAGCCGGCGGCGGAGGGTTCGACGAATGGCGGATAAGCTGCGCGTAACGCTCGTCAAGAGCCCCATCGGCCACACCCGCCGCACGCGCGCGACGATGCGCGCGCTGGGCCTGCACCGCATCGGCCAGACGGTCGAGGTGGCCGACACGCCCGAGCTGCGCGGCATGGCCCGTGCGATTAGGTTCCTGGTCAGCACCGAGGAGGTCGGGCAGCCCCAGGCCGAGCGCCGGAGGAAGGAAGAGAGCAAGCCATGAAGCTGCATGACCTGCGCCCCGCCGCCGGCTCACGTCGTCCACGCACGCGCGTCGGGCGCGGCATCGCCGCCGGCCAGGGCAAGACCGCCGGCCGCGGCACCAAGGGCCAGAAGTCGCGCGCCGGGGCCAGCATCCCGGCCTGGTTCGAGGGCGGCCAGACACCCATCCACGTCCGCGTGCCCAAGCTGCGTGGCTTCAAGAACCGCTTCAAGATCGAGTACTCGGTCGTCAACGTCGGCCAGATCTCGGCCTATGCCGAGGCGGGCCGGTTCGGCGTCGAGCTGGATGCGCCCAAGACGGCGCGCAAGGCTTCGGCCAAGGCGTCTGACCAGCCAGTCGTGACGGTCAATGCCGAGTCGCTCGCCTCGGCCGGCCTGATCGGTGGCATCAAAAAGCCGGTCAAGGTGCTCGGCCAGGGTGAGGTGAACCAGAAGCTGTTCGTGGCTGCCGACGCGTTCAGCGCGAGTGCCCGACGCAAGATCGAAGACGCCGGGGGGTTCGTGCAGGTGCTGGCGCCGGAGAAGCCCGCGGCCGACGACAAGGGCAGCGCCAAAGATGAGCCCGCGGCCGACGAGCAGGCCGGCGAGCCCGAGCGGGAGGCTACCGATCCCGAACAGGCCACTGCGCCGGAGAAGGCCGCTGAGCCCGAGCAGGCCGCAGAGCCCGAGCAGGCCGCGGAGCCGGATCCGAAGGACAAGCCTGCCAAGCCGACGCGGAAGCGTGCGGCGGCAAAGACCCAGCAGGAGGGGCTCTAAGGACATGTTCGAGGCGCTGATCAACGCCTTCCGCGCGCCGGATATCCGGCGGCGCATCCTGTTCGTGCTCGGCATGCTCGTCGTCTATCGGGCGCTGGCCGTCGTGCCCGTGCCCGACGTCGACCACGCTGCCGTTCGCGACCTGATCGAGTCGCAGACCTTCCTGCAGCTGCTCGACCTGTTCAGCGGCGGCGGCCTGTCGTCCTTCTCGATCGTGGCCATGGGCGTCAACCCGTACATCAATGCCTCGATCATCATGCAGCTGATGACCGGCGTCGTGCCGCGTCTCCAGGCGCTGTCGCGCGAAGGTGAGTACGGCCGGAACCGGATCAACCAGTACACGCGCTACCTGACCGTGCCACTGGCGCTGCTGCAGGCGTACGGCTACCTGGCCATCCTGTCGGCCAGCAACATCGTCACCGACTTCGACATCCTTAGCTTTTCGACCCTGGGCCAGATGATCACGCTCGCCGCGGGCACGATCCTGGCCATGTGGATCGGAGAGCTGATCACCGAGCGCGGCATCGGCAACGGCATCAGCTTCATCATCTTCGCCGGCATCGTCGCCCAGGTGCCGCAGGGGGTGGCCGCCTACCTTTCCTCGCCCGACATCGCCGGCGGCGTCCTGTTCGCCATCCTGGCGCTTGTGGTCGTGGCCGTCATCGTCTACATCCAGGAGGGCCAGCGGCGCATTCCGATTCAGTACGCATCGCGTGTCCGCGGCCGGCGCATGTACCAGGGTGGAGCGACATTCCTGCCCCTGCGCGTCAACCAGGCCGGCGTCATCCCGATCATCTTCGCCGTCAGCATCCTGCTCTTCCCGACCCAGATCGCGTCCTATTTCGCCACGCCTCCGGGGGCCGACCCGGGAAGCGCCACGCTCGCCAACCAGATCGCCGACGCCATCGTCGGCTTTCTCAATCCGAACGGCATCCCCTATGTCGTGGGCTACTTCCTGCTGACGATGGGCTTCACCTACTTCTACACCGCGTTCACCTTCAAGCCCGATGAAACGGCCGACCAATTGCGCAAGAACGGCGGCTTCATACCCGGTATCAGACCCGGGGCCCCGACGCGCGACTACCTGGCTCGTGTCGTGTTCCGGCTGAGCCTTGCCGGTGCCATCTTCCTGGCCCTCATCGCTGTTTCGCCGATCGTCCTCTCGGGCATCTTCCGCGGCGGCGTAGTGGGTGGATTCGCGCTCGGCGGCACGGCGCTGCTGATCGTCGTTTCGGTCGTCGTGGAGACGATGAAGCAGATCGAGGCGCAGCTGATGATGCGCAACTACGAAGGCTTCATTCGTTGAGGGTCTATGTCATGGTCGGAGCGCCGGGCGCCGGCAAAGGCACCCAGGCGGCGCTCCTCGCCCAGCTGCTGGGCGTGCCCAAGGTCGCATCGGGCGACCTGTTTCGCGACCAGGTTCGGCGTGCCACTGCGCTGGGCAAGAAGGTCCGGGCGTATCTCGACGAAGGCGCGCTGGTGCCCGACGCCCTGGCGGTCGAGATGATCGCCGATCGGCTGGCCGACTCCGACGCCAGACAGGGCGCCATCCTCGACGGCTTCCCGCGCACGCGCCCGCAGGCCGAGGCCCTGGACGAGATGCTCGAGCGCCACGGCGGCGAGGTCGCCGCGGCGCTGTACGTCGACGTGCCCCGCGAGGAGCTGCTCAACCGCCTGGCCGGGCGCTGGATCTGCAGCGTCGCGGCCGACCACGTCTACCACGCCGTCGGCCGGCCGCCGGCCGTGGCCGGCAGGTGCGATATCGAAGACGCGCCGCTCTACCAGCGCGACGACGACAAGCCGGAGACTGTCGCCGCGCGGCTCGAGCTGCAGCTGCCACCGATGTACGAGGTGGTCGACTACTACGCCGACCGCGGCGTGCTGAGCACGGTTGACGGCAGCCGGCCGATTGCCGACGTGACCGAGGCGCTGATGCGCGCGATCGCCCTGCCGGCCCACTGAGCACCATGGCCGCCGAACGCCGCGTCACCCTCAAGAGCGAAGCCCAGATCGAGCGCATGGCCGTTGCTGGCCGCCTCGTGGCCGACGTGCTCGACCGCATGGCGGCCGAGTTGCGGCCGGGCGTGACCACGGGCCAGCTCGACGCGATGGCCGAGGAGATGATTCGTGGCGCAGGTGCCATCCCGTCGTTCATCGGCGTGCCCGGCCGCCTGGCGCCGTTCCGCCACTCGCTGTGCGTGTCGGTCGACGACGAGATCGTCCACGGCGTGCCCGGCGGCCGGCGCCTGCGCGACGGCCAGATCGTGTCAATCGACGCCGGCGCCATCGTCGACGGCTGGCATGGCGACGCCGCGCGGACCTTCATCGTGGGCGAGGTGCCGGAGCAGACACGCCAGCTGGTCGAAACGACCGAGCGGGCTTTGAATGCCGGCATCCAGGCAGCCCGGCCGGGCGCCCACCTGGCTGATATCTCGGGCGCCATCGAGGATGTCGCGCGTGCAGCCGGCTTCGGGATCGTGCGTGCCTTCGTCGGCCACGGCATCGGAACCGAAATGCACGAGGAGCCGCAGGTCACCAACTACCGTACCGGCAGCCGCGGCCGGCTCATCGAACCGGGCCTGTGCGTGGCCATAGAGCCGATGTTCACCATCGGCTCGCACGAGGTGCGCATTCTCGACGACGGCTGGACCGTGGTCACCGCCGACGGGTCGCTCTCCGCGCACTGGGAGCAGACCATCGCCGTGACCGCGGGTGGGCCGCGCATCCTGACCGTCTCGGGAAGCACGGCCGGCAGCGCGCCGGCCGCCGAGGCTTTGCCCGCCCGGTGAGATTTCTGCTACACTTTCCGATCGTGCGCCGGGCTACGCCCGGCGACTCTTCACGCTCGGCGGCCGGCCCCAACCGATCCGCTGGGCACTTCATCCACCACTAATCACAACGAGGGAGCCTGCCGCCGCCTGTGGCCAAGAAGGACGCAATCGAAGTAGAAGGAACGGTCATCGAGCCGTTGCCGAATGCGATGTTCGCCATTGAGTTGGAGAACAAGCATCGCGTCTTGGCGCACATCAGCGGCAAGCTGCGGATGAACTTCATCCGCATCCTGCCCGGCGATCGGGTGCGTGTCGAGCTGTCGCCTTACGACCTCTCGCGCGGCCGTATCACATATCGACTCAAGTAAGAGGAACTGGTGAAGGTCTCGGCATCGGTCAAGGCACGCTGTGAGCGCTGCAAGGTCATCCGCCGCCACGGCGTCGTGATGGTCATCTGCAGCAATCCCAAGCACAAGCAACGGCAGGGCTAGTCAGGCATGGCACGCATCTCCGGCATCGATATCCCGCGCGAGAAGCGCGTCGAGATCGCCTTGACCTACATCTACGGCATCGGCCTGCCGACCAGCCAGAAGCTGCTCGCCCAGGCCAACGTCAACGCCGACACTCGCGTGCGCGACCTGACCGAGGACCAGGTCAACCGCCTGCGCGAGATCATCGACCGGCGCTACAAGGTCGAGGGTGACCTGCGTCGTGAGACCGCGCTCAACATCAAGCGCCTCCAGGAGATCGGCTCGTACCGCGGCTTGCGCCATCGGCGCAACCTGCCCGCGCGCGGCCAGCGAACGAAGACCAACGCACGCCAGCGCCGCGGACCCAAGCGCACGGTCGGCGTCCGGCGCAAGAAGTAGAGGGACCAGAAGCACACATGGCGGAACGCAAGAAGCAGGCCAAGACGCGCCGGCGCGAGAAGAAGAACGTGCCCGCCGGTCACGTTCACATCCAGGCCAGCTTCAACAACACGATCATCACGATCACCGACCTGGCCGGCTCGACCGTCGCCTGGGGCAGTGCCGGCGTAGCCGGCTTCAAGGGCTCGCGCAAGAGCACGCCCTATGCCGCAGCGATGTCGGCCGACGGTGCCGCGCGCAAGGCGATGGAGCACGGCATGCGCCAGGTCGAGGTCTTCGTCAAGGGACCGGGCGCCGGTCGCGAGCAGGCCATCCGTTCGCTCCAGGCCGCCGGCCTCGAGGTAACCGCCATCACTGACGTAACGCCCATCCCACACAACGGCAATCGCCCGCCCAAACGGCGCCGGGTTTAGGGGAGGGCAGCCAAGATGTCACGCTACCGCGGTCCCGTTTCGCGCCTGTGCCGGCGCGAGGGCATGAAGCTCTATCTCAAGGGCGCCAAGTGCTACACGAAGAAGTGTCCCTTCGAGCGCCGGCCCAACCCGCCCGGCCAGCACGGCGTGCGCCGGCGCAAGGTGTCCGAGTTCGGCGTCCAGTTGCGCGAGAAGCAGAAGATGCGCCGCATCTACTCGGTCCACGAGCGCCAGTTCAAGCGCTACTTCGAGACGGCCGAGAACCGTCCCGGCGTGACCGGCGAGAACCTGCTCCGGCTGCTCGAGACGCGGCTCGACAACGTCGTCTTCCGGATGGGCTTCGCCACCAGCCGCGCGCAGGCGCGCCAGCTGGTCTCACACGGCCATTTCGCGGTCAACAGCCGCGGGACGACGGTGCCCTCGTACCAGGTCAGCGAGGGCGACAAGGTCGAGGTCCGCTCGACGAGCATCAAGTCCGAATACTTCAAGAACGCGCAGGAGACGCTGCGCGGCGCCCAGCGACCCGACTGGCTGACCGTTGATACCGACAAGCTGGCCGGCAGCGTGACCGCGCTGCCTCGCCGTGACCAGATGCCGGCAGAGCTCAACGAGCAGCTCGTGGTCGAGTTCTACTCGAGGTAACAGCAGATGATCGAACTTGAGAACCCGCAGATCGAGCCCGTAGGCGAGCCGCAGGACTCGTACGCCAAGTACGAGGCCAGCCCGCTGCCGGCCGGCTATGGCATGACCATCGGCAACGCGCTGCGGCGCGTGCTGCTCTCGTCGCTCGAGGGTGCGGCAGTGACCTCGATCCAGATCCGCGACGTCTATCACGAGTTCAGCACCATCCCGGGCGTCGTCGAGGACGTCACCCAAATCGTGCTCAATGTCAAGAAGCTGCGTCTCAAGAGTTACGCTCCGCACCCGGTCCAGCTGCGCCTGCTCAAGTCGGGAGCTGGGGCCGTGACGGCGCATGACATCGAGCAGAACGCGGACATCGAGCTGGTCAATCCGGACCAGCACCTGCTGACGCTCGACTCCGATGACGTGCCGGTCGAGATCGACATGACCGTCGAGCGCGGCGTGGGCTACCTGGCCGCTGAGCGCAGCGAGCAGCTCCCCATCGGGGTCATCCCGGTCGACGCAATCTTCTCGCCCGTACGCAAGGTCAACTACACGGTCGAGAACACGCGCGTCGGGCAGATGACCAACTACGACAAGCTGACCATCGAGATCGAGACCGACGGCACCCTGACGCCGGAGGAATCGCTCTCGCGCGCGGCCGAGATCCTGGTCGGCCAGTTCAGCCTCTTCACCTCCGCCGGCCAGGCGCTGATCGCCGGCGAGGCAGGTCTGGCCGGTGCCCCGTCGCTGCCGCCCAACATGCTCGACATGCCGATCGAGGAGCTCGATCTGCCGATGCGCGCCTACAACTCGCTCAAGCGCAACAACATCGTCAAGGTCGCGCAGCTGTTGCAGCTCCAGGACGAGGACCTGCTGCGCATGCGCAACTTCGGCAAGAAGTCGCTCGACGAGATGAAGGAGCGCCTGCGCATGCGCGGTTTCCTCCCGCCTGACGAGGGTGGTGAGGGCGTCGACTACGAGACCGAGGACGGACTCGATCCGCTCGTCATGGACGACGAAGAGTAGACCGTGGCGCATCGCATCTCGGGTCGCAAGCTCGGCCGCAAGACAGGCCCGCGCAAGGCCCTCTTTCGCAACCTCATCGTCGCCGTGCTGCGCTACGAGCAGATCAAGACGACCGAGGCGCGGGCGAAAGAGGTCCGCGGCCAGGTCGAGCGCGTGATCACGCTGGCCAAGGACGGCTCTCTGGCTGCCCGCCGCCAGATCGTGGCCGAGCTGCCCGACGAGCCGCTCGTCATCGACAAGCTGATCAACGAGATCGCACCCAAGTACGGCGACCGCAACTCCGGCTACACGCGCATCATCAAGCTCGGACCACGAGCCGGTGATGCGGCACCCATGGTCCAGCTCGAGCTGGTCTGAGGCCAAGCTGACCCGCAAGGGCGGCACAGCAAAGCGCGCCCGAGAGGGCGTCCCCGTTCGTTACAGCGCGCGGGTCGAATACGACGGCACTGACTTTGCCGGCTTCCAGGTCCAGGATGCCGAGCGGACGGTGCAGGGAGAGCTGCAAAGTGCGCTGGCGCGTCTCTCGGCCGATGGTCGGACGGGGCGAGTCGAGTGCGCCGGGCGAACGGACGCCGGGGTGCACGCTCGCGGCCAGGTGATTGCATTCACCTACCGCGGTCGTCTCGGTGCTCGGGATCTCGGGCAGGCACTCCAGGCACTCCTTCCGACCGACATCGGCCTGGGGTCGTTGCGCAGAGTCGAAGCGGGCTTCCGCCCGCGCTACCGGGCGAAGCATCGGGAGTACCGCTACTTCATCTGGAACGGGCCAGTGAGCCCGCTGCGCGAGCGCTACGCCCTCGGCGTCCGTGAGCGTCTCGACGTCGCGGCCATGGCGGCCGCGGCCGATGTGCTCGTCGGGCGCCACGACTTCTCGGCTTTCGGAGGCCGGGATCGGCAGCCGGTGCGCACGTTGCACAGGGTGATGGTCCGCCGGCAGGGTCGCATGGTCACCATCGAGGTGGTCGGCGACGCTTTTCTGCGCCAGATGGTGCGCCGCATCGTCGCCGCGCTGCTGCGCGTCGGCACAGGCAGGGCAACGGCCAGCGAGGTCGCCGCCGCGTTGGCCTCGGGCGGTAGCGCGTTCGCCGGCCAGACGACACCGGCCCACGGGCTGATGCTGTGGCGAGTGCCGATGGGACCGCGGCGCGACGCAACGCGGCACAATGAGACAGGAATCGAAGAAGACGAAGTCGCACATGACAGGAACAGGACGCGATAGCACGATGAACAGGACCTACAGCCCGCGGGCCAGCGAGATCGAGCGCCACTGGTTCGTGGTGGACGCCGCCGGTCAGCGCCTGGGCACTCTTGCCTCGCGCATTGCCGTCGTCCTCGAGGGCAAGCACAAGACCAGCTACGCCACCCACATCGACACCGGCGATCACGTCATCGTGCTCAACGCCGGCAAGATCGACGTCGGCCGCGGCAAGGCTGACCAGAAACTCTACTCGCGTCATAGCGGATATCCGGGCGGACTGCGCCAGGAGACCCTTGGCCAGCTGCTCGCGCGGCGGCCCGAGGAAGTGATCCGCCGTGCCGTGAAAGGCATGCTGCCGCGCAACAAGCTCGGCGTTCAGCAGCTGCGCAAGCTGAAGATCTACGCGGGCGGTGAGCACCCGCATGAAGCGCAGCGGCCCGAGCCGCTGCCGATGGGAGGTTCGGCGCGCTGATGGCCAGCAACGCATTCTTCTACGGCACCGGCCGGCGCAAGACGAGCATCGCCCGCGTGCGTCTGCTGCAGGGCGAGGGCGAGATCGTCGTCAACGGCCGCTCGCTTGAGGAGCACTTCGGCAACGCGATCGACCTGACCGAGATCACCATGCCCTTCAAGGTGACCAACACCGAGGGACGCTACAACGCGATGATCAAGGTCGAGGGTGGCGGGCACCACGGCCAGGCCGGTGCCATCCGCCACGGCATCGCCCGCGCCCTGCTTCAGTCCGATCCCGACGGCGCCCGCGTGCCGCTCCGCCAGGCTGGGCTGCTGACTCGCGATCCGCGCATGAAGGAACGCAAGAAGTACGGCCTCAAGCGGGCCCGCAAGGCGCCCCAGTACACCAAGCGCTGATCGGCCCGGGCTGACGCCCACGCACGCCGTGGACGACCTCTTCGCGCGTTACCAGGCCGCTCTGCGGCTGGGCCACCAGGCGGC
>Ga0299913_10004973_pt1 | contig 11277 bp, 12 predicted proteins | sample RVTome_9_FD_201360 | JGI IMG/M metagenome (GOLD analysis project Ga0299913, IMG submission 201360) | Soil microbial communities from uranium-contaminated site in the Upper Colorado River Basin, Wyoming, United States - RVT155D38 (version 2) ... | reverse complement strand
GCGCACCCATCCCGTGAAGCGGTCACCACCGGTGGGGCCGCGACGAGCGCCGGCTGAGTCCAGCGAAGCGCTCGCCGAGCGGACCAGCCATGCGTTGAGCGAGAGACCTTCGGCAGAGGCGGCTTCTTCGATGCGGCGCTTCAACGTCTCCGGGAGACGCAGGTTGAGGCGCGCCGTCCCGCCCTCGTCCGCATCGGCCGGATCGGCCGCTGGCGACGTCGGGGCGGGGCCCATTTCGGTGAATTCGTTTTCACTCGGCGGCGGGACGACGACAAACTCGGGCTCACCGCCGCGAAGACGAACATCGACGCTGCCGGGTGCCAACTCCCTCGTGATCTCGTCTGCTGCAGCGGACAAGGCATCGAGGATCTCCAAGCGAATCGCGGACTCGAGAGGGGCCGTGAGTCGAGCTGCCAGGTCCCTGGCTTCATCGCCTCCCGCTTCGGCTGCTATCGCCAAGTGGCTCTGGAGCCTGCTCACATATGTTCCGAGGATCATGGTGCCACTATGGCACCGCATTGGCACCTCGTCAATGCCAGAACGGCATCATGGCGCATCGGGGAGCTTCTATGCCGGTATCGTCCGGCGATGTCTCGACTCGCCCTCCTCCCCGATCGGGTCTTCGACTCGCTGAATGGTCGGATGCTCGAAGGTCATGCCGTCATCGTCGACGGCGAACGGGTCGAGGCGGTGGTCCCAGCTGAAGCAGTCGCCGACTCCCTCCCGCTGCCCGGCACGACGATCGTCCCCGGGCTCATCGACGTCCACACCCATCTCACCGGCCCGGTCGACGACGGGCAGGGTTATGCCGCCCTCGTCACCAGGAGCACGGCGCAGGACGCCCTGATCGGGGTGAAGCACGCCGCGTACACAATCGGCGCCGGGTTCACCACGGTTCGCGACATCGGCACTTTTCGCGCCTTCAACGACGTCGCTCTCAAAGAGGCCATCGAAGGCGGATGGGTGGAGGGGCCCCGCATGATGGTGGCCGGTGCCTACGTCACCTGTCCCGGTGGCGGCGGGGATATCACAGGGCTGGCGGTCGACGTCGACGAGGTCGTTCCCAGGGAAATGCGGTTCGGCGTCACGAGCGGGACCGACCAGATGAGATCGAACGTGCGCCAGATCCTCAGGTTTGGCGCCGACTTCATCAAGGTCCTCGCCACCGGCGCCGTCCTCACCTCCGGCACCAATCCGGGTGCGCCCGAGTTCACCGAGGACGAGCTTCGCGCCGCAGTGGAGACGGCCGGCGAGGCAGGCACCCATGTCGCTGCCCATGCCCACGGTGCCGAGGGCATCAAGCGGGCGACCCGAGCAGGAGCGCGTTCCATCGAGCACGGATCGCTACTCGACGACGAGGCGATCGAGTTGATGCTCGAGCATGGCACCTATCTGGTGGCCGACCTCTATGACGGCGACTACATCAACCAGCAAGGGCCGGCGATGGGATACAGCGAGGAGGTGCTCCGCAAGTCGGAGATGACCACCGAGACGCAGCGAGCCGGGTTTCGCAAGGCAGTGGAGGCCGGGGTGAGGATTGCGTTCGGGACAGACTCGGGGGTGTATCCCCACGGTGACAATGCGCTCCAATTCGCCCACTACGTCGATCATGGGCTGACCCCGGCACAAGCGATCCAGTCGGCGACGAGGTGGGCGGCGGAGCTGATGGGGTGGGAGGATCGAGTCGGGGCGCTCCAGCCCGGTCTCTACGCCGACCTCGTGGTGGTGCCTGGTGACCCCACCGAGGACGTCGGGGCCTTCCGAACGCCTGCCGCGGTGATGAAGGGTGGGCGTTGGGTCGCACCTCCGGGCTGACCCTGTCCGTTTCGTCAGGTCAGGACGTCGGGCTGCTCTGCATTGGGAAGCGTGACGGTGATGGTGGTCCCCTTCCCGGGGCGCGACGACGCGGAGACGGAGCCGCGCATGCGGTCTACGAGCCCCTTGACGATGGAGAGGCCGAGCCCGGTTCCCTCCTTGTGGACCGAGCGCTGCCGTCCCACGAAGTGGCGATCGAAGACATGGGGCAAGTCGTCCTCACCGATCCCCGTGCCCGAGTCGGCAACCTCGATCTGGACGTCGTCCTCGCCGGCCCGCACCGAGATGGTCACCGAACCTGCCTCAGGGGTATGACGCAGGGCGTTTTCCACGAGGTTCTGGGCGATCTGGCCGAGCCGGTCGGGATCGGTGTCGATGAGGATCCCAGGCTCGGCGACAACGTCTAGTCGCACTCCCAACTCGTCGGCGCGACGGGTGAATCCCTCGACCACCTCGGCCACATGCGCTCCAACGTCGACCGTCTCCTCCCGAAGGCTGAACTCGGCCTGCTCGAGGCGGGCGAGCGTGGAGAGGTCCTCGATGAGCCGACCCAGTTGGCGGCTCTGCACCCCGAGCACCGATCCGATCCTCGCCAGCTCCTCTTCGCTCAGCTCGCCCGCTTCCAGTGCTTCGGCGTATCCGCCGATCGTCGTCAGTGGAGTGCGCAGGTCGTGGCCAACGCCGAGGATGAACTCGCGCTCCCGGTCGCGGGCGGCCGCCAGCTCAGAGGCCATGTCGTTGAATGCCCCCGCCACCTGATCGAGGTCGGGGTCACCGACGTCGGGCACCCTGGCTGTCATGTCACCTGCCGCCACGCGACGGGAAGCGTTCGCAAGTGGCTCGAGACGATTGGCAAGCTGGGCCGACAGGAACCGTGCCCCCACGGCGGCAAACGCAGTTATCCCCGCGACGAGCAGTATCAGCCCGGGGCCCTGGTCTCTCAGTCTCACGATGGGCGCCTCCCGGGCCAGCGCGACGAGGAGAGTCACTTCGACACCTCCGACCTCGATCACCGTGGGTGTGACCACCACCAACTCGTCGCTGGTGGAGATCGTTTGATAGGTGCCTCGCGGCGTCACCGTTTCCCCGCCGAGGTCGATCCGTTGGAAGAGGTGGGCGTTCGAGTGCACCGTGCCCTCTTCGTCGAGGACCGCCACGCCGATCTCCGACCCCCCGGCGGTCCTCCTGATCCTGTTGAAGAGATTGTTCACCTCATTCCCCTCGAGGAGCCGGATGGTCTCCAGGATGGCGGCGGGACGCCCTCCTTCGGCCTCGAGGATGTCGTCGATGACGGCGACGGCCTCGTTGGCGGACACCTGCAGTTCCCGATAGGTGGCGTCGACGGCGGCTCGCTGCGAGGCGAACACCGACGCCGCCAACACCAGGAGGCCCGTTGCGACGGCCACACCCGCGATGGTCCAGAAGAGCCTGCGCCGCATCGTCAACCGCCGAGGCGGTATCCGACACCCCAAACCGTCTCGATGGGGATGCCCTCGATCTTCTTGCGCAACTGTCGGATGTGGACGTCCACCGTCCTGGTCTCGCCGAAGTACTCGTAGCCCCAAACACCTTGGAGGATCTGACTTCGGCTCATTGCGAAGCCGGCGTTGTCGGCGAGAAACCAGAGCAGGTCGAACTCCTTGGCGGTCGGCTCCACCACCTCCCCGCTGGGAGTCACCACCGTTCGACGCCCACTGTCGATCTCGTATCCGGAGATCTCTATCACTCGCGCCTTGGCCGGTGGCTCCTCTGAGCGACGGAGCACTGCCTTGACCCGTGCCAGCAGCTCTCGGGGAGAAAAGGGCTTGGTGACGTAGTCGTCGGCGCCCATCTCCAGTCCCAACACCTTGTCGACCTCTGAGTCTCGGGCGGTGAGCATGATGACCGGGGTCTTGGCGAACTCCCTGATCCGACGACATGTCTCCACTCCATCGATGCCCGGGAGATTGAGGTCCAGGAGAATCGCCGAGACGGGCCGAATGCGAAGCCGCTCCACCGCCTCCTCACCGGTCAGGGCATGGAGGAACCTGTAGCCGTCACGCTCGAAGAAGGTGCGCAGCATGTCGGCGATGGCGTCGTCGTCCTCGACGAGCAAGACCGAACGAGGGTTGGCGGCCATGGGCAACAGTGTGGCCTCACATTTGTAAAGAGGAGGTGAGTTATCCCGGAGTTTTCGGCGGAAGATCCTCCACGGTCGCCCGGGATCCGGCCACCTCGACCGAGTCGCCCACCGAGACCGACCGCTTCAGCATCGCCAGACCGACGCCCTCGCCTGCCGAGGTGACCACGCCGACCTTCTCGTCGGCCGCGGTGACCACATCACCTCCCGAGATGGACCCGTCGGTACGGAGCCGTCGGAGATGACGAGGGGTGTTGCCTCCCCTGCTGTCGATCCGTGCCACCAGCTCCTGGCCGAGAAAGCAACCCTTCGTGAAGTCGACACTCGCAGGCACCAGACCCGATTCGTGGGGGATTGTCCCTTCGTCGACGTCGACTCCCCATTTCGGCTCGCCGGCGAGGACACGGAGCCGCTCGTAGTCGTCTTCGGAACCCTCGGCGAGATCGGGGCGCTCCCCGATCACCAGTTTCCGTTCGACCCCTGCCCAGGACACGTCGAACCCGTTTCGGCCCCCGATGACGATCCAGGCTCCCCGGTCGTGCTCGGCTATCTCGACATCGACCCTGATCCGATAGCGACCGAGCGCAGTTGCCAGGTCGGCGCCGCGACCATCCTCGGTCACCAACCCATAGCGGTAGCCGTCACGGACCACCCAGAGCAGGAAGCGCAGCTTTCCCTGTGGCTCGAGGAGGAACGACCGACGGCTTTCGCCAGGGCTCATGTCACCGATCTCCTGGCTGATGAGGTCGTTGAGAAACCTGAGGGCGTCGCTCCCGCTGAACCAGACGACATCCGGGTGCACGGGTGCGAGCCAGATGCCGCTGGATGTCGGGGTTCTATCAGACATCGGACAGCTCGCGGAGGAAAGGCACCGCGTCGAAGACCTGGACGAACCAGCGGGAGAGTGCGTCGACGCTGTTGGTGACCATGAGGACCCCGAACAGAGTGAGTAGCACGCCGGAGACGATGTTGATCGGGCGTAGATACGGCTTGAGCCTCCCGAACAACTTGAAGAGGCCCAGACCGGCGAGCAGGAACGGGACCCCGAGCCCGAGTGAGTAACCGATGAGCAGGAGTATGCCCTGGCCGATCGTCTCCTGGGTGGCAGCCGCGGCGAGGATCACTGTGAGCACCGGCCCGATACAGGGCGTCCAGCCGAAGGCAAACGCCGCCCCCATCACCGGTGGCGCCCATCCGCCGAGCCGGGACGGCCGGACGTGGACCTTCCTCTCCTGGCTGAGCGTGGCCAGGAAACCCCGGTTGGACACCGCCATCGCCACCATGAGAATCCCGAAAACGATGATCACGATTCCGGCCACGCGGGTGAGGGTGTTCAGGTTCGCGCGCAGAAACTGGCCGAAACCGGTGGCGGCCGCTCCCAGGGCGGCGAACACCACGGTGAACCCCAGAATGAACAGGAGGATCACTCGCAGCATGCGACGCGAGGAGACGTCGCCCGCCTCCAACTGGGCTGCCGAGTATCCGGACATCATGGAGAGGTAGCCGGGGAGCAGCGGGAGGACACAGGGCGAGATGAACGAGATCACCCCGGCGCCGAAGGCGACTACGAGTTGGACTAAGAATGTGGCGTCGCCGACGTTTTCGAGCATGTTCCCTGGTCACTCAAACGGGGTGGGCACAACCGATCTTCCCACTTCCGCTGTTTACCCTCACTAAATGCGATCTGCCCTCCGACGGGTCCTCGATCCGATCCTCCCGGTAGGTCGATTCACCGCAGCCGACCGGCGTCTCGTGGTCGTGATCTGGGTGGCCGGGCTGGTCCAGGGCTTCGGACAGTCCCAGGCCAGCGCCAGCCTTCCCTTCACCAGGGCCGGCTTGGGGCTCACCGAGGGAGAGATGAGCCTGATGCTCGGTCTCGCCCGCTTGGCTGCATTCGCTGCGCTGCCCATCGGCTGGATGGGCGACCACCGGGGGCGGCGTCGCCCCTTCCTGATCGCGATGACCCTCGTGGTCATCGGAGGGTCGGCGGCCGGTCTCGTGGTCGAGGCGTGGCAGTTCGGTGTCCTTCACGCCGTCCTCCGCACCGGGACCGCCGCCGCATCGGCGCTGGGGGTGGTCATCCTCGCCGAGTCGATCTCGGTGCCAAATCGGGCATATTCGATCTCCTTCTTCGGAGCCGCGGTGTCGCTGGGCAGCGGTCTGGCGCTCATGGCCCTCCCTCTCGCCGACGGAGGTGGCGAGAGTTGGCGCATCCCCCACCTACTCGTGGCAGTCGGGTTCTTGGTGCTGCCCTTTCTCATCCGTCGGGTTCCCGAAAGCACCGTCTACTCCCTCGACCCAGATGGAGGACATTGGGGCGAGTTGGTGACCGGGCCCTGGGCTCGCCGCTTCTGGACAATCGTCGTGATCAACATCCTGGTGTCGGCCTACGGCGCGGTCGGAGCCGCCTTCTCCACCGAGCGGATGATCGAAGACGTGGGGATGAGCACAGGTGACACCGTGCTCATCCTCCTCATCGGGGGGACCATCGGCGGCCTCGGGTTCTTCGTCGGGGGCCACCTGGCCGACGCCTGGGGCCGGAAGCGAACCTCGATCGTCAGCCTGCTCCTCACGGTGGTTGGAGGCGTCGCCCTCTACACGTCTACCTCCGTCCCGGTGATAGTGGCCGCGGCGGTGGTTTCGACGTTTGGCACTTTCGCGTTCGTGCCGGCCGGAGGGTCACATCGGGCCGAGCTGTTCCCGACCAGCCTCCGGTCCAGCGCCAACACGGCAGCGAGCAATGCCGGGCTCGTCGGTTCGGCCGTCGGGCTGATCTCCGGTGTCTACACCATCGACAGGTTCGGGCTATCCGAGACCGTCTACCTGCTCTCGATCGGGGTGATCGTGGCGGCGGGACTGACCTCCACTCTCGATGAGACCAGAGGTCAGGACCTGACCGCCGTCGTCGCCGACCGCCGATAGCCGGCGAGGAGCACCAGCCCTCGGACGAGGAGCATCACCGCGATTGCCCACCAGATGCCCTGGACACTGTCGCCAAGGGGTGTCCACAGCATGAGGGCGACGGCGACGGCGCCACCCAGCCCGGTGGACGCCACCATCGTCCCGAGGGCGAGCAGCCCGAGGAAGATCCCGTCCCCGACGAACATGACCGCGGCCACCGGCTCGGACAACGCCACCACTCCCCCGGCATTCACCGCCAACTCGGCCACCTGCTCGTCGCTGGCCAGGAAGCCGAGGCCGTGACGCCCCAGCCCGACAGCAACCATCAAGGTGACGCCGGCGATCGCTCCCCATACGACGAGACGCCGAGACAGGGCGTCGAGCGCGACCCGATCGCCGCGTCCCGCGGTGTCGGCGACCATTGCCTGTGCGGCGATGGCGAACGAGTCGGCGAGCAAGGCAGACAACAAGAACACCTGGGCGACGAGCTGGTGGGCGGCTATCTCACTGGGACCGAGACGGGTGGCCACCGATGCCGCAACCGTGAGAGCCGCCAGGAGCAGCCCACTACGCGCCGTCAGAAGTGCCCCGTTCCGGCCGAGATCGAGCAGCGAGGGCAGGCTCGCCCGCAGACCGCGGGGACGGGCCGCCATATCTCTGTCGACCAGCAGCCTGAGAAACCAGAGGGCACCGATGTACTGGGCGAAGACCGTGGCAACTGCCGCTCCCTCCAACCCCCAACCCACCCAGAAGATGAGGAGCGGGTCGAGCACGAGGTTGAGCAGGTTGACCCCCAAGGCCACCTTGAGCGGCGTCCTGGTGTCTTTGTGACCGCGGAAGGCGCCGTGGCCGGCGGTGACCACGAGGACGGCCGGCGTGGCCAGCGCCCTGATCCTCAAATAGCTGATCGCCGGCTCGGCGACCTCGGGCCCGGCGCCCATGAGATCCACGAGGAGCGGGGCCGCCAATTCGACCACGACCGACACGAGCACCCCGAGCGTCACCGCGAGCAGGAGGGCGTCGCCGACCCAGCGCCGGGCCTCGTCGACCCGACCGCCCCCCAGTGCCCTGGCGACCAAGGGGGTCACGACGTAGGCGAGGAAGTTGAAGGCGAAGAACGCGAATCCGAGAATCGCCGTGTCCACGCCGAGTGCAGCCAGGGGAACAGTCCCCAGTCGGGCCACGAAAGCGGTGTCGGCGAGAGTCAGCAGTGGATCGATCGCCAGGGCACCCAGGGCCGGGATGGCGAGACCGAGGATCTCCCGGTCGGTTGCCCCGAAGCGGGATGTCACCGAGGAGTCTTCCCCGCCATCTCGAACCGGGAGGGCCACTCGCAGAGATCGAACAGCTCGCAGACGCCGCAGTCGGGGCGCCGAGCGTCGCAGATGTCACGGCCGAACTGGATGAAGCGCATCGAGATCCCCGACCACGTTCCTGTCGGATAGAGGGCCATGAGGTCGGCTTCGACCTTCACCGGGTCGGTCTGTGTCGTGAGACCGAGCCGGCCAGCCACCCGCTTGACGTGGGTGTCGACCGCAATCGCCGGCACATCCCAAACCTCGGCGAGCACCACGGACGCGGTCTTGCGGCCGACACCCCTCAGCTTGACCAGCTCCTCGAGATCGGCGGGGACCTCACCGTCGTACATCTCCTCGAGATCCTGTGACAGGCTGATGATCGACTTGGTCTTCTGGCGGAAGAAGCCGGTCGAGAACACGATTTGCTCGACTTGCTCGGGGTCGGCCTCGGCGAGGTGTCCCGGCGTGGGATACCGGGCGAAGAGACTGGGTGCCACCTTGTTGACGTTCTCATCGGTCGTCTGTGCCGAGAGCACCGTCACCACCAGCAACTGCCACGCGTTGTCGTACTCGAGGGCGGTCCCCATTTCCGGGTAGCGCTTCTTCAGCCGGTTGAGCACGGCGCGGGCCTTTCCACGCTCTGCGGCGCTGGGGATCGACCCGTCTGCTCTGGCTCGCGGCATTCGGGGCAGGGTATCGGCTCCTTCTACCCTCCCGGCCCGTGTTCGCCACAAGAGATAGTCGGGCTGTCGCCGCCCTCCTCGGAGCCGCCTTCTCGTTCGGCGCCACGTTCGTGGTCAAGTAGGCGAGGCGTCACGCGACGCCGAGTCGGTGATCCCGGCTCACTGACTCACTTGGTATGAGTCGTCCTGGAGACGACGTGAGAGACGAACCAGGAGCCGGATGCCGGCAACCGTCAAGAACAGGCCCAATGAGAGGATGATGATGAGCTCGGCACCCGTCGAGTACGGCTTGTCACACAGCTCGATGCCACGGGGGCAGAGACCCCACCCCGTTCCACCTTCGAGCAGGTCGATTAGCACGAGGATGGGCACGATCCCGATGGCGATGGCCACCACAACAAGGACGAAAACCGCGAGCCTCACGAAGAAGACGGCCACAACGTCACAAGGTAACCGCGGAACGGCCCAAAATCGGGCAGGGGGTCACACCCTCTCGTAGGTGGCGAAGTCGAAGCCGGGATGCTCGACGCGGCCGGTTTCCTCCCACGAGGCCCAATTCACCTCAGGAAACCAGGTGTCTCCTTCAGGGGAGGCGTCGACCTCGGTCAGCTCCATGGCATCAGCCACCTCGAGCGCCTGGCGGTAGACATCGGCACCCCCGGCGACATAGACGTCCTGACCTCGATCGGCGGCGATCGCCAGCGCCTCCGGGAAAGAGGCAGCCGGCTCCACCCCCTCGTGTGACCAGCCGGGACGACGGGTGAGGACGATGTTGCTCCTTCCGGGCAAGGGCCGACCGATCGACTCGAAGGTCGCCCTGCCCATCACCAGGGCGTGACCCATGGTCATTGCCTTGAACCGAGCCAGATCCTCGGGGAGCCGCCAGGGGAGCCGGCCGTCGACACCGATGGCGCGGTTTCGCCCGACAGCGGCGACGATCACCACCCGCACGAATCAGACTGCGATGGGGGCGCGGATCGCCGGATGAGGGTCGTAGCCGTGGATCTCGACATCGTCGACGTCGAACTCGTCCAACGCTTTCCGCGCCGGGTTCAGGGCGAGCTCGGGCAAGGAGCGGGGCTCGCGCTCCAGTTGGAGCTTGGCCTGCTCGATGTGGTTGAGATAGAGGTGGGCGTCGCCGAGGGTGTGCACGAAGTCACCCACACCGAGGTCACACACCTGGGCGACCATGTGGGTGAGCAGGGCATATGAGGCGATGTTGAAAGGGACCCCGAGGAAGACATCCGCCGACCGCTGATAGAGCTGGCAGCTGAGTCGGCCGTCCGCCACATAGAACTGGAAGAGAGTGTGACAGGGAGGCAGCGCCATGGCGTCGACGTCGGCCACGTTCCAGGCGCTCACGATGTGCCGGCGCGAGTCCGGGTTGGCCTTGATCGAAGTGACCACGCGCTCGATCTGGTCGACGTGAGCTCCGTCGGGAGTGGGCCACGACCTCCACTGGTAGCCGTAGATCGGCCCCAGGTCGCCATCTTCGTCGGCCCATTCGTCCCAGATCGTCACCCCACGCTCTTGCAGCCATCCGACGTTGGTGGAGCCCTTCAGGAACCAGATCAGCTCGGCGATGACAGAGCGCAGGTGGACTTTCTTGGTGGTGACCACCGGGAAGCCGGCAGAGAGGTCGAAACGCATCTGGTGCCCGAAAACCGAGAGCGTCCCGGTCCCGGTTCGGTCACCCTTCTCGACTCCTTCGTCGAGGATTCGGGACAAAAGGTCGTGATACTCGAGCACCGGCACATCGTAGGCAGGGAGACGTCGCGACCCCTGCCACACGCCGACAGACTTTCCCGGTCTCGGGATTCTCGCGAACTGGCTCCCCGGAGACGCCGGGTTATGGTTCTCCCCATGGCCAAATTCGACGTCGATGCGATGTTGAAGCGCTACTCCACACGCGCCAACGCAGTGAAGGAACGGCCCCTGCCCCCGGTCGCCGGTGAGGAACGGAAGAGGTTCATCGAGCAGGCAGAGACCGACTACACCGACTACGCCCTCGTGGCAAGCGCCTCGTGGGAGCTCGACGACACCCACTTGATCCTGAAGATCCCGCTGCAGGGGAGCTGAGGCCAACCCGGATGCTGGACAAGCGTCTGGTCGTCGTCTCCGGGAAGGGTGGAGTCGGGAAGTCGGCCGTCACCTCGGCGCTCGCCCTTCTGGGCCAGCGCCATGGGCTTAGGATCCTCGCAGTGGAGATGGAATCCGGTGACGGGCTCTCCTCACATTTCGGCACCGGGCCTTTGGAGTTCAACCCCCGCGAGGTTCGACCCGGGCTCCACGCCATGCAGATGGTCCGCTCAGACGCCCTGCTCGAGTATCTCTCACTTCAGCTTCGACTCCCGGGCATGGGTCGCTTCGGCGCCGTGGCACGCGCCTTCGACGCGCTGGCTACGGCGGCTCCCGCTGTTCGCGAGATCGTCACGATCGGGAAGATCCTCTGGGAGGTTCG
>Ga0299913_10004972_pt1 | contig 11277 bp, 14 predicted proteins | sample RVTome_9_FD_201360 | JGI IMG/M metagenome (GOLD analysis project Ga0299913, IMG submission 201360) | Soil microbial communities from uranium-contaminated site in the Upper Colorado River Basin, Wyoming, United States - RVT155D38 (version 2) ... | reverse complement strand
GGCGCTCAGTGCACCGCGAACTTCGTCTACCGCGATGGTTCCGGCACCTACATCGGCCAGGCCGCCCACTGCTCCGGCACCGGGGCGGCGACCGACACCAACGGCTGCGAGGCCGAGTCGCTGCCGCTCGGCACGCCGGTCGAGGTCGGAGGGGCGAGCCAGCCCGGGACCCTGGCCTACAACTCGTGGATCACGATGCAGGAGGTGGAGGAGACGAACGAGAACGCCTGCGCCTACAACGACTTCGCGATGGTGCGGATCGCCGACGCCGACGTCGGCCGCGTCGATCCCAGCGTGCCCGGGTTCGGAGGCCCGACCGGCCTCGGCGGCTCGGGCGCCCATCTGGGCGACACCGTCTACTCCTACGGCAACTCCTCGCTGCGGCTGGGGATCACCAAGCTGAGCCCGAAGCAGGGCACGGTGATCCAGAGCGAGGGCAACGGCTGGAGCCGGACGGTGCTGACGGCGACGCCGGGTGTCCCGGGCGACTCCGGGAGCGGCTTCATGAGCGAGTCGGGCGAGGCGATCGGCACCCTCTCGACGCTTCAGGTGCTGCCGCTCACCGGCACCAACGGGGTCGCCGACCTCAGCCACGAGCTGAGCTACATGCGCGAGAACAGCCCGTTCTCGAGCGTCGTTCTGGTGCCCGGCACTCGCTCCTTCAGCCCGGACTGGGTCGGCGCGATCCTGAACTCATAGCCCCGCGACCGCTGATCCGGCACTAAGCTAATCGTCGGAAGCAGCCGATAACACCTAGGCATTGGCCCAGAATGGGGGGCAGCACCAGGTGAAAGGCGTCGTCTTCAACTTGCTCGAGGAGATCGTCTCCCGCGACTACGGTGAGGAGGCGTGGGACGACCTGCTCGACGCCGCCGGCGTCGAGGGCGTCTACACGTCGCTCGGCGGCTACCCGGACGAGGACCTGCCGGCGCTGGTCGGCGCCGCCTCGGCGACGCTGGAGATGCCTGCGGACGACATCGTGCGCTGGTTCGGCCGCGAGGCGCTCCCGCTGCTCGCCGGGAGCTATCCCGAGTTCTTCGAGCCCCACGACTCGGCGCGGCCCTTCATCCTCACCCTCAACGACATCATCCATCCCGAGGTGCGCAAGCTCTATCCCGGTGCGGACGTGCCGGTCTTCGACTTCGACGCCTCCTCGGACCAGGTGCTGGTGATGGGCTACAGCTCCCCGCGCAAGCTCTGCTCGTTCGCCGAGGGGCTGATCGAGGGCGCCGCCGATCACTATGGCGAAGCGGTCTCGATCGAGCAGCCGGAATGCATGAAGGAGGGAGACCCGAAGTGCATCCTGGAGATCTCGATGGGCGGCGCCAATGGCCACTGAGGTCCGCTCCGCCGGCGAACAGCGCATGAGGCTGGAGCGGCGGCTTCGCCGTGAGCGTGCCGCGCGTCACGAGGCCGAGGCGATTGCCGAGCGGGTCACCCGAGACCTGTACGAGCGCCAGGCGGAGCTGAGGCTGCTTGAGACGGTGGCGAGAGCGGCGAATCAAGCGGCCGGCACCGATGAGGCGATGCAGGCCGCGCTCGACAGCGTCTGCTCCCATACGGGCTGGCCGGTTGGCCACGTGTACGTGGTCGACCCCGGCTCCGAGCGCCTCGAGCCGACCACGATCTGGCACCTCGAGGAGCCGGAGCGCTACCGCAGCTTTCGGGAGGTGACCGAGGCGATGAGCTTCGAGGTGGGCGTCGGCCTCCCGGGCCGGGTGCTCGCCTCCGGCAGGCCGGTCTGGGTCGTCGACGTGAACCGCGACCCAAACTTCCCCCGAGCGGAGGCGGCGCAAGACATCGGGGTCTGCGCCGGCTTCGCATTTCCGGTGCTCTCCGGCGACCGGGTGCTGGCCGTGCTCGAGTTCTTCTCGCCGAAGGAGGCCGAGCCGGACGAGAGCCTGCTGGAGCTGATGGCGCAGGTGGGCACCCAGCTCGGCCGCGCCGTGGAGCGAAAGCGAGCGGAGGAGGAGCGCGCCCGGCTCAGCAACCAGACGGCGGTTCTGCTCGAGTCCGCCGGCGAGGGGATCTACGGCCTTGACGCCGAGGGCAGGACGACCTTCGTCAACCCCGCCGCGGCGCGGATGCTCGGCCGCGATTCGCACGAGCTGGTCGGGCTGCACGTCCACGACGTCGTCCACCGCGGCGGCAACGGCGCCACGTCGCACGACGCGCGCGGCTGCCCTCTGGCTCGGGGCGCCGCCGAGGAGGCCTCGAGCAAGTCCGGTGAGGATTCCTTCCGCAGTGCCGACGGCAGCGCGTTCCCGGTGGAGTACATCCGCACTCCGATCCGCGCCAACGGCAGGAAGCTCGCCGGCGCCGTGCTCACCTTCAACGACATCACCGAGCGCCAGCGCTTCGAGTCCCAGCTCCAGTACCTCGCCGACCACGATCCCCTCACCGGGCTCTTCAACCGGCGCCGGTTCGAGGAGGAGCTGGCCCGCCAGGTGCTGCAGAGCCAGCGCTACGGGGGCGGCGCGGCGCTGGTGCTCGACCTCGACAACTTCAAGTACGTGAACGACACCCTCGGCCATCAGGCAGGCGACGAGGTGATCCGCAGCATCGCCGGCCTGCTGCGAAAGCAGCGGCGACAGATCGACGTGCTCGCGCGCCTGGGCGGCGACGAGTTCGCCATCCTGTTGCCGCAGACCGGCCGCCAGCAGGCCGAGGAGGTCGCACGCAGGATGATCGAGGAGGTGAGGGCGCACACGATGGCCGTCGGCGAGCAGCCGATCCGGGTGACGACGAGCATCGGCGTCACGCTGCTCGGCCAGCAGCAGCTGACCGCCGAGGAGGCGATGGTCGAGGCGGACATCGCCATGTACCAGGCCAAGGAGGCGGGGCGCGACCGCCATGCCTTCTACACGCCCGAGAGCGGCAGCCAGACGAAGATGCAGGCGGGGATGACCTGGACGCAGCGAATCCGCGACGCGCTCGAGAACGACGGTTTCCTGCTCTACCACCAGCCCATCCTCGACCTCGCCACCGACCGCATCTCCCAGCACGAGCTGCTGCTGCGGATGCGTGGCGAGAAGGACGGCGAGGTGGTCCTGCCCGGCGCCTTCCTGCCCCCGGCGGAGCGCTTCGGCCTGATCCGCGAGATCGACCGCTGGGTGACGGGCGAGGCGATCCGGCTGCTCGCGCGCCTCGAGCAGGCGGGCAGCGAGGGTCCCGAGCTGCTGTTGGAGATCAACCTCTCGGGGAGGTCGGTCGGCGACCCCGAGCTGCCCAAGCAGCTCGAGGCCGACCTGCGTGAGAGCGGCGTCGATCCCACCAAGCTGATCTTCGAGATCACCGAGACCGCGGCGATCGCCAACATGACCGACGCGGCGGCTTTCGCGCGGCGGCTCAGCAGCCTCGGCTGCCGCTTCGCGCTCGACGACTTCGGCGCCGGCTTCGGCTCGTTCTACTACCTCAAGCACCTGCCCCTCGACTACCTCAAGATCGACGGCGACTTCATCGAGAACCTGGTTCGCAGCCCGATGGACCAGCGGATGGTGAAGGCGATGGTCGACGTCGCCCGCGGCCTCGAGATGAAGACGATCGCCGAGTACGTCAGCGATCCCGAGTCGATCGAGTTGTTGCGCGAGTTCGGCGTCGACTACGCCCAGGGCTTCTACCTCGGCAAGCCGGCGCCGGTATCGACGCTGCTGGACGGCTGAGGCCGGCGCCGCGAAGCGCCGCCCTACAGCCCCAGCTGCTTGCCTAGGATCTCCTTCATCATCTCGTCGGTGCCGCCGCCGATCGGACCGAGGCGGGCGTCGCGGACGGCACGCTCGATCCCGTACTCGCGCATGTAGCCGTAGCCGCCGTGGATCTGAAGGCACTCGTCGGCGACCTCGAGCATCGCGCGCTGGGTCAGGAGCTTCGCCATCGTCACCTCGCGGATCACGTCCTCGCCGGCGGCGAAGTCGCGAAGCGCGGCATAGGTGAGCGAGCGGCAGGCCTCCATCCTCGTCGCCATCTCGGCGACCTTGTGGCGGATCGCCTGGAAGTGTCCGATCGGTCGCCCGAACGCCTGGCGCTCGAGCGCGTAGGAGACGGTGACGTCGAGCAGGCGCTTCATCCCCCCGACCGCCCCCAGGGACATCAAGAGGCGCTCCCAGGCGAAGTTGGCCATGATCAGGTAGAAGCCGCGATTCTCGGAGCCGAGCAGGTTCTCGGCGGGCACCTCGACGTCGGTGAAGGCCAGCTCGGCGGTGTCGGAGGAGTGCCAGCCCATCTTCTCCAGCTTCGAGACGACCTCGTATCCCGGCATCTCGCGTTCGAGGATCAGGAACGAGATGCCGCCGTGGCCGCCCTCGTCGGTCGTCTTCACCGCGCAGACGAGGAAGTCGGCGCGGACGCCGTTGGTTATGAAGGTCTTGGAGCCGTTGACGACGTAACCGCCGTTCACCCGCCTTGCCCGGGTGCGGATCGAGGCGACGTCGGAGCCCGCCCCGGGCTCGGTGATCCCGAGCGCGGCGATCCGCTCGCCCCGGATCGCCCGGCGCAGGAAGCGCTCGTGCTGGTCGGGCGTCCCGAAATTGAACACCGGCGGGGTCGCGATCCCGGTGTGGGCGCCGAGCCCGGCGCCGATGCCGCCCGAGGCCCCGGCCGCCGCCAGCTCCTCCGCCCAGACCGCGTCGTGGACGTAGTCGCCGCCCTGGCCGCCCAGCTCGGTCGGGTACTTGAGGCCGAGGAAGCCAAGCTCGCCGGCCCGCGTGTACAGCTCGCGCGGGAACTCCCGTGCGGCCTCCCAGGCATCGACGTTGGGGACGATCTCGTCGCGGACCCAGCGCCCGATCGACTCGCGAAGCTGCTCGTGCTCGTCGGTGAACGGGGGAATCAGCGCCCGCTCGCCGGTGTCCCTGGCGACGGATGGCATCGTCGGCGATTGTCTCAGGCGGCTCGCGGCGAGGCGGTTAGGATCGCGCCGCCGTGAGCGACCCGCTCGAGCACATCCGCTCCTACTACCGTGCCCTCAACACCGGCGACGTCGAGCTGATCGCGTCCCACTTCAGCGGTGACGCCGTTCACTACTACACCCGCCTCGGCCCGCACCGGGGCGCTCGCGCGATCGCCGAGAACGCCCGCTGGGCAGTGGAGAACATCGCCGGGCAGTGGTGGTACGAGCACGGGATCGCGGACGGCGACGAGGCGGTGATCGAGTGGACGATGACCTGGCGCGACCCCAAGTCGGGCGAGGAGCGACTCAACCGTGGCACCGAGTGGTTTCGCATGCGCGACGGGCTCATCGCCGAGGTTCGGGCGTACCACCACGGCGACCGCAGGAACCCCCGGGGGGACCTGCTCGGCTTCGACTTCGAGGAGCGGGGCTATACGACGCTGGGCGATTGGCGGGCGCCGGGCGAGTAGGGGACGAGCCAGGCGGGCCCGCCCTGAGCGCCGTGGCCTTGGCTGGGTAGGGCGGCGATCCCGTCAGGCCGGCTGGGCGCGTCCAGCCCCGGCGAGTGCAGGATTTGGTACCGCATAAGTACCGAACCCTGCACTCGGTGGGGAATTGCGCTACGGCGCAGCCGGCACCCCCGGGTCTCCGAAGAGCAGGAACCAGATCGTGCAGGCGACCGCGACGACGAGGGTGGCGGCGGCCGCGATGTCCTCGATCGAGCTGGTCTTCTCAGGGCCCTCCTTGCGCTCGGCCGAGAGGCTTCGATTCCAGGCGTGACGGACGGGCCCCTGGGTCGGAGAGAGCTTCTCCCTCGCCCAGGCGAACGCGGTGAGCAGGATCGAGTAGGAGACGACGATCCCGAGCAGGGCCACCCCGAGCCCGCCGAGCGAGGGCGCGGTCCCCCCCTGAAGCTGAGAGCCGACCCAGATCCAGGCGAACGGGATCCCGGCGCCGAACACGATCACCGCGACGACCGCGACCGCGATCCGCAGCAGCGTCAGAATCGGTCGCAGCGCGGCCACGGCGCTCACGTCACCGCCGCCTGCCCGGCGGCGGCGATTCGTGCCAGCTCCGCGCCGAGCATCTCGGCCGTCCAGCCCGCTTCCGAGAGGAGTGCCCTGGCGCCGGCCTCGGCGAGCCCGACGGTGAGGTGCCCCAGCAGCCGAGCCCGGCGATCCAGCTCCTGCGGCTCGCCGGCGCCGAGCAGCGGCCGCGCCAGCATCGCCACCGCCTCCACCTGGCGCTCGCGGCCCCGGTGGATGCGCCGGATCACCGCCGCGTTGGCCCCTTCGCCGAGGAAGATCACCCGGTAGGCCCGGGGCGAGGCCTCGACTGCGCGCAGGAACGCCGTCAACCCCTCGCTGAGCGCCGCCTCGAGGTCACCGTCCGCACCGGCCGGGAGCGCCGCCGCGATCTCGGCGAGGACGCGATCCTCCTCGCGGCGAAGCAGCGTCTTGAACAGCTCCTCCTTCGACGGGTAGCAGGCGTAGACGACCGGCTTGGTGACCCCGATCGCCCGGGCCACGTCGTTCATCGAGGTGCCATCGTAGCCGCGCTCGAGGAACAGCTCGAAGGCGGCGTCGAGCACCATCGGCCGCCGCCGTTCGGGCCCGAGGTGGGCGGCACGGACGGCAGGGACCCTGCCGCCGGCTGGGGGCGTGGCCTCGCTCTTGGTGGCTGCTCGGTCGACCGTCGACATCGTATTCCTACTTATGGTAGCGTTTTCCTACCCAAAGTAGGAATACTACAGGAGGCATCCATGACCGAGACGACCGACGACGCCGCCGCCGCGGCCAGCGACGACGCGGCTACGGCCGAGCCCCCCGCTGCGCCGGCCGCCGACCTCGCCGGCGTCGACGCCGACCAGCTCGCGGCGCTCGCCGCCGGAGCCACCGACGAGCAGCTCGCCGAGGGAATGTCCGAGCCGGCCGCGCGCCAGGCGATCCTCGACGAGATCTTCCGCCGGATGAGCGAGCACGTCGACGCCGACAAGGCCAAGGGGATCAACGCCGTCCTCCACTGGAAGATCACCGACCGCCCCGATGGCGGCGTCGACCACTACGAGGTCGTCCTCAACGACGGCACCTGCATCGTCTCCGAGGAGGCCAGCGGCGAGCCCCGCGTCACCTTCACGGTGGGGCCCGCGGCCTTCCTGCGCCTGGTCTCCGGCGCCCAGCCCGGCCCGGTCCTGTTCATGGCCGGCAAGCTCCGGATCGAGGGCGACCTGATGTTCGCGAGCCAGGTGGCGACGATGTTCCGGATCCCGCAGTCGGCTGCCTCGGAGCCGGGCGCCTGATGTCCGCCACCGACACCGCCGAGCGCCAGGTCGCCGCCGCGATGTCCGGGGCGGCGGAGTCCACCTTCTCGATGGAGCTGTCCCAGGACCAGCTCGACATCCGCGAGTGGGTCCACGGGTTCGCGGAGGGCGTCATGCGCCCGGCCGCCTCGGAGTGGGACGAGCGCGAGGAAACCCCGTGGCCGGTGATCCAGGAGGCCGCCAAGATCGGCCTCTACGGGTTCGAGGGCCTGGCCCAGTTCTGGGCCGACCCCTCCGGCCTCACCCTCCCGATCGTGAACGAGGAGCTGTTCTGGGGCGACGCCGGCATCGGCATGTCGCTGATGGGCACCTCGCTGGCCGTGGCCGCGATCTTCGGCAACGGCTCCCCCGACCAGCTCGCGGAGTGGGTGCCGCAGTGCTTCGGCACCGCCGAGGACCCGAAGGTCGCCGCGTTCTGCGCCTCGGAGCCCGACGCCGGCTCCGACGTCTCGGCGATCCGGACGAGCGCCAAGTACGACGAGGCCAAGGACGAATGGGTCCTGAACGGCCAGAAGGCCTGGGCGACCAACGGCGGCATCGCCGGCGTCCACGTGGTGATCGCGTCTGTCGACCGCGAGCTCGGCTCGCGCGGGCACGCCGCCTTCGTCATCCCGCCCGGCACTGACGGGATCGAGCAGGGGTCGAAGGTCAAGAAGCACGGCCTGCGCGCCTCACACACGGCCGACGTCCACCTCGACGACTGCCGCATTCCCGGCTCGTGCCTGCTCGGTGGCAAGGAGAAGCTCGACGAGCGTCTCGCCCGCGTCCGCGAGGGCAAGAGCGCCAAGTCGCAGGCCGCGATGCGGACCTTCGAACTGTCGCGCCCGACGGTCGGTGCCCAGGCGCTGGGGATCGCCCGCGCCGCCTACGAGTACTCGCTGGACTACGCCAAGGAGCGCGAGCAGTTCGGCAGGCCGATCATCGAGAACCAGGCGATCGCCTTTGCCCTCGCCGACATGGCGCTCGAGATCGAGGCCTCGCGGCTGCTCGTCTGGCACGCCTCCTGGATGGGCCGCGCCGGCAAGGACTTCGATTCGGCCCAGGGCTCGATGTCGAAGTTGAAGGCCGGAGAGGTCGCCGTCTGGGTCACCGAGCGCGCGATCCAGATCCTCGGCGGCAACGGCTACACCCGGGAGTTCCCGGTGGAGCGCATGCACCGCGACGCGAAGATCTACACGATCTTCGAGGGCACCTCCGAGATCCAGCGCCTCGTCATCTCGCGCGCGATCTCGGGAGTCCAGATCCGGTGACGGCCGCGAGCCCCGCAACGCTGGGGTCAGCCCTGGCCCGGGGCCGAGCCCCGGTCGTCGAGGAGCGGGAGATCCGGCTCCACGGCCACCAGGTGAGCTACCAGATCGCCGGGGATGGTCCGGTGGTGGGCCTGATCCACGGGATCACCGAGAGCGCCGACGTCTGGCGCGAGGTGATGCCTCGTCTGGCCCGCCACTACACGGTGATCGCGGGCGACCTGCTCGGGCACGGCCGTTCGGCGAAGCCGCGCGGCGACTACTCGCTCGGCGCCTACGCCGCCGGCATGCGCGACCTCCTCGGCGCGCTCGGGTTCGAGCGCGGAACCGTGGTCGGCCGCTCGCTTGGCGGGGGCATCGCGATGCAGTTCGCCTACCAGTTCCCCGAGTACACCGAACGGATGGTGCTCGTCTCCTCGGGCGGCCTCGGACGCGAGGTGCACCCGCTGCTGCGCGCGGCGACGCTGCCGGGCTCGGAGCTGGTGATGCCCCTGATCGCCCCGAGTTGGGCGGTCAGCGCCGGCGAGGCCGTTGGCCGTGCCCTCGCTCGCGTCGGCATCGGGGTCGGCGCCGGCTTCACCGAGATGGCGCGCGGATACGCCTCGCTCAACGACGGCGAGGCGCGCGAGGCCTTCCGGCACACCCTGCGCGGCGTTGTCGACCCAGGCGGCCAGCGGGTGAGCGCCCTCGACCGTCTCTACCTCGCCGAGGACATGCCGGTGCTGCTGCTCTGGGGCGCGGCCGACCCGATCATCCCGGCCGAGCATGGCCGGCGTGCGCACGAGCTGATCCCGCACAGCCGCTACGTCGAGTTCGAGGGCTCGGGCCACTGGCCCCAACTCGACGACCCCGAGCGGTTCGCCGACGTCCTGATCGACTTCATCGAGACCACCGAGCCGTACGCGTTCGACCTCGGGCGCATGCAGGGGCAGCTGCGCCGGGGACCGAGCACCTAGTGGACCGCCCAGAAACGATCCACCCGAAACGGCGGCCCCAGCCACCGCCAGGCTGCGTCCTCGGTCGCGGCCATGGCCATGGCCATTGTCCGCTCCCTGCGTCCTTGCCTGACGGTGCCTGGACCTCGCCGTTTCAGGCGCAACGTTGCTGGACGGCCCACTAGCGACCCCGTCGTGGGCGACGGCTTCGACACGGCGGCCCTGGCGCGGATCCTGCGCTCGATGCCGCCGGAGGAGCTGGCCGAGGGCGTGCGGGTGAACCGCGACGCCCTGCTGGGGCAGGCCTTCGCCCGCTTCGCGGACCAGCTCTCCGACGTGGGGCGGCGCCAGCGGGGCGTGATCAAGTGGAGGATCTCCGGCGCCGACGACGGCGGCCACGACCGCTGGTTCGTGGTGCTGCGCGACGGAAGCTGCGAGGCCGGCCGTGACCTCGACCTGCGGCCACGGGTCACGTTCACCGTCGGCGCGCTCGACTTCCTGCGGCTCGTAACGGGCAACGCGGACCCGGCGCGGCTGGTGCTCTCGCGGCGCCTGCGCATCCGCGGCGACCTCCTCTGGGCGGCGAGGATGCCGCGCTTGTTCTCGATCCCGCGATGAGCGTGCTGATCCGCCAGTACGTCTTCTCGCTGCGCGTCACGCTGGGACCGGCGACGGTAGTCGCTTCAAGCCCGGCGAGGCGAACGACGCCCTCGACCCCGACCTGTACGTGCCGCGTCCTATCCGCGGGTCCCGCCGTTTGACCCCCCGGGCCCCGACGGTCCCACGAATCCATAGGCTGCACCCGCCCTTGAGCGACGGCATCCGCAAGCAGCTCTCCCAGGCCGCCTCGGTGGTTGCCCTGCCGGCGGCGCTGACCCGCAACGTCAATCGCGCCACCGAGGCGATCGTCGACATCCGCGACCAGCTCGCGACGCTGGCGGATCTGCCGCGCGAGGTTCTCCACCAGCTCCGAGCGATGGAGGCGCTGGCTGAGGAGATGAACCGCACCGCCCAGGAGCTGCGCGCGATCGCGGAGCCGATGCTCCATACGGCGCAGGGCATCCACGACCTCGCCCAGCCGATGCTCGACACCGGGCGGGCGGCGACCCGCGCCGCCGAGCAGGCGCGCGACTCGGTCGAGCGCACGAACGCGCTGATCGAGCAGTCGCTGGAGCTGGCGGCGCCGATCCAGGGCATCACCGCGCGCGCCGCGAGCCTGCGCGATCGCCTTCGCGGCGACCGTCCACCCGGCGAGCCGCCGGACGGGACGTGAGCCGGCCGGCGGCGGATGGCGGTGGCGGGGCCGCGGCCGACAAGCCGGATACCGCCGGCGTTCCCTTCCCGCCGCCGCTCGCCTACGTGGCGGGGCTGCTGGCGGGAGCAGGCCTCGAGCTGGCCTTCCCCGTGGACTGGCCGCCGACGGCCGTGGCTGTCGCAGGCGCCGTCGCCGGCGTCGCGCTCTGGCTGGCCTTCGACGGGAGCGCCATGCTCACGTTCCGGCGCGCGGGGACCAGCATGGTTCCGTTCAAGCCCTCTGACGCGCTCGTCACCTCAGGCCCCTACCGTCACACCCGCAACCCGATGTACGTGGGAATGGTGTTCCTGTACCTCGGGCTGGCGCTCGCGTTCGGCCTCGTCTGGGCGATGGCGCTGCTGCCGCTGGTGCTCGTCGCCGTCGATCGCTTCGTCATCGCCCGCGAGGAGGCTTATCTCGAGCGGCGCTTCGGCGAGCCGTACCGCGCCTACCGCAAGCAGGTCCGGCGCTGGCTCTGACGGGTCGGTTCCCGCGCCTGCATCCCGCGGGGAGCGGCACTTCGCCGGCGCCGCGAAGCCGCGCGCCGGGACAAGAATCAGCGAGAGAGAGAGAGAGAGAACGAATCCAGCCGG
>Ga0299913_10004971_pt1 | contig 11278 bp, 10 predicted proteins | sample RVTome_9_FD_201360 | JGI IMG/M metagenome (GOLD analysis project Ga0299913, IMG submission 201360) | Soil microbial communities from uranium-contaminated site in the Upper Colorado River Basin, Wyoming, United States - RVT155D38 (version 2) ... | reverse complement strand
TGATGAGGTCGTGGGGCATGACCGGCGTGAGCTGGAGCGCTAGGACGGTGCGCAGACCCTGCGAAGGCTGCACCCGGCCAAGGCGCCGGAGACGCGGAAACCGCCGCTCGACGAACTCGCGTCCCAACCGCCGCGAGAGCGCGAACCCGAGCGCCGCGCCGAGGCTCGTGCCGACCACCGACAGCGCCGCACCCGCGCCCCAGCCGAGCAGCGTGCCGGACAGGATCCAGAGCAGGGTCACCGGAATCAGAGTCAGCGGGCGAACGGCATAGGCCGCGAGCAGCACGGCGGCCGTCCAGGCCACGGAGTCCCGCGCCCAGCCGGTCAGCGCCTCGAGCCGTGCCGGGGCGTGGCCGGCGCGCGCCAGCAGCGCCATGAGGACGAGGACACCCAGGAGGATCGCCGGGCGGACCCAGAGGCGCGGGGCGCGGTTGAGCGACGGGTCCGACATCGCTTCGAAGCTAGAACGTGGGCGGAGGCGGGTCGAATGGTTGAACGACGTCCTTGACGTGGGGCCGTGGCCGCTCCCACATTACCGGTTCGTCGGAGCATCCCGCAGGTCGCTCCGGCGAGAGAGCCGGTTTTTTACACCAGGACCTTGAGAGGGAGGTCTGTAGGATGCGGTTTCTGAAGATCGTACCCGTCATCGCTATCGCCGCGGCCGTCGCGATTGCCGCCTGTGAACAGGAAGGCGCCGTCGAGGAAGGCACCGAGCTGACGCCCGCCGACACGGCCATGACGACCCCGCCCCCCGCACCCGACATGGACACCATCGACACCATGATCATGGAGGGTGACACGATGATGATGATGGAGGGCGACACGACGGTCATGTAAGACCCGCGCGCTTTTCCCGAACCGGAACCGTTCGACGGCCGCCCCGAAACGGGCGGCCGTCGTGGTTTCTACCCCTCGGCGCGCTCGAACAGCGCCTCGTACTCCGCTACCATCCGTTCCAGCGTGAAATACCCGAGCGTGTGGGCCCGACCCCTCTCACCCATGGCCGCGCGCCGCTCCGCGGGCAGGTCGAGGAGCTCGCCGACCGCGGCCGCGATCGCCCGGTCGTCGCCGGCCGATACCAGCCGGCCGGTCTCGCCGTCGAGCACGGCCTCCGGGGTGCCGCAGATCCCGGTCGCGACGACCGGCACCCGCATCGCCATCGCCTCCAAGGCCACGTTGGGTAGCCCCTCGGTCAGCGCCGCCCGGACGAGCACGTCGGCGTCGGCGAGGACGCGCGGCACGTCGTCACGGGCATCGAGGAAGCGCACCCTGTCCCGGCCCGGAAACAGGCTCGCGCGGGTCTTCAGCCGCTCCTTGTACGGCCGCTCCCGCTCTCGGCAGGGTCCCAGGAATACGAAGTGCAGGTCCGGGCGGGCGGCTGTGAGCCGGCCCGCCGCTTCGACTTCGAACTCCTGGCCTTTGCGTTCGACGTAGCGCGAGATCGAGACGACCAGCGGCGCACCCGGCGGGATCCCGAGCTCGGCGCGAAACGATCCCCGCTCGACCCGGTCCGGATCGAAGCGCGAGAAGTCGACTCCGTTGTAGATGGGGACGATCCGCTCGGGGGGCAGGTAGTCCCGGGCCACCAGATCCGCCTTCCCCGCCCGGCTGTTGGTGGCCGCCAGTCGGACGAGGTTCTGGTGATACCAGCGGTGGCGGCGCCAGCGCCAGCCAGACCGGACGACCGGCTCCGACGGATCCCAGCCGCTGTTGAGCCGCGCGACGATCCCGCGCTGGCCGGCGCGCCAGGCCGCAAACCCGGCGATCTTCAGGTCGGTCCGGGTGGTCGATACGACCACCTGGATCCCGCGGTCCCGGATCTCCCTCGCGAGCGTCCGCGCCGAGCGCGTCGCGCAACGGAAGCCCCCCGGGGGAACCCAGGCGTCCGCGCCGGCCTCCCGCGCCAGCCCGCCCAGCGGCGACCGCGGGTCGTAGGCGACCTCGACGTGGTGTCCGCGCGGCACGAGGCCCCGCGTCAGGTGGACGATCCACTTCTCGGCCCCGCCCACGAAGCCGATCGCGTTGACGAACAGGATTCTCACCGGCGATGGCCGCGCAGCGGTCCTGGATCCAGCGCAACCCGGGGCGGTTGGCCGCCTGCCGCCAGCAAGTCGAGGGCGGCCGTCACCACCTCGCGCGGGTGGGGGTCCTCGAACGGCGGCAGTCCCCGCCGGTCGCGGGTCTTCCACTCGCGGGCGTCGGGTCCGGACACGACCCGGGCCGGGAGATGGGGGGCGGGGGCGTGGATGACGGGATCGGAGCGCCCGAATACGCCGACGGTCGGCGTGCCGAGGAGCGCGGCGACGTGCATCGGGCCGGTATCCATACCGACGTACAGATCGACGCGGCCGAGGAGCAGGGCGAGCTCCGGGATCGTGGTCGGCGGGATCATCCACGCCCCGGGGATCGCGGCCGCGAGCGCGCGCGCCTCCTCCTCCTCGGCCGGCCCCCAACCCACCACCACGCTGCCGCCCGTGCGCTCGGCGATTCCCGAGACCGCTTCGCGCAGCCGCTCCGGGTCCCACCGCTTGTGGCTCCCGCTGCGGCTCGAGCCAGGCCAGGCGAGGACCCACGGGCGAGGCTTCCGCCCGAGCTCCGCCAGGAAGCGCTCCACCCGCGCGGTCCGGTCTCCGAACGGGAGCGTCGTGGCCGGGATGTCGGGGGCGCCGAGCCAGTCGACCAGCGAGCGGTGGCGAAGATGCCGGTTCACCCGCCGCCCGGGCGGGGTGCGGAGGCCGTGATACCACAGCCACGCGAGGTTCTGGGAGTGCCCCGGCCCCCACCCTACGCGGACCGCCGGGCCGCCCGCGGCCACCGCCCAGATCGTGCCCTTGATCATCCCTTGGAAGTCGAGTACGAGGTCGTAGTCGCGCGCCCGCATCCGGCGCCGCAGCCGCCATGCCTCCCGGGTGAGCGCCTCGCGCCAGCTGGCGAACGGGACCACCCAGAGCCGCGCGATCTCGGGATGCCCGCGCAGGAGGTCGGCGGCCTTCGACTGGACGACCCAGTCGATCTCGGCGTCCGGGAAGCGCCGGCGGAGACCCGCCAACATCGGCAGGACGCGGGCCACGTCCCCGATCGCGCCCAGGCGGACGATGAGGATCCGGCGCGGCGCGGAGGGCATCGGGCGGAGCATCCGGTCGTCAATCTAGCCGCGGCCCTCCCGGCTCGCTTTGGCCGGCGTCTGCGGCCCATGTATCTTCGGTTCAGGAGGATCGAATGAACCCCGACAACACGAGCCGGGAGACCGGCACACTCGAGGTCAAGCGCGGCCTCGCCCGCATGCTCAAGGGCGGGGTCATCATGGACGTCGTCTCGGCGGACCAGGCGCGGGTCGCCGAGGCGGCCGGCGCGGTGGCCGTGATGGCGCTCGAGCGCGTCCCGGCCGACATCCGCGCCGCCGGGGGCGTGGCACGAATGGCGCCCGTGACGCGGATCAAGGAGATCATGGACGCGGTCTCGATCCCGGTCATGGCGAAGTGCCGGATCGGCCACTTCGTCGAGGCCCGGATCGAGGAGGCCCTGGGCGTCGACTACGTCGACGAGTCCGAGGTCCTGACCCCGGCCGACGAGACCCACCACATCGACAAGGGCGCGTTCACGGTGCCGTTCGTGTGTGGGGCGCGAAACCTGGGCGAGGCCCTGCGGCGGATCGCCGAGGGCGCAGCGATGATCCGCACCAAGGGCGAGCCCGGAACGGGCAACATCGTCGAGGCGGTGCGCCACATGCGCCTGATCCAGGGGCAGATTCGCGGGCTGGCGTCGATGGACGAGGGCGAGCGGTTCGTCGCCGCCAAGGAGCACGCGGCGCCGCTCGATCTCGTGCTCGAGGTCGCGGAGAGCGGGCGGCTGCCCGTCGTCAACTTCGCGGCGGGCGGCATCGCGACTCCTGCCGACGCCGCGCTCATGATGCAGCTCGGCGCCGACGGCGTGTTCGTGGGGAGCGGCGTGTTCAAGTCGGACAAGCCCGAGGCATTCGCGCGCGCGATCGTGCTCGGCACCACCCACTACGACGACCCCGACATCCTGGCCAAGGTCAGCGAGGAGCTGGGCACAGAGGAGGCGATGAAGGGCCTCGACCGACTCGCCGCCGAAGAGCTCATGCAGACCCGCTCCAGCTGATCGTCTCCGCCGAACGCGGTCCGATGAATAGACGCCATGACCTGCCGCGCCCCGGCGACCCCGCCATGCGCGGGCGCGCCCGCCGGGTGGACGCGTCCCCCGGCCCGCCCACCGAGGCAGAGCTCGCGCTCGCTCCCACGATCGGCGTCCTGGGGGTCCAGGGGGACGTCTCCGAGCACGCGGCCGCGCTCGAGCGCGCGGGTGCGCGAGCGGTGTGGGTCCGCCGCCCGGAGGACCTGGACGCTGTCGACGGGCTCGTGTTGCCGGGGGGTGAGTCGACGACCCTCCGCCGGCTGCTCGACTACCAGGGGCTGCTCGAAGCCGTGCGCCGCCGCGGCGAGCAGGGGATGCCGCTGTTCGGCACGTGCGCGGGCGCGATCCTGCTCGCGACCCGCGTGGTGGGCGCGCCGGCCCCCCACCTCTCGCTCGTGCCGATGACGGTGTCGCGGAACGCGTACGGGCGGCAGCGCGAGTCGTTCGCCGCCGATCTCGCGGTGGCGGGACTGGAGGGAGCGCCGCTGCACGCGGTGTTCATCCGCGCACCCGTCATCGAAGAGGTCGGTACGGGGGTCGAAGTGCTGGCCCGCGAAGGGGGTGAGATCGTTCTCGCCGAGAGCGACCGCGCGCTCGTCGCCACCTTCCATCCCGAGCTCACGGATGACGACCGACTGCACCGCCGTTTCGTGGCGAAGGTGCGGTCCCGTCGCAACGCCCGAACCGTCCGAGAGGCCGGATGTTGACGTCACTTTTCGGGCGGCCGACCTTCTCCGGCGACGTCATTCCGAGGGGAGAGCACACATGAGCGATCACATCGCTACGATCGAAGAGCGGCGCGCTGCCTCCACCCTGGAGGAGCGCCTCAGGGACTACCGCCCGGAGTCCTACCACGATTTCTCCGATCCGGACATGGAGCGCGCCATGCGCGAGGCGATCGCGCAGGTGGCGGGCGAGCTGGGTCGCGAATACCCCGCTCGCGTGGGCGGCGAAGACGTGCGCCTGGAATCGACCAGACCGTCGATGGACCCCTCCGCGCCGGGCCGCGTGGTGGGGATCTTCCCCAACGGCGGCCAGGCTCTCGCCGACCGCGCCATCGAAGCCGCGAACGAGGCATTCGAAACGTGGAAGGATGTTCCCGCGGACGAACGCGCGGCGATCCTATTCCGCGCCGCCGACATCATGCGCCGCAGGCGGCTCGAGCTGGCGGCGTGGATGTGCTTCGAGATCGGAAAGTCCTGGGGCGAGGCCGATGCCGATGTGGCTGAGGCGATCGACTTCTGCGACTACTATGCGCATCTCATGCTCCACTACGCGTACGATCCGTACCCGCTCGTCCCGTACGAGCCCGAGATCAACGAGATGGTCTACCTGCCGCTCGGCGTGGGCGCGATCATCCCGCCCTGGAATTTCCCGCTCGCCATCCTCACCGGCATGACGGTCGCCGCGATCGTAGCCGGCAACACGGTGGTGCTCAAGCCGGCCAGCGATACCCCGACGATCGGCTGGAAGCTCGTGGAAGTGATGGACGAGGCCGGCTTGCCGCCGGGCGTCCTCAACTTCGTCACCGGATCCGGCGAGATCCTCGGTAAACGGATGGTCGAGCACCAGGACGTGCACTTCGTGGCCTTCACGGGTTCGAGGCAGGTGGGCCTGGAAACGGTCGAACGCGCCGCCCGCCACCAGCCGGGACAGACGGTGATCAAGCGCGTGGTCGCGGAGATGGGCGGCAAGGATGCAATCATCGTCGACGCGGACGCGAACCTCGACGAGGCCGTGGAGGGTGTCGCCGTATCGGCGTTCGGCTTCCAGGGGCAGAAATGCTCGGCCTGCTCGCGCGCCATCGTCGACGCCTCGCTGTACGACGAGTTCCTCCGGCGGCTGGTGGCGCGCGCCGGGCGGATCAACCCCGGCGAGGTGATGGAGGGGGCGTGGCTGGGGCCGGTCGCGAGCAAGTCCCAGTTCGAAAAGGTGCGGGAGTACATCGACATCGGAAAGACCGAGGGCACGTTGGTGCTGGGCGGGAAGGCGGACGCGTCGCGCGGGTGGTACATCCAGCCGACGATCTTCGCGGACGTGGACGCCGACGCGCGCATCGCCCAGGAGGAGATCTTCGGCCCCGTGCTGGCGGTCATCAAGGCGCGCGACTACAACCACGCGCTGGAGATCGCCAACGACACCGAGTACGGCCTTACCGGTGCGGTGTACACGGAAGACGAGGACAAGATCGAGCGCGCCAAGCGCGAATTCTACGTCGGCAACCTGTACATCAATCGCAAGTGCACGGGAGCCCTGGTCGGGGTGCACCCGTTCGGCGGCTTCAAGATGTCGGGCACCGATTCGAAGGCGGGCGGCCGCGACTACCTGCTGCTGTTCATGCAGCCGAAGTCGATCGCGGTGAAGAAGGACGCGTAGACCCGGCGGACTGCTGGCATGCGCCGCCGCGGTGCTGCTCGCCGCAGCCCCGGTCTCGGCCCAGGACTTGGCCGACGCCGCCCTGCGGCTCGCCCCACGAGAGATCCGCTACGCGATCCGCTCGGCGGACGAGATTCTCTCCACTCCCGATAGCGGGGTCGGCCTGGAGTCGTTCGACTCCGGCTTCGTGACCGGTGTGTACCTGATCGGGTCGCTCGGTGAGCGTCGCGAGTCGATCGCGTACGGCAGGGATGCGGCCGCCCGCCGCTACCTGTGGTTTTCGGTGGGTCACGGCGACTCGGTCGACTACGTGGCCATGACCTACGACGTGGACCACGACCTGCTCCCCGACTTCCTGCTGTTCCGCACCGTCGACCGGGGCCGCCGCGTCGAGTCGATCACCGAGTACCGCGCCCCCTCGGTGGTCGACGTGAACTTCGATATCCAGGTCCTGCCGGCCTGCCAGACGCCGCGCTGCGATCCCGCTACATGGACGCTGACGGAGCGCGAGGTCCAGACGGTCCCCGCGCACTGGTTCGAGCCCTGGCGGGCCCTCTACGGTGTCGCGGCGATGCGCGGCGAGCGGTGGCTCGGCAAGCCGGTCGAGACCGTGGCCGCCGGCGAGGCCGGCGGGCCGTGATCCTCGGTCCGCTGCGTCGCCGCGGCGCCGAGCGGCTCGAGCGGATGGATGCCGGAGAAGGCTCGCCCGACGAGATCGCCGAGGCGTACCGCCTGCTCGATACCGTCAACCGACGGCTGGGTGGGCACCGGCTGACGCAATCGGTGCTGATCCCGCTCGTGCGGGAAGGGAGCGGACGCCTCGAGATCGTGGACGTCGCCGGCGGCAGCGGCGAGTTCGCGCGACGGCTGCGCGACTGGGCGCAGAGCGCCGGACGCTCGCCGCGGCTCACGGTGGTGGACCTCAACCCCGTCGCGCTCGCAGCCGCGCGGACGACGGCCGTCGCGCCGGTGCGAGCCGACGCTTTCGCGCTCCCCTTCGCCGACCACTCTGTCGATCTCGCGCATTGCTCCTGCTTCTTTCACCACCTCTCGACCGGCGGCGCGCGGGACGTGCTGGCGGAGATGTGCCGGATCGCGCGTCGCGCGGTCATCGTCAACGACCTCGTCCGCTCACGCGTGGCCGCGACTTCCATCTGGGCGCTCACGCGCGGGCTGGTGGAGAACCGGCTCGTGCGGGCCGACGGTCCGCTGTCGGTGCTCAAGTCGTTCGTACCCGACGAGCTTCTCGCCCTCGCCCACGCGGTGGGCCTCAGCGAGCAGCCGGAATTTCGCTGGACGCTCCGCCGCGGCTTCCCCTACCGCATGGCGCTCGTCGGGGTGCGGGTCGGGAGCGCGCAGCGGTGAGGTCGGACGTGGTCGTGGTGGGGGGCGGCCCGGCCGGCGCTTCGCTGGCGATCCGCCTCGCGCGCGCGGGCACCCAGGTATGCGTTGTCGATCGCGCGCGCTTCCCCCGCGACAAGCCGTGCGGGGAGTTCCTGAGCCCCGGGGCGACCCCGATCCTGGAGGAGCTGGGCGTGCGCGGGGCGGTCGAGGCGGCCGGCGCGCGCCGGCTGGAGCGGGTGCGGATCGTGGCCCACGGCGCGGCCGTCGAGCTCGAATTCCCGGACGACGAAGGCGCTGCCCCCTGGGGCTATTCGCTCTCCCGGCGGGCGCTGGACGCGATCCTGCTGGATGCGGCCCGCGCGGCGGGCGCGCGGGTCCTCGAGGCGACGCGGGTCGAGGGCGTCCGGTTCGAGCCGGGGCGCGCCATCATCGCCTCGCGGGGCGCAGACGGCGAGCCGCTCGAGATCGGGGCCCGGCTCGTCGTCGGGGCGGGCGGCCGCAACTGCCCGGTCGCGCGCGCGCTCGGCACGCAGCAGCGCGACGCCCGCGCTCGCTTCGACCTCCTCGCCCACTGGACCGGCCGACCGGCGCTCTTCGGCACCGGGGGCGAGCGCGGCGCGAGCGACCCTGACGACCCGGAGCCAACGGTCTGCGAGCTGCGGGTCGGCGGCGACCGCTACATCGCTGTCGCTCCGGTCGAAAACGGCCGCTGGAACGTCAACTGCGTGGTTTCCCGGTCCGCCCTCCGCGACGAGCCGGAGCCGGAGATCCTGTACCGGCGAGTGCTCGGCGCCGCGGCATCGTCCGAGGCGGCGACCGTCCGCAGCCCGGCGTCGGCCGGGGCGACGTGCGTGGAGGACGTGGTTGCGAGCGACGTCACCCCCCTGCGCGCTCGACGCGCGATCTCGGAACGCGCGCTCCTGATCGGCGACGCGGCGCTGTTCCTCGACCCGTTCACGGGCCAGGGGCTCTACCTCGCGCTCCGAAGCGCCGCGCTGGCGGCCGCCGTGGTGCCTCGCGCGCTGGCGAACGGGGCGAGCCGGGCCTCGCTCGCGGCCTACGAGGAGGCGCGCGCGGCCGAGTTCGATGCCCGCCGGCGGGTCAGCCGGGCGCTGCAGGCGGTGCTCTACCGGCCGCGGGCCGCCCACGCCGTGATCCATTCCCTCGCACGCGACCGCGTGCTGGCCCGGACGCTGGCCTCCGCCACCGGCGATCTGATCCCCTCCGAGCGCGTCTGGTCGGCAGGATTCGCCCTGCGCCTGCTCGGAAATTCCCTCGCTGGCCGAATTCGGACTTGACAGATCCGGGATTCGGGATCAATCTCGTTGAGACTCAGTCTCAACGATTCGCAACGATAGCGATTCGATACTCATTCCTCATCGCTCGGCCCCCGGAGATCTCGTGCGCAATCCCCTTGGTTCGTTCCTGACGATCCCCCTCTTCGTTTCTGCCATCGCCTGCGCCTCCGAGCCCGCGGAGAGCGGGACAGCGGAGCGGCCCGAACGCTCCGGCTCCGCTGCGGCCCCTTCCCCCGCCCCCGCGGCTGCCTCGGCCGACAGCGTGGTCGCGTGGGCCGCAGAGATCCAGGCGGGAATCGCCGATCTTCCGACCCGGGTGACCGACGACCCGGACGGGGCGCGCCAGCGTGCGGTCGAGCTCTACGTGACCCGCCAGGAGCGGATCGAGCAGGCGTCGGGGCCGGGCACCGGCGCGCCCGCCGACCTGGCCGAGTCCGTGCACCAGGCCGAAGCGCGGTTCCACGAGCTCATGCAGCTCCTCGGCGCGACCCCGCCTCCCGATTCGGCCGCGGTCCACGACGCGGTTCTGGCGCTGGACGGCCGGCTCGTGGAGGTGGTCGATCGCGCGGCCGGGCAGGATCTGGCGCGTCCCCGATGACCGGGCCGGGACGCTCGCTCGCCATCGCCTTCTCGATCGCGGCGCTCCTTCGCTGCGGCAGTCCCGCCGCGGCTCAGGAAGCGCCGGCGGGACTGATCGAGCGGATCGAGACGATCCGGGCGGGCCTGGACGACATCGATCGCTCGCTGGCCGACGGCGACGGCGACCGTGCCGGCGCGATCGCGCTCCGGCTCTACCTCGACGAGTTCGAGCCGATCGAGGGTTGGTGGGGGCCCGGGGGCCCGCACGCCACCGCCGGCCTGGCATCCCGCGTGACCGCCGGCGAAGCGGCATTCCACGCCCTTATCGCCGCCGACGCCGCCGCGCTTCCGGGAGCCGTGGCGCGCGTTCGCCTGGCCCTCGAGCCGCTCGAGCGGGAGGCCCATAGCCCCGAGGTCGTCCTGGTTCCGCGGCGTGCTGCCGCTGACGCCGCTCATGCCGCGCGCGGCGCGGTCGAGGTCCCCGCGCCGAGGACCGCGGAGATCGCCGGGCTCGTCTCCGAGCTCGAGCGCGGCCGCGGCGCGTACCGCGACGGCCGGGCGGAGACAGCGCTCGCGGCGGTCGAGCACGCCTACCTCGAAGGCTTCGAGCCGCTCGAGAGCCGGCTTCCGTCGGACCTGGTCGGCCGGATCGAGCGCGCTATCCACCTGACGTTGCGCCCCTCGATTCGGGCAGGAGCTCCCGGCGAGGAGATCGACGCCGCGTTCGCGTCCCTGTACGCCGATCTGGAGATCGCCGACCGGCAGCTCTCGGGCGGCGCCACGTTCTGGTTCGGAGCCGTGAACGCGTTCGCGATCATCTTCCGGGAGGGCCTGGAGGCGGTGCTGCTGGTGGGTGCCATGCTCGCCTACCTGGGACGGATGGCGGGCGCCCGGCGCTACCAGCGCCAGGTGTACGCGGGCGTGGGGGCGGGCGTGCTGGCCAGCCTCGCCACCTGGGTCGCCGCCGTCACGCTGGTGCCCGTCAGCGGCGCGAGCCGCGAGCTGGTCGAGGGCGTGACCGCGTTGGTCGCCGTAGGCGTGCTGCTCTACGTCTCCCACTGGCTGTTCCAGAAGACGTACATCCACGACTGGAAGGCGTACCTCGAGCAACACCTGGGACGCGCCGTCACCCGCGGCTCGGCGTTCGCCATGGCGGGGCTCGCCTTCGCCGCCGTCTACCGCGAGGGGTTCGAAACCGTGCTGTTCTACCAGGCGCTCATGTTCGACGCCGGCGCGGGGGCGGTCCTCGCCGGGTTCGCGCCCGGAATCCTGATCATCACCGCGATCGGGTACGGGATCGTGCGGCTGGGGCTCCGGCTGCCGCTCAAGCGGGTGTTCGCGGCGACCGGCACGGTGCTCCTCTATCTGGCGTTCGTGTTCATCGGCAAGGGTCTCTACAATCTCCAGGAGGCGGGCCTGTTCTCCCCGCACCCGTTGCCCTGGATGCCGGACCACGAGGCGCTGCGGCAGCTTCTCGGCCTCTACCCGCTGGCCGAAACCCTGCTCGCGCAGGGCAGCTTCCTCAC
>Ga0299913_10004970_pt1 | contig 11278 bp, 7 predicted proteins | sample RVTome_9_FD_201360 | JGI IMG/M metagenome (GOLD analysis project Ga0299913, IMG submission 201360) | Soil microbial communities from uranium-contaminated site in the Upper Colorado River Basin, Wyoming, United States - RVT155D38 (version 2) ... | reverse complement strand
CCAGCTCGACTGCGTCCCTGCCGTCCAGCTCGGATACGAAAACATCCACTCGATCGCCGGGCCCAGTGCTCACACTGGTGCCGACAATGTCGGCTTGGACCGGAAGTTCCCGGCCGCCGCGGTCGATGAGAACGCAAAGCAGAATCCGGCGGGGACGACCGAAATCGGCGAACTCGTCCAGCGCTGCCCGGATCGTGCGCCCGGTATAAAGCACGTCATCCACGATGACGACGGTCTTGCCGTCGACATTTGGGAGCCTGGTCTCCCCGACCACGGGCCGCGGTCCGATAGTCTGGAGATCGTCTCTATAGAGGGTGATGTCGAGCTTGCCGGATGCGAGGTTCGATCCCTCGGCGGCATCGATGAGGTGCTTCAGCCGATCGGCCAGCTCCACGCCGCGCCGCTGTATCCCTACGAGGACCAACGCTTCCGTGCCGCCACTTCGCTCGACGATCTCGCTTGCCATGCGTGCCAAGGTGCGGCCGATGGCGCGGTCGTCGAGAAGAGGCGTACGGGAGGGCATCGGGGCGGGAAGGTAGCGGAAAGATGGAAACGGCGGTAGGTGGAGAGGCGGTAGAAGGCGAGCCGGAAGATGAAAAGGCTGTAGGGGGACGGCGGACGATACAGAGGCGGTAGGAGGGGAGCCGGACGATACCGCGGCGGAGAAAGCAGGCAGATGGTGCACGGAGATCGGAGGAGATCAGTCCGTCTCGGCGCGATTAGTATGCTGGACGGCGATTCCGTTGCGACCAATTTCATGCTGTGATGCCCTACGAGAAGTTCGATGCATGGAAAGCCACCCACCAGCTCGCTCTGGAGGTATATCGACTAACAGCAAAGTGGGCCTAAGTCGGAACGATACGAGTTAACGTCACAGACTCGCAGGGCAGCACTCTCTGCATCTACGAACATTGCTGAAGGGGCCGCCAAGCGTGGTACCCGTAAATTTCGGAGCTACCTCGATATATCACTGGGCTCCCTTTCCGAGCTCTCGTATCTCTCACGATTCGGGAGGGACCTCGGCTTCTTGGACGAGGACGCTCACCAAAAGTTGGACCAACTCCTTACTACCGCCGCTTTATCTTCCGCCTACTCACTTACCGCCGCTACATCGTCCGCCTCCCTTCCTACAGCCTCCCCACCCGCAGCAGAATCTCCGACTGCCCCACGCGTGGAAGCAACTGGATCGCCTTGGGGTTGCTCATGTCTACGCGCGCAGCCAGCTGTGCCCTGTGCTCGGCGGCCGTGGTCTGGCTCCAGGCGACGGCTACCGAGTCGCCATACACCGCCGCTACTGGAAAACTCGCCGCAACCCCCGGGTCGCTGAGCGCCCCTTCGGGGCCGAAACTCCGGCCGCCATCCCCCGACCGGCGCAGCAGCACGCGCGGCATGTCACTCAAGCCGTCATCCCAGGTGACGTAGACAGCACCAGCCGGGCCAACGGCGAGCTGCACGTGTGCGGGCCGAGCCCGTTCTGCGGTCGCAATTGGCCGGGCAGTGAACGTCGCGGCATGGTCATCGGAGCGGGCATAGTATACGCCGGCCTCCCCCTCTTTACCGGTCCACCACGCCACGTGAACGCTTCCTGCATCATCCACCTTCAGAGACGGCCCAGCATGGGGACAGCCTGGATAGACCCATCCATCGGCACGGGGTCGTATCGGAGCACTCCAGGACCTCCCGCCATCAATTGACCTGGCCACTACTACATCGCGGACATCGCCAGGCAATATGGCTCGCCAAGCGACGTAGATTGTCCCGTCGGCAGCCATGGCGACCGAAGTTCGACAGCACGGGCAGGTCGGCTCCGAGTAAATGGGCCGGTTCGCCTCCCACGTCCTTCCCCCATCCCTGGATCGGCTCATCCATACCCCGGAGTGACCCTCTCGCGCATCGAGCCATGTCGCCAGGAGGGAGCCATCGGGCGCAACAGTCAGAGCGTGGAAATTGTGCGATCCGAATTCATGACCGTCATTGACGGTCACCGGGGCACTCCACGTGGCTCCCTGGTCCACAGAGCGAATGAAGCGCAGTGCGCTCACCGGAAACCGTTTTCCAGGGATCTCCTTTCCGACCGCGTATAACACCGATATCGCGCCATTCGAGTCCGCCGCGAGTTGAGGCGGGGCCTCGCCATGGGCCTCGATGGCGCCCAGAGGATCGCGCACGGATATCGTGGCCAGCGGACCAGCGGCCCCAGGAGGTGTTACCGAAACGTTGAGGTGACCCTCGGAACCGCCGCCCGGTGCCGATACCCATGCTATCACACGCGCCCCCGCTGGGGTCGAGAGAAACATGGGGGTAGCTCCGTTCTCCGTCTGCTGCGAGACAACGCGGGCCGGAGTGAAGTTGCCGATGGTTTCCTTCGACGGGGCGCCACAGGCGATGAGCAATACCATGACGAGGTTAGTGTGGAATCTCATAGGCATCAATTAAAGCGGTACTGTGCGCCGACATATACCTGGCGCGCTGCACCAGGACGGAAGCGCTCGCCTTGCTGAGCATTGAACGACGAGGTCTCGGCGAAGCGGCGGTTGCCGAGGTTGGTGACCCGCCCGGTGAGCTCGAGGTGATCGAGGAGCGGCACAGTTGCGTAGGCATTGAACAGACTATGGCCTGCATACTCGTGGGTGTTCTCCGGGTCCATCCAGTAGGAGCCCAGGCGGACCCACTCGAGCGCGATCACGCCGGAGGCCAGGAAGGCCGGCCGATAGGAGAGTCGGGTGTTGCCGAGGAGGCGGGGGGCCAGCTCCATTTCGTTACCGGTGTAGTCGACTCCCGGTCTGGGGCTCCACGACACATACGTATGTCTTGCGTACGAGACCGCTCCTTCGAGCTTTACGTCGCGGAGCAGTGCGATACCGACCCCGACCTCGACCCCTCGATGATTCGTCGCGCCAGCGTTCTGGGTGAGGCGCAGCCCGTTGGCCGGATCGAAGAACGTCACAATGTCGTCCCGAAGCCGCATCGTGTACGCCGTGGCCTCCAGGGTTAGCACTCCGCGCCACGCGGTGCGGACTCCGGCCTCCCAACTCCCCGCGCGAACCGGCCTCAGGTCTGTCGTGCTGACAGCGGAGCCTTGCCGGAAGAGTTGGCTCTCGGAGGGAGCCCGGAACGCCGCTCGATACGACGCAAAAACATTGATGCTTGGCGCAATCTCCCAGGTAGCGCCGAGCTTGGGACTCACCCGGTTGAAGCTGACTCCGGCCGAAGCGGGTCGGCGATGGGTACCGGTCTCCAGGACGCTCAACCGGTTGTCGTAATCGTAGCCGAGATGGTCGTACCTGATGCCTGCGCTGAGCTGCACCCTCCCTGGCAAAGACAGGTCAGCTTGCGCGTAGGGAGAAAGCTGCCAGAAGGCAACGTCGTAATCGTACTGGACCTCAGCCGAGCTATAACCCGCAAAGATCTGTCCCGCGCGCTGCGGGACGATCCTCGTCTCGAGCCTGCTACCGGGACTGTACTCCAGATCGACACCGGTGCTGAAGTTGGTACGAACTTGCGGCACTGTTCGGCGCCAATAGGTGAGAAGCCCGATCGAATAGTTTCGGCTCTCCCAGACCTGCGGATCGAAGCTCAACTGCCAGGAGGGAAGCAGATCCATTTTGTTGTATCGCGCGTACAGCGTCCCTCTGAAGGACGTGCGGTCGGTCTGTACCTGAAGCTCTGAAGAGAGCCGGCTGGCCCATACCCTGCGAAACGCGATCGGTGTGTAGGTGAGAGAGGGCGAGTTCTGGAAGTCCGCGGAGGTTAGGTCGCTTCCGCCGTCCCCCGGCTGATCTATATGCGAAGCCGTCGCCAGCGTCTTGATCCGGGCGCGAGCGCCAAGATGATGATCCCATCTCAGAGTGCCGCTCTGGCGGTCGTAGGGAGCATTGCTTCGCCAGCCATCCGACCGGGTCAGGTTGAGGTCCAGCCGGATGCCACCCGGGCCGAATGAGCTGCTGACCGAGCCGAGTCCCCGGAGATACGTGCTGCTGCCGCCCTCGACGAACACCTCGGCCTCGGGTCGGGCCGACGGCTCTCGCGTAAAAGAGTTGATCACACCACCGATCGCGTCGCTGCCGTACACTGCAGTGCCCGGACCCTTGATCACCTCGAGCCGCCCGGCCTGAGGAATGTTGATCTCATATAGCGCGTTGTGGTTGAAGAACCCGGTCGAGCGGATGGGAACTCCATCCTCCAGATAGGCGTACACCGCTTTGGTGGTGATTGGTTGTCGAATGGCGGTTGCGTGGCCCTCTCCCCCAAAGTTGCTTACGAAGACCCCTGGGGCGCGGTTCACCAGCTCGGAGGGGTGGTGCCCCCGCGTCTCCCGTATCTCCTGCTCCCGGATCACGCCTACGCTGAGGGGCGTGGCGGATGCAAGCTCCTGCTCGCGGCTGGTACTCACCACCATCTCGGGCAACGTCACGGCTGCGGGTTTGAGCCGGAACTCGAGGCGCGCCGTGTCGCCGGGCACAACGGTTACTGATTGTCGGCCGGGCTGATAGCCCAGCGCCCGCGCCTCCAGGAGGTGACTTCCCATCCACAGGCCGACAAGTCTGAACCGGCCAGCGGAGTCCGAGGTCACGTACCGGGACAGCGACGGGACTCCCACGGAAGCGTCGGAGATTGGAGCACCGTCGAGGCTGAGTACGACGCCTTGGACGGTGCTGCCCTCCTGCGCGCGCGCCGCGGTCGCACCCACAATCAGGAGCGCACCGCATGCGATGCTGTATCGCTTGTTCAATTTGATTCTCCGCCGCTGAGCCCCCGGTCTGGCGGGCTTCGTCCGAAACTGGCCGGCGCGGATGTGCGCCTGGGCATGTCTGGAGAAGGGCGCGCTGCCGCGCGCTCAGGCGAGCGGTGGAGCTGTCGACGGTGGGAGGAGATCCGAGGGTAGGCCGACCGGAACAAAATCGGGATCGATCGGCAGAGTGGCGCGCTGAACTGGAAGGATGACAGCCGCACCGATGGTGACTGCTCTTACCGGAGAACCGGCACCGATGGTGTTGCAGGAGTCTATACACTCACAACCCTGCGAGTGGCCTGACTGCGCCGGGGCGGGGTCGTGGTTCTGATGGTCCGACGCTTCCGCCTCTGCCCCCGCCGGGCAGGCGTGCAGCCACTGCACCGCGCTCCCGGTGATCCCGGGAGCGAGGAGCACCATGGCCAAGGCCATGGCGCGGCTGCGGCGGACAAGGGTCAGCATAGCAAGAGAAAATACATTCCGTTCCCGGGGAGCGAAAGGAGCCAAGAGAGAAGAACTAGGCTGCCGGCTTTGCGACGGAGCTCCTGGTCGAAGCTGGTTGTCGCGTACGGGCGCGCTCCCGGGCAACCCACAAACGGCTTCCCAGCAGGATCGCCAGCACCGCTCCATAAGCGAGCGGAGCCTGCACATCCTTCTTGACCAGCCAGAAATAGTGCAGCACGCCCGCCGCCGCCGCTACGTACACCAGCCGGTGGAGCCGCTGCCAGCGCCTACCTCCCAACCGTCGGACCCATCCCTGGGTGGAAGTGATTGCGAGCGGCACCAGACAAAGAAACCCGGTGAAGCCCACCAGGACCCAGGGATGCTTGACGATGTCCTTCACAATCTCATCAACTGAAAGCGACTGATCGAAGACCAGGTAGGTGGTCAGGTGCAGACAGGCGTACCAGAAGGCGGTAAGACCGATCAGCCGTCGTACCCGAATGACCTCGTTCCAGCCGGTAAGCCGGCGCAGTGGCGTGATAGCCAGCGTCAGCATGAGGCAGGTGAGGGCGGTGTCTCCGGTCACGTGCTGCATGAACTTGACCTCGTCTCCCATGACGAGGCCGGTCAGCAGGGCATACAGAAGCCAGGCAAACGGCAAAATCGCCGCCAGGTAGAGGACGGGCTTCACTACCCGCGTGATGATTGCCGCTCGGGTCACTGGCGCTCAGAAGTTCCGGCGGAGGTCCATCCCCGCATAGAGCGAGGCGACCTGATCTCCGTAGCCGTTGAACATCAGGGTCTTGCGCTTGAAGAGCTCGCCGATCCGCCGTTCGCGCGCCTGGCTCCATCGCGGGTGATCGACCTCGGGATTTACGTTGGCGTAGAAGCCGTACTCGTCCGGAGCCGCAATGTTCCAGGTGGTCTTCGGCTGGTTCTCGGTAAACCGGATCTTCACGATAGACTTGCCGCCCTTGAACCCATACTTCCAGGGTACGATCAGACGTAACGGCGCACCGTTCTGATTGGGGAGGGACTTGCCGTACACTCCGGTGACCAGAAGCGTCAGCGGGTGGCGCGCCTCGTCCATCCGCAGCGCCTCGACATAGGGCCAGTCGAGAACGCGGCGCTGCTGTCCCGGCATCTGTTGCGGATCCAGTAGAGTGGTGAACTCGACGTACTTCGCCTTCGAGCTTGGCCCGAGTCGATCGATGATCCCGCCGAGCGGGATTCCTGACCACGGAATCACCATCGACCATCCCTCCACGCATCGCATGCGGTAGACCCGCTCGACCGGAGTGAACGGCTTCAACAGATCGTCCAGGTCGTACATCGCGGGACGTCCTACTTCGCCTCCAACTTCCACCCGCCAGGGCTGGGTTCGCAGGCTTCCGGCGTTGCGCGCCGGATCGTCCTTTCCGGTGCCGAACTCGTAATAGTTGTTGTACCCGGTAACATCCTCCCAAGGTGTGAGCTTCTCGTCGTCTCGACTGCGCGGCTCGCCGTCGGCATAACTGCAGGCGGGCAGTGGGACCAGACCGCTTATAGCGGCCGCACCGAAACCGGCCGCCTTCAGGAACTCGCGCCGGTTCCAGAACAAGGACTCGTCGGTTATTTCAGAGAAGGGTAGGTCGGGGGGGCGGCGGATGAGCATGTCTCTACCTCGGGTAACCGTGAAACTTGCCGGATACCTTAAGATACGCCAGGGACAGCGAAACGGTTCCGAGACGGACAGGGAGGGATTCGAACCCTCGATACCCTTGCGGGTATGCCACCTTTCCAGGGTGGTGCCTTCAACCGCTCGGCCACCTGTCCTGAAGCGTTGTCGCGCGGCAACTTAGCGGGCTTTCCGAGGGAGGTCAACGCGAAAACACGCGCACCACGTCAGGACCGATCACCTCGCCTTCCCCGCCAGTACACGGCGGCGCCCATCAGGACGAAGAGGCCAGCGCCACCGATGACCTTGGTGCGGAAGAGCCAAGGTTCGGCCGTGTCCGGCGGTGGAATCGTAGCTATCACCATGGCGAAAAGAGTAAGCAGCAGGCCGCTCATTCCCGTCAGCACTCCCGCCGCCTTCCCTCTGATGAGCGAAGCTGAATCTGCAGGTGCCTCCCGAATTCGCGCCATGAGATAGCACAGAAATAGGTAGATGAAGGGAATGAAGTAGATCAGCAGCATGGTATCCAACAGGGTCAAGTACGCCTTCTCCACCGTCGTCCCCCTGCCAATAACCGACAGCAGCAGAAAGATCGTGGCCAACACTGCTTGAGTGAGAATGGCTACGTATGGCGTCTTCCACCGTGGATGGACGCGGCCGAATGCCGGTGGAAAGTACCGGTCGAGGCCGATCACGAATGCCACCCGTGCGGGCCCAGTGAGCCAGGCTCCGATTCCGCCGATGTTTCCTACGACATATAACGCGGCCGCAGCCGGCACTATCCACACGAAGGCGCCAATCTCATCGGCGGCAATCGACAGTGCCTGGAGAAAACCAGACACGATGTGAACATCCTGACGCGGCACCAGCCACAGGACCGATGCGGTACCCGCGATGTACAGGAATGCCACCAGCGGGGCGCTTATGTAGATGGCCAGCGGCAGGGTCCTCCGCGGATTCTTGATCTCATCACCCATGACGGCGCAGAGCTCCAGGCCGGCATAGGCGAAGGCAATCGATGCCCAGAGATTCAACTGCGAGAGATCGCCGAAGCTTGGTGTGATGCTGTCCAGTGTGATCGGTGTGGCAGAACGCCGGGTAAGTGCCGCGTGCAGCCCGAAGCCGATGAGGACGGCGCCCGGGATGTAGGTACCGAGGGCACCGACGTTCTGAAGCCAGCGCCCGGTCTTGAGGCCTACGATGTTAAGCAGCACGGCCAGCCACAGAGCAGTCAGCGTGGCGAGGAGGATGTAGGTCCAGTTGTCCATGAGACCAGTATCGCTGCGGCCGATCGCAAAGGTGGCGATCACAGCGGTGGACATGAGGAGGTTGGGATAGTACAGAATGTTGTTGACCCAGTAACACCAGCCACAGAGGAAGCCGTGGCCCTCCCCGAAGGTGTGCTTGGTCCAGGCGTAGATACCTCCCTCCTCAGGAAAGCGGCCCGACAGGTGGCTGACGGCGAGCCCTTGCGGGATAAAGAAGAACAACCCAGCGAGTACCCAGAGGCTGAGCGAGCTGGGTCCTGCGGCGGCCGCGGTCGCAGTCCACCTGAGGCTCAGAACTGTGACGATATTGAACAGGACCAGATCTCGCAGCGTGAGCACCCGGGGGAGCTCGACCCGAGCGGCCGCCCTGCCGGACGTGGTGACTGAGCTCATGCAGTCTCGCGCCTCTTGAAGTATGGACCTGCGGATCTGGGGGTTACCGGGCGGACCGGCGCGGGCTCGAATCCGGCTCAGGGAGCCGTGATTACCCTGGGTATGAGCCGGTAGCGTGGCCCATATTCTGCATACTTCTGGTGCGACCGTGCCCTTCCTGGGCTGCTGCGGTAACCCTTTCCGCTGGTCGGAACCATGCCATCTCCACTCGTCGTCGACGCGCTACGCGAACAGCTTGTCAGAGTTCTCGATTGGTATCGCCAGCAGCGCCCGGCCTACGCCTGGGGGGTTGTGCTGCATCAGCGTAATGAGCGAGGCAAATTGCGTTTTGGAGCGATCACCCCCGGTGGTGAGAGCCTGCTCCTGAGCCAGCAGCTCCTCGCCGGCCTGGCCGATGGGCCTTGCTGGCTGGACGGGGCCGTCCGGGTACGGCTGAAGTGTAGGGAGGTGACACAGCGCCATCCGTGGCTGGATGCGTTGGATCGGCCCGACCGGCCACCCTTAGTCGAGGCCCTGGCAGTGTGTTTCGATCCGAACGCATCGCATGCGGAATGCGAGAGATTTCAGGCGATGGCCGGCACGCTGACCCCCTCTACCCTCCCCTCCGAGCTGTTCCTTCTCACGCGGCAAAAGCCCAGCGGCTGGCCTATATAAGCTGAGAGCTGGGAGTATTTTTTCAGCTTTCCCTGCCCCTAAACCAAGGCACGAGCTTACCTGGTGCCGGTTCCCAGCTCTCAACTCCCAGCTGGTCCTAGCTCCCAGCTCTCGACTCGCAGCTCCCAGCTCACTTCAGAAACAGAAGATCCCGATAGGTCGGCAGCGGCCACAGGTCAGCAGCCACCAGCGTCTCCATCGTATCCACCGTGCTCCGCAGCTCCGCCATCGCGGGCTTGAGGTCGCGGCTGATCTGAGCCGCGTGCTTCATGGGCTCAGCATCCTGGTGGGCTGCAGCCTGCTCCACACCGGCTGTCGTCTTCCGGAGTCTGCTGACCAGCTCGACGAAGCTTCGTAGAGCCGCGACTGTGTCGGCGCACTCCACACCCGCGGCCTTCGTAGCGGTCACAGCCTCGGCCATTCTCTGCTGATGCCGGAGCGCGGCCGGCAAAATCTGTCCCCTGGCGATCGAAACCATGGTCTCGGCCTCGATGGCGAGCTGCTTAATGTACTTCTCGATCATGATGTGAGTGCGAGAGTCGTGCTCCGCCTTGGTGAGCACGCCGTACTTGCGGAACAGATCTACGTTCTTCCTGGCGCGCAGCACCCCAAACGCGTCGACCGAGTCCTTGAGATTCGGCAATCCCCGCCGCGCTGCTTCGGCGTGCCACTCCTCCGAGTAGTTGTCCCCATCGAAGATCACGCGCTTGTGCTCCTTGATCACCTTCTTCAGCACCGATATCACCCCGGCCTGGAGCCGGGCAGCAGTGGGCTTCGAGCCCACCGCGCTCTCCAGCTGACCAGCTACTTCATCCAGCGATTCGGCCACAATGGTATTCAGTACCGTATTCGGCCAGGCAATGCTGGCGCTGGAACCCACTGCCCTGAACTCGAACTTGTTCCCGGTAAATGCGAAGGGCGAGGTTCGGTTGCGGTCACCGGAGTGACGCGGCAGCATCGGCAGGGTCTTGGCGCCGAGATCGAGAGTGCCACCCCGAATGGTCCGCTTGGGAAGTCCTCGCTCCACCTGCTCCAGGATGTCCGACAGCATCTTGCCCAGAAAGACGGAGATGATCGCCGGCGGCGCCTCATTGGCGCCGAGACGGTGGTCGTTCGCCGCTGAGGCGATGGAGGCTCGAAGCAGGTCGGCATGAATATCCACCGCGCGGATCGTTGCCACCAGAAAGACCAGAAACTGCATGTTGGTGTGGGTCTCGTCCTGCGGATCGAGGAGATTGACACCAGTGTCCGTAGACATCGACCAGTTGTTGTGCTTGCCCGAGCCGTTAACGCCGGCAAACGGTTTCTCGTGCAGCAAGGCCTGGAGTCCAAATCGAGGGGCTACTCGCTTGAGTGTTTCCATCAGCAGCATCTGGTGATCGCTGGCGATGTGACTCGCCTCGAACAGAGGTGCGATTTCATACTGGCCGGGCGCCACCTCGTTGTGACGCGTCTTGACCGGCACCCCGAGCCGGTACAGCTCCCGCTCGGACTCGGCCATGAACGCGAGCACCCGGGGCGGAATGGTTCCGAAGTAGTGATCCTCGAGCTGCTGCCCCTTCGGGGGCTTGGCGCCGAACAGAGTGCGTTCGCAGGTGAGCAGATCGGGCCGCCTGTAGTAGAGCTCCCGGTCTACAAGGAAATACTCCTGCTCGGGTCCCACAGTGGTAACGATCCGCGAAACACCTACATCGGTGCCGAAAATCCGGAGAATTCGCAGGGCCTGGCGCGACAGCGCCTCGACCGAGCGAAGCAGCGGAATCTTGGTATCGAGCGCTTCTCCGGTCCAGGAGACGAATGCCGTCGGGATACAGAGGGTGACGTTGTTCTCACCCCGCATGAGAAAGGCGGGGCTGGTGGCATCCCAGGCAGTGTATCCGCGGGCCTCGAACGTCGCCCTTAGTCCGCCCGATGGAAAGCTGGAGGCATCGGGCTCGCCCTGGACCAGCTCGGAGCCCGAGAAGTTGAACACCACGCCTCCGCTGCCGTCGGGCCCTGCCAGTGAATCGTGCTTCTCCGCCGTCAGTCCCGTGAGCGGCTGGAACCAGTGGGTGTAGTGACTCGCCCCGTTCTCGATGGCCCAGTCCTTCATCGAGGCGGCTACCACGTCGGCGACTGCCGGATCGAGCG
>Ga0299913_10004969_pt1 | contig 11279 bp, 8 predicted proteins | sample RVTome_9_FD_201360 | JGI IMG/M metagenome (GOLD analysis project Ga0299913, IMG submission 201360) | Soil microbial communities from uranium-contaminated site in the Upper Colorado River Basin, Wyoming, United States - RVT155D38 (version 2) ... | reverse complement strand
GCGGGTCGCGGCGCTCGATGCGGTAGCCGATCACGGCGTCGACCGGCCGATCGGGGTCGTCGAGGCGCCGCAGCAGATTGCCCATCTCGCGGAGGTCGAACTGCAGGTCGCCATCGCTGAAGCCGATGAGCTGGCCGCGCGCATTCGCGAAGCCGGCCCGCAGCGCACCGCCGTAGCCGCGGTTCGCCTGGTGGTGGACCCGCACCCGGGAATCGGTCGCGGCGATCTCGTCCGCGATCGCCGGCGTGCGATCGGTCGATCCGTCGTCGACGACGAGCACCTCGATCGAGCCGTCCACCAACGGCCCGATCTCGTCGAGCGCGCGACGGACCGTCTCGGCGACGTTCTCCTCCTCGTTGAAGGCCGGGAAGAAGAACGTCAGTCGCGGGTGCACGTCGGCGTCGGGATCGATGCTCATTCGGTGTCACTCGATAGCGGGGCAGCGGCGGGCCGCACGGGCGGGTTGCATCGTACGGCACCGATCGGCGGCCAGGCGAGCGCAACCTCCGCCGCTCCGGGATCGTCCGGGAGCCGATGTATACTCGCGGCCACCTTGGCGTGCGACACGACACGGCGCGCTCCACGGGGCCGGCGCCGCCGATGAGACGCGACCCCGTCGGCCGGCGGGGGGTGGGGATTCTCGAATCGGCCCGGCGGCTCGACCCGGGCACCATCCTCACCACGATCCTCGTCTCCGGCCTGCTGCTGCGCGTCTTCATCGCGGGCGTGTACCTGCCGCTCAGCGGCTTCGCCGTCGACATCGGCGACTTCACCGCCTGGGGGCAGCGGATGGCCTCCGTCGGACCCGGCGGCTTCTACGACGAGGGCGTCTTCAGCGACTACCCGCCCGGATACATGTACGTGCTCTGGGCACTCGGGGCTCTGGGCGGACTCCTCGCCCCGCTGGTCGGGCAGGACGCCACCGGCGGGCTGGTCAAGATCCCCGGGATCCTCGCCGACGTCGGCGTCGCCTGGCTCCTGTTCGCCACCTGCCGTCGGTGGGGAGTCCAGCTGGTCGCCCCCCGCTGGCGGTCGATCACCCCCGAGCGCCTCGGGCTGATCGCGGCGGCGATCTACCTGTTCAACCCCGGCACGATCTTCGACTCCGCGGTGTGGGGCCAAGTCGACTCGGTCGGCACGCTGGCCCTCCTGGCCACGATCTACGTCCTGGCGCGTGGCTGGACGGAGGTGGCGGCGCTGGGCGCCGTGGTCGCCCTGCTGGTCAAGTTCCAGTTCGCGTTCCTCATCCCGATCGTGGCGATCGTCGGCCTCAAGCGTCACCTGGCCGGGCGCTCGTCGGACCCCGCCGTCGCGCGCCGCGACCCGGTGCGGGTCCTCACCTCGCTCGCCGTCGGGGTCGGGGCGCTGACCGTGCTCATGCTGCCGTTCGGGATGTTCATCTACGTGCCGCTCGAGGGCGGCGACCCCCGTGGCCTGCTCGGGCTCCTTCCCGAGGCCGATCCCACGCGCAGCCTCACCGGCAAGTTCATCGAGGCCGCCGGCACCTACACCGGGCTGAGCGTCAACGCGTTCAACCTGTGGCGCAACCCGTGGACCGGCCTGGGCGACACGCTGCAGTGGGGCGACGACACCGTCGTGGCGCTGGCGATCGGGACGCTGGCGCTGACCTGGCAGCAGGTCGCGACCCTGCTCTTCGCCGCCGTGGCGGCGGTCGCCCTGGTCCTCGTCGCACGCCGCGACGACCTGCGCGGGATCCTGCTCGTCGCGCTCGTGCTGGCGATCGCCTTCTTCGTGGTCCCGACACGGGTGCACGAGCGCTATCTCTTCCCGGCCCTCGCGCTCGCCGCACCACTGGTCGTCTCGGGACGCAGCTGGCCGTGGCTGTACGGCGCCCTGTCGCTCTCGTTCTTCGCCAACGTCTACTGGGTCTACACCGCCGACTGGTCCTTCACGGACCGGGTCATCACGCCCGGCGCCCACGGCGAGCCGATGCCGCGCGACCCACTGCTGGCCTCGACGTTGCTGACCGACGCCGGGATCTGGACCCTGTCCGCGCTGATGGTCGGGGTCCTCGCGGTGGTCACCTGGCACGCGATCCGGGCGGCCGGCCACGGCCGGCGGCGTATTCCGGCGGACGCGCCGGAGCCGGTTCCCCGGCCGGCGCCACCCATGGCGGCCGCGGTTGACCCGCCGAGGTCGGGCGAGGCAGGCGCATCGTGGCTGACACCGAACCCGGCTGACGCCTATCTCCGCGAGCCGTCCCGCCGCCTCGACCGGCGCGACGCGCTGCTGCTCCTCGGCGTCGTGCTGTTCGCCCTCGTCTTTCGCCTGTGGCGCCTCGACATCCCGCGCGGGCAGCACTTCGACGAGGTCTATCACGCTCGCTCGGCGACCGAGTTCCTGAGCTCCTGGCGCCACGGCTGGGACCGCGACGTCTACGAGTGGACGCACCCGATGCTGGCGAAGTACCTGATCGCCGGCGGGATCGTCCTCGCCGACCCGAACCGGGTGACCGACGTCCGCCCGCTGGAGCAGGCCTCGAGCGCGCTGGCCATCGCCCCGCGTCGCTCGTCGGCCGGCCGTGATCGCTCGATCGTCTTCACCTTCAGCGGCCCGAGCACCGTCGTGGCCTCCGACGCGGAGAATGGCGAGGAGATCGCCCGGTGGCAGGTCGACGGCCCGATCGGCAGCCTCGCCTACGACCCGCATGCGCCTCGGCTTCTCGTCGGCCGCGCCGACGGCGGCCGGGTCGAGACGTACGAGCTGGCCGGGCTGCTCGCATCGCCGGACGGTCGGGCGCCGCCGGCCGGTCCTCCGATCGAGACGGACCTCGAGGCGGTCAACGGGATCGTCGTCCCCGGCGAGGCCGATGAGCCGATCCTGCTGCGCGGGCCGAACGGCGTCGCCGTCGTCGAGCCCGAGACCGACGCGGTGCGCGGCACGATCGACGGCACGTACGCTGCGGCCGGCCACGTCGCCGGCAGCGGCGAGGACCCTTCCTTGGTGGTCGTCAGCGACGCCCGTGCCGGCGAGCTCGTCTTCGCGGACGCCGAGACCCTCGCCGAAACCTCGCGGTTCGGCGTCGATGCGCCCCTGCTCGGAGCCTTCGAGATCGACGGGAGCGGCGACGATCAGCAGCTCTACGCGCTCACCGGCCCGCTCGAGGCGGGCGACGGGCACCCCGAGACGCCGGGCGGCATCGCGGCCGTCGACGCGGACGGGAGCGACGGGAGCTGCGACGGCGAGGCGTGCCTCATCGGCCTCGTGCCGCTGCCGGGCGCGGGGACGCTGATCGCCGAGCACCCGATCGCGGAGCTGGTCTACGTGGCCGGCCACGGATCCGGCGGAGCGCCGGAGGTCTGGAGCCTCGAGCGCCACGTCCAGCGTCGCGGCGACGGGACGATCGGCCTGGCCGCCTTCGACACGACGGAGCTGCCGGGTGCCCCGACGGCGATGGCCTTCGACGTGGCGACGACCAGCCAGTCGGACGATCGCGGGCGCCTGGTGGTCGCCACGGCCGAGGCCGACGGCACCGCCGCCCTCGTCGAGATCGACGCCGGGTCGAACGGCTTCGCCTGGCGGCTGGCCGGGGTGCTGGCCGGATCGATCCTCGTGGCGCTCGTCTACCTGCTCGCCGCCACGATGTTCTCGCGGCGCCGAATCGCCGTCCTCGCCGCCGCGTTCGTGGCGGTCGACGGGATGAGTTACACGATGAGCCGGATCGCGATGAACGACATCTTCGTCGCGGTCTTCATCGTGGCCGCGTATTTCGTCTTCTGGCAGATCTGGTCCGGCCGATGGGCGCGCAGCGCCTGGTGGGCGCTGCCGCTCACCGGCGTCCTCGTCGGCCTGGCCGCCGCGTCGAAGTGGGTCGGCTTCTACGCCTTGGCGGGGCTCCTGGTCCTCGTCCTGGCCCGCTCCGGCCTGGGCCGGCTGCTGCTCGTCGGCCTGGTCGCGCTGGCCGCGGTGCTCGGCGGCATCGGCGCGCCGTGGCCGTTCGTCGTCGCCATGCTCGGAATCCTCGCCCTCGCGCTGGCGATCAGCTGGGCGCGGCCGATCCGCGTCCGGGCGGCCGAGGCGCTGGGAGCGATCCCGGCCACGGTCCTCGTGCTCACCGGCACGGCGCTCACCTTCGTCATCGCCTACGACTCGGTCGCCGGCGCCGACCCGTCGGGGCCGGTCGAGTACCTGTTCAGCGTCCTGGCCCGTGGTGCCGAAGCGGGCTGGCCGGGCTGGCTCATGCTCGCCGGCGCCGCGGTCCTCGTCGCCTGGCGGGCCGTGCTGTCGCTGCGCGATCCGGCATCGGACGCGCGCTGGTATCGGCCCGGGGAAATGGGCGGCTTCGCCTGGTCCTGGGTCGGCGCGTGCCTGGTCGTCATCCCGCTGGCGATCTATGCGCTCAGCTATCTACCCTACCTGCAGCTCGGCCACGCCTTCGCCATCCCGGAGACCGGGCCGGGCTACGCATGGTCGCTCGACGAGCTGCACCGCCAGATGTACGGCTACCACTTCAACCTGACCGCGGGCCATGCGAGCGCCTCGCCGTGGTGGAGCTGGCCGATGGCCCTCAAGCCGACCTGGTTCTTCAGCGACTCCTACGACGGGAACCAGGTGGCGGTCATCTACAACGGCGGCAACCCGATCCTGTTCTGGGCGGGCATCCCGGCGCTCGTGGCCTGCGGCATCCTGGCCTGGAAGCGGCGCTCGGCCGCGCTCGTGCTCGTCGTGGCGGCGTTCGCGTTCCAGTACGTGCCCTGGATCCGGATCGAGCGAGCCACCTTCGCGTACCACTACCTGACCGCCGTCATGTTCGCCATGATCGCCGTCGCCTACGCCGTCGACGAGCTGCTTCGCCGGCCGGCGTGGCGCCAGCTGGCGATCGGCTACCTCGTCATCGCCGCCGTGGCCGGCATCCTCATCCTTCCGCTCGGCGCCGCGCTGTCGATGCCCGACTGGTACATCAACGCGGCCCGCGCCCTGCCGCCGTGGAACTACGGCTTCCAGTTCCCCGATCCGCCGTCCGGCGACCGCAACGAGCTGATCGCGCTCAGCGGGCTGACCGCCGCCCTCGGGGCGATGCTCGCCGTGGCGGCGGCGGCGTTCGCGGTGGCCGGCCGCGGATGGTGGGAGCGGCGCGGGAGGTCCAGCCCCCCGTCGGAGGCGTGGAGAGAGAGCGGTTGATCCCCGACGCCGATCGATCGGGCAGGGTGGCGCCGATCGGCGCTTCGGGTGCTCCTTCGACCGATGGATCGGGCGCCGGGGCGCCTCACGAGCCCGAACCCGGAGTTCCGGCGCCGCCTGGCCCGATCGAGCGGTCGATCTGTGCCGGAAGGGGGATCCGGGCGCCGGCGCGCCCGATCCATCGGCGGCCCCCAATCCACCGACGGTCGATCGCCGGCGCTCAGTCCCGCCGGCGCGCCGAGGTCACGAGGATGAGCACGCCGATCCCGACGAGGAGCATCGGCCAGACCAGGCCCCAGTTGAATGCCGGCAGGTACTCGCGCGCCAGGAACCAGGCGCCAAGGACGACGAGGCCGACGCCCACGACGATCCCCGCGCGACCGTCCGCCCCACCGGACCGCACGGGCGCGGCCTCGGACCGCGTTCCGTCGTCGGCCGCCGCCCCAGCCTCGTCCCCCGTTCGCACGTCGGCCGCCACCTCGGCCTCGTCCCCGTCGGCCGCCGCCGGCGCCTCGGGCACGACGACCCAGCCGACGACGTAGGCCAGCAGCGCGGCCCCGCTGGTGAGCGGCACGAGGATCGCCCAGGCGATCCGGACGAGCGCCGGGTCGGTCTCCAGGTACTCGGCCAGGCCGGCGGCGACGCCGCCGAGGATCGTGTCGGTTCGCGATCGGGTGAGCCGGCGGCTCATGAGCATCCTCCGTCGGGGTTGTACGAGAAGTTGGCCGCGTTGCCGTCCACCTCGAGCGTGACCGTTGGAGTGCCGCTGCCCAGGCGCCACGTGTCGCCGTCGCGGCTGAAGCCGCGCTCGTCGAGGTCGTGGCTGAAGGTCACGTTCGGGTCGTCGAGCCTGACCTCCACCACGGCGCCCTCAGGGGCGCACAGCTCGAGCGAGCCGGCGTTCATCTCGACCGATCCCGCCAGCGTCGTCGTCGCATCGGCGGTGATCGAGACGGAGCCGGCGTTGGCATTGACCGATAGGCCGTCGACCTCGGCGCCCGACGCGTCGATCGTCACCTCGCCGGCGTTGGCATCGACCCCGAGCGCGGTGAACGATCCCTCGGTCAGGTCCAGGCGCGCGCCCGCGGCGTTCGCGTCGAGGTCGAGGTCGAGGTCGACGTCGGTGGGCAGCACGACCTCCCACTCCTGGCGTGAGTCGGTGAAGCCGAAGAACCCGCCGTCGTCGGCGACGACCCGCAACGATCCGTCGTCGCCCGCGATCGTCGGCTGGGCGTCGGGCCCATGGCGGGCCTCGACCGACCAGCCCGATCCCGTCGCGGTGGAGACGTCGACCTCGCCGCAGTTGAGCCGCAGCTCGACATCGGCGGCGGCGTCACCGAACGAGCCGTCATCGCTCACGACCTCCGTCGGCTCGCCTCCGCAGCCGATGCCGAGGCCGTCGGGCCAGCCGGCGACGAGCGTGCCGGCGAGCCCACCCGCGACGAGCGCGGCGAGCAAGGTGGCCACCAGTGCGAACGGCGTCCGTGCGGCGATGACCGCCACGCCGATGGCGATGAGGACGACGGGCCAGAACCGCCACGCGCCTCGCGCCGTCTCGCCGTCGATGGCGCCCGACTGCACGGCGAGCGCCACGGCCCCCGCGGTGATGAGGGCCACGCCCCAGAAGACGAAGCCGCGATTCACGATCATTTGCCCAGGTTCTCCTGCTCGGTCGCATCCACGATAGCGGGCGCGGCGCCGGCGCGCCCAGTGCCGGATGGCATGGGACAAACGACGTAGATTGCTTGACAGCAGCCGAACGGCCGCCGTATTCTCCGCCGGCACCACCAGCCGCGGGCCGTCCTGCGCGCGTGGTGTCCGGCCATCAACCCACCAGCACAGAGAGGAGCGAAGCGACGCCAATGAGACGGCACGTACGCGCCTTCGTTGCGCATCGGCTCGCGCCTATCGGCAGCGAGTTCGACGGGAGATCTGTGCCCTGGTCGAGGTAGAGCACCGGCGGTGAAACCGCCGACGCACACCGGAGCCGTGGGCCAGATCGGGTCCACGGTTTTTTGTTGCCCCACGGGGCAGCTGGACGAGAGCCGCGGGACCCATGACCAGGGCCGCGGCTCTCTCCATGTCCGGTCCACCACCACGAACGTCACCGGGAACGGAACGAAATGATCGACCTCAAGAACGAACCGAAGATGGCACCGATACCGCCACCGGCCCGAGCGCCGGTCCGTCGCGTCGGCCCTCCGCCGGCCGGCGAGCAGCCGGCCCTGCTGATCGAGCGCGCCACGAAGCGGTTCGTGGTCGGGCGCAGGAAGAAGGACGTGCTCGCCGTCAACGAGGTCAGCATGGCCATCCGCCGCGGCGAGATCTACGGCGTGCTGGGAGCCAACGGCTCGGGCAAGAGCACGCTGATCCGGCTGATCAGCACGCTGCTGACGATCGACGCCGGGCGGATCGAGGTCCTCGGTCACGACGTCGCCACCGACGAGATGGCCGTCAAGCGGCTCATCAACCGGGTGAGCGTCGACGCGGCCTTCTTCAAGAAGCTGTCGCCGCACGAGAACCTGGCCTACGCGGCCCGGCTCTACGGCCTCGACCCGAAGCAGGCGCGGGTTGCCGCGATCACGATCCTGGCTCGGCTGGGCGTCGGGGAGAAGCGGCTGGGACGGCCGCTCGAGCAGATGAGCCGCGGGATGCAGCAGAAGGTCGCCATCGCGCGGGCCCTCCTGACGAGCCCCACGGTGCTGCTGCTCGACGAGCCGACGACCGGGCTGGACCCGCGCTCGAAGCTCGACGTGCAGGCCTTCATCGAGGAGGTCCGCGACACGCATGACGCGACGATCGTGCTGACGACCCACGACCTCGCCGAGGCGGAGCGGCTGTGCGACCGGATCGCCCTGATCAATGACGGGCGGGTCGTCGCCGAGGGAACCCCGGGCGACCTCGTCGAGATGGTGGCCCGCGACTACGGCAGGGAGCCGACGCTCGAGAGCGTGTTCATGACGTTCACGGGCCGCAGCCTCGACGACGACATCGACGAGGACAAGGACAACGACGAGTAACGACGAAGAAAGGAGGTGATGACCGTGCTGACGATGCTGAACCCCTGCATCGCGCTCCCCGTGGCGCGCGAGCGTGGGGCGACGCTGCGCCGCACGCGCCTCCTGGTGGGACGTGAGCGTCGCGAGCGCCCCATGCGCCGGTGGATCGGCCGTCAGCTGGTGCGCGCAGGCACCCGGCTGGCGAACGACCCGACGATGCGGCCGGCCCGTGCCCGCTAGGCACGGGACCGGTCCCATCGGTCCAACGACGAGACCTGTGACGGGAACGAGAACCGATGACGATTGCCATGCGCGAGGTGCGGGCGAGCTTCGCCTTCGTCGAGCGCAACTTCAACCTGACGAAGCGCTACTGGGGCTGGGAGGTCGCCTGGCTGGTCTACTCGATCGCCGGGGCGCTGGCCGTGTCCCTCATCGGCGTGGCCCAGACCGACCAGACGCTCCTCAAGTTCCTGATCATCGGCACGATCTTCTGGAACTACCTGTCGATCGTCTTCGGCTTCATCGGCGAGACGGTGACCTGGGAACGCTGGGAGGGGACGCTGGAGTACACCTTCATGGCCCCGGTGCGCCGCTACGCGCAGCTCATCGGCTCGACGCTGTTCGCCGTCGCCTACGCCCTGATCCAGATGGTGATCATCCTCGGCGTGCTGATCGCGTTCTTCGGGATCACCTTCGAGGGCGGTGACTTCGTGACCGCCGCGGTGTTCATCCTGCTCGGCTCGATCAGCTTCGTCGGCGTCGGCATGATGGCCGCCATCCTGCCGCTGCTCTACGTGGAGCGCGGCGACCAGATGGTGTTCGTCATCCAGTCGGTGATCCTGCTGTTCAGCGGGGTCTATTACACGATCGACGTGCTTCCCGGCTGGATGCAGGTCGTGGCCCACTTCAGCCCTGGGACGTACGTCCTCGAGGGCGTGCGGCAGGGGCTGATCTACGGTCGCCCGGTGAGCGAGCTGCTGGAGAACGTCTGGCCGCTGGTCATCATGGGCGTCGTGCTGATCCCCCTGGGCGTCTACGTGTTCGGCATCGCCGAGCGCTACGCGAAGAAGACCGGCAAGCTCAAGCGTGTCGGATGATGGAGGCTGACATGAGGACCGATGCGCCCACCCCGGCGGCCACACCTTCCGGCCTGGTGATCCGGCCGTACGCCGGGGAGGCCGATCACGACACGATCGTCCGGCTGCGGAACGCGGAATGGGCGGCCGATGGCGTCCGCAGCCGCACGAGCCGGGCGTTCGTCGATCCATGGCTGCGGCATGCCTCCGAGGGGTTCGATCCACGGCGCGACCTGCACGTCGCCGAGGTCGGCGGCCACCCGGCGGCCGTCGGCTGGAGCGAGTGGACCGACCCGACCGACGGCGTGCGGGAGTACTGGACCCGCGGATGCGTCGATCCCGACTTCCGCCGCCGCGGAGTCGGCGAGGCGCTGCTGCGGCACACGGTCGATCGCGTGCGGCGGCTGGCGGCGGGTCACGAGACAGAACGGCCGAAGGTGCTCGGCCTGGGCACGAGCGAGCACAACATCGGCGCCGCTCGGCTGGCCGAGCGCCATGGGTACCAGCCGGTGCGCTGGTTCTTCGACATGGAGCGGCCGCTCGCCGGCGAGCTGCCCGCCGTTCCGCCGCTGCCCGAGGGGATCGACGTCCGCCCGGTCGGCCCGGAGGACGGGTCGGCAATCTGGCAGGCTGATCACGACGCCTTCCTCGACCACTGGGGCGGGCACGACGCTTCGGAGGCCAACTACCGCCGCTGGGTCGAGTCGCCGGAGTTCGACCCGAGCCTGTTCGTCGTGGCCTACGACGGCAGCGAGATCGCGGCCGCGGTCCTCAACACCATCGACCCCGACGAGAACGAGCAGCTCGGCGTGCGACGCGGGTGGCTCGACAGCGTCTTCACCCGGCGGGCGTGGCGGCGGCGTGGCCTGGCCCGTGCCCTGATCGTCCGCTCGCTGCACCTGCTCCGCGAGCGAGGCATGGAGGTGGCAGTCCTCGGCGTCGACGCGGAGAATCCGTCCGGCGCGCTCGGGCTGTACGAGTCGGCGGGTTTCGCGGTCACCGAGCGGATGACCGCCTGGCGCCGGCCGTTGGAGCCGGGGCGATGACCGCCTCGGCGACCGCCCTTCGCCTGCGGCCGTACGCCGACGAGGCCGACGTTGTCGAGATCGTGCGACTCGTCAACGCCAACAACCGTGCCGATGGCGTCGACGAGCGCTGGACGGTCGGCAGCCTGACCTCGTGGTTCGAGCATCCGACGGAGACGTTCGACGCCCGGCGCGATGCCGTCATCGGCGAGCTGGACGGCCGCCCGGTGGCCGCCGGCGCGCTCGAGTGGGTCGACACCCGGGACGGGTTGCACCGCGAGTACCGGTTCTGGGGCGCGGTCGAGCCCGATCTCCGCGGCCAAGGGATCGGCAGCGCCCTCTTGGCCCGCCACGAGCGCCGTGCTCGCGAGCTGGCCGCCGAACAGCGGCCGAGCCGTCAACCGGTGCTCGGCACGTTCGTCCCGGTCGGCCGTCCGGCCGAGGCGCTGATGCGCGCGGCCGGCTACGAGGCCGCCCGCTGGTTCTTCGAGATGGTGCGGCCCACGCTCGGCGAGATCCAGCTCACCCCCATGCCCGACGGGCTGGAGCTGCGCCCGGTGACGCCGGCGCAGCACCCGGCCGTCTGGCGCGCGAACCGGGAGGCGTTCCGCGACCACTGGGGCGGGTCGGACGAGTCGCCCGAGGCGATGGATCGGCTCCTGGCCGACCCGGACACGGATCCCTCGCTGTGGGTCATCGCCTGGGACGGCGACGAGGTGGCCGGCGGCATCTGGAACGACATCTATCCGGAGGAGAACGCGGATCTCGGCATCCGGCGCGGGTGGCTCGGATCGGTGTTCACCCGCCGGCCGTGGCGGGGTCGCGGGCTGGCCCGCGCCCTCATCGGGCGCTCGCTCGAGCTGCTGCGTGAACGCGGCATGACGAGCGCCGCACTCGGCGTGGACGCCGACAACCCGACCGGGGCGCTCGGCCTGTACGAGGCCGCCGGCTTCACCGTCCACGACCGGGCGTGCGCCATGCGCAAGCCGATGAGCGGAGCCACGCCATGACCGACGCGATGCACCTGGATGCGCCCG